>WNFM01039222.1_pt1 | contig 14475 bp, 14 predicted proteins | sample 5400271 | NCBI WGS metagenome assembly WNFM01 (sample SAMN13153352, study PRJNA577476) | soil metagenome | isolation source: 60 cm saprolite on Douglas fir-dominated hillslope | place: USA:California | collected 2013-09-17 | reverse complement strand
CGTGGCCATCCGCCGCGGCCAGGAGCTGACGGCGCAGGGCAATCTCTCTGAGGCGCTTACCGAACTCAACAAAGCGCTGGCGGTAAATCGCAACAGCTCCCTGGCCCACTATCGCATTGCTGACATCTTCTTTTTGCAGCGCAACTACCAGTCGGCCGCGAACGAATTTCGCGAAGCCCTCAACGGTGACGCCGAACCTCGTTGGACCGAGGTCTGGAGCCACATCATGCTGGGAAAAATCTTTGACACTACCGGCCAGCGAGAGCGCGCCGTGAACGAGTATCGCCAGGCCATACAAACCGGCGATCCCACGCAGGGCGCCCTGGATGAGGCGCGCGTAAATATCTGGAAAAGCCTTACGAGCGCGAGCGGCGGCCCAACGGGAACTAGAAACTTTTGGCCGCGAATTAAAGCGAAAATATGCGAATCATTGAATGAATCCTCTTTGATTCGTGTTCCTTCGCGTTCATTCGCGGCTAAATTTTTCTGATCTGCGTTTGTCTGCGTAAATCTGCGGCAAAAAATTACTGCAGGCTCTTGAGATAGCTCACAATCTGCCAGCGCTGCTGCTCCGGCAGCCGCGACCATGAAGGCATGCCGTTCCTCATGCTGCCGTTCTTCAGCAGCCACTCCAGTTCGCCCGGCGTGGAGTTGCGAATGCGGTCAGAGTGCAGATTGGGCCGCTTATCTGTCCCCGTGGCTTCGCTGCCATGGCAGGAAGAGCAGTTCTGGCGGAAAAGCTTGGCTCCGGCCGCAACGGCGTTGGCCTGGCTGTCATAAGGGTTCTCGCGTGCCCGTTCCTTCTCCGGGACCCTGGTCTTCCATGTGCCGTCGCCTACTGAGGAGGCCAGCAGGAAAGTCGCGCAGAGCAGCAGGGCAGCGATTACAGCAAGAGATTTTTGCCACGCCATCATCGCTTCCCCCTGAGCCGTGAAACTACCTGGTCGATTTCATAAGCCACGCCAAACCGCAGCAGAAAGCCATGGCTGTTGCTGTTCAGGCCGGCTGCCGGCGATATGGTAAAGGTCGGGCCGCTGGGCACGTGGAAAGCCACAGTCGGGGCCAGGTAGTGCGAGGTGTCATGCAGGCCAAAGCTGTAGCGATCGCCCAGCCCGCCGTAAAGCTCCGCGCCCAGCCTGAAGTTCTCCCGGCAGAAGCGGCATGCTTCGGGACTGGCCGCGAGTGACAATGGCCGGCTCACCGCCAGCGCATAGCCAAATTCCCAGGGATTGCCCCTCAGGTTCTTCTCTGCGATAAAGTTCTCTGCCAGGTTCCAGCCTTTCACGTTGCTGCCCAGGATCAGCTTCAGTTCGGCCTCGCGCTTCTTCTCGTGCCGGTTGTTGCGATCGAGAAAGTCGGCCACGCCGTCATGCCCCACCACTTCAAGCAGCGCCTTGTCGGCGGCGTTGATGTTTTCAAATTCGGCGTACAGCACTGGGTTGATCCAATGTTCCTGTAGCAGCGGGCGGAAGCGGTTCTCAAAGCGGAAGCCGGTAAACACGCTGCTCTCATTCGCGGTGGTCTGTGAATCCAGATAAATCTCTGAAGTCCACCCCGTTTTCACGCCATACTCGAATTCCAGTGCATTACCCATGAACGCGTTGCCGGCGCCGGGAAATCCGCTCACCGATTTCGTGGCAACTTCCAGGTTTCCGGGCTCTTCCATGTGGTGGGTGTAGGTGATGAAGTAATTTCCCTGGGCACGCGCCTGCGCGGGCAAAGCCAGCAATGCCGCAAGACACAACGCCGCCGCTCCAACCCTGGGCCATGAACAAATGACATCAATACTTCGAAATATGCAGGATTGCCTCAAGCGCGAAATAATTCCTCTCATACAAGAAAGTGGCCTGGACTGGGGAGAGGAAATATAGCCTGCGGCAAATCTTGATCTAATTTTGCAAATAAATACTTCTATTGCGGCATGCTTGCTCCGACAGCACACAGTAATTGCTCCATTCTCCCGGAAACCATTTTGAAAATGAAATTGAATTTCAATTTCAAAATCAAGAATGCCTAGTCTAAAGCAGCTTCCAATTTGGGGTCAATGATTTACGTCGCAAAATTACGGGAAGATTACAATTCCTCCCAACCCCGGTCTTGAACCAACCTTTCGATCCATCTAAACGCTTGGCCCGCAGCAACTTACGATGCCCTCCTGCTCCGCTCCCGAGCAGCGGGGATACAATCGACCGGTGGCCAGAGCGAAAGAAACCCAATCGCTGATGTTTCCCCGAATTCGTGCCGCCATTCTGAGCATCCCTCGCGGCAAGGTCTCAAGTTACGGCGCTGTCGCCCGCGCTGCGGGCATTCCCGGAGGCGCGCGCCAGGTGGTCCGTGCGCTGCACCAGTCCCATGGACTGCCCTGGCATCGCGTGGTGGCCGCCGGAGGCCGCATCGCCCTTCCTGGAGAGCACGGTCTCGATCAACGCTTTCGCCTGGAAATGGAGGGCGTGAAATTCAGCGGCAGAAAAGTGCGGATGGCAGAGTTTGAATTCAAGTTTCCCAAGAAGAAAACTATCAAGAAGAAAAAGAATACGATTGTGGAGCGCAGGCGCCCTCGCCTGCGTTAATCAACTTTCTTCAGCGCAGCGGGGGGCGCCTCCACCCCATCGCGCGCAAAACCGGCGCGCTCTGGGGACCCCGGCGGCTGCGGTCCACAATTTCATCGTGAGCGACGGCTGCTATGGCCTTTATTTTGTCGAAGAGAATCACTAAAGCGCCGCTAAGATCATCAAGTAAAAGCTATTCGCGTTATTTCGCGTTCATTCGCGGCAAAAAGAAAAGCCACCTTCCCGGTGGCTTCTCTACTCAAGTGTGCGTTCTAGGCTGCTGCTGCAGGTGACATGGATCTCTGTGCCGCCTGGTGTATGAACTTCTTCATCACGTTGGCCCACATTACTTTTTTGCGCAGCGCGCTCTCTTTCACCATCCGGCCCTGGGCAAACATGCCCAGCAGCGCTTTCATCTTGAAGACGCGCAGCACAGCGGCGTCCGCCTGGGTGATGTTGTAGGCGTTAAGGAAGCTCTCCTGGATCTGCCCGGTGATCTTCCGGTTGCAGAAGGGATATTTCTCCAACGCCTCCACCGAGGCCAGGAACGTGGCCAGGTCCTCAAAGGAATTGCCGCGGCGCTTCATGCGGGCGAAATCGCAGAAGCCCACTCCGTTATCGGTAACGATCACGTTGAGCGGCGTAAAGTCAGAGAGCACGGCTGAACTGGGCAGGGTCTTCTTGGTGCGGGCCAGCGCGCTGCGGGCCCCATTCAAGATCATGGTGATGGAATTTTCGTCCAGCCCTTCTTCCAGGCAGCTTTGGCAAAGTTTCTCCAGGCTGGTAATCAATACGGCGCTATCGAATGGCTCCGGAGCATCAGCGGTGGATTTGTGAAAGGTCTTCAGCCACTCTCCGGCGCGTTGCGCTACCAGGGCGATGCTGCCGTTATCGGCAAAACCGGGCAACAGCGCCGCCTTCATGATGATGGACTGGACCGGCAGACCGGCAACTTTGTCCGTGACCACCGCGCCGAAGTCGCTATAGTCACCCAGCACGCGGGGAATCCCATCCAGCTTTCTTCTGGCCAGTATTGTCTGGTTGACGTACTGCAGGTTGGCGTTTTCCTGCCGCGCCACTCCTTTTGCATTGCCACCGCACTTGCCGGGACGATAGATTTTGATGGCTATCCGCTCGCTCCCGTCGGCAAATTCCATGGAAGCGTCATAAATAAAATGGTCGTTCTTGGGCGTGTGCCCTACCACCCGTAAATTGGTCAGCTCGCCGTGCTCGGGATAATGCTTTGCCGCGTTGTTCCGTACGTCTACAAGGATTTGCTCCAAAACCGTTTCTGCCATTCCTTCTCCCTGGGATAGTTCGACCCTGGCGCGACTGTGTCGCGCTAAAAGGCTTCCCCTCTCTTTGTAATTAGCGTAAAAAAACCGACGAAATCGGCAGGGCGCGTTGAAATAGATGCAGTTTTGGGGCCACATGGCCGGCTGATGTTGGTATCCAAGTTATTGATTTATATTTATTTATGGGTTTTTAAACCAAAGCAGAAATTACCCTGAGCATGTTGGTGCTCACATTCGGAAGGCGCATGGATATAAAGAACGCCTCTGCGACCTTCTGACCCGAACCTGGCACGCGCGTTCGCCCTGAGCAGATACCAGGAGGAAGCTGGCCCTTCCCGGAAACGATCAATTGCGTGGGCGTTCACGACTGATCTATTTGACCGCGATGCCGAAGAGAGATGACTTGTCCATGGCGAGGAAAGATGGCCGACCCATGAGCGAGAAGTTCTCAAAGGCCTGGTTCAGTGCCACGTCATCGGAGATCAGTATGCCCCCAGGTCTGAGATGCGGCCACACGGTCTCATATTCAAAGCGCATGTTCCGGTAGGTGTGCAGGCTGTCATGAAGAAAAATGTCGACGCTCGGAAGGGTGGATAGCAGCGGTTTGAGCATGCGCCTGCTTTTGCCGCGATGAAGCCGCCAGCGCGATTTGAGATCGGGTGGCACAAAGATGCCCGTAAGGTCCTTGCCGAGCGGAGGGAGATCAATACTGTGCAGAACCCCGCTGTCATTTGCGGCCATGGCCTTTAGGAAAAAAGCGGTGGTCACACCGAACGCAACCCCGGTTTCGATTACTACGTTGGGCTTCAATGCCCGCGTCAGCGCATAACAGACGCGTCCGAGGCCGGGATTGTGCAGGCTATCAATGCCGGCATCGCGAATTCGTTCGCGAGTAAGAGCGAAACTTCCATGGAGCTCATCTAAATGACAATCGCTCATGAAAGGCCGCAAATCGATGCTCAAACGTTTTCCGAGATCGCGCATGAGCTGATCGGATTCAGTCCGAGCCATGGTGGCCGGGCGGCGGAGTCGATCGAGCTTACATTCGGCGAACGTAGCAACGCGATCGCGGAATTCGCGGTGATCGCGCAGAAGAGTCTGCCAGAGCAGACTGTGCTTTGAAAGAGATTGCTCCATTTCCCGGATTTCGATCTTATCACCTGAAGGCGGGGCCCAGCCCTTGCATGCGGCAGCACTAGTGCGGGTCATGAGGAACGTATCAGTGTTCGCTCCGGTGGTGTTGCCGGTCTTCGTAGCTCAGTAAATTCGTAGCTCAGTAAAAAAGATATTTTCTCCACTTGATGTCTGAGCGCCCGATCATGCGCATGATGTGGCGGCTGGTGTGCAACGTGAACGGCCGCGGCTCCTTGAGCAGCTTCATATCGGTCTCACCCAGCAGGTGGTTGCCCTTCCTGCGATTGCAGGGATGGCAGCACGCCACCAGGTTTTCCCAGGTGGAAGAGCCGCCACGGGAGCGTGGGACAACGTGGTCCAGGGTCAAGTCGCCGGAAGACAGCAGCACGCCGCAATACTGGCAGGTATTGCGATCGCGCAGCAGAATGTTCTTGCGGGACAGAGCGCGGGTCTGGTGCGGGATTCTCCGGTACTCCAGCAGCCGGATCACCGATGGCACACGCATGGCCAGGCGCGCAGCATGCAGGAAGTGCCCGTTCTCTTCTTCCGGCATGGCCAGCCCCTTCAGCACCAGGACAATCGCGCGCCGGGCGGCGCAGATATTGATCGGCTCATATGACGCGTTCAACACCAGAACAGGAGTCTGCATGATCAGGCTTTTGCGCGGCCTGGGTGGCTCCTGCGGCATATCGCCGTGATGGCGCTTGTTTCGTTTGTCCCGTTCATGCATGGCCCTGTGTTCCTCCTGCTGTAGCGCCGGCTGCCCTGTCCCGGACGCTCTCCACTTCTTTGGTGGCCCGTGCTACCGTGGCCACAAAAACTTCTTTGGCTCCTGCGCGGCGCAACACCCGGGCGCACTCGCCCACGGTGGTGCCTGTAGTCATCACATCATCTACCAGCAAAATGCTGCGTCCGCGAATTCTTTCCGGCCTGGTCACCGCAAAAGCTCCGCGCACGTTGGCCCGCCGCTGATGCCGCGTAAGCCCGGTTTGCGAAGCGGTTTCGCGCGTGCGAACCAGAGAAGCTGTATCTAATTGGATGCTGTTGGACGCCCGACAACGCAAAAAAGCTCTGGCAATCGCTTCCGCCTGGTTGAATCCGCGGGCGTGCCGCTTCCCGGACCAGAGCGGTACAGGGATGACCGCCAGTTCCTGCGGAACTGCAAGCTCACGTGCCGCCTGGTGGAGCAGCCGCCCCAGCAGAGGTCCGGCCGGCTTGATCCCGTTGTATTTGAAAAGGTGAATCAGGTCGCGTAAGGCGCCGTCGTAAGAGCCATAGGCTACCGCCTGGCGAAAGTGCGGCTGAGCGCGGCGGCACAGCCCGCACAGCGGGCCGCCTTCAGCGTCCACATGGCTGCTGAACAATTTCTCGCCACAAACACGGCACAGCAACCCGTCAAGACGAACCATCTTTTCCCGGCAAGGCTCGCAAACCGGGAGATTTGAAATCGTTAGCAGGGGCGACTGGCAAATGCGGCAGTCTGAGGGAACCAGAACAGAGAACAGGCTCTCCGCTGCGGACTTGAGGGCGCTCTGCAAGGCAGCGCGCGAAAGCAGCGCACGCTGCGAATCCCGATGAGCCCGGCTTAGGTCAATACTACTGAAGACGACCCTCCCGAAGAATCCTAAGAAGGATGTGTTCTTGCCAGAGTATAGCTGTGTTGCTGTGGGAGTGCAATGAAATGACGGTTAAAACGTTGGAATCCTGGCCCTTGCGTTCCGCATGCGCGATTTCGGCGATACCGCATTTCAGATCACCCGATCGCCCGATCGCCAGATCACCCGATCAGAAAGCTGCCTGCATTTGTAACAATGTGTCCCAATGTGCTACCTTGCCGTCGATTTCACCCGCGGGTCAAAGAGAGGGAGGCAACTGTGGCCGAATCCGTACCAGCGAAAGTTGAGGAACCAAAATTTCAACCGTACGTGCCGGCAGAAGAGGTACGGCCGGAGTTTACGCTAAGGGCCATTCTCCTTGGCTGCTTCTTCGGGCTTCTCTTCGGCGCGGTCACGGTCTATGTGGGTCTCCGTGCCGGTCTTACGGTTGCGGCTTCCATTCCCATCGCGGTGCTGTCTATCAGTGTTCTTCGCGCGCTGGGCAAGGCCAGCATTCTGGAGAACAACATCGTGCAGACGACCGGTTCCGCGGGCGAGTCGGTGGCCGGAGGCGTAATCTTTACCCTTCCTGCGCTGATCTTCCTCGGATTCGGACTGGACTACTGGCGCATCACGCTCCTGGCGTTGATCGGCGGATGCCTGGGCGTCTGCTTCATGATCCCTCTGCGCCGCCAGTTGATCGTCAAAGAGCACGGGAATCTCCTCTATCCCGAAGGCACAGCCTGTGCCGACGTGCTGATCGCCGGCGACAAAGGCGGCTCCTTTGCCAGCCGCGTATTCGCCGGACTGGGGCTGGGCGCGCTGTATACGTTCTTCCAAAACGAAAACATGTTCTCCGTCTGGCCCAGCACGCCCACGTACAATCCGAAATGGCTTCCTGGCGGCTCATTCCGCGCCAATACCACCACTGAATATCTCGGCGTGGGATACATTATCGGGCCGCGCATTGCCGGCGTAATTTTTTCCGGCGGCGTGTTCGCCTGGCTAGTGGTCATGCCGGCCATCAAGTTCTTCGGCTCTCACCTCACGGGCAATCTCTATCCTGGGACCAAGCTCATCGGAGACATGTCACCCGACGATCTTTGGCGGCAATATATCCGCCCGATGGGAGCTGGGGCGGTTGCTGCCGCAGGCCTCATTACTCTGGTCAAGACCCTGCCCACCATCATCGCCGCGCTACGGGCGGGCGCTAAAGATCTGGGCGCCGGTGCCGCGGCAGTGATGGGCCAAAAGCGCACCGATCGAGATCTCCCGTTGAAGTGGGCCCTGGCGGGTGCCGCAATCCTGATGCTGGTGATGTGGGGGCTGCTGACCTTCTTTCCAGTAAAAGGCGCAAATACTTCGGTCCTCAGCAATTTCTTTGCTGCGCTTCTGGTCGTGGTATTCGGCTTCCTTTTCGTCACCGTTTCCTCGCGCATTACCGGACTGATTGGGACCTCTTCCAACCCTATCTCCGGTATGGCCATTGCTACCTTGATGGCAACGTGCGCTGTCTTCCTGCTGCTCGGCTGGACTGACGCAGCCTTCTTCGCCCTGGCGATTACGATTGGAGGTGTCGTCTGTATTGCATCGGCCAATGCCGGCAACACATCGCAGGACTTGAAGACCGGATTCCTGGTCGGCGCCACGCCGTCAAAACAGCAGATGGCGCTGGTGATCGGCGTAATTGTTTCGGTTTTCGCCATCGGACTGACGCTGATCCTCATGGATAAGGGCCTGGAACAATTTCGTCCGGCCAATATCACCGTTGACATCAATCATCTGCCCGGCGGCGTCTCGCAGGACACCAATACAAAGTTCGATCGCACAAGCGTGAAGCTGGCGGCTGATAAGACCGGCGCTGCCCGGGAACAATCCGTGCAGGGGATGCTATTGCTCAATGCCATCAACTCACCTGACGTGCCGGACGGCAACTACCTTTACAACCCCCAAAGCGGTAAGATCGAAGTCCAGTGGGTCCATGGTATCGGCAGCGACAAGGCATCTGCTCCGCAGGCCCGGCTCATGGCCACCGTGATTAATGGCATTCTCACCCGCAAACTCCCGTGGGGGTTGATTCTGCTGGGTGTATTTCTCGTGATCGCCGTGGAACTGTTGGGCATCCGTTCTCTTTCCTTCGCGGTTGGCTTTTACATCCCCATGGCCACAACGCTCGCCATCTTTTGCGGGGGCGTAGTGCGCTGGCTGGTGGAGAGGGCCGCAGCCCGGGCAGGAGAGAAGGCGGAAGAGAGTGACGTGAGCCCGGGTTCGCTTTACGCCAGCGGATTGATCGCGGCGGGCGGAATTGTCGGCCTGCTCGGGATCGCCATTAAGGTCCTTGAGACGCAGGGATGGCTCCCGGAGAATTCCATTGCGTGGGGCACCAAGCTATCGTTCATCACCGGTAATGCGGCGTTGGGCAATATCATCGCCGTGGCGACTTTCGTCCTGCTGGCCTATTCGCTCTTCCACTTCGCCCGCAAGCCGCTGGAAGGCGAGAAAAAGTAAATCTCACCGCAACGGGCGCAAGGTCGAAGAGTTCTAGTCGGCTTTGCGTCCTTAGCGTCCTTCGCGGTAAGACCGTTCTCTGTCCCATACGATCACCATCAAGCGACTTGCTTCCTCCGTGCCTCCGCGTCTCCGCGGTGAATGTTCTTTTTCCACCTATAATTCTTCCAATGTCCATCGCCGACAACATCGCTGCCGTTCGTGAGCGCATCGCCCGCGTCGCCGCAAGAGTACGCCGCGACCCGGATTCCATCACGTTGATGGCGGTGAGCAAAACCGTGGAGCCGGAGCGGATCAGGCAGGCTTACGCGGCGGGCTTGCGCGTTTTCGGTGAAAATCGCGTGCAGGAGTTTGGCGAGAAGGCGGCAGCGCTCAACGAACTCAAAGACGCCGAGTGGCACCTGATCGGCCACTTGCAGAGCAACAAAGCCAAGAAAGCTGCGGAGCTATTTCACGCCATTGATTCCGTGGACTCTCTGCGCCTGGCAGAACGACTAGATCAGGCCGCGGCGCAGGCCGGCAAAACGCTGCCAGTGCTGATCGAAATCAAGGTCGCCGAGGAAGAGAGCAAGGCCGGCATTCCTCTCGACTCACCCGAGCTTGAAAATTTGCTCCGCGCCGCGCCCAAGCTTGAAAATCTGCAAATTCGCGGGCTGATGACCGTGCCTCCGTTCACCGAAAATCCTGAAGGCGCACGACTCTATTTTCGCGCGCTGCGCGATCTGCGTGACTCGATCGCCGCGCGCAATCTCCCGCGCATACAGATGGACGTCCTCTCCATGGGCATGTCGCATGACTTCGAGGTCGCAATTGAAGAAGGTTCAACCTGCGTGCGCGTGGGCACGGCCATCTTTGGCGCGAGGTACAAACCATGAAAATTCTTGACCGGGTGTTTGCCTGGATTCTGCTGCTGCTCGGCTGCGTGCACGGCGTGGGAACATTCCTTGCGTACAAGACGCTGGTCATTGACGCTGTGTGGTTCTTCTGCGGCGCGCTGGCCATCATCTTTGGCGCTCTGTTCAACCTGGCGCGCATCAGCCGCCCGGCCGACCGCCTGGTGGCCGGCCTGACCATGATCGTCAACCTGATACTGTCGGCAGTGTTCGTGGCTGTGGTTCCATGGATCTTGCGCCACGATTTTAAAACCAATCCGCAGGTGATCGTGTTGGCGACCGCGCTCATCGTTGAATTCGTGCTGTCCCTCCGGCAATGGTTACGATAAAGGAATCTGCGAGCGGTGTGACGTTTGCCGTCAGGGTCCATCCTCGCGCGCGCAAGAATGCCATCAGCGGAACCGTGGGCGACGCGCTGAAACTCGCGCTGACCGCTCCACCGGTCGAAGGCAAAGCCAGCCAGGCAGTGATTGAATTCTTTGCTGATTTGTTTCAAATTCCGCGATCGTCCGTTACCATAGCCAGCGGTGAAACCAGCCGAAATAAAGTAGTGCGAATTTCTGGCATGAGTCGGGCAGCGGTGGAACAACGCCTGGCCGGAGAGCTTGCGCAGACCAGCTAACGCAACTGCGGCAAAGGAGAACATTTTGTCCTTTTCTGATCGCTTGCAGCAGATAAAGACGGGATTCGAGCGGCCTTTCTGGGTCGCCAACATCACTGAACTGTTTGAGCGGCTTTCGTATTACGCAGTCTTCACGGTGATTGTGCGCTATCTGCATGAGAACCTCAATTTTTCGGCGGAGCAGGCAAGCACGCTGAGTGGACAGTTTGGCGGATGGGTGTGGTTTCTGGCGATTTTCGGAGGCACGATTGCCGATAAGCTGGGCTTTCGCCGCGCGCTTGCATTGGCCTATTTGATCCTGAGTGGCTCATATTTCCTACTCGGATCGCTCGGTGCGCCCTGGCTTGCGCCTCTGCGTGGCGCAATGCCGCTCACCGCCCTTGTAACGATCGTTTTGATACTTCCTGCGCTTGGCGTAGCTCTCGTGAAGCCTTCCGTGGTGGGTACCACCGCGCGGGCCTCGAAAGACAACGTACGCTCTCTGGGCTTTTCCATCTACTACACGCTGGTGAACATTGGTGGGGCTGCCGGGCCGTACACGGCTTCCTGGGTCCAGAACCACATGAGTGTCGAGAATGTTTTTCGCGTGGCGGCCGTCAGCGTTTTCGTAATGATTTTTGTTGTCGTTATTTTTTTCCGCGAACCGCGGAAAGCGGAAGACGCTCCGCCGCCAAGTGTTCTGCAGACGTTAAAAAATTTCTGCTTGGTGTTGGGTAATTATCGGTTGGTTCTGCCCGTAGCCTTGATCGCGGTAGTTCTTAAGCTTTCCACTTTATTTTACGGGTTTACTGTGCCTTGGTATGTTTGGCTTGGACTGCTTCTACTTTTGCTTGCCGGGCTCAACCGCTTCATGTGGTTTCTGGTGATATTTTCCGGTTACTGGATCGTCTACTGGCAGGAATTTCTTACCTTACCGCTCTACGTGCACGACTACATCAATCCCAAAGCCGATACTGCGTTCATGCTGGGTACTGGGCCAGTCATGGTGATTTCTCTCACTGTGCTGATCGGTCTTCTCCTGCAGAAAGTCCCCGCATTCCGCGCTATAACGCTGGGAACGCTGGTTTCAGCTTTGGCTTGGATCTTTTTGATTATCCACCCCTCGGTTGTGATGGCCTACATCACCCTGGTCGGCATCGCATTAGGCGAAATTATCCTTTCGCCGCGCTATTACGAATACGTATCGCGCCTCGCGCCACCGGGACAGCAAGGAACTTACTTAGGTTTTGCGTTTCTGCCAATTGGGATCGGCTCGCTGGTGGGCGGATGGTTCGGCGGAAAACTGGTCCACCATTTTGGCGAGGTCGCCCATCAATCAACTCGCATATTCTGGGTGATAACTGGCGTCGGCGTGCTGACCGCGTTGCTGCTGTGGATCTATGACAAAACCTTGATGCCGAAAGAAACGGCGGCGAAGGCGTGATCGACGCCTCACTTGATACCAGCCGAAGCCAACCTCAGCACTGCGAACCAAATAGAAAAACCTGAGGAAGGGCGGGCCACGCATCCAAAAAGGGAGCACCGTTGCACCGGGCTCCCTTTCTAAGCGACATAGAAGTACTGACTCACCTGTCGGCGGCTGGCCGTGTCTTTTCGTGTTCGACGCAAAGGCTGCCGAAATGGCCGGCATTGGCCATCTCGCGGTCATGCAGGGTCATGGAGAATTCCCGGTTGGCCTGCGCGCGAATCCGGCAAATCAGGTAGTGCATGGCGGTCACGCTGTCAGACCGGAAGAAACTGATTCTCGCGAGGGTTTGCAGGTCCTGGATGACTTTCTCCAAGCTGCCATTTAATTCTGCGATGGCCCGGTAGACGTGGGCCTTCACCGGCAAGAGTTCGGCGGGTTCAGGGTTGGGGCTGTGGCGCTGGGGTTTTGGTTGCGCCAAAAGGACGGGACGTTTAGCTTTGTTGCTAGCCATGTTGCCCTCCACGGGGCGATCTGGTTAGGGCGCGTTCGGTGTTGATAGCACCGGGCGCTGCCCGTTAAGGTTTGGACTTCTTCTTGGTTTTGCGAGGCACAGGCGTTTGGGCCTGTGCCTTTTGTTTGGCCCGAATCTTTTGGTATCGGGTTTTTCTGCCGTTGGCGATCTTGGGCAGGAGTTGCCGGACGTTTTCGATTTCTGCGTCAGTCCAAGCATGGATATTTCGCCCGCCGATGTTCATTGTCTGCGGCGTAGGAACCTTCCCCGCCTTTATGTAGTTACCCAAGGCAACGCCGGTAAGTCCCAACTTCTTAGCCGCCTGACGGGTTGAGTAAGTTATCATTCGTTTTCAATGCTAACGATAGATGAGATCGTTGTCAAGAATTTCTATGTCATTCCTAGGGTCATCGATAAGGAAATATGGAGTGCTAACGAGAGAGGTTCACGCGGTTCGGTCGCGGGACAGTGGATTCTTCCTACCGCGTCGTAAGGGGCCGCGACCGTCCGGCCATGGCGCGGCAACAACGACCACAAGGGTTTGCCACACGTCGAGGATGCAAACAGCTTTCCCATCCTCACCCTTGACGACCCCAAGCGTGAATATGTCGGGCTGGTATTTGATCCATTTAACCTTCGTCTCTCTGACTAGACGAAAAATTCTTCGCACGGGTTCCTGTCCTGGTGCGTTTGGATGCGAGTCGATCATAATAATCGGCTCTCTTATCGGCCAACTTGACGGGGTTATTGCAGGTAAGGGCTTGTCCGTTATGTCCCGAAGGGGATTCGGCCGCACCCGTTCAACCACTTCCTCGACCGTGGTCAGTTGTCGGTCTTCGATACTTACTAGGCTTAATTGCTCTTTGGGTACAACCCTCTGATATAACCCAAAAAACAACCCTTGAATAGTCTTGACGAACACACGTTCGAAACAACCAAGAAGCTCACCGCGAAGTTCAAAGCCCCCGTCTGACCGGCGATACTCATCAACAAGAGATTTGAGCCTCCTATCACGTTCCAGTGCACGATAGGTGGTACCCCCAACTTTCCGCGCCGCAACCAGCTCGGGGTGAGTGCTTACGAGAGTCATCACAGTCTTTACAACATTTTCCGCGAACGAGAAATCAGAATTACATTTCTCACATGCTGGCAGCGTTATTAACGACGACGGCAAAGGACGTCGCAGTAAACAGCGTGGTGGTGCATGATCCTTGCTATCGGCAATTGCGCCGCAGTACACGCAGAGATCTTCACTAAATAAAGAGGCTCTTCTTAAAGATCTGCGAGTATCCATGCGGTTAATTATAAGGTTGCCGGGTGGGCCCGGCGTTCGGTTTTTGATCAGTCGGATTGTGAATCGATGATTTATCGCTCACAATTCATTTGTGCGCTCCGCTGACGCTGCGCGCGGGCCTGCGGCGCAAGGAAAATAACTCCTTTCTGATCCTTTTCACGGCCCTAAAGGGCCGTTCTTTCACCGAGGAACTTAACCGCAGGCATACAATGCCTGCTCCACCCTAGGGCACGGCAGTTCCATAATGAGGAGAGCTGAAGAGGCGAGCTCTTTTCGGACGAGATGGAGAGCTTTTCTCCTTGACACTAAAGCGAACAAATGGTAAAGTACCACATTGACCTCTGGGTTGAAGTGTGTCCGGTGGGTGGTCTTTGAAAACAGAATAAGCGGCAAGCTGAAAGATACGCGATTGGACATGGGAAACACGAGAAAAAAGGGCTTCGACAGTCCTATGACAGGCCTGTCGAATTGGGGTTGAGCCTTTGTTTGCAACAAAAGTGCCTAGGGGGGTGGGGGTTTGGCTGAACGACACAGGCAGAGGGCTGCAAGAATCGCCGTGATCGCGCGAAATCGCCGACATCGCGCGTGATCGGAAAAACAAAACCGTGGCGTGGGCTTGGGCGATTAGCCGTTTCCCATGGCGACTGTGGTTAAATAGAAGAACCA
>WNFM01061054.1_pt2 | contig 14476 bp, 10 predicted proteins | sample 5400271 | NCBI WGS metagenome assembly WNFM01 (sample SAMN13153352, study PRJNA577476) | soil metagenome | isolation source: 60 cm saprolite on Douglas fir-dominated hillslope | place: USA:California | collected 2013-09-17 | reverse complement strand
CTCGCGGAGCGCGTGTGTGCCTATCACGGCTGTCCGCACGAACCACACCTCACGCTTCCTGATCCCGTTCTCGACAAGGCCAGTTGATCATGCACTAGGCGCCGCGGCGAGCCCTGCGGCCACAGGGGATGTATGCGCCGTGGGGTCCACAGTCGCCCGGCATGCCGAGCGAAGGAGGCCGTCAGATGTCGGAGTTGACTGGTCCTCAGTCCAGGCCGACGGACGAGGAGCACGCCGCCACGGCAGCCTCCGCGCGCGTCTTGACGGAGGCCGCGATGGAGCGGCTGCTCCAGCGCATCGCTCAAGGCGCCGACGCGAGCGAGGGAGATACCGGCAGCGAATACCTGTTGTTTGCCTGCGGCGAAGTGCCGTGCGCCGTCGCGCTGACTGATCTGCGCGAAGTGCTCCTCACGTTGCCCGCCGTAGTGGCGATGCCCTTCAGCCCACCCTGGCTGCTCGGCTTGTTTCCATTGCGCACAGATCTGTTGGGGCTGGTGGACCCCGCGCCGTTTGTGCTGGCCCCAGATCTGAGGGAGCCAGACGGCGCTCGAAACCTCACGATGACGTTGATCGGCGAGCACGACGGCGTCCCGCTCGGACTCGCGATCACGGCAGTAGGCGATATCGCCCTGGTGCCCTCAGGGGCGCTCGTCCCGCTTACGGCCTCCGATCGCTCTCCCATCGCCGCTCCCTACGCTGTAGGCCGGTATACCTCGCCGCAGGATGGCACGGTGTACACCGTCGTCGCCATGCCTCGTCTCGTCGCGGACCTCCTCGACGCACTCCGAAAGGATGCTGCCCCATGAGTGATCGCGAAGTGGCTCGGCTGTATATCGCCGAGATGCGTGCGCTGCTGCCCGTGCTGCGCGGGCACCTCAACACGCTGGGGTCGAGCTCGCAGGAGGAACAACGGGCGGTGGCTGCCAACGAGCTCAGACGGCTCGCCGGCGCGGCGGCGGACCTGAGCGCCGACTTTCACGCCGGGGACTGCGCCGGCATCGCGGCGGCCCTGGCCCGCGCAGTTTCCTCGTCTCCGAGCGCTCCCCTGTCCCTACCTCCATGCGCGCGTGGCGCGCATGGAATCGGCGCGGCGCGTATTGGCACCGAGCGAGAGTGAGCGTGCGACGGCTGCGCGCCTGCTCACGGCACTGGCCAGCGCCAACAGTCGCGGCGTGAGCGGTCCCTTGACTGATGCTGGATGGCCCACAGAGTCGGCCCGCGAGGAGGCGCCTGGCGCCGGCGCTGGGCCACAGGTGCTCGAAGCCAGCGCATCGGATGCGGTCGGCGACGCCTGGACAGCGCCTGACGCGATCGCGCCGCCTGGTGCGTCTGAGCTGTCTGGAGACCCGCGGACCGCGTCAACCAGGCTCGTGCCTTCCGACCCCGCCGAACCGGAGCGCGTGCCGCTCAGCGATGAAGACTGGGCGGTCCTCAACGCATTTCGCACTGGTCCGTTGCGCCGAACCACCGACGTCCTGGTGAGCGACGCACGACCTAGTGAGCGGTCGGCGGAGGCGCACAGCGACGCGGACCTCAACGACATCTCCGAGGAGATGCAGGCGCTCTTTGTCTTCGAAGCCGGGGAAGATCTGCGAGAAATGCAGCAGGCCCTGACGGCGTTCGAGCAGCAGCCGACAGATTATCCCTCGCTGGCGGCGGCGCTGCGTCGCGCCCACAAGCTGAAAGGCGCCGCTGCCACGCTCGGCTTCGAGGTGCTGGGGCAGATGACCCACCTCTATGAAGAGCAGCTGCGCGCCCTCCAGAGCCAACAGGTCCCGGCCGATGCGACCAGCGCGCAGCTGGTCATGCGCGGGCTCGCCGAGCTCCACCAGGCGCTCGCGACGATCGCTGTCGGGCAGAAGGAGGACGTGGAAAACGGTGCGCGCATGACGGCATTGACTGCTGAGTTGCTCGCGCGTGCGCCGGAGGCCCCGTCAGCGGCGATCACGGCGCCGTCATCGGCCGTGCAGTCGCGGGCAATCAGCACACCACTGCAGCGCGACCGGGACGGCTCTCTCACCACTTCTAGCCCTGATTGGGACACGAGCACACTGCCCACGATGATGCGCTTGGGCGCCGGTGAAGGGTTGCTGCGCGTCGATATTCGGCGGATGGACGAGCTGATGAGCCATGTGAGCGCCTTGGCGATCAATCGTGCTGAGCTCGCTCAGGTGCGCCGACTCGCTGTGGACGCGCAGACGGAAATGGAGCAGGCGTTGGCCCGCCTGGCCGGTTTCAGCGAGCGCCTGGCCGATCTGCGACTGACGACGCCCATGGAGGCCGCGGAGCCGGAACCTGATGCCGCCCCGACGCATCTCATGGCGCGCCTCCTGCGAAGCGGGCGGCGCACCGGCGTGTCGTCCGCGCGTGCTCCGGCGGCCGAGACCACTACGAGCGCGCCACTCTGGGATCATCTTGAGCTGGAGCGCTACTCCCAGTACGACGAGCTAACGCGCGCGCTCGCCGAGGCCATCGGCGATCTGGGCGCCTGCGCGGCGACGCTGCGATCCGTATTGCGGCGGATGGAGAGCCTCAGCCAAACACAAGACGGGCTGACCTCCGCGATTCAGCACGCCGTCACACAAGTGCGTCTGGTGCCGCTGAGCGAGCAGATTCCGCTGCTCCAACGGATGGTCAAAGTGCTGGCAGCGGACCTGGGCAAGAGCGTCTCGTTCTCGGTGCGCGGCGAGACGACCGAGATCGACCGCGACGTCAGCGAGGCGCTGGCGGCCGCGCTCGCCCAGCTCGTGCGCAACGCGGTGGCGCACGGCATCGAGCCGCCCGATGAGCGGCAGGAGCTGGGCAAGCCACCGGAAGGGCATATCTGGCTGCACGCATACTACACAGGCAATGAGGCGAATATTCAGGTGGGCGACGACGGGCGCGGCATCAACCCGGATCAGATCGTCGCGGCGGCGCTGCTTGCCGGAGTCATCGACGAGGAGACCGCCGCGGCGCTCAGCCCCGAGGATGCGCTGAGTCTCATCTTCGAGCAGGGCGTGACCACCGTGATGCAGGCGACGGCCGTCGCAGGGCACGGTATCGGAGGAGCGGAGGTCGCGCAAGCGTTGGCGCGCCTGCGCGGCACCATTCATGTACGCAGCACGCCTGGCCAGGGCACGATCTTTGGGATTCGCGTGCCGATCTCGCTCAGCATGGTGCGCGCGCTCCATGTGAGGGCCAATGGCCAGGGGTACGCGATCCCATTCACCTCGGTGCTGCAGAGCACGCGCGTGCCCGCAGCGCTCAGACAAGAAGGCGCTGACGGCCAGACGGTGGATCCAGGCAAGCCGCGCCACGTCACAATCGCGCTGGGCGAGCGCGAGGTCGAGATGCCGGTGTTTGCGCTGAGTGAGTTATTGGGCCTGCCAGTCCAGCCCACGCCACACGAGACGGCCCTCGTCGTGGAGCTGGGGCGGCAGCTTGCCGCGATCGTGGTTGATGCCGTCCTGGCCGACGGTGAGCTGGTTGTGCGCTCACTCCCGGCGCACCTGCGCCGGCGTGCCGTGCGTGGCGCGTCCGTATCGCCTGAGGGCGAGGTGCTGTTGTTGCTTGATCTCCCTGAGCTGGTCGGTCCGGCGCTCAGGTTGCGGCGCGTCGCGCCCCAACGTATCATGCCGAGCCCGCGGCCGACACCGGTTCCCCGCCCGCATATCTTAGTGGTCGACGACTCGCTGACCATTCGGCGCGCGGTGGAGCACATGCTCACACGGGAAGGCTACGAGGTGCAAACCGCGCGTGACGGTATGGAAGCCTTGCATCTAATGCTGACTGACCTGCCCTCGCTGGTAATTCTGGACATCGAGATGCCGCGACTCGATGGGTTCGAGCTGCTCACGGTGTTGCGCGCCCATCCGGAATTTGCTGGTGTGCGCGTCATCATGCTGACGTCGCGGGGCGCCGAAAAGCATCGCCGATACGCCCTTTCTCTGGGCGCACATGCCTACTTGGTCAAGCCGGCGCCCGACGACGAGCTCATGTCCACCGTGCGTGACCTGCTCGCGAGCTCGTAGAGCCAGGTCATGGCGCCCGCAGTGTCGGCGCGCACATGACACTGCCTCTGCCCTCGCGGACGACTCTGGTGTAGAATACGCCTGAGACTGAGCGCGTATCACTGGTGCGCACACCTGTGACAGCTTCCCACGGCTGAAGCAGGGGGCTTCTACGGGTTACACCCGACGCCATGATGCCCCAGGGCGAGAGCCAACGCTCGATCAAGAGCAGAGCGCACGGCGAGCCAGACGCCATGCATCCCCAGCCCTCAAGGGCGGGGCCTTCTAGCGGAGAAAGGTAAGGAGGGCACATGAGCCAGGATGACCGCGCGGCAGAGGGAGCGCCGTCGGTGAACGCGGGCTCAGGCGGATACCCTCCGGAGCCGGTGTGGGCGCCGACGGCGGACCCTGATATCACCCTCGATCTGCCGCCCCGCCTGCGACTGCGACCTCTGCGTGGGCGCTCGCTTTCTCGCTGGCTCGCGGCTGCGCTTGTGGTGCTGGCGCTGGCTATCGTGATCCCGACTGTCCTGCTGGCCCGCAGCGGGGGCGGTAGCACCAGCACGGTGGTGGTTCCCAGCGGGTGCGATGTTCAGGGCTCGCCCTGCCAAGTAGCGCAGACCTTCATGGGAGATTACACGGCCGGCAAGTATGAGGCGATGTACCAGATCGTGTCGCAGACCAGCATCGCGCGCTTCGGGACCGCTGCCATCCTACACAACGCGTACAAAGACGCGCACGACTACATCGTCAACCGTACCCAGGCGTTGCTGCAAGCCGCAGAGGTCTACTCGGTGACAGCTTCGATCGCCGGCCAGCATGTGGTCGGGGCGAACTCCGCGACCGTGGCGGTGCACGTGGTGATGCAGACCATACGGGTCGGGACCATCACGCAAGACGTGGTCGTTCCCCTCGCGCGTGAGCACGGCCACTGGCTGGTAAATTGGAGCCCTGGTCTGGTCTTCGCCCATCTGGATGACCCGGCTGATCCCCAGTACCAGCGGCTACTCCACCTCTTCGCTTTCAACGGACATCGCGGAAGCATCCTGGATGGCGCCGGCAATGTGCTGGCACAGGACGACACGATCGAAGTGATCGGCATCGTGCCCGGGCAGATCAAGGATACGACGGTGCTGCTGAAGAGGTTGGGGACCGATCTCGACTATACGCCGGACCAGCTCACGGCGCTATACGCCGGGCACGGTGCGTCGGAGTTCGTGCAGGTGCGCAGCGTGACGCAGCAGACGTACGCGCGCATCGCGGCGGACCTGGCGCCGCTCGTGGGCGCGGGCGTGCAGGTCAACGACGGCCTGGGGCGCGTCTATCCCTATGGAGCCGATACGGCGGCCGTGACGGGCTATGTCGCACCCGTCAGCGACCAGGACCTTATCAACGACTCCGCACACTACTATGAGCCGAACGACGTGCTGGGGCGCGACGGCGTCGAAGCGTGGGCCGATCTCCAGTTGCGGCCGCTCAAAGGCGGCGAGCTGGATATCGTGCCGGTCAACGCGGATGGCACGCTCGGGCAGGCCGCCTACACCATCGCACGGCGCGCCCCCGCGGACGGGGCGGACGTCCACACGACGATCAACTTGAAGCTGCAGCAAAAGGCCATCGCCGACATGCGGGCGACGCAAAAAGCCTCCGGCTCGGTCGTGTTGGACCCCACCACAGGCGAGGTGCTGGTGTTGGCCTCCACGCCCATCTATGACCCCAACGACTTCTCGCTGGGCTTCACGCCCAACCAGGCTGCCCGCTTCAATGCGCTCGATCACCCCTACTTGAATCGCGCGGTCGCGGGCGTGTACCCGACGGGCTCGGTCATGAAGGTCACTACCCTGGCGGCCGCGCTCGAGGCCGGTATCCCCTCGGATCGCATCTTCAACTGTCCGGGCTCCTGGCAGGTGCCCGGTTCCACCGAAGTGCGCGGCGACGACCTACCGACTGGCCATGGCATGATCACGGATCTGCAGGCGCTGGCGGCGTCGTGCGACGTCGTGTTCTGGCAGATCTCCGCGGAGCTCTTCGCCAAGGATCGCAATCTGCTGCCCAATATGGCCAAAGCGATGGGCTATGGAGCGACCACGGGCATCGTGGGTCTCCCCAGCGGCGTGGAGAGCGCCGGCAACGTCTCGATCCCCGATTCGCCTGGCGCCGCCGCGAATCTGGGCATCGGGCAGGGCGACTTCAAGGCCACGCCGCTCCAGATCGCCATGGTGGCGCAAGCCATTGCCAACAATGGGCAGCGCATGCAGCCGCGGCTGGTTACCTCGGTGGTCAGCACGACGAGCCAGGCGCTGGCCAGTTATCCCGCGAAGCCCCTCAACAAGCTGCCCCTCACCGCAGACCATCTGGCAATCTTGCAGGCGGCGATGCTCGGGCCGACCACTGATCCAGCGGGCACGGCCTACTTCGACTTCGGGCACTTCTCGGTCCGCGTGGCGGGTAAGACGGGCACCTCAGAATCTGGTCAGTCTTTGGCGCACGCGCTCTTCATCTGCTACGCGCCTGCCTCGCCGGTGGGTGGTCCTGCCGTCACGCCTGTGATCGCTGTCGGCGTAGTCGTCGAGCTCGCTGGTGGGTCGGGTGAGCAGTTCGCCGTGCCGATCGCCAAAGATCTGATCGAGACGGCGCTGGGTGTCACGTCGTAGCCTGATGGCCATGTCGCCCACGCGCGCGTCTCACGCGCCGCGTTGATGCGCGTGCACGGCATGCCTGGTCGCTCGGGCGGCAAAGGCGCCGACGCGCTCGAAGACCAGCGCGCGCTCAACGTCTTTCATCACGACATGATACGAGCGCTCCAGCACCAGCAGCTCGCGATCGTTCGTGCCCAGGCGCCGAAAGATCTCGATGCCGTCCCCCACCGGCACGACATGATCCTGGCGTGCGCACACGATTAAGGAGGGACAGTGAACGTGGCTGAGCTCAGCCTGGAGCTGGGGAAGCGCGCTGAACAAGCTGTGGGCGGCGGGCAACGGCGTCCAGCGATAGGCGCGGCGGCGATAGCGGTGCTGTGCCTCTGGATCGTAGATATCCTCACGCAGCGTGGGCAGAAAGGGGAACAAGTGGCGCATCCAGGCCGTAAACTCGAACTGGCCGGGGAGCATGTGGAGCGGCGGACAGAGCGCCGCCACCCCGGCGACACGCGCGTCTGTGGCGGCGAGATGCAGCGAGAGCGCGCCGCCCATGGAATGCCCCACCAACACCAACCGGGTGTGACGTTTGAGCAGATCGTGCGCCGCGGCAGTGACAGCTTCCGCCCAATCAGCCCATGTGGTCTGGGCGAAATGGCGCACGTGCGTGCCATGGCCGGGGAGTAAGAGGTTGCGTGTGGCGAACCCGCGCGCTTGCAGATGCTCCTCGAGCTCTTCCATATCCAATGGCTCACCGTTGAACCCATGGACAAGCAGTGCCGCGGGCGTCTCGCTCTTCGCTGCGCTTCCTGTGCCGCTCATGGTGCGTCTCCTCCTTCGCCGTCGCTCGTAGAGCGCAGTATAGCGTATCTGGAGCGGCGGCGGCATGCCCACGTGCCAAACCACCTGGCTGGGCCGGTGCACCTCTGCCCTAATAGTAGTCGCGCTGGAGGCGCAGCAGCTCACCGATGCCGGCGTTGGCGAGCGCGAGCAGCGCATCGAGCTGCGCGCGGGTGTACGGCGCGCCCTCAGCAGTGGCTTGGGCTTCGACGTAGGCGCCAGCGTCGGTCATCACGATATTCGCATCCACCTCGGCGCGCGCATCCTCCACGTAGGCCAGGTCGAGCAGCGGCACCCCATCCACGATGCCCACGCTCACGGCGGCCAGCGCCGCGCGGATGGGATCGGCACGCAGCACCTTGCGCTCCACCAGTGTCGTGCAGGCGCGGCGCAGAGCCAGCCACGCTCCGGTGATCGCGGCGGTGCGCGTGCCGCCATCCGCCTGCAGCACATCGCAGTCGATCAGCACGGTGCGCTCGCCCAACGCGCGCAGATCCACCACCGCCCGCAGCGAACGGCCGATCAGGCGCTGGATCTCGTGGGTGCGTCCGCCGACCTTGCCCGTTACGGACTCTCGCGGGGAACGCGTGGCGCCCGCGCGCGGCAGCATGGCGTACTCGGCGGTGAGCCAACCCTGGCCGCGGCCCTCCAAGAATGGCGGCACGCCCTCCTGGATGCTGGCGACACACAGCACACGCGTGTCGCCCATCTCAATCACCACCGAGCCTTCGGCGTGGCGCAGATAGTCTACTGTCAGGCGCACGGGCCGCAACTGGTCCGGGGCGCGCCCGTCCGGACGAGATGGCATCTGATCCTCCTAGTGCCAGCAGGCGCCGAGACCTGCCCCGTTCCGTGTGCCCGCTAAGATAGGCCTATCGCCCGGATCGCACGCTCTTCAGGGCAACGCGTCGCCGCCGTCGCGCAGCAGCTGGACTGCGCCGTTCGGCGCGACGCGGAACACGGCGGTATGCACGTGGCGGAAGCTGTGCTGGGTCCAGGTGACGGTGAAGGCGACGTCGTACCCACAACACGCGCTGGCCGGCGCCACCGTCGTCGCGGCGCTGCCGGGGCTGGCGCTCTGCCATCCTGCTACCGAGTCGTAGGTCCAGAACGGCACGTCCAACGTGCCCGGCCCAGGGAGAAAGGTGGAGTCGCTGATGAATGGCGGGGTCTGCGTCCCCTGCGACACCAGATGCGTGAACGCGATCCGTGCCAGGAGCAGCGCGGACCCAGGCGTCGCGGGCCCCGTCGGCTGACCGCGTGCGTCGCGCACGACCACCACCGCGCCGTGTTCCGCCGGCAGCGCGACGGTCCCGCTCGTCTCGTCCACGGGCAGCGCGAGATGCGGCGGCGCCTGGAGGGTCAATGGCAGCGCCGCGAGAGTCGCGCCCGAAGCAACGTCCAGGATGCGAAAGCCGCCCGTATCGGCGACGTAGAAGTGCCCGAGGGTCGCGTTCCAGCCTAACGCTACGGCTCCGCGCAGCCACGGCACACTGGTCGGCTGCGCCGGCACAGGGGCGGCGTCCGCGCTGAGGGGAGCGGCTCGCAAGCTCGCCAGCGCGAGCGATGCGGTCGCGCCGTTCGGCTCAAGCAGGTAGAGCGCTTGCCGCGCCGTATCGAGCGGACCGAGCCGCGAGCCGGAGGGCACCGTCCATGTGCCGCGCGGACTGCCGTCGGCGGCGGAGTACGCGGCGAGGAGCGTGCTACCTCCCGCATCGCGGAGCACGAATGCCAGATCGGCGCCGGCATCGTAGACTGGTCCGTCCAGACTCGTGGCGGCTGCGAGCGTCCGGGCGAAACGCAGCGCTCCGCTTTGATCATCAAGTCCGAGTGCGACAAACTGGCCCGCTTGATTCGCCGTCAGCAACAAGACGCCCCCGGTGGAGACGGCCGCGCCACTGAACGCGCCTGTCGTTGCCGGAGTGGGGAGCGAGAAGACGCCCTGCGTGGCGCCGGTGATGGCGGAGAACACCGCCACGGTGTGCGCCGAGACGACGTCCACCACCGCTTGGCGCGCGTCCACAGCGAGCGCGACGGGTCGTTGCGCGTCTCCGGTCAGCGGCGTACGTGCGAGCGTAGCGCCCGAGGTGGTGTCCATCAGCAGCAGCGCGTCCAGGAAAGGCGCCGGGTTGCAGCTGCCAACGGGTGGGCAGCTCACCACCTGCGAGCCCGCCAGCGCCACGAGGCGACCAGACGGACCAGCTGGAGCGACGAAGGCCGCGCCCGCCTCGGGATGCAGCGTGGTCAGCACGGCCGCGGGCGGTGTAGCTGGGGCAGGCACCTGCGCGGCTGCCAGCCGCTTGGCGGCAACGTAGCGATGGCCGGCATACGTGCCGGCCAGAATGAGCGCGACGGCGAGGAGCGTCCCGACCGCCCACAGCCAGGCTCGGCGGCGTGACGGCGGCGACATTGCTGGGGGCACCGTCACAGCCAGGGCCCCGGGGAGGTCGAAGTGGCGCTGGATGCGGCCACGGTCTGTTGCGTGCGGCGCCCGCGCAGCCGGCGCCAACCTGCGCGAATCAAGAAGGCGATGGCAAACACGAGCAACACGATGAGCGCGAGCGCGACAAACGGTGCCAGCAGCGCCAGCAAGGAGACGATCACGACGATGCCATCCTCGATGATGCTGATGATTGGATTGCCGATGCCCGCGGTGGTCGCGGTCACGGCGGGGCGACTGGACGCCTTGACGCCATGCACTACCAACGCCAGCAGCGCTCCGATGATCGCGGCCGCCCAGAGACTGTGATCGCTCAAGGGGTTGCTGATGCCCGCCATGATCGCCGCCCCCGAGAGGGGGCGTATGACCGTATGGACGGCGTCGCTCAAATGATCGATCACGGGGATCTTATCGACGATGAACTCCCCGATCACGAACAGCACCATCAACGCGATGAACCACCACGAGCTGAGCGCCTCGAAGGGCGGGGTGAGGGTGATGAGGCGCTGGCCATCCGCGGCGGACACATTGCTGCCGATGGCCAGCGCGAGCAACGGAAAGTAGGCGCGCAACCCTGAAACTGAGCTCAACCCGAGCGCCGTAAACAACAATCCGATAGCTTGCACGTTCGAGGGATCGCTGGAAGTATCTGGCATCGCCGTACTCCTCTCCCGCCCTGGGCAGACCGTGGCCCCGCCTGTCGTTGGCGGATTGCTCAGCGCCACAGCATGAGTCCCACCCAGAGCGCAGTCTACCACGTTTTTGCTCAGCCCAAAGCGACAGTCTCTCACGCACCTGGGCGCAGGCATCCGCATGGGCAGCCGCGCACCGTGGCGGCGTCGCATATGCGTTTGACTGCCTCAGAAGGGCTGGCGTGATATTCTGCTCACGTGTACGGTCGAGCGCGCAGAGCGCGTACGCACGCTGACGAGACGCCGCGATCGGCCAGCTGAGAGCGACCCCCACCGCAGAGAGATGCACCATTATGCAGGCGATGCCGGACATCCTGGCCTTTCAAGATGAGAGCGGCGACTTCGGCCACGGCGAGTGGGTCTCGTTGGGTGTGCTGTGGGTTCAGCGCGAGGACGTCGCATCCCTGGGGGCGGCGCTGCGCGAGCTGCGCGCGGACCACGCGGGTGAGGTGCACTTCTATCGCTTTCCCCGGAACTTTGGTGGCGATTACGGGGCGGCGGCGCGCACCGCCCAGGCGTGGTTCGAGCGCTGGCGTGATACCTGGGCGCGCCGCACCTGGTTCAGCGTGCTGGCCATCAACCGGCGTCACCTCCGCTACGACCGCGCCCGCTTCGCTCGCCCGGCCGACGCCTATCCACACTTCGCCGCGTGGGCGGTGCGGAGGGGACTGGCAGCGTTCTTTGGCGATCACGAAGCGATACGCTTCGAGATGGTATGCGATGCCCGCTCTGGCGATGGCAGCGACGGCGCGGAGGCGAGCGTGCTCTCCCGACTCGCGGCGGCGATCGACAACGCGGTCAGCGACGCCGCCAGCCATGGCGACGCCGCGCCGCGACTCGCGCCAACCGACGTGGCGGTGCGGAGCTCAGGCGCCCACGCAGCGGGCGGTCTATTTTCCGCCGAGCAGGAGCTGCTCCAATTGACGGATCTGCTCTTGGGCGCGGTCAGCACCGCCATCTTCCCGCGGACGGTGGCCGCGACCAAGCTGTGGTTCGCGCGCGAGATGGCTCGCGTCATTCAACCTGCGCGCCAGTCCGCACGCCCGGACGCTCCCGACGTGCGCGGGCGCGTGCTGGTGGACTACTACCCTGACCCGCGCGGCCAGCTGTATCGCGACGGCCCGCTGGGAATCTGGGACGCGTGACAGCTCCCCCAGAGGAAACCGGGAGCTGCTCAGGGGTCGTCCCCCGATGGAAGCGAGAGAAGCGCATGCGCGCCGTTGTGACAGCTTCTGGTCGTCACGATACAATACGAGGACGAGGAGCTGAGCAGGAGGGCGCGCAACCGACCGTGCGCGGCGCGAAACACTCAAGAGCGGGGACCGCGCGCCTGGGACATCGCTCCGCAGACCGAGGGCGCGTACGAGGAGGCAGTGTCATAGCATGCGGAAGTATTTCCTTGGTAGAGCGGCGCTGATTGCGGTCCTAGCGCTCGTGACGATCCTCGCGGGATGCAGCATCTCCACCGACGACACTGTCTCGAAGGCGCTCTGTGTAGCCACCGACTTTCCTGCTTCCGGCGCCGACGGTGCGCAGGGCAAGCCGGCACAAAACGGCGCCGATCTGGCAATCAGCCAGGCTAAGCTCTCGGGTGGCTACACGCTCGTCGCACGCGACAAGGATGACGCCACGAACGGAATGCACGATGAAGGCCTGGGCGCCATGAACGTCATATCCGTCGCGAGCGACGACTGCGTGCTCGCGCTTGTCGGTCCCTTACACGACAGCGTCGCCGCCGCCGAGATGCCGATTGCCGCCAACGCCGGTCTGGCCATGATCAGCCCCGCGACGAGCAACGCGGGGCTTACCAAGAAGGAAGCGGCGAACGCCTATGGGCTCGATTATGCCGCGCTCCACCCCGCCGAGAAGCCGCTCACATTTTTCCGCCTGCCCGTTCCGGATGACGGACAGGCCGTCGCCGACGCCCAGCTGGCCCTCGACGCTGGGCACAAACACGCCTACATAGTAGACGACGCTCAGATCACTGGGAAGGCGCTGGCAACGTTTTTCGCACAGGCGTTCGCCGCGCGCGGCGGCAGCGTGGTCGGGTCGGACTCACTCCTGGACACTGCGGCGCAGAAGCTGGTCGACCTCGCCGGCCAGATCAAGGCGGCAGGCGCCGACGTCGTCTATTACAGTGGCCTCACGTCCGCCGCAGGCGCGGCGCTGCGCCTGGCCATGACGAACGCGGACCTCGTCAATGTCGCGATGATTGGCGGCAGAGGCATCGCCGATGACCCGATGTTCATACAGGCGGCGACCCCGGCCGCCGCCGAGGGAACCCTTGCCACGCTGCCCGCAGCGGACCTCGCGGCGCTGATGAGCCCGGCAGCGCAGCAGTTCACGAAGGATTACAAGACGAGATACGGCACGGACGCCACCAGCGCTGCCGTCTATGGCTTCGATGCGGCCAGCGTGGTGGTCGCGGCGATCGGGGCGGTGATCGACGCCGGGCAAACACCGACCCGCGAGAACGTGCGCCGCCAGATCGCGACGGGCGCCTATCAGGGGCTCACTGGGCTGCTCAGCTTCGATGCGAATGGCGACGATGTTGGCACTCAGCTTGTGAGCGTGTATAGTGTGCGCAATGGGTCGTGGGTCTTCGTGAAGCGGGCGTCCGCCGTCTGACGCTCTGTGCGAGTAGCGGCAAATACCATCCAATGCGGGATTCTCTGCGGTGCGGTTCTCGATTGACAGCGTTATGCGGGATGTATGTCACAGTAGGATATATTGAGAGATGCGCCAGAGTTGTGGCGTACTGAAGGTAAGCGGAGGTGTTGCAGTCTAATCATCGACGCTGTGGCAGTCCCGGACGGTTTCTATCCTTGATCGGTGATCCACGAGTTTAGGAGGAAGGTTCGCGCATGCGAAACACAAAACGCCTCGTGACCTACACCGCGTTAGCGGTGGGAGTCGTCGCTTGGCTCGCTGGCTGCGGCACTGGCAGCAGCAGCGCAGGTGCCAGTGGCAACACAACCATCAAGATCTGCACCGAGCTCCCCGTTTCTGGTGCGGATCAAAGCTCGGGCAAGCCGGCTGAGAACGGCGCGACGCTCGCCATCGAGCAGGCGAACGCCAACAAGACGATTCCTGGCCACACTCTAGTTGCGGTGCACTACGACGACGTTGGCCCCTCCGGCACGCATGACGGCCCCACGGGCGCCAACAACATCCGCCAGGCCATTGGCGACGCCTTGATCGCGGCCTGCATCGGTCCGTTCAACAGCGCCGTCGCGCAGGCGGAGATGCCGCTCGCGAACTTTGCTCCGTTGGCGTTGATCAGCCCGTCGAACACCAGCCCAACGCTCACCAAGCAGGCTTACGGCGCGCTGGGCACGCTGCGGCCGACCAACAGGGTGACGTACTTCCGCGTCTCCACGACGGACGACAAGCAGGGCCCCGCGAACGCGGACTACCTGTTCAAGACGCTGCACCTGACGAAGGCGTACATCATCGACGACACTGAGGTGTACGGCAAGGGCATCGCGGATACCTTCCAGGCGGAGTGGAGGACGCTGGGCGGCGCTGTCCTCGGCCGTGTCGGCCTGGACAAGACCACCACGGACTTCAAGCCCACGCTGACCGCCGCGGCGGCCACGGGCCCGGACGTCATCTACTATGGCGGCACGGACTCCGACGGCGGCACGCTCGTGCGCCAGCAGATGGGGCAGGTGGCTGGCTTAGCCAATGTCGTCTACGCGGGCGGCGACGGCCTGCAGACGGATAGCTTCCGCTCGACGACCGGCGCAGCCGGCCTCGGCACTATCGCGACGGTGGCCTCGGTGAACCCGGACGTGCTCTCCACGGCCGCGACCTTCAAGGCCGCCTTCACCGCGCGATTCCCGAACGCCGCGGATTATGGCGCCTATAGCGCCA
>WNFM01193431.1_pt1 | contig 14479 bp, 19 predicted proteins | sample 5400271 | NCBI WGS metagenome assembly WNFM01 (sample SAMN13153352, study PRJNA577476) | soil metagenome | isolation source: 60 cm saprolite on Douglas fir-dominated hillslope | place: USA:California | collected 2013-09-17 | reverse complement strand
CCCCGGCAGGTAGGCGCCGCCGGCCGTCGAGCTGCCGAACACCAGGGCAATCGTGGGGATCCCGGCCGCCGACATCCGGGTCAGGTCGCGGAAGACCTGCCCCCCCGGGATGAAGATCTCCTTCTGCGTGGGCAGGTCGGCGCCGCCGGACTCGACCAGGTTGATCAGCGGCAGCCGGTTGCGCAGGGCGATGTCCGCCGCGCGCAGGGACTTGCGCAGCGTCCAGGGGTTGGTCGACCCGCCCCGGACCGTCGGGTCGCTGGCGATCAGCACGCACTCGGTATCGCAGACCACGCCGATGCCGGTGACGACGCTGCCGCCGACCGGGAAGCCGGTTCCGTAGCCCGCCAGCGGCGAGAGCTCGAGGAACGGGGAATCGGGATCGATGAGCAGCTCGATCCGCTCGCGGGCCATCAGCTTGCCCCGGGCGCGGTGCCGCTGAACGTACCTCGGCCCGCCGCCGGCCAGGGCCTTGGCGTGCTCGACATCGAGTTCGGCCAGCCGGGCCAGCATGGCACCGCGGCGTGCGGCGTACTCCGGTCCGCGGGTGTCGAGTGCGCTGGCGAGGAGGCTCACATGCCGAACGATATTCGCCGCGCGCTCCGGCCACCAGGCGCCCGTCCGTGCTCAGATCCGGACCACGGCGATCCGCTCCGCCTTCCGCCGTCCTGGCTCCTCGGTAAGGCGAGCCATGTCTTCGGTGTCGCTGGTGACCAACACGACGGGTCGCGGCTGGGCGAGCGCGACCACGGCGAGGAGCGCGTCGAGGGCGCACTTGTGGCCCGACAGCCCGGTCCGGCCGAGCAGTTCGCCTGCCGCCCGGCCCTGTTGCTGCCCGATCGGCACCACGGTCACGTTGCTGAGGATGCGGTGCACTGGCGCGTCCCTCGGCCCGCCACGCAGGACCTCGACTAGTGTCGATGCGGCGGTAACGATTTCCGCCTCGGCCTTATAGGTATCCCGGGCCAGCGACACAGTCAGCGAGTTTCCGTTGGCGAGCCTGACCAGTCCCTCCGCGTCCAGAACGAGCGTCCCGCCTACTCGTCGTCGGCTTCCTCGTAGTTTGGCCACATCCGCCTCGTCTGCTCCCGTACCTCCGGAGGGACAGGACCGTACTCCGCCTCAAGCTCGTCCAGCAGTTCGCCTAGCTGATCATGCTTGATCTCGCGCTCTACTGCCTCGGTCACGTACCGGCTGAATCCTCCCGCGCCCGTTCGCGCGCGCACCGCCTCGGCCAGTTCCTCGGGCATGGACACGCTCACCTTCCGTACTTTGCTCTCGTGCAGCCGAGCGCTCTCGTCTATGAGAAGCTCAACCGGAAGCGCAGTCATGATGCTCTTCACTACCTGGCCACGCGGCACCGAGGCGAGGGCCTGCCGGAGGGCCTCCTCGAGCGCACTCAGTGCGGCGGCGGGGCCCGGCCCTTGGGGCGGCTTATCTCGCCGGTCTTTCCCGGGTGCTGCTGCCTTCCGATCCGCTGCACTCACTAAACCATGCTACCGCCGGTGGCAAGATGCGCAACAGATATACCTGTTGGCTCGACCGGGCTTGTCGGCGGCCGATCCGCAACGCCTCACGGCGTTCAGAAGTCCGAGCCGCCGTCGACGTTGACATCGGCCCCGGTCATGTAGCTGTTGGCGCGCGAGCCAATGAACGCGACCACGCGCCCGATCTCACCTGGGTCGCCCGCCCGGCCCAGGTGCGCTGGATGACCGAAGTCCTCCGCGATGATCCGCATGGCATCGCGCAGGTCGTCCGCATCGGCGTGCCGTTCGGGCGGCAGGGCGCGCAGGTAGCCCTTCAGGCCCGCGGAAAGGATGGACCCGGGCGAGACCGTGTTGACCAGGATCCCGGCGGGGGCGAGCGCCAGCGAGAGGTTCTTGCTCAGGCTCGTGAGCGCCGCCTTCGACGCCGTGTACGCGACAAGCTCGGGTGACTGGCGGCGGGTGGAGTGGGCCGAGATGTTCACGATCCGGGCCCACGGAGCGCGCCTGAGCAGGGGAAGCGCGGCCCGGACGCACCGCATCGCGCTCAGGGTGCCGATATCGAAGGTCGCCTGCCACTCGGCGTCGTCCAGGTCGTCGAAGCGGCCGGTTCCGACGTCGACCGGTCCGGCCGCGTTCACCAGCACGTTCAGCCCGCCCCACCGCTCGCCGACCGCGGCGAACGCGGCGTCGACCTGGGCCCGGTCGGTGAGGTCGGCAGCTAGGCCGACCGCGTCCGGCGCGCCGAGGGCCGTCAGCGCCGCGACAGCCTCGTCGAGCCCAGCCTTCCCGCGGGCCAGGACCGCGGTCCGGGCGCCCTCCTGAGCGAACACCTCCGCGGCGGCACGTCCCATCCCCTGCGAGCCGCCGCTGACGACGACCGCGGCGTCCTCCAGGCCGAGATCCACGTCAGATCCGCTCTGTGCCGGGTGCGGTGGCCGCCGCGGTGGCGGCCGTGCCAGGAGGCAGCGACAGGGTGCGCAGCGGAACGCACGACGCGATCACGTCGAAGTCGGCGTCGCAGTGGACGACGGTGGCGTCGCGCCGCAGGCCAACTGCCGCGATCAGGCAGTCCGCCATGCTCCTGATGGTCTTCCCGCCCGTCCGCGCGAGCCGGAAGATCGCCGCCGCCTCGTGATAGTCGCACGCCGGGTCGACCCTCATCAGCGGCAGCCCGCCGGTCATGGCCGTCAGCCGCCGGAAATTTCCGGCATCACGCGCGCCTGCCAGCAGCTCCATGATGACCGGCTCGGTCGTAGCGATCGGAGCGTTCGCCTCGATCAGCCGCGCTACCTCGGCGTCTGCGCTGCTGCCGGTGGCCCGCAGGTACTCGATCCAGGCGGATGTGTCGATCAGGTGCATCCGTTCAGAATTCCTCGACGCGCTCGGAGCGGCGCATCTCCTCCAGGTCGCCATCCCAGCCCGTCCCGCGCAGGCTGAGCAGGAACTCCTTGGTGACCGGCGGCCCGACGAGACGGCGCAGGGCCAGATCGACAGCCTCCTTCTTGGTTTTCAGGCCGTACCGGCGGATGGCTTCCGCGACAAGGTCATCATCGATGTCGATGTTTGTGCGCGTCATACACCAAGCATACACCTCAGCGGGCGATCTGCTCGACGCGGTCAAGCGCCCGGTCCAGGTCCTTTTCCGTGATCACCAGCGGCGGGGCGAGCCTGATCGTCGTGCCATGGGTGTCCTTGGCCAGGACCCCAAGCTCGGCGAGCCGCTCGCAGGCCTCGCGCCCGGGAAGCGACGCGAACTCGACGCCGGCCCACAGCCCCCGCCCGCGCACGTCGCGCACGGCGGACTCGGGCAGCGCCGACAGCCGGTCGTGCATGTGCGCGCCGAGCTTGGCCGACCGCTCCTGGAACTCCCCGGTGGCGAGCATGGCGATCACCTCGCGCCCGACCGCGCAGGCCAGCGGATTGCCGCCGAACGTGGAGCCGTGCTGGCCCGGCCGGAACACGCCGAGGATCTCGCGGGAGGACACCACGGCGGACACCGGCACGATGCCGCCGCCTAGCGCCTTGCCCAGCACGTACACGTCCGGAACCACGTCGTCGTGCTCGCAGGCGAACGTGGTTCCGGTCCGGCCCAGGCCGGACTGGATCTCGTCGGCGATCATCAGCGCGCCGCGCTCGGAGCAGATCTCGCGCACGCCGGCCAGGAACCCGGGCGGCGGCACCACCACTCCGGCCTCGCCCTGGATCGGCTCGACGAGCACGCCGACCACGCGGTCATCCACGGCGGCGGCCAGCGCGTTCAGGTCCCCGTAGGGCACGACGGTGAACCCCGGCGTGAACGGCCCGAACGAGGCCCGGGAGCCCTCGTCGCTGGAAAAGCTGATGATCGTCGTGGTGCGCCCGTGGAAGTTCCCGTCGAAGGCCACGATCACGGCCTCGCCATCGGGCACGCCCTTGACCTCGTACCCCCACTTGCGGGCGGTCTTGATCGCCGTCTCCACCGCCTCGGCGCCGGTATTCATCGGCAGCACCATCTCCATGCCGGCCAGCGCCGCCAGCTCGGCGCAGAACGGGCCGAACTGGTCATGCTCGAACGCCCGGCTGACCAGGGTGACCCGCTCCAGCTGGCGCTGCGCCGCGGCCACCAGCCGGGGATGGCGGTGCCCGAAGTTGACCGCCGAGTACGCGGCGAGCAGGTCCAGGTAGCGACGGCCCGCGACGTCGGTCACCCAGGCGCCCTCGGCTTCGGCGATCACCACCGGCAGCGGGTGATAGTTGTGAGCGCTGTGGGCCGCGGCCTGCGCGCGCAGCTGTTCCGCCGTGGGCGTGCCGTCGCTGCCTGACATATTCATCCTCCCGGAGACCGGAACTTGTGACTCGTGAAGCTGTTAGTGAAATTGTGACTCGTGAAGCGGCTGGTGAAACTCGTGCAGCTTATGCAGCTCCTAGTGCAGCTCGAGGGTGCAGCACTTGGGACCGCCCCCGGCGGCGAGGAATTCCGACATGTCCACCCCCACGGGCTCGAAGCCTTTATCCGCGATCTGGGTCGCGAGCCCGGTCGCCTGCTCGGGCAGGACGACATGCCGGCCGTCGCTGATCGCGTTCAGGCCGAGCACGTCGGCGTCCTCGTCCTTCGCCTCAATCAGCTCCGCGAATAGGCCGGCCAGCGCCGCCCGGCCGGCATCGTCGAACGCGGCCGGGTAGTAGGCGGCGGTATCGGCGTCGAGGACGCACAGCGCGGTGTCCAGATGGTAGAAGCGCGGGTCCACCAGCCGGACGCTGAGCACGGGCAGGCCGAAGAGCCCCTCGAGCTCGCTCTTGACCGCCTCGTCGGTACGGAAGCCGTGGCCGGCGATGATCGCCCGGCCGGTGAAGGCGATGTCCCCCTCACCCTCGTTCACGCTGCGCGGCAAGACGCCGGTGTAGCCGCTGCGGCGGAGCCAGGCCAGGTACGCCGGGCCCTCGGCCGCTCGCTGCGGATGCCGGAACCGCGCGCCGAGCGCTGCGCCCCCTATGACGGTGGCGCCGTTGGCCGCGAAGACCATGTCCGGCAGGCCAGGCCGGGGGTCGATGGTGTGCACGACATGCCCGAGCCGGATGAAGGTCTCCCGCAGTTGCCACCACTGGTGCATGGCCAGAGCAGTATTGACGGGTTCATCCGGGTTCATCCATGGATTGATGGCGTACTCGACCGCGAAGTACCGGGGCGGGCACATCAGGTACGTCCTGGTGCGCGCGGCGCGGTGCCGGGCGCCATCCGTCTGCGTCATCTAGCCCCCACGATGATCTAGGTCCATCTACAGCGTAGGAGTCGAAGACGGGGCCGAGCAGACGCACGTTATGTGTATCGACGACGATTCGTTGCGTCCTTCGCGTTCAGGCCGTTGAATTGTTGCGCCGAAGGGACGCTGCCTCAACCTCCAGGGCGTACCGTCCAGGCCTGGCCGTCGGCGGTGTCCGTAACCGCCACGCCGAGGGCGGCCAGCTCGTCGCGGAGCCGGTCGGCCGCGGCCCAGTCCCGGGCCGCCCGGGCGGCCTGCCGGGCGGCGAGACGCGGCCGTGCCCCGTCGGGCAGCGGCGGCTCGGCGGGCGCGCGGCCGATGTCGCGAGCCAGGTCGAGCCCGAGGAGCTGGTCGGCGTGGGCGAACGACTCGAACTTCGATCCCGGCGGGACATTGCGGTCCTTCTCGAGGAGGCGCAGCGCTCGCAGGGCCGCCGGGGTGTCCAGGTCATCATCGAACGCGGCGGCGATCTGAGCGGCCGCCGGGCCGTGCACCGGCTTGCTGGGCGAGCACGCCCACTCCGCTACCAGTTCACGCCACCGGCGCAGCGTCCGGTCCGCGGCGTCCAGGGTGTCCCAGGTGAGGTTCATCTGCTGCCGGTACCGATGCTCAAGGAACGCCAGCCGCAGCGCCAGCGGGTCCAGCCCGCGATCGGCCAGGTCGGCCACCAGCACCACGTTCTGACTGGACTTGGCCATCTTGCGCCCGTCGACCAGCAGGTGCTCGCCGTGCACCCAGTGCCGGACCACCTCGTGCCCGGTCACCGAGTTCGACTCGGCCCGCTCGTCCTCGTGGTGCGGGAAGCGCAGGTCGATGGCGCCGGTGTGGATGTCGATGACGTCGCCGAGGTAGTGCCGGGACAGGGCGGAGCACTCGGTGTGCCAGCCGGGGAACCCGGTGCCCCACGGGGCGGGCCAGGTCAGCTCCCGGTCGGCCGGCGCGCCCTTCCAGAGCGCCCAGTCGGCGTGGAAACGCTTTTGCGCGCTCCCCGCCGCGCCCGTCCCGCCCGCCGCGCCCGTCCCGCCCTCGCCGACCCGGTGGCCTTGACGCGAGCGGGCGGGGCGCAGGTCGGCGAGGCGGTTGCCGGACAGCTCGCCGTAGGAAGGAAACGATCGGGCGTCGAAGTACACCGACCCGTCAGGCGTCGGGTAAGCGTGCCCGGCCTCGATCAGCCCGGCGATCATGTCGATCATCAGGCCGATCCAGTCCGACGCGCGCGGCGAGTGTTCGGCGGGCCGGAGGTTCAGCGCAGAGCAGTCGGCGCGGAACGCGTCCTCGTAGAACCTGGCCACCTCCAGCGCGGTCCGGCCCTCCGCGCGGGCCTGGGCCAGGACCTTGTCCTCCTCGCCGCCAGGGCCGTTTGAGGCAGGGCCGTTTGCGGCAGGGCCGCTTGTAGCGCCATCGTCGGCGAGGTGCCCGACGTCGGTGATGTTCTGGCAGGCCAGGACCGCGAGGTGGTGCCGGTGCTCGGCGTTGCGCCGGATCAGGTCGGCGAGCAGGTAGGTACGCAGGTTCCCGACGTGCGCGTGGCGGTACACAGTGGGCCCGCAGCTGTACATCCGCAGCAGGCCGCCCCGGGCAGGCTCGATCGCCTGGACCTGCCTGGTCCGCGTGTCGTAGAGCCGGAACACCCGCCCAGCCTAGATCAGCGCCGGGTTATATCGGCACGGTCAGGCCAGCGCGGCGAGACGCGCGGCCGCGGCGGCGATCCGCTCGTCGGTCGCGGTGAGCGCCACCCGGACATGCCGCCTGCCTGCCGGGCCGTAGAAGGAGCCCGGCGCGACCAGGATGCCGGCCTCGGCGAGCACCGCCACCGATTCCCAGCAGTCGCGGTCGGGATGAGCGGCCCACAGGTACAGGCCGGCCTGCGAATGCTCCATGGCCCAGCCCGCCGCCGCCAGGGCCGGGCGCAGCGACGCCCGCCGCGCCGCATACCTGGCCCGCTGGGCGTCGGCATGGTCATCGTCGCTGAGCGCCGCGGCCGCCGCCGCTTGAACCGGCCCGGGCACGATCATCCCGGCGTGCTTGCGGATCTCCAGCAGCTCAGCGATCAGCTGCGGGTCACCGGCCACGAATCCGGCCCGGTAGCCGGCCATGGTGGACCGCTTGGACAGCGAGTGCACCGCGAGCAGGCCCGCGTGCGACCCGTCACACGCGTCGGGGTGCAGTACCGAGACGGGCCGCTGCTCCCACGCCAGCTCGATATAGCATTCATCGGACGCGACCACGGTGCCGCGCTCGCGTGCCCACACCACCACCTGGCGCAGGTCATCGGCGGGCAGCACCCGCCCGGTCGGATTGGACGGCGAGTTCAGCCACCACAGCCGCACGGGCCCGGAACCGGTAATGGCTGACGACCCCTCCAGATCCCCTGGGTCGTCGAGGGGCACAGACCGAGCCCCGGCCAGCCGCGCGCCGACATCGTAGGTCGGGTAGGCCAGCGCAGGATGGACCACCACGTTGCCGGGACCGCAGCCGAGCAGGGTCGGCAGGGCCGCGATCAGCTCCTTGGTGCCGATCACGGGCAGCACGGCGTCCGGGTCGACCGTGACCTGATGCCGGCGTGCCAGCCACCCGGCGGCCGTCTCGCGCAGCGCGCGAGTACCAGCGGTCGCTGGATAGCCTGGCGCGTCCGAAGCCGCGGCGAGCGCCTCGCGCACCCGGGCCGGAACCGGGTCCACCGGGGCACCGACGGACAGGTCAACAAGGCCGCCGGGATGAGCCAGCGCCCTGGCCTTGTAGGGCTCGAGCTCGTCCCAGGGAAACACGGGCAGCCGCGCGCCGAGAGCGGACGCTCCGCGCCGCCGGTCAATGGGCAGGGCTCAGTGCCCTTCCCCCTGCGGTGGCAGCGCTGCCACCAGCGGGTGATCCCGGCCGATCTTGCCGGTCTTGGACGCACCGCCCGGCGAGCCGAGGTCGGCGAAGAAGTCGACGTTGACCCGGTAGTAGTCCTTCCACTGCTCGGGCACGTCGTCCTCGTAGTAGATCGCCTCGACCGGGCAGACCGGCTCGCAGGCACCGCAGTCGACGCACTCGTCCGGGTGGATGTAGAGCATGCGCTCGCCCTCGTAGATGCAGTCCACGGGGCACTCCTCGATGCATCCCTTGTCCAGCACATCGACGCAGGACTCGGTGATGATATATGTCACTTCCCAGACTCCTCTTCCGTCCCCACAGATCGCAGGGTATCAGCCGAGCTCGACGCTTTCCGTGGGTGTGGGGGACTGTGAGCGAGCCCATCCTCGCGCGCTGTTGGCCGCGGTCCACCGGTAGCCCTCGTATCGCACATCGGTGATCTGGTACTGCTGCGCGTGCGACACCAGCCAGGCCGCCACCGCCCACCCGTTGCGGGCACTTCCGACCTGCACGCTCAGCACGGGATCCGCGGTAGCGCGGGCGGAATGCGCGCCGAACGTCTGCGTCAGCCCCGCCTCGGCGGCGCCGAGGCGGGCCCTCCCGGTGATCTTCTGGGAGTACCAGCACGAGACGGCGTGCGGGACCTGCCCGGTGAAGGCGCGGGCCATCCGCGCGGCCAGCAGCTGGTACTGCTGGTAGGCAGCACCGTCAGCGCTGTGCTGCACCGCCTGCGCGGCCTGGTAGACGGGCAGCCGCAGGTACCCGGGAACCTTGGTGAGCGCCCCGAAGAATCTCGACGTCGCGTACACCGGGTTCTCGATCTGGCTGGGCTTCCCCCAGCCCTGCGACGGCCGCTGCTGGAAGACCCCGACCGAGTCCCGGTCGCCGTAGGTCAGGTTCTGCAGCTTCGACTCCTGCAGGGCGGCAGCGTAGGCCACGGTGACCGCGCGGGAGGGCAGGGCGTCCCGCTGCGCGACGCCCGCGATCGTGGCGGCGATCCCGGCCTGGCCCGGGGCCAGGGTGATCACCTGGCCGTCGCCCGTCGCCTCGCAGGCGCTGCCCTTGAGCAGCGGCGTGACCCGCTGGAACGCCAGGTACAGCCCCAGCACCAGCATCAGGGCGATGACGAGGCTGACTCCCGAGATCCCGCGGCGCCTGAGACGGCTTTTCGGCACCCTCCGAAGTTACCCGCTGCCTGCGCCGCCCGCCCGCAGGCAGGGAACCCGACATAAGTTCCCGAACGTAAAGAGCGCCCGGCCCCGACCGCCCCGGGCCCGGGCCGGGACCAGTCCGGGATGGCCGGCGCGCCGACACCGCCGGGCGCGGCCCGGCTACGTTAGGCGGTCATGAGCGCGCCTTCAGAGCCGCGCCGTCGGCTGCGCCGTCAGGGGCCAGCGACGCTGCGCGGCAAGCACATCCCGAAGACCACCACCGACCAGCGACTGCTGGACCGGCGCGGTCCCAGCGACTGGGTGCACACCGATCCGTGGCGAGTGCTGCGGATCCAGGCGGAGTTCGTCGAGGGCTTCGGGCTGCTGTCGGAGCTCGGCCCGGCCGTTTCGGTCTTCGGGTCGGCGCGCACGCCGCCAGGGACCCTGGACTACGACCGCGCGGAACGGATCGGCGCGGGCCTGGCCAGGGCCGGCTACGCAGTGATCACGGGGGGCGGCCCGGGGATCATGGAGGCCGCGAATAAGGGGGCGGTGAGCGCCAATGGCGTATCGGTCGGCCTGGGAATCGAACTGCCCCAGGAAGTGGGCCTGAATGAGTACGTGGAGATCGGACTGGAGTTCAGGTACTTTTTCGTCCGCAAGACGGTGTTCATCAAGTACTCGCAGGCCTTCGTGGTGCTGCCGGGCGGGTTCGGCACGCTGGACGAGCTTTTCGAGGCACTCACGCTAGTGCAGACCGGCAAGATCACTAAGTTCCCCATCGTGCTCGTCGACGGCGAGTACTGGTCGGGCCTGCTGTCCTGGATCCACGGGACGCTGCTGGCCCAGGGCAAGGTCTCGGCCGCCGATCCGGACCTGTTCCGGATCGCCGACGATCCTGCGGAGGTCGTCCGGATCATCATGGAGGCGCACCACCCGGACGGCCCAGGCGGGCCCGGCCCGGTCGGCTGATCCGGGCGTTATGCGGCCCTCCCCGGGCACGCCGGCATAGGTCAGAGCATGGGACGATTCTTGTTGTGCCCGTGGTGCTGCTCATGGCCGCCGCCGTTATCCTCGTCGGCGTGATCGTCGTCGCCATGGGCCGCGGCGGGGAGATGGCGGAATTCACCGCCGATGTCCGGCCGGTCGACACCGACATCGAGACCGCCACCGACCACGGACGAGGCGCTCAACCTGGTCGCGCGGACGGTGACCGAGCGTGACGTCGAGATCGCGACGCTGCGGCGGCAGATCGCTGACATGCAGTCGGCCAGGGAGCCGGGCGCGGCCGCGCAGCCGGGCCAGGGCGGTCCCGGCTCGCCCGCGTCGCCGTTCCTGCGCCGCCAGGCCAGCCCGGCGGAACCCCCGCCTGCGGAAAAGCAGCCGTGGTCGGCCTGGGATCGGCTCGGCCCGGCGTCGCCGCCAGGTCAGGGCGAGCCCGCGGAGCCGGAGGAGACCAGGTGAGCGTCGTGCCGGAGGCGCGCAGATGAGCGTCGTGCCGGAGGCGCGCAGATGAGCGTCGTGCCGGAGGCGCGCAGATGAACACGGCCGCGCCGGGAGCGGAACCGGGGCCCGACGGGCTCCCGCGCTGCCCCTGGGCCCTGGGCAGCGACGAGTACCTCACCTATCACGATGAGGAGTGGGGCCGTCCGGTTCACGACGACACGGGCATGTTCGAACGGCTCTGCCTGGAGGCGTTCCAGTCCGGGCTGTCCTGGCTGACGATCCTGCGCAAGCGGGAAGGGTTCCGGTCCGCGTTCGGCGGGTTCGACATTGAGGCCGTGGCCGAGTACGGCCCCGACGACGTGACGCGGCTGCTGGCCGATCCGGGCATCGTCCGGAACCGGGCCAAGATCGAGGCCGCCATCGGCAACGCGCGGGCCGCGCTCACGCTGCCCGGCGGGCTGGCCGCGCTGGTCTGGAGCTATGCGGGTGGTCAGGAGAGAGCCCCGGTGACCTTGGCCGACGTGCCTTCCTGGACGCCCGGCTCGAAGGCGCTCTCCAGGGAGCTCAAGCGGCACGGGTTCTCGTTCACGGGGCCGGTGACCGCGTACGCCACCCTCCAGGCGTGCGGCGTGGTCGACGATCATCTAGAGTCGTGTTTTCGCCGCGGTGCTTACCGTTCCTGACGCCGGTGCCATCATCGTTGGCGAGCTGGCGATGAATGGCAGAAACCAATGGCCCCCGGCTGACTCACGGCGTCTTGTGCATCCCGCGTAGCATGCCAGAGTGAGTATTGGGGGGCGACGGAGGCGTTATGAGCGATGCCCAGTATGTCCCCCCCGGCGTGGACCCCACCAGGCCCACCGCGGCCCGGCTCTATGACTACTACCTGGGCGGGACGACCAACTTTGCGGCCGACCGGGCGGTTGCGGAGAGGCTGAAGGCCGACGTTCCAGACCTGATCGATGCGGTGTGGGCCAATCGGGGCTTCCACGGGCGGGCGGCGGTATGGCTGGCCAGGCGGGGGATCCGGCAGTTCATCGACATCGGGTCGGGACTGCCCACGCAGAACAACACCCACGAGGCGGTGCACAAGGTGGCCCCGGAGGCCCGTGTGGTGTACGTGGACAACGACCCGATGGTGGCCGCGCACGCTGACGCCCTGCTGGCTGAGGACGGGACCACGGCGGTTATCACCGCGGACCTCCGGGATCCGGGCGCCCTGCTGGGCCACCCGAGTCTGCTGGCGCTGATCGACCTCGCCGAGCCTGCGGGGGTGCTGATCACCTCGGTGATGCACTTCGTGCCCGACGAGATGGATCCATGGGGGATGGTGGCCCAGTACATGGCCGCGGTCGCGCCCAATAGCTACCTGGTCTTGTCCCACGGGACCTACGACAACATTCCGCCGCGCGCGGTTCAGGCGAGCCTGGACACCTACGCCAGGAACACCGAGCCTGTCTACCTGCGGCCGAAGGCCGAGGTAGAACGGTTCTTCGACGGGCTCGAGCTCGTGCCGCCCTATACGGACGCTGATCCCGGCGTCACCTACGCGGGCTTGTGGGGTGCCGAGGATCCGGTGGCCGCAGACAGCGACGGGTCGCGCGGGTTCTATTGCGGCGTCGCCCGGCGCCCCGCCCCGTCCGCCGGGTGATCGCCGGGAGGCACGATGACCGAGACCAAAGCCAGCCAGACACTGCCCGGCGTTGATCCGGCGGTGTCAACCCCGGTCAGGCGGCATGACGCCCGGCTGCACGGTGGCCACGACAGCTGCCCGGCGCCCGGCGAGTCCGCGGACCGCGCTGCGGGCAGGCTCCGGTGAGTGCCAAGCCCACCGCGGCTGGGCTCGGCATTGATCTCGACGCACAGGACTGGCGGCGCTCCAGCGACGGGGATGACGCCCTCGAGATCGCGTTCGTCGGCGGGGCGGGCCGCGGTACGGAAACGGAATGGGTGCTGATGCGCGTGGCGGGGGACCCGGAGGGCCAGGTCCTCGTCTACGACCGCCACGAGTGGGAGTGCTTTCTCGATGGTGGCGCCGGAGTCGGCCGCGCCGGACCGTTGTCAGGGCCGTTCCCCCGCCGCTCCGGTCCCGTCTCGCAGTAGTCCCCCGCCTCTCCGGTCCCGTCTCGCAGTAGTCCCCCGCCTCTCAGGTCCCGTTTAACGGTGGTTCCCCCGCCGTTCGCGTCCGTTTCACGGCTGCTCGCCCGCCGTTCCCGGGCATTCCAGGTGGTGCCCCCGGCCGCTGAGGCATCCGATATCCAAACGATGCCGAACCGAGGCTCAGCTGATGACGCCAACGTTTGTGATTCACAACTTAAGTAGGGCTATGCTGAAAGTGACGTCCTGTCAAGGAGGCAATCGCGGATGAGCGACGATGCCTACGGGGCAACCGTCGCCAAGCGGCGGCTGGCCCGCCGCCTCACCGAGTCTGCGACCTGCTGGACTGGGGCCGGGGCAAGGTCGGGCGGTTCGAAGCCAACCACTGGAAGCGCCCCGAGATGAGCGACATCAGGGACCTGCTGCGGGTCTACGGGGTCGACGAGGGCGAGCGTGAGGAGCTCGAGGAGCTCGCCATGCGGGCGCGGGCCAGGCCCTGGTGGCGGGACTACTCGGACGTGTTCGAGAACGAGTTCCCCGGGTTTGAGAACGATGCCGTCCGGATCCGGGTCTTCATGCCGCTGGTATTGCCCGGGCTGCTGCAGACGAGGGACTACATGGAAGCGCTCTGGCGGGCTGGCTCAAGGCCACCCGCCTGGCAGCGGCAGGCCATGGAGGCGCGGCTGCGGCGGCAGCAGATCCTGGACCGCACGTACGGCACCGTGCCCAGGGTCACCGCAGTGATCACCGAGGCGTCGCTGATGTACCGGTGGGGCGCGAAGGCGGACCGCCTCCAGCAGATCGAGCATCTCATCGAGCTCGGCGATCGTCCCAACATCGAGTTGCGCATCCAGCGCTTCGGCGACGGCCCGCCCCGGGGCGTGCATTCCATGGTCAACATCCTCGACCTGCCGGACGAGGAGCCGAGCCTTGTCTACCTGGAGACCGACGTGACGATTCAGGAGGTGAGCAAGCCGGAGGAAGTGGCCAACTACGTTCATGATTTCGCTCGTGCCGCCGACGGGGCACTCGTGCCCGCCGACACCACGGCGTATCTCAAGCAACTAGCGGAACAACTGGAGTGAGCATGTCCGACCTGTCTCGAGCCGTCTGGCGGAAGGCCAGCAGCAGTTCACACAACGGAGGCTGCGTGGAGATCGCGGCGAACCTGCCCGGCGTGATCGCCGTCAGGGACAGCAAGCGGCCGGAGGATGGCGCCCGCGTGGTCGGCAGGGCGGCGTTTGCCGCGTTTCTCGCCGACGCGCGGGCGGGCCGGTATGACCTCGGTGGCCCCGGCGACAGCTGAACACGATCCAGCGCTGAGTGAAGAATCCCCCGGGCTCTCTCCCCGGGGGATTCTTCACGTGCTGAGCCTGTCTCGAGGCCCGGCGGCCCAGCCGTTACGGTCGGTCCCGCCGCGAGTGCGACGTTACCGGCCCGACCTGGGGCCTGACTACCGCGCGCCGTCCGTTCCTTCTTGCCTCAAGGTCATGCTTCCGTCACCACAGCCGCCATCGTTCCGTCACTAGGCGCGGCTAGCCACGCCGATGGAACCGGCCAATAGCTGGTAGTTTTTCTCCCGTTACCATTGCGTACGCTCGTACCCGACTCATAATCTGTGTTTCACAGATATCTGAGTCGGAAAGGCGGAGGAGCATGCTACCGTCGCCCGCCGAGAGCGGGCCGGACCGTCGCGGCGCAG
>WNFM01282581.1_pt1 | contig 14480 bp, 15 predicted proteins | sample 5400271 | NCBI WGS metagenome assembly WNFM01 (sample SAMN13153352, study PRJNA577476) | soil metagenome | isolation source: 60 cm saprolite on Douglas fir-dominated hillslope | place: USA:California | collected 2013-09-17 | reverse complement strand
CGGTGGAGGTGGAGCAGGTTCCCCGCAGATGCTGCAATAGCGGGCGTTGGAGCGGTTCATATGCCCGCATGGCCAGGGGCGTAACCCACCGGATGCTCCAGCCGTGGCTACCGGTGCGCCCGAGGTAGAAGTGGATGGTGCGCCAAATGCTGCCATCCCATCATCTTGCTGGGATGACGGTATACGTTGTGGCGGCACTACTGGACGCTTCTGCCCTTGCTGTGGAATGGTTGTAGGAAGCGGCAATTGCGCTGGCCGTATCCCAGCAGGAAGAGCGGGCCCTCGCTGTCTTCGCCGCCTCAGCGTGACTGTGAATAGGGCTACTCCCAGGGCAATCACGAGGATCGCTCCCCCTATCGCGATAGCATACAGTGTAAAGTTGCTCCCTTGCGGCTGCGATCCCGGTGACGTGGAAGGTGCTGACTGCGGCTGTGTCCCATGTTCATTCTTTGCCTGTGCCTGAGCATATGCCAGGTAGGGTGCAATAGCTTTGAACGCTGGATACTTTGCAGCAAGTTGACCAAGTTCCTGTTGCGCTTTATGCCAGTGACCTGGTGTACTGGCTGCGTAGTCGGAGAAAGCCTGGTCCCATGCCTTCTGGAATGGCCCTGGCCTGGTATCCAGGTGTAGACTCTGTACCAGTCCTCTCGCACTGTTGCTGGCCTGCAAGAAGCTGGTGCTGCCCTGGCCCGCCGAGCCGAAACTGACGATACCTACTATAGAACCATGGTTGTTCAACGCTGGTCCACCACTATCACCATGCTCCACGTTGCCACCCACCTGAATCACCTGCGCTCCTTGATCCGTCGTCTTAATCGAACTAACAAAAATTTCATTAACCGATAGGGTAAGCAAATTTGTAGGTTTGTCGCTGACGTCCCCATTGCCGGGAAAACCAAGTATTGTCAATGTATCCTGCTGCTGCACACTGGAAGAGTCGCCCAGTTGGACGCTTGCCATATCATTCATGTTGACATGTATGATTGCCACATCTTTCTGGTTGAACGAACTTTCCAGTTCAATGCGATCAACCGGCGCCTGGAACTGTGCTGGTACGCTAGAGAGGTCCGGAGCGCTCAGCGAACCGGTAAAGTCTGTACTGAGAAACACCTGGCTTATTGGCCTATCATAGTTCGAGTCTGAGGGTAGTTGGCCGCTTATAAGTTCTTGTGCAACCTGGTCCTTCGTTGCGGGAGAACTTGGTTTTAAATTCTGGTTAATATAGTTTGCTACGTCGGGGGCTGCTTCTGTATCTAGAAACTGGTTTATTTGTTGATCATGTGGAGGATTGACGACGTGGTCAGCGGTTAAAATGTCGCCACGTGCGCTGATAAACGTGCCGCTGCCCGATAGTGTCACAGGATAGGCACCGCCGCCCTGGGGAAAAGAGACGTTCTGCGTTGCTGAAAAGTGGACGGTTAAATGACCACCGAGACTGGTGAAGATGCGTACAACAGCCGGTTTGGCTATATCGACTGCGCGTACGACAGGGTCAGCAACGTTGCCCCCTGGAATCCCATCTGCGTGCGCTACTGGTGTACCCCCAACTATTGAGATCATATAAAGCGCCATCATACCGAGTATTATCATGATGCGTAGCAACCAGCGCTGTCGCTTTGATGATATAGATGTGTTTGTATGCATAACCGGTATCCTACCCTTTGTGGTAAAAGCGTATAATCCCTTCATTTGTATACCTTACATCATACCATATCAAGGTGATTATATGCCGGTTGAAATAAGGATGCTAGCACTATGACCTCTGCTAAATCTCCTCTATATTGTAAACGCAGCAAGGTATTAAAAATATATGTGTAGTATTATATGTAACAGTTATCATGTTACACTACCATCGCCATTCCCTGGCCAGCATCCCATACACAACATGATCAACGAGCCGTGTATTGCTTTATGCAGTGCCTAAAGGTATAATAAATGAAGTGATTTTTCGTTCCTCTAGGAGGCTTTTGCCTTGAGTAATAACTATACACCGGGTTCCGGTAACGGCATGCCCGGCGATGACCGTGAGTTGATTCATCGGCGCGAAGTGCGGATAAGCGATAATACAGGTGCGTTGCCCACGGTGGGTCCGCTACGCAGCTACCCTGGCTCTTTTGATTTCGAGAACATGATCCTCTCCTTGCGAGAGTTGTTCGCGCTGGATCGGCAGATGGCCAGTCAACCTGATTCCTCACGTTGCGGCATCTGTTATCTACATTTCATGCTGAGTGAACTACACTATAGGGAAGAAGAGGGGTTTTATGTATGCCGTGGATGTGAGCGGACAATTGGTAAGCAAGCCATACCAATGCTGAGGCGACAACAAAAATGAGTAGGGAGCATGCCCCTACTCCCCTATCAGAGCTTCTGCCCCAACCTCTTCTGGCTCACCTTCAGTCAGCTCGCGCAGGTCTTCCGGTCGATCTAACCGGTCGAGAAAGAGAATGCCGTCAAGATGATCAATCTCGTGCTGCATGATTCGTGCAAACCACCCCTCACCGTTGACTCGTATTGGCCGGCCGCGCGCATCCAGTCCTTTCACTATCACCTTTGCTGCGCGCCTGATGTTGTCACCGACATAGCCGGGGATGCTCAGGCATCCCTCTGTCCCGCTTTCCTCACCCTCGGCCTTGATGATCTCTGGATTGATGATGGCGATCTTGCGGTCCTCGTACTCGGCAACAAAAATGCGTAGCGATTTTGCAATCTGCGGCGCTGCCAGTCCTACACCATACGCGGCATGCATGGTTTCAAACATATCCTCGATGAGCCTCTGAATAGAGGCATCGGGGCGATGTACTTTCTTTGCCTTCTGGCGTAGGATAGGGTTCTCTGCTGTAATAACTTGAAGAATTGCCATAGTTAAGATATCCTCTTGAATCTTGGGTACAATTGTTGCGCCCATACCATATGACCGTGAAGCGTCATCGTGTATAATCGTCTATATCCTATCATATTGGCCTTGGATTATCCATATCCCTTGAAAGGAGCACTCGCCCGGCAGACAGCGATTAAAAATGGATATGCTGGAAACTGTCACGTCATATATCGAACGGCATCATCTCCTTCCCGCAGCTGGTGAGATTGTTGTTGGCGTTTCAGGAGGAGCCGACTCATTGTGCTTACTGCACCTGCTGCATCGGCTTTGTGGTCCTGGTAAAAGCTATCCAGGCCTACGCCTGCGGGTCGCGCATCTTAATCATAAGCTGCGTGGGGAAGCTGGTACACGAGACGCTGCTGTTGTTGCGCGCATCGCTGCTGGCTGGGGACTGCCCGTGACAATCGGTGAAGTGGATGTGCCTGCGCTGGCTCGCCAGGAGCAGCGGTCGCTAGAAGACGCCGCCCGCGCTGCTCGCTACCGCTTTCTACGCCAGGTCGCGCAAGGTCAGCCCATCGCTGTAGCGCATCATGCCGACGACCAGGTGGAGACGCTCTTACTCCATTGGCTGCGAGGTGCTGGGCTAGCAGGCATGGTTGGGATGCTGCCGCGCCAGCAAAACATCATTCGCCCGCTGCTGGAGGTTAGCCATGCAGAAACTGTCGCCTATTGTCGACGGCATGGCATCGTTCCTGTGGAGGATGCCAGCAATACCGATCCCCATTTTCTGCGCAATCGCATTCGTCATGAACTCTTGCCCTTGTTGGAGTCGCTCAATCCAGGCATAAGGGCGACGCTCCTGCGCGCTGCCGGGGTGATGCGCATTGATGCCGGCTGGATAGAGGAACAGATCGATGCTTGCTGGCTTGACATTGTCATTGCAGAGCATGATACTAACATCCGGTTAAGCCTTGGAGCTCTGCTTGTGCTACCACTCAGTATACAACGACACCTGCTCCGTCGCGTTACTGCCCGGCTCTGTGCTGGACAGTCTCCTCTAGAACTGCGTCACTATATGCTGATTGAAGACCTCCTTCACAGAAAAAATACTGGGGAAAGACTTGTGCTCGATCTACCTCACCGATTGCTCATAGCCCGCGAAGCTGATCAAGTCTTGTTTGAGCGGCTTCAAATCGATGTAGCAAAGCAACCCCTTCCCGTTCAAGAAGAAAATAGCGCTGCTCTGCTCCCCATTCCCGGGCGTACACCAGTTCCAGGTACTTCCTGGTTGGCAGTAGCTGAAACGTTACCAGGTGAATTGCTCCAGGAGGTCCTGTCGGCATTGAGCCGCGAAGACTGGTCTGCGGTCTGGCAATTACTGCCGCCTACAAGTGACGCTGCGTATGTTGATGCTGATGTGGTAGGCACCTCTTTAGAGGTGCGTGTAAGGCGACCCGGTGATCGCATACAGCCGCTGGGAATGGCGCATGAAAAAAAAGTGCAGGATGTGCTGGTAGATAAGCATGTTGCTCGTGCTGATCGCTCGCGCATCCCGCTCTTCCTTTCTGCATTCCATAGTGTGTGGCTGGCCAGTGTCTGTCTTGATGACAGGGTGCGGCTCACCAGTAAAACCAGGCGCATCCTATGCCTGTCAATAACCGCTACATAATGGCTGAGATCCACTCATAACTGGGGGTGCAGGGGGCAAAGCCCCCTGCCGGAGCGCGAGGTGTCCTCGCTCACTCTCTCCTCCCCTAGCGGGCGCAGGCCCGCCAAAAGCTTTATGAGTGGATCTCAGATAATGGCTCTCGACAGGCAGTTTCCCGTGTGCTACACTTCCTATTAAGATACTACATGGCAGGGTACAGGACCATGCCGAAGCCACGGGATGATATTATGACATTTCTTCAAGCCTGTCTGCTCTTCATCGCGGCAATCCTTGGGGGTACTCTGAACTCCGTTGCCGGGGGTGGTAGTTTCATTGGTTTCCCCGCGCTCATCTTCACGGGTGTGCCTCCTATCAATGCCAATGCGACCAATACCGTAGCTCTCTGGCCCGGGTCCGTTGCCAGCATGCGAGCGTATCGCAAAGAACTGGCTGAGCAGGATCGTAAATTACTACTAGTGCTCGGTGTCACAAGCCTGGTTGGAGGCGTGCTCGGTGCTATACTTCTACTGCGAACCCCCCAATCGACGTTTACCTTGCTCATACCCTATCTCCTGCTGCTGGCTACACTCCTCTTCACCTTCAGTAAGCCGATCACTGGCTTTCTGCGCAAATACATTCCGTACAAGGAGCAGTCCTCGTGGCCCGCACTCCTCGTTGTTGCATTCTTTCAAATCATCATAGCCATCTACGGCGGCTATTTCGGAGGTGGTATCGGCATCTTGATGCTGGCCACCCTGGGGATGATGGGCATGGAGAACATCAACGAGATGAATGCAGTCAAAACGCTCCTCCAGGCAAGCATCAACGGGGTCGCCGTGATTACCTTCATTATCGCGGGAGCAGTGGCGTGGCCGCAGGCAATTCTCATGGTAGTCGGCGCCATCATCGGCGGCTATGGCGGCGCCTATTTTGCCCGTCAAATCGACCAGCGCTGGGTACGGCTCTTCGTTATTCTCGTTGGTTTTAGCATGACGCTTTATTTCTTTTTGCGTAGGTAAGGAAGCTATGAAAAACCTTCAATTGGTGCCGGTCGCCCTATGCCGGATGATCATTGGAGGTACATTCTGGCTTGCTTCCAGGCTATTCTATAGCATCGAATTTCATGGATTGGAATATGATACCGGGGCGCCGCGCACCTACCTGGCCATCTCTCACAGGCGCGACCTGGACCCAATTATATCGCTTCCCACACTGCTCTCTCACCGCGGATGGCGTGCATGGGCAGGTGATATCCATTTTGTCCTGCGTGACGACGCCTTTTCGACCGGGTATCTTGCGCACCTCTTGCCCTTCCCGCGCTGGCTCTCGCGTCTGTTGCACCCCCTCTCGCTAGGCCCGGTCCTGCGCTGGCTGGGAGCGCATCCACTGGAACACCTGCACATTCGCCCTGCGGAAGAATGGATACGAGACGTGCTGCAAATAGAGGGAGATATGCTCTGTGGCGAAATCCTTGCGCCAGCCTTCATACAAGAACTGGCTGCGACTACGGGGGCGCTGGGCAAACAAATTGAGGAGAGCCCTCTCTCGCATATATTATCCTGGCGTTATCATCGAGTCCTCGCATGCTATAGTGGCCCTGAAATTTTAATCGGACCCACCCGGCGTCATGCAGAAAAAAACCTCTTGCAGCAGGTGAAAAAGCACCTAGCTGACTTAGCAACATGGCTTTGGAGCGGCGGTTCCCTCTATGGCGCACCAGAAGGAAGACTCTCACCTGCTGGCAATATCAGCCCCATTAGTGCTGCCCTACACCGTTTGCTGCGTGCCAGTCCCCCCGATACAAGCATCATACCCGTCTCTATAAGCTACGACTTTATGACGGTACGGCGGCCGCGCATTTTCCTGGACCTTGCCCCTGCGATTACATCCGCTCCAGATCTGGCAACGCGTCAACTGGATGCCCAGCTCCGCCAGGCGTGGTTACAAAGTGCTCGCTTCACCTGCACCCAGCTCGCCAGTAGTTTTCTCCTGCAGGCAAACCTCGCAGCAGCAACTTCGTTTACGCTGAACGACCTGGCTGACGATGTAGGACTACAAGCAAGGTCTCTTGCAGAGGCAGGCCGTCACGTGGATCAACGGCTGCTGCAATCAGTTGATATGCGTAGGCTGGCAGCAGCATTTCTCATGTATGCCGCCCGTCATGGACTGGTATACCGCACCGGGCACGACACGTGGAAACCTCGTCCGGAGAAAATGTCTTCCCTATCGGCTGACAACACCATACCCATCGCTGTGCCCACTGGTCACGTAGGATATGACCAGGCGCCCCTTGCATATGCGTGGAATGATTTACAGGATATGCTTAGCGTAGATGGTACCCTGAAAGTAGGAATAGCATCTTTGAGTCCAGTGGATAGCGATAATAAAGAGTAGCTATATATAGAGCACGCAATACAGACCTGACTTGTCATCTTTCATAGCGGCTGCTGCGTGTAAACCTTAAAGATCGCTTAGACAACTCTTGTATTGAACTGCATGATCTCTTGAGAGTCCAGCCTAACTTATGCAACGAATTGGAGATGCTCACATGCCTATTGACTTTCATGCGCAGGAAAGCCGTTACACGTACTCCACCAGGCAGGCCGACTCGTCATGGATGACAATGGTTAACACGATCGTGGCTGTCAGCGGCAGGCGCGTACTGGACATCGGCTGTGGTGAAGGCATCTATACAAAAGCCCTTGCGGACATGGGCGCAGCTTCTGTCACCGGTCTGGACTCTTCCAGGGAGCTGTTACAACGTGCCCGCGAAAACTGGCGTGGGTATACCAATATCGATTTTGTGCTGGGCAGCGCCCTGGGTACCGGGTTGCTGGCCGAACGCTACGACCTTATCCTACAAAGAGCCTTAATCCATCGCCTGGCGCAAAACGACCTGCGTACCTGTTTTGTAGAAGCATTCCGCTTGCTCAAGCCGGGAGGGGTGCTGATCGTGCAGGATCAGACACCTGAAGATTATTTGCAGCCCGGCAGCAAGACGCATCTCCGCGGCTACTTCTTCTCGCGCTATCCCCGCCTCGCCAACCTGGAAGTAACCCATCGGCCCAGAAGCGAATTCGTCTTGCAGACATTGCGGCAGGTCGGTTTTCGCTCTGTCGAGGAAAGGAAATTCTGGGAGACGCGCGCGGTCTATCCCAACCTCGAGGCCTTAACTGACGATTTGTTGGCGCGTACCGGCAACTCTATCCTGTACGAACTGACAGATGCAGAACTACAGGACCTCGTTACCTACATCACCTACGTGCAAGAACAGTTGCAGAATGCCGACGATGCGGAAATCGTAGAGCGGGACTGCTGGACCATCTGGAGCGCGGCGAAGTAATCGGAAAGGATACATACATTGGCACGTATTCTCGTGGTTAATGACATACAGGTGATCTTAGAATTGTTCCGCACCCTGATCAGCGACATCGAACACGTCAACCCCGATCTCATCATCTTAGACTTTGTCTTCGGTGATCAAAAAACCGGCTGGCAGATGCTACAAATGCTCAAGATGAGGCGCTCGACGGCCACCATTCCCGTCATAGCCTGCACAGCGGCTCTCGACCTGGTACGTGAGCAAGAAGGCTACCTGGTCTCCCAGGATGTTCACGTAATCTTCAAACCCTTCGACATCGACCAGTTGTTGGCTAGCGTCAAGCAAGCACTGCAGTCGCATGAGCATGTTATCTCAACCGACAGGGAAGAGCGAGAGAAGAAACAGTAGCCTGTCAGGCCAATTGAGAGTAGGCGACTAGGGACTCGAACCCCAGACCTACTGCGTGTAAAGCAGCGCTTTTGGAACTGGCACCAAATCGCCCTCTAGAGCCGTTTTATGCCTCCAAAACCAACTGCGTCAAGCCGCCAGACAGTAGGCTTAACGAGGAGAGAAAGCATCCTAAGCCTGAAACTTCGTCTTCTCCTCTGCACGTTCCGAAGGGACCTTATGCTCATCCTTTGGTATCTCCTCATCAGCAAACATTGCCAAGTAATCAGCATATACAAATCGTCTATTACGTTGAAATTTATCCATCTGACGTAGGAGACCTTGCTCTTGAAGCCTCATTACGAGTCTGCTCGCATTGGCGTAACTTAAACCAGTTACTTTAGCAACACCATTAACTGTAACAACAGGCCTTTCATACAAATGTTCAAGCAACCGGTGAGCAGGCCCGGCAGAACGAGGGAAATGGGTTGCAATAATATTTCGATGCTTCTCCCTCAGTTGAACAATACTCCTGGCAGTGGTTGTTGCCTCCTGCGCAACCTCATTCACGCCCCGCAAGAAAAACTTTAACCACGATTCCCAATCACCCTCATCACGTATCTTCTGAAGGCGCTCGTAATACTCCAATTTATTTGCTTTGAAAAAATGTGACAGGTAGAGTAATGGTTTGCGTAAAACACCTTCACAGCACAGAATAAATGTAATAAGCAGCCTGCCCATGCGTCCATTCCCATCGAGAAAAGGGTGTATCGTCTCAAATTGAGCATGGACTAAGCCCACTTTCAAGAGAATAGGTAAAGTTTTCTCTTCATGAATAAATGCCTCAAGTTTGTGTAGTGCTTCTAGCATATCGGTAGGAGACGGAGGCACAAATTTAGCCGTTCCAATTGTACCTCCCTCATGTCCGATCCAATTTTGCGAAGTACGGAATTCTCCGGGATTGCGATTAGCACCCCGTACTCCTTGTAACAAAAAACCATGTATCTCGCGAATAAGGCGGAGCGAAAGTGGAAGTGTATTCAGCCGTTGGAGACCATAGTTCAAAGCACCAATGTAGTTGACCACTTCCTCGATATCATGTGGATTTTCGGGTAGAGCAGCATCTGCCTCAAACGCCAGAACATCTATGAGAGAAGCTTGAGTTCCCTCGATCTGACTTGAAAGCACGGCTTCTTTGCTCACATACATAGCGACAAAGAGGTCAACATTAGGCAATATTTCACTTGCACCATCTAGACGACCCACTGCCCTATCAGCTTGTGAAAGTAACCGTATCATCTCACTGTCTAATTGAACAGGTGGATCGGGCAACAAGGGTTTCGGAACAAAAGCCTTGTAACCACCAATTTGGCTAACATAACTGCCCGCACGACCATTGTTTGTACCCCTACTACTGGTAGCGACCACTGCAAAGCTCCTTATTATCGTTAGCGATCATTACAAAAGCCTTATTATCGAAAAGCCCCTCGAAACGATAATAAGGATGATAATTCGTCTCCTTATTATCGTTAGCGATCATTACAAAAGCCTTATTATCGAAAAGCCCCTCGAAACGATAATAAGGATACCATAAAACGCTTTTCTAGTCACTATCTCATAGAGAAACATGACGGCACCGCTTCCTCTTATTGAGATTGTTCTACTCATTCCAATAGCCAGTACCAAACGTCTCAGCAGCACCAGCATTATTCACCCGCAACGATGAATGCCTCTCATGGGATTTCTTCAAATGCTGTACCGTGAGAGAGGCATACTTGTTCGTCAGATGGAGCATCGTATGCCCCATCTGTCGCTGTACGTCCAACGGACTACGCCCGCTGGCTAATTGCGTAGCTGCCACTTTTCTAATACGAAAATAGAATAAGAGCAATGAAAAGTAGCCCTTTGTAAGATGCGGGATGCTTTGCTTCCTGTTGATACTATTGATTAGGAGTAGCCAGATATGAACCAGAAACAACAACAAAAGCCTATAAATGATGTCCAGCGTCTATACTTTGAGCTGTTACAACGAGCGCGCTTTAATCTCCTTGATGGTGAGAGCGTCGTTCGTGATCTGATAGGCTGGCGCGATCTCTGGTATAGTGTGATTGCAGCGCGCCTGCCATATCCCTGCACGCAGGAAAATAGGCTGCCCATTGACCTCTCTCTGTTACGGACAACGCGGTGGGATGATTGGCCTGCCGATATCCTCTATATCTGGACTAACAAAGAGTCCTTGCCACAGCTGCAGCGTCTGATTGAAGAGCGCTGGCAGGCAAGCGAGATCGGGGTACTTCTACCTGAAGACGTTGAACTAATCAATGCTAATTTGTCCGATGCGCACAATCGCGTTTTGTTCGTATGGTGGGATTGATCAGAGGGTGGGCGACTAGGGATTCGAACCCCAGACCTACTGCGTGTAAAGCAGCCGCTCTAACCAGCTGAGCTAGTCGCCCTTCCATTGCGTTTCGGGGTGCCCTCGAGTGGACTCGAACCACCACGCCTTGCGGCACAGGCCCTCAACCTGCTGCGTATACCATTCCGCCACGAGGGCAAACTGTAACAGATTACGCCCAGCATTCTATACCGAACGGGGGTACTTGTCAATCCCCCCGCGCCCCACTGGCGGGCCCGATAGATCGCGCCCCTACGAGGCACCGCGCCCCTACCGCTTGCGGGTGCGGCGCTGGTTGGCGCGGTACTCCTGGTACAGGTCGTCATCCGCTCCACTGACCCCCTGCTTCATCGTCGGCTGGGACTGCCTGGCATTATCTGACGTTCCCTGGCTATTCGATGTGCTTCTGCGCCCCTGGGAGGACTGCTGACCGCCCAATGCGCCAAGGCTGCGCGGGATAAGATCAAAGCGTGCCAGTACGACCAGCAGCAAGAGCAGCGTTGCCAGGAAGACCAGCGTCGATGTGCTGATAACAACCTTGCCGCCGAAGAGCGAAAACGTGGTGAGCACCGTATTCAGGTGGTTTGACTGTAAGAACGCCTGCTCGTAGACACCGATGAACTGCGCTCCAAACAGGTAGACGACCATGCCCAGCAGGTATTTCGTCTTGAAGGGGCTGGCGGGACGCGCGGGCGCTGTGCGAGCAGGAACGCTCGCTTTAGGTGTCGCCTTGGCCTCCTCGGCTGCGGGCTTCTCGCCGTCCTTGACGGCTTTACCGCGTGTGGCGCGTGCAAGCCTGGCCTGTGCGGCCTCGCTTTCCTGCACCTCTGGCGCTTTCTCGCTCCTTCCGACCGTGGAGAAGAAGTTGGCCAGTTTCCTCTTGCGGGGAGTTACCGCTGTCGCCTCAAGCTCCTGCAGGCTCTCTTCTAACGTAGGAGAGTCATCTACCGTAGAAACATCATCTTTCACCTCTTCCATCGATGTCGAGGTGACGAGTTCGGGACGGTTGCGCCCCGTGCGAGCGGAACGCCTCGTGGGCCCGCGATTATACTCCGAAGTCATGTTTGTCCTCCCGGACGGTTTTCATTAGACGCATCGAATGATGCTGTCTCCTCATTATAAGGATTCTCTTGATCAGGGGCAAGGTAATGTGTGCCAGGTGGAACGTCCTGTGAGCCGAAATTGCTGTTACCCTTTGCACTGCTCGTACCTGATGCCTGGGGCTGTGGCATCGACGGATACGACGGCGCGGGCTGCAGGGATGAATGCGGCGCGCAGAAAGTGGAGCCTGTTGCATATAGCCCTGTGAAGGCGCTGGCGGCGTCGCCTCAACCGCGGCCAGTCCTGCGCGGGCGATCTCGTCATCTCGCCCAGGAGCGTTGCCGCCGCTGACGCCAATACCGCCAACCGTAGCGCCGCCCAGGCGGATGGGCCAGCCGCCGGCCGCCATGATAAACTTTCCCTGTGTCATCGTCGCCAGGCTGGACGCGAAGCCGGGAATACCCGCCCCCCATTGCGCCACTGCATCGGTAGACTGGTTGAACATAACCGCTGTACTTGCCTTCGCAATACTGATATTGCCTGTAGCCCAGCCATAAGGGGACATCATTCGTTCAAAGAGCACCAGGTGCCCGCCCGCATCCACAATCGCAATGCTCACTGGGCTGCGTAACTCTCTAGCGCGTTGCTTACTGGCTTCCAGAATCCTACGCGCGATATCTATCGACATACTCACGCGGTCGCTCCTTTTTGGCGGCTGATAGAGTCTAACCGCCTCCTATTCGTTACGTGGCATTGCTGCAAGTATAGCGTAATCCTTGCGTACTCACAAGAGGTCAAAATGTAGAATAGCGAGGTACGTTGCTTTTTTTGAATTGTACCCTCATCTGACACAGCATTTGCATCACCCTGGTATACTGATACTAGGTGATCTATGGTGATCGTTTCCCCCACCACCATGTCACCCGTCGTAAATATATCAGCGGCTGTGGACCTCTGTCCCAAGTGTCTCAACTGTCCCAACCGGAAATTAAACTCCACTTGTGACCGCATCTTTTGGAATGCCGAAGTATATGTCCCAACTGTCCCAACTGTCCCAACCATTCCATTCCATCGTGTTTAACCTCAGCAGCCCGATATTTCCATTGCATCATGCAAGGTATCTGCAAGCTTTCGACCCCTGCCTCCTCGCATCCTCACGAGGGGTACCCACTACACCCACTACACCTACTACACCTACTACACTATGCTTACACGCTCCTTGCGCCATTCCAACTGGCTGTACTTTTCCTGCGCTAGTTGGTGTGCCAGGGTCCACTCAGAGGAACTTAACTTGCCCGGAACAAAATTTTCGTGTAATGCGGTACTGAATCCACTGCGAAAAGCCTGCGCTACCTCGTCCCATGTTGCCTGTGGCACAAACGTGTGTAGGGGCGTAGTCTTCGTGTGGTAGGAAGCCAGCGCTGCCTGGCGCTCGGCCTCGCTGGGATAGTAGAGCATAGAAAAGAACTCGGCAGCGCGGTCAACCAGCGGCAGCGACCCCTGTTGCAGCAGGGCATCATCCCTCCAGACCTGGGCGCTGCCAATCAGCTTAAAGCCGCTGGCAGTCAGGTCGGCCTGTGTTGAGGAGGCAAAACAGGCGGCAGACCGATTTTTGCTAACATGTTCTTCGCTCAGTTCGGCATGCACGCCTAGCACAGCAAGCGCCGCCTGTAATCCCTGGGCAAGGTAGGCGTAAGCAGCGACTACTCCAGATGGAACATCGTAACGCTTCCCGATCACAATACTATAGGTAAATTCGTCGAGATGGTACACGGCTCGTCCACCCGTGGGTCGGCGTACCAGCGCTACCCCACGCTCCTGGCAGGTGGCGCCGAGGATCTCCCGCTCAACATCCTGGAAACGCCCAAGAGAAATCGTAGGTTGGGACCAGCGAAACACGCGCAGCGTGGGTGGAGCTTCGCCGCCGAGGTGATGTACCAGCACAGCTTCATCGATGGCCATATTTAGGGCCGCATCCTGTATCCCCGTGTGGAGGAAACGATATGGAGTGTTCATCTAGGCTTCCTTTGCTCGTAGACGCTGGTGGGACGCCCCAACGCCTTGTTTGCTCGTCGTGCGATCTTCCATTTTTCGCGCTGCTCTTCACGCACCGCCTCCGGGGCCGGAGTATAATCGGCCAGGAACGTGTCGCGGAAAGCCGGAAAGGTCCCCGCGCAGATCGCGGCACGTACCTGGCTCGCCAGGCGCAGCATGTAACGTATATTGTGTATACTGCCCAGGCGATAGTAAAGTTGCTCTTCAGTGCGCGCGAGATGGTGAACATAAGCGGCGCTGTAGTTCCTGCACGTATAGCAATCGCATTCCGCCTCGATGGGGCCGCGCTCGACCCGGAAACGCGCCGCAGTGATATTCACGCGCCCATAACGCGTAAAAAGTCCGCCGTGGCGGGCAACCCGCGTGGGCAGTGCGCAATCAAACATGTCCATGCCCAGACCGACCGCCGTCACGAAGTCCTCGGGCGAACCGACACCCAGCAGGTGTCGCGGCTTGTCCTTTGGCAATTCGGGCGTGACATGGCGCAGCATTTCCCACAACACAGCTTTCGGTTCGCCCACAGAGAGCCCACCAACCGCAATCCCCGCGAACGGCATGTTCCCGATGACGTGCGCGCTGTACCGGCGCAGTTCCGGCTCGAACGCTCCCTGCACAATACCAAAAAGCGTCTGCTCCGTTCGATAGCGATCCTTAACAGCAAGGGTACGCTCGGCCCAGCGGTGGGTGCGGTCCATCCCCTCCCGCGCCTCTGTAGGAGCGCAGGGATATGCAGCGCAGATATCCAGCGGCAGGATAATATCCGCGCCGAGTTCAGCCTCGATCCGCATGACGCTCTCCGGCGTCAGCAGGTGCA
>WNFM01303228.1_pt2 | contig 14485 bp, 10 predicted proteins | sample 5400271 | NCBI WGS metagenome assembly WNFM01 (sample SAMN13153352, study PRJNA577476) | soil metagenome | isolation source: 60 cm saprolite on Douglas fir-dominated hillslope | place: USA:California | collected 2013-09-17 | reverse complement strand
CCAGATATCCCTGCATCCGGTTGGGACCGTTGACGAGCAGGAGCCCGTCCCTGCCGATGAGCGGGCCGTCGCCGGTCTCCGGATCCACGACCTTTGCGACGACGCCCGGGAGGGGATGGCCGACGGTGCCCGCCTGGGAGCCGCGCTGGTGCTCGCCGTGATCGTCGACGTCCGGCGCGTTGACGGCGACCACCGGCGACATCTCGGTGCAGCCGTACCCCTCGAGCAGCGTGATGCCGAACTTGTCCTTGAACGCCGCCGCGATCGGCTCGCGCAGCTTCTCCGCGCCGACGAGCGCATACCGCACGCGCGCGAACTGCTCGCGCGTGCACTTCCGGATGTAGCCCGAGTAGAAGGTCGGCGTGCTGACGAGAATCGTCCCGCCGTAACGCTCGGCGATCTCGCCGATGGTCTTCCCGTCCATCGGGTTCGGATGAAACACCGCCCCGAAACCGACGATGAGCGGCAGCCACAGGGTGACGGTGAACCCGAACGAATGGAAGAAGGGCAGCACGCCCACCATCACATCCTGGGGCGTCAACTGGAAGACCTGCGCGATGGCGTCGACGTTCGCGAGGACGTTCCGGTGGCTCAGCATGACGCCCTTGGGCACGCCGGTGCTGCCGCTCGAAAAGACGACGGTCGCGAGCGACTCGGCGTCTCCCTCGTTCGCATACAGCCGTCCCAGCAGCCAGGACGGGAGGACGAAGGCCGTGACGAGCATCCGCGCCTTGGCGGCGGGCGTGAGGCCGGCCATGACGTCCTCGAGGAACACCATGCCCTCGATCGGCGCAATCTCCGCCCGCGCGACGAACTTCCGCGACGTCAGGATGGTCGTGATCCCGCAGCGCTCGATCGCCCCCGCCATCCCGTCGCGCCCCGCGGTGAAGTTCAGGTTGACGGAGGTTTTCCCCGCGAGCGCCGTCGCGATGTTGGCGAGCGCGCCGCCGACCGAGGCGGGCAGCAGGAGGCCGATCCGGGCCTGCCCTCGCGTCTGACGACGAATCCAGCGCGACAGCAGCAGCGAGGCGACGAGCGCGCGGCCGTAGGTCAGCGGCGCCGTCCCCGAGTCCGCGATGCAGAACGATCCCCAGTGCCGCTTCGCGGATCGGATGAACTGCCGGCCGAGCACCTCGCGCCGGCCGCGCCGCGCCGTCGCCGCCTGGGCGCCGACGGCCATCAGCGCGACGCGCACCTCGGCTGCCGGCGTGGACGCGGGCAGGGGCGCGCCGAACGAGACCGTGACGGGATACGGAAAGCGCGCGGGCCACTTCCCCAGGAAGCGCCCGCCCTTGAAACTGAACACGCTGCCCCACACGCGATCCAGGTAGACCGGCACGATCGGCACGTCGATGCCGTCGACGATCTTCTCGAGGCCGCGCTTGAACGGCAGGAGGTTGCCCGTGCGGCTGATGGCCCCTTCCGCGAAGATGCACACCACGTGGCCGTTCTTGAGTTCCTGGCGCGCGGCGTGAATCGCGTGGACCGCCTGGCGGCCCGCGCCGACGGGAATCGCGTGCAGCATCTTCAGCAGCGGGTTGACCGCCCAGTGTTCGTAGTACGGCTTGTAGACGAGGAACCTGACGAACCGCTGAACGCACGCCCCCACCAGCGCGCCGTCTACGTGCGACAGGTGGTTGCACACGAGCAGCGCGGGGCCGTGTGACGGCACGTGCTGCTGGCCTTCGATCCGGATCCGGTAGAGCGTGTGCGTCAGCAGCCAGAGGCAGAACCGCACGAGGAACTCGGGCACCACGCTCAGGACGTAGATGCTGGCGACGAGCGTCAGCACGCCGAAGACGAGGATGATCCGATCGGCCGTCAGCGCCAGAATGTCGCGGCAGATCCACAGGGCGGCGGACGCGACCAGGATCGCCAGCATGTTGAGGAAGTTGTTGGTCGCCATGAGGCGTCCCTTTTCCTCGTCGCCGCTCTTCTGCTGAAGGAGCGCGTTCAGCGGGACCGCAAACAGCCCGCCGAAGAACCCCACCATCGTCAGGTTGAGCGCCGCCAGGGCGAACCAGTGCGCAGACCACGAGAGGAGGATCGCGAAGACGCCCATGCCGATCGATCCGATGGGCGCGAGCCCGAGCTCGACCTTGTCGCCCGACAGACGGCCGGCCGCGAGGCTCCCGATCGCGATGCCGATCGCGGCAAACGTCGTCAGGATGCCCGTCCAGCGATCGCTGAGGCCCATCACTTCGGTGCCGAACAGGATCATCAGGAGCTGCAGCAGCGCGCCGAGGAACCAGAAGTAGGAGATGCCCATCACGGTCAGCCAGAGCATCCGGTTCCCACGCAGGCGCGTGACGCCGAGCCCGATCTCGCGCCACGGATTCCACGCGATCGACGTGCCCGGCGCGGCGGGAGGGACGACCGGAATGCGCGTGCTGAGCGCCGTCCCGAGCACGGCGACGGCGACGACGACGAGTCCGACGATCCAGAGCCGGTCGTGCCAGGCGTCGAACATGAAGCCGCCGACCGCCGTGCCGGCGACGATCGCGACAAATGTGCTCATCTCGAGAACGCCGTTCGCCCGCGACAAATCGCGATCGGGCAGGATCTCCGGGAGGATGCCGTATTTTGCCGGGCTGAAGAACGTCGCCTGCAGCGCGATCAGGAAGAGCACGGCGTAGGTCAGGTTCAGATGACCCGCGGCGAACGCAAAGAGGCCGAGGCCGGCGGCGACGATCTCCAGCGATTTCGTGATCACGAGCACGGTCCGCTTGCTGTACACGTCGGCCAGTTGTCCCGCGTACCCGGAGAAGAGGAGGAACGGGAGGATGAACACCACGCCGACCAGCGAGAGTTGGCGCCCGGCGTTGGCCTGCGTGGCCGCATGGACGGCCAGCATCGACACGACGATCTTGAACAGGTTGTCGTTGAAGGCGCCGAGGAACTGAGTCCACAGGAAAGGCTGCAGGCCTCGGTGCTTGAGCGTGTCGCCGTAGCTGTGCGCAGTCATGCGTTACTCCTGGCAGCCACGATACGGGCGGCGCGCCAGGATGTCCTGAGCGAACCCTGAAAAAGCGTGAGTCGCGATGAATTCTAGCGCGCCCGGTCGCGGAGAAGTGAAAGCACTGGCGTAAATACAGTTCTGTCAGTTACTTGCAGGAGGAACGGCTCGACGGGGAGGGACCAGCCGGCGAAGCCCGGAGGGGCGCCCCGGATGGCGGCAAGGAGAAGGTCCGCGGCCGCCGGTGCGCGCCCCTGGGCGGCCATCGACTGCGCGCGGACGATGGCGGCCTCGATCGGCTTCGCGCGATCCATCCGCGCCAGCGCCGCGTCCGCGCGACCGAAATCCTCGCCCCTCGACTCTGCTCGGGGCTGGGCTCCCGCGACGGCGAGTCCGAGATGCCCCAGGGGATGATCCGGGTACCACGTCAGCGCGTCGCGGAAGCTCGCGACGGCTTCGTCGCGGCGTCCCGCCCGCAGCAGCGCCGCGCCGCGGCCGAGCGACGCGTGCATCGCGTACTCCCGGCCGTAGAGACGATGCGGCTCGGCGAGCCCGCGCTCGCGTTCGAACTCGCCGAGCGCCTCGTCCACGTCGTCCTGCGCGAGGCGCACGAGGCCGAGGAGCCAGTGCAGCCCGAGCGCGGGGTAGCGCTCGCCGCGTCCGATCTGCCGGTCCTGGATCGCCGCCCCGTGCCTGAGCACGCGCTCGGCGTCAGTCAGATGTCCCCGCGCGACGTGGACCATCGCCGACTGGAAGTAGGCGAACGCGAAGTCCGGATACAGCGCCAGCGTGGCGGCGCCCGCGCGCAGGCGTTCGTCCCCCCACGTGGCGTGACCGAGGCGGAACAGGTGGCGCCAGTTGGCCGGCTCGAGCGCGACGGCGCGGCGCGCGGACCGGATCGCGTCGCCCGTGTCCCAGGCGCTGACGAGGATCAACGCGAGGCTGCCGTGCGCTTCCGCCAGCGAGTCGTCGAGCTGCACCGCCTGCCGCCCGTGCGCGATCGCGCGATCGAGGAGCTCGCGTGACGGCTCGTTCTCCGCTCTCGTCGATTCGTACGACGCGAGCTCGGCCGTGGCGAGGCCCGTCCAGGCGAGCGCATACCGCGGGTCGATTGCGACGGCGCGCTCGAAGTCGGCGATCGCGCGCGGCAGCTCCCGCACGTCGAGCGTCTCGATCCGCAGCCACCCTTCCATGACGGCGCGGTACGCCTCGAGGCTCGGCGTCTCGCGGCTGCGTGGCGTGCCCGCGCCGCGCGCCGCCGCGACGCCGAGCTCGCCGGCGAACTGCGCCGCGACCTGATCCTGGAGGTCGAAGATCTCGTCGAGGCGGCCGTCGACCTTGGCGTCCGCGACCGCGTCGCCGCTCACGACGTCCACGACCCGCGCGGTGATGCGGACGCGCTCGCCGTTGCGCTGGAAGCTGCCGACGACGGCGAGGCGCACGCGGAGCGCCGACGCGACGTCGTGCAGCGCGCCGCCCGTCCGCCGCGCCGCTTCCGTCACGCGCCAGCGGTCGATCACGCGGAAGGCCCCGAGCGCGCGCAGATCGCCGCTGACCGTCTCCGCGATGCCGGCCGAGAGCCAGGAGGACTCGGCGTCGCCGGTGACGTTCGTGAAATCGAGCACCGCTATCGAACGATCGGCAGCGTTCGTCGCGTCCGGTTTCTCCGCGTGTTCCGCGTGCTCCGCGGCCAGCACGGGCTCGACGACCCCGACGAACCGGTAGCCGCGCCGCGCGACAGTCTTGATGTAGCGCGGGTCGCCCGCGTCGTCACCGAGCGCCTGGCGCAGCTCCGACACGGCCTGGGCGAGAGCGTTGTCGGTGACGTTGGTCCCGGGCCAGAGCGCGTCGAGCAGCGCTTCCTTGGTGACCAGCGTCCCGGCGTGGTCGAGCAGATGGAGCAGGAGATCGAGCAGTTTCGGCGTGACGTCGAGGGGACGGCCGTCGTGGAGCACGCGGTACGCGGCCCGATCGACGACGAAGGGGCCGAAGCGGTAGGCGGCGGAGGGCAACAACGGCATTTTAGTTGGCTTTGGGCTTTTGGCTTTTGGCTTTTGGCTTTGGGCTTTGGCCGCAACTCTCCAGGTCGCATGGCTATGGCCGTGCTACCATCCGGCCGCTCTTGCAGTTGGAGTGTTCGGGCCCTTCGCCGCTTCGCGATGGCGACGCCGTGGAGGTCGCCTACGCGAAGAAATACCCGACGCCCGGATCCAGGCGGTTCGTGCGCGGCTTCCGCACGAAGCGGCGGCGGGAGGCGACGATCGAGCTCCTGCCGCGCTGAGGCGTCAGCCCGCCTGATGGACCTCGTGCGCGGCGCGCAGGCCCGACTCGATCGCCCCCTGGATCCACGCATGCTCCAGCGACGCATGCTCGCCGGCGAAATGAATGCGCCCCTCGGGCTCGATGATGTGCGCGTGGAGCAGCGTCTGCTGCCCGGGGTCGAACAACGCGAACGCGCCGCCCGCGAACTCGTCGTCGTGCCACATCTTGGACGCGCCGACTTCGAACTCCTCCACGATCTGCGGATGGATCGCCGCCACGTCGTCGAGGGCCTGGCAGATGCGATCGGCCGGTGAGAGCGAGCCCCACCGCTGGGCGTCCTCCGACCACGTGTAGCTGGCCAGCACGACCCCGCGGCCGGTCTCCCGGCCGTGATCGGGGTAGAACATGACCCGGATCGGCAAGTCGGTGATGGTCCCGCCGCCGAAGATGTTCTCGTCCTCTTCCCAGAACCGGCGCCGGCACTGGAACAGGATCTTGGCCGACGCGTCGTAATGGAGTTGGCGGATGGCCTGCTGCTTGGGCCGGGAGAACGGCTTCAGGCACTCGACATGGCGGAGCACGGCGAAGGGGATCGTGATGATGGCGTGGTCACCCGACACCTGGGCGCGCCCCGCGGCGGTCTGATAGTGCACGGTCACGGAGTCCGCTGACTGATCGATCGCGAGCATCTTGGCGCCGAACCGAATTCTGCGGCTGAGCTCCGGCAGGAAGGCGCGCGGCAGGTGGTCCATGCCGCCGTCGACTTCGACCATGTTCGTGTAATAGTTCCCGGCGTCCTCGCGCAGCAGCTCCAGGAACGACGCGTTCATGAGCGCTTCCTGATCCGCCAGGAGCCCGAACATCTCGATCGCCCCCTCCGACCATTTATTGGCTTCGAGAAACTCGCGCGTGGAGTACTGATCGTATTTCGCGACGATCTCCGGCCATGCGGCGGCGCCCTGAGCCTCGAGCAGCGACGTGATGGGCGTGAGCGCATCCTGCCAGAGTTGCGCCGCGGTCTTGCCGCGTTCGTGGGGCGCGACCTCGAACCCCAGCGCGTCGGGATTCGCGTTGGCCTCGCCGATGCGGAAGCGCTGGCCGTGCAGGTGGTAGAACGCGTTGGGATTGCCCATCGTGAACGGCGAGACCTTGACGTTGAACTTGTCGATGTACGCCATCGTGAGGTCATGGACCTTGGGAATGCGCATGGCCCCCACCTCGGCATACAGTCCGTCGCTGAACGGCTCGCGCAGCGTGCAGACGCGGCCCCCCACACGCTGCTGGGCCTCGAGGACGATCGGTTCGTGACCGGCGCGCTGCAATTCGTAGGCGGCCGTCAGCCCGGCCATGCCGGCGCCGATGACGACGACCTTTCTCCGCGGCGACGAGCTCGGCGGGAGCCCTGAGCGGAGGAGGGTGAGATAGTCGAGCGCGGTCGATGCGGCCATATGGGGTCAGCCGCGCGCGACGGGCCGCCATCGGCGCTCGAGCTCCTCGGCCAACTGTGTCAGCGGGAACGTCAGCAGCAGGTACAGCAGGGCGACCATCGGCCAGATTGTGAGGGGCGCCGCGTACCGGCTCGCCAGCTCCTGGCCCGTACGCGCGAGCTCCGTGAGGCCGATCACCGACACCAGCGATGAATCCTTCAGGAGCGCGATCGCCTCGTTGGTGAGCGGCGGCAGGACGCGGCGGAAGGTCTGCGGGAGGATGACGCGCCGCATGGCTTGCGCGTAGGTCATCCCGAGGGACCGCGCCGCCTCCATCTGGCCGGTCTCGATCGACTCGATCCCGGCCCGGAAGATCTCGGCGAGGTACGCGGCGGAATTCAGCGTGAGCGCGATCGCGCCACTCGTGAAGGCCGGCAGGTTCACCCCGAAGGCAGGGAGGACGAAGTAGATGAACAGAATCTGCACGAGGAGCGGCGTGCCGCGCACCACCTCCACATACACGCCGGCCGGTAACGAGAGGACCCGCGACGGCTGCACCCGCGCGAGCGCCAGCGCGAGGCCAATCGGCAGACCGAACACCAGCCCGATCGCGGCGAGCACGGCGGTCATCCACACCCCGCGCACGAGGAACCGCCAGGTCCGCGAGACCAGCCCGGGATCGAACAGCCGGGAGGCGTCCGTGCCCGCGGCAGGCGCGCCGGCCCCCGCGGCGGGCGTCTCCCCGAACCATTGCCGATACACCCGCGCGTACTCGCCGCTGTCTTCCAGCTTCCAGAGGGCCGCGTTCACCGCCCGCCGGAGGTCGTCGCTGCCGCGCGCGAGCACGACGCCCAGTTTCTCATCCGTGAACTGATCGCCGACGGTCCTCAGGCCGCGGAAACTGAGCTTCGTCATGTAGCGCAGCACCGGCGCATCGCTCACCACGGCGTCGATGCGGCCGTTCTGCAAATCGAGCAGCGCCAGATCGATCGTGTTGTACTTGGCGACGCTCACCCCTGCGCGCTTTTCCAGATCGAATTGCGCGGTCGTGTTGATCTGCACGCCCACGCGCTTGCCGGGCAGGTCCGCCGGACCGTGGATGCCCTGCCGGTCCTCCCGGACCGCCAGCAGCTGACCGGCATCGATGTAGGGGTCCGAAAAGAGCAGCACGGCGCGCCGTTCGGGCGTGATGGTCACGGCCGACAGCACCACGTCGAAGCTGCCGTTCTGGAGCGCCGGAAAGATCCCGTCGAAGCTCGCGTTCACAAAGACTGGCGTCACGCCCAGCTCGCGCGCGATCGCGCGCCCCAGGTCGATATCGAAGCCCGTGAACTCGCCGCCCTGCGCCGACGCGAACGGGGGATACGTGGCGTCGGTCCCGATCCGCAGCTGGCCGGCGGTCCTCACCCGCGCGAGCGCCGGCTGCGCGGACGCCTCTTCCGCTCCGAGAGCGATCGCCGCTGCCGCCAGCACCGCACACCACACGGCTCGTTGCCTCATGACCGTCCCTGAAAGCACGCCATGAAGGCGCGCGTCTCCGGTTGTTGCGGGTTGCCGAACACCTCGGCCGCCGTGCCCGATTCGACCGCCCGGCCGCCCTCGAAGTAGATGACCTGATCCGAAATGTCCCGCGCGAACTCCATGTCGTGCGAGACGACGACGAGCGTCTTCTTGAGATCGTCGAGCGAGCGGAGCAGCGTGCCCACTTCCCGCACGAGCTTCGGATCGAGCGCGGAGGTCGGCTCGTCGAAGAGCACCACGTCGGGCTCCATCGCCAGCGCGCGCGCGATGGCCACACGCTGCTGCTGGCCGCCGGAGAGCTGGGCGGGGTAGAGGAGCTCCTTGCCCGACAGCCCGACGCGGTCGAGATAGGTGCGCGCGATCTCTTCAGCCTTGGTACGCGTCATCTTCTTGACCGTCATCGGCGCTTCCATGGCGTTCCCGAGCGCCGTGAGATGAGGAAACAGATTGAAGCTCTGAAAGACGATCCCCACCCGGGCGCGGACCTGCCGCACCAGCTCGCGCTCGTCGGCGGCGCTGAGCGGACCGTGCTCGGTGCCCGGCACCTCGATGCCCGCGAGCGTGACGGTGCCTTCCTGGAATCGTTCCAGCCGGTTCAGGCAGCGGAGCATCGTCGATTTTCCGCAGCCGGAAGGTCCCAGAATGGTGGTGAGCTGCGCCTTTTCGACGGCGAAGGTGGCACGATTCAGCACCGTCGTGGACCCATAACGCTTGACGACGTTGGTGACGGAGATCACGCAGTCACAATACCCGATGTTGCCGATGTTAGACTGCGGCGGGTTGCCTGTGGGCGAGCAGCCGGCGCTGTATGCGGCAGTGATGGGCTCCGCGTGGCTGGAGCTTGCGGAACCGATCCGCGTCGCCCACGCTTCCACCACGGTTCGTGCGCGTGGCCGCCTCCGGATCGGCCACGGCCGCGGCCCTGCCGCCCGGTGGCTTGCGCGGCTGCTCGGTCTCCCGCGCGCGAACGACGCGGCGGAGACGCGCCTGGTCATCACGCCGGACGCGGGCGGCGAGCTGTGGCGCCGGACGTTCGACGAACGGCGCCTTGATACGCGGCAGTACCGCGCCGGCGACGGCGAGCTCGCCGAGCGGTTCGGCGTCCTCGAGCTCCGGTTCCGGCTCGACGCGTCGCAAGGGAGCCTCGTCTTCCGGCAAACGGAGGCGGCGTTTCTGTGCGGCACCGTCCGCCTGCGGATACCTGCCGTCCTGGCGCCGCGCGTCGACGCGCGCGAAGATCCGGCGGGCGCGCGCCAGGTCAGCATCCGCGTCCGCGTCGTCCTGCCGGCGGTTGGACCCGTGCTGACGTACGATGGCACCATCGACATCGACATCGAGGAAACCGGCGCATGATTGTTGCTCTCTGGCTGCTCGCGATTCAGGGTGTCATCGGCGCCTTCGACACTCTCTATTACCACGAGTGGCGCGCGCGGCTGCCCGCCCGCGGGACGCAGGCGGCCGATGAGTTGAAGCTGCACGCGGCGCGGGACTTCTTCTATGCGGTCCTCTTCGCCACGCTTCCCTGGATCGCGTGGCAGGGGGCGTGGGTCCTGCTGCTGGTGGCCGTGTTCGTCGCGGAAATCGTCCTCACGCTGACCGACTTCGTCGTGGAGATAGCCGTCCGGAAACAGCTGGGGGACGTCTACGCGGGCGAACGGGTCACGCATGCCGTGATGGGCATCCTGTACGGCGCGATGATCGCGAACCTGATCCCGATGATGGCCCGCTGGCGCGGCCTCCCGACGGCCTTCGCGGTTGACTGGGCCGCGATCCCCGGCCTCCTCCGATGGGCCCTTTTCGCGATGGCGGCGGGCGTGCTCCTGTCGGGCCTGCGGGATCTCTACGCGGCGCTCGAGCTCCCGCATGGAAGCTGGCCGTGGAAGGCCGAGATGCCCGCGGCGGCGAGACGATGATCGCGAGGAGAGGGTTTCATCGCGCCGTCTTCGTCGCGGCGGGGCTCTACAACATGGCCTGGGGCGCCTGGTCGATCGCCGATCCTCAGTGGCTGTTCCGCTTCACCGGCATGCCGCCCGCGAATCAGCCGGCCGTGTTCGCCTGCCTGGGGATGGTCGTGGGGCTCTACGGGATTCTCTATCTGGACGTCGCGCGCGTGCCGGAGCGCGGCTGGCTGATCGCCGCCGTGGGGCTCCTGGGAAAGACGCTGGGTCCGATCGGGATGCTGTGGCTGATCCGAAGGGGCGACTGGCCGCCGTCCGCCTTCGTGCTGTGCCTCACGAACGACGTGATCTGGTGGATGCCGTTCGCGCTGTATCTGCACGATGCCCCGCTGCCTGTCACCATGGGAGATCGATGAGCATCAACTGGAGTCCGCTCGCGGTCGTGGGGTGAATGGTGCCGGCCCGGCGTAATTCAGATTCCCCGACCCACCCGTTCCTGGAGGCGCTCGCGGTAGCCGCGGCTGAGGGTCAGGCGCGTGCCGTTCTTGAGGAACACCACGTACTCGCCGTTGAACCACGGCTGCAGCTCGCGCACCTGCTCGATGTTGACGATGTGGCAGCGGTGGATCCGGACGAACATGTCGGACGACAGCTTCCCTTCGACCGCGTTCATCGTCTCGCGAATCAGGTGCGAGTCGGTGCCGACGTGCAGCTTCACGTAGTTGCCGGCCGCCACGATCCGGTCGATCTCGCCGGTGCGCACGAAGAAGATCCGGCCGCCCGATTTCACCACGAACCGATCCGTGCGCGCCTTCGCGGGCTTCAGGTCCGCGACGATGGCCGTGAGGCGGCGCTCGAGGTCGCCGCCGTTCGCGCGTTCCAGCTGCCGCCGGGCGCGGGTCAGCGTCTGCCGGAAGCGCTCGCGATCGAACGGCTTCAGCAGGTAGTCGAGGGCGTGGACGTCGAAGGCCCGCAGCGCGTAGCGGTCGTAGGCGGTGACGAAGACCACGAACGGCATCTTGTCGGGGCCGACGGCGTCAATCACGTCGAAGCCGTCCGCGCCGGGCATCTGCACGTCGAGGAACACCAGATCCGGCGACAGCGCCACGATCGACTCGGCGCCGCTCGGGCCGTCGCCCGCTTCGCCGACGATCTCGAAGCCGGGCTCGTCCTGCAGCAGCGTCCTCAGCCGTTCGCGCGCGAGCGGTTCGTCGTCGACCACCAGGACCCGGGTTTGGGCTGTGCTCATAGGCCTCTCAGGCGACGCGGAAGGCGGCGGGCGGGCCCGCGACCGTCACGCGCTGGAATGGAACCTCAATCAGGACCGAGAGTCCGCCGTGCTTGTCGGAGAACTCCAGGCGGTAATGCCGTCCGTAGAGACACTCGAGTCGCGCGCGCGTGTTCGAGAGGCCGACGCCGGTCCGCAGCGCCTTGAGCGTGCCCACCTGCAGCCCCGCGCCGTTGTCGCGGACCTGCATCCACAACCGGTCCCCCTCGCGGCCCCTCGACTGGCCGTCGCTCGCTCGGGACAGGCCGGCGGTGATGCGCACCTCGTCGCCGCCGGTTCGGCCGGCGATGCCGTGCTTGATCGCGTTCTCGACGAGCGGCTGCAGGATCATCCGCGGCACTTCGCCGTCGAACGCGTCCGGGTCGACGTGCACGTGGACGGTGAGACGATCCTGGAAGCGCGTCTGTTCGATGTCGAGGTACTTCTGAAGGAAATCCATCTCCTCCTTCAGCGATACCTTGGGCTCGCCGCTGCGGTCGAAGGTGATGCGGAGCAGATCGCTGAGGCGACTGATCATCCGATCGGCCGACTCCGGATCGCGGTGCACGAGCGTCGAGATCGCGTGGAGCGTGTTGAACAGAAAGTGCGGGTGGAGCTCCGCCTCGAGCGTCTTCAGCCGCGCTTCGATGAGGCGCGTCTCGAGCTGCGCCGCCTTGAGCTTGCGCTCCTGGAGCTCGTGGTAATACGCCACCGCGTGGCTCACGCCCACGATGACCGCGTAGACCATCAGGCTCCAGTCGAGCTGCTCGAAGCTCCGGCGCTGGAAGTACTGGGCCCACGTCGCCGTCGGGCTCTTGCCGCCGTTGTCCCACAGGAGGAAGCGCACGCCGAGCAGGCCGACGAGATGGGCGAACGAAAAGAGCAGGGCGCCCGCCGTGTGGACGGCGATCGCGCGCACGCGCCGCCCCGCCTCGAACGGAAACGCACGGGCGGCCGAGACGATCGCCGGCATCATGAGCGCCGGGAGATACCAGAGCGCGAGATTCAGGATGAGGAGCTTCCCCGCGTCGATCGTCATGCCCGGCTTGCTGTTCACGAGCGTCAGGCGGTACGCCTGCAGGAACGAGAACAGGCCGAACGCCGTCGCGGCCCCGAACACCCAGGACCAGGGGGGCGTCCATACTCGTCGCATGCGCGCAGTATCCGAGGGTCGGGACGACTCCGTCAAGGCGGCGTTTGTCGGTCCCTCGAACGTGCGGTTCGTCACTGGATTTCGCCGTTTCAGCCCTGGTCGGCCGCCAGGACCATCAGCGTCGCATCGTCCTGCATCCGGCCGCCGGTGAACGCGGCGACGGCGCCGGTCAGTCGCGCCTGGAGGGCGGGCGCGCTGCAGGCGCGCTGGGCCACGACGCCCGCGAGGAGCCGGTCTTCGCCGAACTCCTCGTCCGCCGCGTCGCGCGCCTCCGTCAGGCCGTCGGTGTAGAGCACGAGCCGGTCGCCCGCGCCGAGCGTGACCGAGGCCTGTTCGTACTCCGCTTCGGCCAGCACGCCCAGCACGGGCCCGCCGATGCCGAGCCGCTCCACCGATCCGTCGGCCCGCGCGAGGATGGGCAGATAGTGCCCCGCGTTCGTATAGGTGAGGACGCCGGCGGTCGCGTCGAGCACGCCGTAGAAGAAGCTGATGAAGCGTCCCTCGGCGATGTTGCCGCAGAGGATGCGATTGACCTGATGACAGAGCGTCTGCGGTTCGGCCGCCTCGGACGCGAACGCCCGGACCGCCGCCTGCAGGTTCGACATCAACAGCGCCGCGGGAATGCCCTTGCCGACGACGTCGGCGATCGTGAGCGCGAGCCGGGTGTCGCTGAACCGGATCGTGTCGAAGCAGTCGCCGCCGACGCCTGAGGCCGGCTGCCACGAGACCGCGAGCTCCCACCCGTCGATCTGCGGCACCTGCTGCGGCAGCAGGCGCGTCTGGATGCGCAGCGCCTCCGAGAGCTCGCGCCGCTCGTCGGCGTCGGCCCGGCGGCGCGCGCGGCCCGCGTCGATTTCCAGGCGCAGCGTCGCGAGGAGGTGCGCGTTGTCCCAGGGCTTCTGGACGAAGTCGCGCACGCCGCGCCGCATCGCTTCGACCGCGAGATCCACGCTGGCCCAGCCCGTCATGACGATGACGGGCAGCAGCCGGTCGAGCTCCTGCACGCGCGCGAGCAGGTCGATCCCCTCGCGGCCCGACGTCGTGTCACCGGTATAGTTCAGATCCATCAGGACCAGATCGAAGGCGCGCGACTCGAGCGCGTGCACCGCCGCGTCGGGCGACGTCACGGCGTCGTACTCGATGCCCTGTCCCTTCAGAAGGAGCTTCAGCGCATCGAGCAGGTCCGCTTGATCGTCGGCGATCAGAATCCTGGGCGTCATGTCGCACGAAACCGGCATGCCGGGTCGCTCGGAGTCCACAACACGTGCCATCAGGGAGTTTGACGGAATAAGCAGGAGAAACGTGCCTAAGGGTTTATTCTGCGATTTGCGGGCTGTTCGGATTCGCACAGTGGCGTCCCGGAAGCGGAGCGGCGTGTGGGCGGCGCGCGCGAAAGGGGGCCGGAAAACCGATGGACTGGGATGGTTCGCGCTGGCGTACGATTTGCGCATAGCGGGTGAGCGTCATGTTGATCGAATTTCTCCGGGACCTGCGTTTTGGCATCAGGCTGCTGCGCCGCAGCGTGGGGTTCACGTTCACCGCGGTGTTGTCGCTCGGCCTGGGCATCGGCGGGGCGACGGCGGTCTTCACGCTCGTCAATGCGATCGTGCTGCGCGCGCTGCCGGTGCCGGACCCGCAGCAGCTCTTCCAGGCCCGTTCGATGACGCCCGGCCGGGAAGTCGGCGACATCTTCCCGGCGCCGACGTTCGAGCACGCGCGCGACGAGCTGTCGGCGCGCGCGGCCGGCGAGTTGTTCGCCGCGACGAGCGTCGCGGGCATGCAGCTGCAGCCCGATGGCGACACGATCGGCGCGCGCGGCAACGTGCAGCTCGTGTCGGGCGAGTACTTCACGGCGCTGCGCCAGGACGCGCAGCGCGGGCGGCTGCTCGCGTCCTCCGACAACCTGACCGTCGGCGGACATCCTGTGGCGGTCATCAGCGACAGCTACTGGAGGCGGCATTTCGGCGCCGCTGCGGACGCCGTCGGCCGGCCGCTGGCGAT
>WNFM01297700.1_pt4 | contig 14487 bp, 12 predicted proteins | sample 5400271 | NCBI WGS metagenome assembly WNFM01 (sample SAMN13153352, study PRJNA577476) | soil metagenome | isolation source: 60 cm saprolite on Douglas fir-dominated hillslope | place: USA:California | collected 2013-09-17 | reverse complement strand
GCGGCGCGGGCAATCCCGCATCGCCGGGCCTCGCGCCCGCACCCGGCGCCAGTCCGGGCGCCGGCCCGGCGGCCGGGGCAGCGGCCGGGGTCGCCCCGGAGGGCGGCCCGGAGCAGGTCGGGGTCGGCGGCGCGGCGGCCGGCGCCGAATCACCCGACATCCCCGACGGACACCCGGTGGCCGCCGCCTCGGAAGAGTCGACCACCATCGACACGCCGCTCGAGACGATCCGGCTGACGAATCGCGGAGGCCGCGTCACCTCATGGGTTCTGAAAAAGTATCTCGACCACGAGGGGAGGCCGCTCGACCTCGTCTCCCCGGCCGGCCGCAAGCTCGATCACCTTCCGCTGCAGTTTCTTCTCGACGATGCCGTGGCGACGCGGCGCCTCAAAGAGGCGCTCTATCGTGTCGAGCGGAAAGAGACGACGACCGAAGAAGGGCGTCCGATCATCGAGGTGTCGTACGCCTACGCCGACGGGGCGGGCTTGAAGGCGACGAAGACGCTGCGGGTCGACCCCGCGTCGTACGTCGGCGACCTGCTCGTCGCGGCGGCGGTCGCAGGCAGGGGGGTGACGCCGACGCTGGTCTGGGGCGCCGGATTCGGGGCGCACAACGGTCTCGAGACGGGGCGGTTCAGCGACGTGGCCTGGGCCGTTCTCGATCTGGGCGACAAGAACCCCCAGATCATCCCTCAGGAAAAGGTGAAGCCCCTCGCGCCGGTGGTCCAGGGAGGGCCCATCGCCTGGGCCGGTCTGGAGGATCGGTACTTCGCCGCCCTTCTCGTGCCTCAGGCCGCGCCCGAGGGCGGAGCCCGCGCCGGCCAGGCGCGCGTCGAGATGCTGCGCCTGGTCGAGGATGGACGCGAGCAGTTCTTCATATCGTTCGCGCTCGGCGTCCCGGGCGCCGCGCGCTATCACCTCTTCGTCGGACCGAAGGATTACGATCTCCTCCAGGGACTCCATCTCGGTCTCGAGCGGACGCTCGATTTCGGCTTCTTCGGCGTCATCGCCAAACCTCTCTTCTATGCCATGAAGTTCATCCAGCGCTACGTCGGGAACTACGGCCTGGCGATCATCCTTCTGACCGTCCTGATCCGGCTGATCTTCTTCCCGATCATGCACCGCGGTCAGGTGAAGATGCGCAAGATGCAGGACAAGATGAAGCGGGTCCAGCCGCGCATCAAATCGATGCGCGAGCGCTATCACCGGCTCGAGCGGAAAGAGGTCGAGAAAGGGAGCGCCACCCGGCGCCACCAGCTGCGGCAGCAGATGAATCAGGAGATGATGGACCTGTACAAGGAGGAAGGGATCAATCCGCTCGGCTCGATGTCGGGCTGCCTGCCTCTCCTCCTGCAACTGCCGATCCTGTACGCGTTTTACAGGATTTTGACCATCTCCATCGAGCTGCGCGGCGCGCCGTTCGTCTTCTGGATCGTCGATCTGTCGCAGCGGGATCCGTATTACGTCACGCCGATCGTCATGGGGGCCACCATGCTGGTGCAGCAGATGATGACCTCCGCGACCATCGCCGACCCGGCCCAGCGGCGGATGATGATGATCATGCCGATCATGTTCACCGGCTTCTTCATCAATCTTCCCTCGGGGCTGGTGCTATACTGGCTGACGAGCAACCTTCTTGGCATCCTGCAGCAGTATCTGATTAACAAGGAAGTCGAATCCGAGGCGAAGACGGCGTGAGCCACCTGGTGACAGATTCGGATGAGCTGACGCGTGACACCGGCGCGGACGACGAGAGCGCTCCCGCCGGCGGCACGGAGGAGATCGTCGTGGCCGAGCCGGCCGAGGTGGTCCGGCTCGCGGACCGGGTGCTTCGCGGTCTGGCGCTCGACGTGTCGACCAGCGCGCGCGACGCCGGTGCGACGATCGAAGTCGAGATCGAAGGGCCCGACCGGGAGCATCTTCTCGATCGGAAGGGGGAAGCCCTCAACGCCCTGCAGTACCTCCTGAACCGGATCATCTATCGCGGCCGCAAGGGGAAGAAGATCCATGTCGACAGCGACGGGTTCAGAAAAGTGCGCGAGGACGAGCTGGTCGAGATGGCCCGCCTGACCGCCGAGAAGGTGAAGGCGCAGGGGGAAGAATCGCTGATGAGCCCGCTCAATCCTTACGAGCGCCGTCTGGTCCATCTGGCCCTGGCCGACATCGAAGGGGTCGAGACGCGCAGCGTCGGCGACGGCTTTCTGAAACGCGTGGCGATCGTGCCGACCGCCAGCCGCCAGCCCCGCACGGAAGACTGAGCGCCCGCCCCGAACCCCGCCGCGGACCGCCTCGACGGGGTGACGAACGCAGCGGCGCCGATCGCGGCGGCGTCTGCCGCGAGCTCCGATGAGCGACGCACCGAGCTCCACCGCCGACACCATCGTGGCGATCTCCTCTCCCCCGGGACGCGGGGGGATCGGCGTGGTCCGACTGTCCGGCCCGGACGCCGCGGCGATCGCCGGCCGTCTCTTCCGTCCCGCGGCGACGCGATCGCCTTCCGGAACCGGGACCGTGCGCCCGATCGAACCGGCGCATGGCGAGGCCCGCTTCGGCCGCTTCGTCGACCGGGAGGGCGAGCCGATCGACAAAGGGTATCTCCTCTTCCTCCATCCTCCCCGCAGTTTCACGGGCGAGCCGACCGCGGAGCTCTGGGCGCACGGCAGCCCGGCCGTGCTGCGCCGCCTGGTGGAATGCGCCGTCTTGGGCGGCGCCCGGCCGGCCACGCCGGGCGAGTTCACCCTCCGGGCGTTCCTGAACGGGCGGATCGACGCCACCCGCGCCGAAGCGATCCGCGATCTGATCGAGGCCCGGACCAGCTTCCAGGCGAAGGTTGCGCTCGATCAGGTGATGGGACGGATCGCCCGCGAGGTCGATCGCCTGAAAGGGCGTCTCGCCACGGTCGTGGCCCGCGTCGAGGCCTCGATCGAGTTCTCCGAGGAGGCCGAGGCGGAGCGCTTCGCCCCCGAGGGCGGGGTCGCCGCGTCGCTCCGGAGCGTGCGGCGGGAGCTGCAGACGCTCGCCGGGACCTATGATCGCGGCCGGCGGGTTCGTGACGGCGCCGTCGTCGCCCTCGTCGGCGCGCCGAACGTCGGCAAGTCGAGCCTCTTCAACCGGCTGCTCGAAGAGGAGCGGGCGATCGTCACGCCGATCGCCGGGACCACGCGCGACCTCCTCGAGGAAAGCCTCGATCTCGGCGGGATTCCGGTCTGCCTGACCGATACTGCGGGGCTGCACGAGAGTCGCGACGAAGCGGAGGCGGAAGCGGTGCGCCGGGCGCGTCTGGCGATCGAGAGGGCCGACCTGCTGCTCGTCGTGCTCGACTGGTCGCGGCCGATCGGTGACGAGGAGCGGACGCTGCTTCGCGATCTGGCCCCGGGAAGGGCGCTCGTCCTGCTCAACAAGTGCGATCTCCCCTGCCGCATTGGCATGGATCTGGTGATTTTTCTGCGCAAGCGGCACGGCGCCTTCGAGGTTTCGGCCAGAAGCGGCGAAGGGATGAACGATCTGCGGTCGCGCCTGCGCGAGGCGATCTGCGCTCCGGGCGTGGCGTCGCGCGAGGAGCTCTTCCTGACCAACGTGAGACATCGCGACCTGGTGCAGAAGGCCGCCCTGGCGCTCGAGCATGCCGAAGGAGCCTTGGGCGAAGGCACGGGCGAAGAGTACCTGGTCCTCGACCTGAACGAGGCGCTCGGGAGCCTCGGCGAGATCACCGGCCCGGTCGGGATCGAGACGATCTACGAAACGATCTTCAGCACCTTCTGCATCGGCAAATGAGCGACCGCGGCCGCAGATGAGCGACACGCCGAACGTCGACAGGTTCGAAGTCGTGGTGGTGGGGGGCGGCCACTCCGGCTGCGAGGCGGCCCTGGCGGCGGCCCGCATCGGCTGCCGCACGGCGATGGTGACCCTCGAGGCCGCCGCGATCGGGCGGATGTCCTGCAACCCGGCGATTGGCGGGCTCGCCAAGGGTCACCTGGTGCGCGAGATCGACGCCCTGGGCGGAGAGATGGGGCGGGCGATCGATGCGACCGGCATCCAGTTCCGGCTGCTCAACGCCAGCCGCGGCCCGGCGGTCCAGGCCCCGCGCGCCCAGGCCGACAAGGACGATTACGCAGCGCGGATGCGCCGCCTGATCGAAACGACCGAGCGGCTGACCCTGATCGAAGGCGAGGTCGACGATCTTCTCGTCGAGGCGGGCCGGCTGGTCGGGGTGAAGCTCGCCGGCGAGCGCGTCCTGACGACCGCCGCCTGCGTCGTGACGACCGGAACCTTCCTGCGCGGTCTCCTGCATGTCGGAATGGAGAGCCGCCCCGGCGGCCGGATCCACGAGAAGACGTCGGTCGGTCTGTCGCGGGCCTTCGAGCGCCTCGGCCTGCCGCTCGGGAGGCTCAAGACCGGCACGCCGCCGCGCCTGCTGAGGACGAGCGTCGATTTCGACCGGATGGAGCGCCAGCCGGGCGATCCGGAGCCGACCCCATTCTCGTTCGAGACCGGGGCGATCACGACGGAGCAGATCGACTGCCAGATCACCTGGACGAACCCCCGGACCCACGCGCTGATCCGCGAGAACCTCGATCGATCGCCGCTCTACGCCGGCGTCATCCGCTCGGTCGGGCCGCGCTACTGCCCGTCGATCGAGGACAAGGTGGTGCGATTCGCCGACCGCGATCGACATCAGATCTTCGTCGAGCCGGAAGGGCGCCGGCATCCCTTGATCTATCTCAATGGTCTGTCGATGAGCCTGCCGGAGGAGACCCAGGTCGGAATCGTCCGCACGATTCCTGGTCTCGAGAAGGCCGAGCTGGCGCGCGCCGGGTATGCCGTGGAGTACGACTTCGTGCAGCCGACGGCATGCGGCCACACCCTCGAGGCCCGCGGCATCGCGGGTCTGTTTCTGGCCGGACAGATCAACGGGACCACCGGCTACGAAGAGGCCGCGGCGCTCGGCCTGGTCGCCGGCATCAACGCCGCGCTACGGGTGCAGGGGCGTCCGCCGTTCACCCTGTCGCGCGGCGACGCCTACATCGGGGTCCTGGTCGACGACCTCGTCCTCAAGGGAACAACCGAACCGTACAGGATGTTCACCTCGCGGGCCGAGTACCGGCTGCTCCTCGACATCGACAGCGCCGATCTCCGGCTGACCGATCGCGGCCACGCGCTCGGTTTAATCGGCGAGGAGCGGTACGCCCGCTTCCTCGAGCGCAAGGAGCGCGCGCGCCGGTACAACGAGCTGCTGCGGACGACCGGGATCAACCCGACCGCCGAAATGGTGAAGCGCTGCCGCTCGGCCCTCGGCATCGAGATCAGCGAGCCGACCACGCCCGCCCTCCTGCTGCGCCGAAGCGACGTCGATCTCGAGGGGATCGAGCGGCTCCTGGGCGCCGGCCTGGCCGGGACGATCACCAGGAGCGAGCGGCGCTCGATCGAGAACCGGCTCCGCTACGGCGGCTACATCGAGCGTCAGGAGCGCGATCTGCAGAGGCTGCGGCGGGAGGAGGGCCGTCGGATCCCGGAGGGGTTCGATTTCGCCGGCGTGTCGGGGTTGTCGCACGAGGTGGTCGAGAAGCTGAGCCGGGCCCGACCGGAGAACCTGGCGCAGGCGTCCCGTATCTCCGGCATCACGCCGGCGGCCCTGTCCCTGATCAACGTACAGCTGGAAAAATTCAGAAGAAGTGCTGTTATTTCAAGAACTTATCTCTGACATCAACATCGTAGAATCGATACCCCGTGTAGCGCAGAATCGTCACCCCTTCCATCGTCTGGCTCCCGTCCAGCTCGACCTCGAACGTCTTGTAGTCCAGCTGATCCGGAAGCGACAGTTTCTGATACTCGTTCAGGAAGGTGATGTCGTAGGAAGCTCCGCGCGGCGTTCGCGCCATCGGGTAGATCAAGAAGCGAGGCGCCTGGCGGTAGCTTTTCAGCTCCAGCTTCAGCCGCTCGTCCTGGTTTCCCGGCTCGGCCTCGACCTTGAGGAAATTGTAATTCTCGGCGTCGACCCAGACGCGGCCACCCCACTCGTAGATCGTCCTGCCGCTGGTGTACGGAAGCGAGGCGGTGAACTCGATGATGTAGGCGAGGCGCAGCGAGAACCAATCCTGCCGGACATACTTGAAGTGAAACAGCTGCTGCCGATCCGGCAGGAACATCAGCGTCCACGAGTACGAGTCTGGAAAGTCGAAATCGATGTTGGTTTCGGGAACGGTCTTCGCCGGTTTGCCGGTATGCCGCTGGCGGTAAGGGATGTATCGCTGCTGCTGAGCCTCGACATACATGAAGTCGTACCGGCGCTCGTTCTCCGGCGGGTCGTTGCTGTTGCGTATCCCTTCGATGCAGACGAACTTGAGCGCGACCGACTCGTAAGTCTTCGCCTTTTCCCCCAGCTTGGCGAGAAGGTCCGGCAGATCGACCGCCGGCGCTCCGCCGGGGTCCGCCGAGGGCCGGGAGGCCGGGCTGCTCTCCGGTTTCGGCGGGGCGGCCGACCCGGACGCGGCCCTCGCCTGGAGCGCCTGGAGCAGCAGGATGGCGAGCATGGCGACGCGCGGCGCGATCGGTTTGCGTGGTGCGGTGCGATGCGGCACTTCCATCCTCCCGGCATGTTAAGTTACGCCGGATATGGTATCCCGACCCTCCACCGACGGCACCACCCGGGGACGATCTTTCCGCGCCGCGCTGCTGCGCGCCGCGGGCGACCTCGGTCTGGTTCTCGACGCTGACCAGGCCGACGCGCTCCAGATTCATTACCGGCTGTTGCGTGAATGGGGGCGGAAGATCAACCTGACCGGCCTGAAGGATGAAGAGTCGATCCTGCGCCGGCACTTCCTCGAGCCGATCGCGGCCGCCTTGTCGATCTCGGATCGGGGAACGGCTTCCCCGCCGTGCCGCTTCGAGTGCTCCGAAGCGGCCTCGATCTGGTTCTGGTCGAGGCTTCGGAGCGCAAATCGGCTTTTCTCTGGGCGGTTCTTCGCGAGCTCGGTCTTAAGGGTGCGCGGGTCGAGACCCGCCGGGTCGCCCGGCGGGAGGATCTGGCCGATCTGCTCCCCTGCCGCTACCTGACCCTGCGCGCGGTGCGCGGGCGGGATTTCCTCCAGGGAGGGAGCGGAGCCATTCTCGAACCGGAAGGGCGGGCGCTGTTCTTCGTTTCTCCGGAGGAATCCCGGGCCTTGCGTGACGATCCGATCCGGGGATTGGTCTGGACCGAAGAACGGCCCCTTCCTTCGGGGCCCCGTTCCGTCGTCGCCGTTCTCGATCCGGAGCGGTAGACCGGCCTGTCCCGGGGTCCGTATGTTCCACGTGGAACATCGGAGGTGGGCGATCCGTCCGGAATCGGTCCGATGTTCCACGTGGAACAGTCGGGGGAGGCGGAGCGCTCCCCCCTGTGTTACTCTTTCGGCCATCCATGGGACACGTCATCGCCATCGCGAACCAGAAGGGCGGAGTCGGCAAGACGACGACCGCCATCAGCCTGGCGGCGGCTCTCGCCATCGCGGAGCGGCCGACGCTCCTGGTCGACATCGACCCGCAGGGTTCGACAACCAAGGGCCTCGGCCTGACCGCCGGATCCGGAGGGGAGATGTACGCGGTCCTGGCGGGCGAGGCGAGAATGGAAGAGATCCTCCTGCCGACCGAGCTCGAGTGCCTTTCGGTCGCCCCCGCCAGCCGTGACCTGGTCGGCACCGAGGTCGAGTTGGTCGGCGCCTCGGGTCGGGAGTTCCGTCTGCGGGAAGCGCTCCGACCGCTGCGCGACCGGTTCGCCTACATTCTGATCGATTGCCCGCCGTCGCTCGGTCTGCTGACCGTGAACGCCCTGGCGGCCGCCGACGGCATCCTGATCCCGGTGCAATGCGAGTACCTCGCCCTCGAAGGGGTGTCGCAGCTGGTCGATACGTTGCAGCGGGTCCGCGCCGGGCTCAACCCGGGGCTCGACATCGCCGGTGTCCTCCTGACCATGTTCGACGAGAGGACGAATCTGTCGCGCCAGGTGGTCGCCGACATCCAGGCGTTCTTCAAGGACAAGGTCTACAAGACGATCGTGCCGCGCAACGTGCGTCTGGGGGAGGCGCCGAGCTTCGGAAAGCCGATCATGCTCTACGATATCCGTTCCCGGGGATCCGAGTCGTATCTCAATCTGGCCCGCGAGGTGATCCGCCGTCATGAAAAGACAAGCGCTCGGCAAAGGACTGAGCAGCCTCATCCCTGATCCGGTCGCAGAGAAGGGAGACGTCGGTCTCCTGATGCTCGACATCGATCGGATCCAGCCGAATCGGCAGCAGCCGAGGACCGACTTCAGCGGCATCGAGGGGCTCGTCAGCTCGATCAAAGAGAATGGCCTCATCCAGCCGGTGGTCGTCAGGCAGGAAGCCGACGGCTTTCGGTTGATCGCCGGCGAGCGCCGTTGGCGCGCCGCGCAAATCGCCGGGGTCCACCGGATTCCGGCGATCCTGCGCAAGGTCTCGGATGACAGGGTCCTGGAGCTGGCCTTGATCGAAAACATCCAGCGCAAGGAGCTCAACCCGATCGAAGAGGCGCGGGCCTACGAAGTTCTCCTCACCAAGATGAAGCTGTCGCAGGCCGACATCGCCAGAAGGGTGGGCCGGGATCGCTCCTCAGTTGCTAACTCACTGAGGATATTGAAGTTACCAGAAAAAATACAGGCGCTGCTTCGGGAAGGAACACTGACCCTCGGACACGCCAAGGCGATCATGGCAATTCCCGACGCGGAGACCCAGATTAAGCTGGCGGGCGAGGCGGCCGCTAACCTCTTGTCGGTCCGGGAGACCGAGCAGCGGGCCGCGGCGCTTCTCAGTCGTCCGGAGCGAATCGGCAAGCGTCCGGGCGCCGCGGGACGCCAGGCAGACCCGAACGTCGCCGCGGCCGAGGAGAAGCTGCTCCGGGCGCTTCGCACCAAGGTGCGCATCGTGGCGAAGGGTCAGGGCGGGAGGGTCGAGATCGATTACCACTCGAGCGAGGAGCTCGATCGGATTTATAACTTCCTGTTGACCGCGGAGCAGGGGCACTGATTCGAATCGTCGCCCCTCGCCGCAGGAGGCGACGACGATGAAGGGAGGGTTCGTAATGCCGTTCAGCAAAGATGCCCTGTTGAAGGATCATGTCGGCCAGGACGACATCAGCGGGTTTCTCGCCGAGGGGACCGAGATCGAGGGCACGATCCGTTTCCGCGACGTGCTTCGGGTCGATGGAAAGGTGAAGGGGAAGATCATCAGCGAGAAGGAGCTGGTGGTCGGCGAGAACGGGGAGATCGAGGCGGATATCGACGTCGGCGTCCTGTCGGTCAGCGGCAAGGTGACCGGCACGATCCATGTCCGGGAGAAGCTCGAGATCCATCCGAAGGGGCGCCTTCTGGGCGAGATCACGCTCGAGAAGCCGAACCTGGTCATCCACGAGGGCGGCGTGTTCGAAGGGAACATCGACATGAACGCCGGCAAGCGCAAGGAGACCCGCGAAGGCGCCTCGAAGGAGGCGGAGATCGAGCAGATTCGCAGGCACAGCAGCACGAACTGAACGGACTCCGGCGCGCTCCGAAAGATCGCGCCCGCGCCGCCCCGACCCGAGGTTCCCTTCAGGCCGCAAGGGCCGCGCCAGCGGCCTCTCTCCGGAGCCCCGGCCAGGCTCCAAGGTTTGACACTCCAGCGCAGCGTATGCTATTTTCCGCCCTCCTCTTATATACCAGGGGGGGACGGTAGCGGATCGCCCCGGTGACGCCGGGATCATGCGGCGAACACGGGGTTTTTTGATGTTTCCCGGCGCTGTCCGTCGAACGGACGCCGGGCCTGCCTTTCGGGAGCGCAGCCGTGAAGCCGATCGCCGTGGCGAGAAGGTATGCCCGAGCACTCGCCGATGTCGCCGGGAGCAACGACCCGGATCTGCTGGAAAAGCTCGGCGCGGAGCTCCAGCTGGTGGCCGAGGTGCTCGAGCGGGCGCCGCAGGTGGCCCGCTTTCTCGGCGACCCGTCCGTCGAGGCGCGGGAGAAGCAGAAGGCGGTCGCCGCTCTCGAGAAGGGAACGCGCGCCTCGGATCTGATCCGCCGCTTCCTGGGAGTTCTGATCGAGCACCGGCGCCTGGCGGCTCTGTCATCGATCGCCCAGGCCTTCGCCGCCATCAAGGATGAAGCGCTCGGCATCGTCCCGGCCGAGACGACCACCGCGGTGCCGCTGTCGGCCGCGCAGCAGAAGAAGCTTCGGGACGCCATCGAAAAACTGACCGGCTGCAGCGTGCGGCTGAGCCTGCGGGTCGACCCGGCCGTCCTCGGCGGGGCGCGTACCCGCATAGGGTCCCGCGTCTACGACGGGACGGTGAGACGCCGGCTGCAGATCCTGAGAACCCGGCTGGCCGCAGCGCGCTGAGATGATCGAAAGACGCTCCTAGGAGCCCGGCACCCACGCACGAGGAGACCGCATGGCGGAGATCAAAGCGGACGAGATCGCGACAGTCCTCCGGAAGCAGATCGAGGGATTCAAGGGCGGGGTCGACGTCACCGAGGAAGGGACGATCATCTCGGTGGGAGACGGCATCGCCCGGGTCTACGGTCTCGAAAACTGCATGGCGGGGGAGCTCCTCGAGCTGCCGCACGGCGTGTTCGGGATGGCCCTGAACCTCGAAGAGGAGTCGGTCGGCGTCGTGCTCCTCGGCGAGTTCGTGAGGATCAAGGAGGGGGACAAGGTCCGCCGCACCGGTCGCATCATGGAGGTGCCGGTCGGCGATGCGATGGTCGGGCGGGTGGTGAACCCGCTCGGGCAGCCGCTCGACGGCAAAGGGGCGATCCCGGGCGACTCCACCGGCCCGCTGGAGCGGATCGCGCCGGGCGTCGTCGATCGGCAGCCGGTCAAGGAGCCGCTGCAGACCGGGCTGAAGGCGATCGATGCCATGATCCCGATCGGCCGGGGTCAGCGCGAGCTGATCATCGGCGACCGCCAGACCGGCAAGACTGCCATCGCCATCGATTCGATCCTGAACCAGAAGGAATCGGGAGTCATCTGCATCTACGTCGCCATCGGGCAGAAGCGCTCGACCGTCGCGCAGGTGGTGAAAACGCTCAACGACGCGGGCGCCATGGCCTACACCATCGTGGTCAGCGCCTCGGCTTCCGACCCGGCGACGATGCAGTACATCGCTCCGTACGCCGGCTGCGTGATGGGGGAGTTCTTCCGGGACAACGGCAAGCACGCCCTGGTCATCTATGACGACCTGAGCAAGCATGCGGCGGCCTACCGCGAGATTTCGCTGCTGTTGCGCCGCCCCCCCGGACGCGAGGCGTACCCGGGCGACGTCTTCTACCTGCACTCGCGCCTGCTCGAGCGGGCCGCCAAGATGAGCGACGCTCTGAAAGCCGGCTCGCTCACCGCCCTGCCGATCATCGAAACCCAGGCCGGCGACGTCTCGGCCTACATTCCGACGAACGTCATCTCGATCACCGACGGCCAGATCTATCTCGAGGGGGATCTCTTCTACTCCGGGGTCCGCCCCGCGGTGAACGTCGGGCTGTCGGTCAGCCGTGTCGGCGGCAACGCGCAGATCAAGGCGATGAAGCAGGTCGCCGGGACGCTCCGTCTCGACCTGGCTCAATATCGCGCCATGGCGGCCTTCGCGCAGTTCGGCTCGGACCTGGACAAGGCGACGCAGGCGCAGCTGGCGCGCGGCGCGCGTCTCACCGAGCTTCTGAAGCAGGGACAGTACCGGCCGCTGAGCGTCGAGAAGCAGGTGATCGCGCTCTACGCCGGTGTCAATGGATTCCTGGACGAGATCGAGATCGACCGGATCCGTCCGTTCGAGGAGGCGCTCTACAAACATCTCGACGGGCCCGGCCGTCCGGTGGCCCGCAAGCTGCTCGAGAAGAAGGCGATCGACGACGAGATCAAAGCCGAGCTGAAAAAGCTCCTCGACACCTTCAAGACCGATTTCCTGGCGAGAACCGCGGCCGCCTGAGGCCGCCGGGCAAAGGACGGGGCGATGGCGAACGTCCGGGACTTTCGAACCCGTATCCGCAGCGTCAAGAGCACGCAGCAGATCACCCGCGCCATGAAGCTGGTGTCGGCGGCGAAGCTGTGCCGCGCCCAGGATCGGATCCTCGCCGCGCGCCCCTACGCCCGCAAGATGCGCGACGTCCTCGCCTCGCTGGCGCTGCGCGCCAATCCGGACAAGCACCCTCTCCTCGCGCGCCGCGCCGAGGAGCGGGTCGTCGTCGTGGTGATGACGGCCGACAAGGGTCTGTGCGGCAGCTTCAACACCAACATCCTGAACGCGGCGAAGGAGACGCTCGAGGGACTTCGAGACAGGCGCCAGGTGCAGGTCGATCTGGTCGGGCGCAAGGCGCGCGACTGGTTCCGCCGGCGTTCCTACACGGTGCGGCGCTCGCTGCTCGACGTCTCCAAGAACGTCGGCCTCGAGCATGCCAGGGAGCTCGCCTCGGAGCTGGTGCGAGGCTTCACCGCCGCCGAGATCGACGCGGTCTACCTGGTCTACAACGAATTCAAGTCGGTCATTCAGCAGCGGGTGGTGGTCGAAGGGCTTCTACCGGTGCCGCGCGGCCAGTTCGGCCCCGGCGCATTCGGCGGCGGTGACGGAGCCGCGGCCCGCGCCGCGGCCAGGGCGGCCGGCGCTGGATCGGGGTCCGAGGCCGGCCCGAGGCCGGCGCCCGGCGCGCCGGCCGGAGCGCGGCCGGAGGGGGCGGAGGCTGCCCAGGCTTCGGCGGAAGATTACATCTACGAGCCGGACGAGGCGGCGCTGTTCGAGCGGCTGCTGCCGAAGGCGATCGAGTTTCAGATCTACCGGGCCCTCCTCGAGTCGTCGGCGGCCGAGTACGGGGCGCGGATGACGGCGATGGACAACGCCACGCGCAACGCCGAAGAGATGATCAGCACCCTGACGCTGCAGATGAACAAGATCCGCCAGGCGGCGATCACCAAGGAGATCCTCGAGGTGGTGAGCGGCGCCGAGGCGCAGAGGTGAGGAGCCGGCTGCGGCCGGGCGAGGAGCTGGCGATCGAGGTGCACCGGCACTGGATGGTTCTGGGGCGGCCCTTCGTGCTGCTCCTGTTTCTCGCCGGCGGACTGGTGGCCGCGTTGTTCGTCCACCGGCCGTACGTGCTGCCGGCCGCCGCGGCGCTGGCCGGAGCGTCGGGGCTCTGGGCCCTCTGGCGCTGGCTGGAGTGGCGGGCGGATCTCTGGGCCGTGACGTCGCAGCGGGTGATCGACGAGTGGGGGGTGCTGACGGTGCATGTGATCGACAGCCCGCTCGACACGATCCACAACGTCAGCTGCGAGCAGACGCTCGCGGGGCGGATGTTCGGCTACGGGACGCTCAACATCCAGACCGCCGCCGAGCATGGCTCGACCACGATTCCGGACGTGGCCGCGCCGGAGGATCTGAGGGAGACGATTCTCGAAGTGCAGCAGAGGTACAAGAAGGGAGTCTCGCCGCGCGGCTCGGACGCCGGGGCGGCGGGCGCGGAGGAGATGCGGGAGTGCCCCTACTGCGCCGAGACGATCAAGGCGAAAGCGAAGCTCTGCCGGTTCTGCGGACGGACGCTCGCGTAGCGAGATCACAGGCATCCGGCCGGGCGGAGCCCCGGCGGACATCGGAAGGAGTCGGTTCATGAGCGTCGGCAAGGTGGTGCAGATCATCGGACCGGTCCTGGACGTGGAGTTCCCCGAAGGAGACCTTCCCGGGATCCACAACGCGCTGCGGGTGACGAGCGACGGATTCGACGTTCCCCAGCCGATCGACGTCACCGTCGAGGTCGAGCAGCATCTCGGCGAGGGACGGGTCCGCTGCGTGGCGATGGAGCCGACCGACGGCATGGTGCGGGGGATGAAGGCGACCGACACCGGCGCGCCGATCCAGGTGCCGGTCGGCAACGAAGTCCTGGGCCGGGTGATCAATGTCCTCGGCAAGCCGGTCGACAAGGGCGGGCCGGTGCAGGCGAAGAAGTCATTGCCGATCCATCGCGAGGCGCCGTCCTTCGAAGAGCAGAACACCGACATGCAGATGTTCGAGACCGGCATCAAGGTCATCGATCTGCTCGAGCCGTACCTGAAAGGCGGCAAGACGGGCCTGTTCGGGGGCGCCGGCGTCGGCAAGACGGTCCTGATTCAGGAGCTGATCCACAACGTCGCCCTGAAGCATGGCGGCGTGTCGGTCTTCGCGGGCGTCGGCGAGCGGACCCGCGAGGGGAACGACCTCTGGCTCGAGATGAAAGAGTCGGGTGTCATCAATAAAACCGCCCTGGTCTACGGCCAGATGACCGAGCCGCCGGGCGCGCGGCTGCGCGTCGGCCTGACCGGCCTGACCGTCGCGGAGTACTTCCGCGATTTCGAGGGACAGGATGTCCCTCTGTTCATCGACAACATCTTCCGCTTCACCCAGGCCGGCTCGGAAGTGTCGGCGCTGCTGGGCCGAATGCCCTCGGCGGTCGGCTACCAGCCGACGCTGGCCTCCGAGCTGGGCGAGCTTCAGGAGAGGATCACGTCGACGG
>WNFM01204347.1_pt4 | contig 14489 bp, 13 predicted proteins | sample 5400271 | NCBI WGS metagenome assembly WNFM01 (sample SAMN13153352, study PRJNA577476) | soil metagenome | isolation source: 60 cm saprolite on Douglas fir-dominated hillslope | place: USA:California | collected 2013-09-17 | reverse complement strand
CGACCCCAACAGCGCCTCCTCCCAGTTCTTCGTCTGCGTGGCCGATGCTGGATTCCTCGACAAGCAGTACACGGTCTTCGGTCAAGTGACCAAGGGAATGGAAGTGGCCGAGAAGATCGTGAGCGCGCCGCGCAACGCCCAGGACCGTCCCAACGATCCGACGGCGATCACGAAGATCGTCATCCGTGAGGCCAAACCGGACGAACGCGGCCCCGCCCCGGTCGCTAAGTAACGAACAACCAGGTTGCTCAGAGCACGTGGTGGAGGTCAGGCGATGTCGCCCGGCCTCCGACACGAGATTCGACAGGCAGTGCCTGTCCTTCACTGGGCGTCTCGATGACCCAATCTGCCCCTCTCCCGGATGAAGCACTGGCCGCCCTGCAAGGATGGCTTGGAGACGACTGGGTCGCAGAGCCGCTGGCCGGCGATGCCTCGACCCGCGCCTACTACCGCATCACGCGCGGCGACGGCACTACGAACGTCCTGGCTTGGTACCCCGAAGACGTCCGGTCGGTGCTCCAGCGTTTCCTGGAGGCGTACACCGCAGTCTCCCCGTACGCGTATGTCCCCCGTGTCATGGAGTCCAGTGCCGGAGGAGCCCTACAACAGGACGTCGGTGACAGGACGCTGTTCGACCTGTTGCACCGGGAGCGAAACGAGGGGATGACGTGGTACCGCAAGGCCGTGACGCTCCTTTACTACTTTCAGCGGGCGGGCGGGACGGCGGTCAACGTGCCGTTCACCTCGGAATTCTTCCTGGGCGAGCTGGAGATGTCGAGGGAGTTCTACGTCGAGAAGCTGATGGGAGCGACTCCGGAGGCAGCTGACGCGCTGAAGCCGCTGTTGAGAAAGCTGGCCAACAACATCTCGCGACATCCGTACGTTCTATGCCACCGCGATTATCACGGTCAAAATATACATATCTTTAATGACAAACTGTACGTGATTGACTATCAGGATATGAGAATGGGTCCGGACACGTACGATCTGGCCTCGCTCCTTCGCGACCGCGGCGTGGCCCGCATCCTCGGCGAAGAGCTGGAGCTGGAGCTCGTCGATTACTACGCCGAGTGGCGTTCGGTGGGTGTACCGGGCCGCAGTCCCTTCCCGCACGGTGAGCGCCGCTCCACGCGGCGCCGCTACTTCGAGACCCTGCTTCAGCGCTCCCTCAAAATCCTGGGCACCTTCTCCAAGCAGCCCATTACCCGCGGGAGGCTGCATTACCTGGAGTTCATTCCGCCCACCATCGAAAGCGTGCAGCGTTGCCTGCGCGAGCTTCCGGAATATGGCGCCCTGGCCGAGTTGCTGCCCATGCAGTTCTCTGTCGCGGAGGCACGCGCCCGCGTTGAAAGGATGTACGTCAATGGCTAAGCACAAAATCACCCTCCTCCCTGGCGATGGCATCGGCCCGGAGGTCACCGCCTCCGTCGTCTCGATCGTCGAATGCGCGGGCGTCGACGTGGAGTGGGAGAAGTACGTCGTCGGCTCTGAAGCCATTGCGCGCTTCGGCGACCCGCTGCCGAAGGAGGTGCTCGACTCCATCCTGGCAAACAAGGTCGGGCTGAAGGGTCCGGTGACGACTCCCATCGGCACCGGTTTCGCGTCGATCAACGTCCGTCTTCGTAAGACGCTCGACCTCTACGCGAACCTGCGGCCGGTCAAGTCGATGCCGAACATCATCACGCGGTTTGAAAACGTCGACATCATCGTCGTGCGCGAAAACACTGAGGATCTCTACTCCGGCCTCGAGCACGAAGTGGTGCCCGGCGTCGTGGAGTCGCTGAAGATCATCACCGAACGCGCGTCGACGCGCATCGCCCGCTTCGCCTTCGACTACGCGGTGACCCATGGACGCAAGCGGGTGACGGCCGTGCACAAGGCCAACATCATGAAGATGTCCGACGGACTCTTCCTGAGGTGCTTTCGCGACGTGGCGAAGGGGTATCCGAACATCGAGGCAGATGACAAAATCATTGACAACCTCTGCATGCAACTCGTGACCCGGCCCGAGGATTACGACGTCCTCCTGCTCGAGAACCTCTATGGCGACATCGTCTCCGATCTGGCCGCCGGGCTGGTGGGCGGCCTGGGCGTCGTAGCCGGCGCGAACTTTGGCGAAGCCGGCGCGGTCTTCGAAGCCGTGCACGGGAGCGCTCCGGACATCGCCGGTCAGAACAAAGCGAATCCCCTGGCGCTGTTGCAGTCGGCCGTGCTGATGCTCCACCACATCGGCGAGCCGGAGGCCGCGAGAAGGATCGATGCCGCCATTGTGAAAATCCTCGCCTCCGGACCGGAACATCGTACCCGCGACATCGGCGGTACCGGCACCACGGCGGACTTCACGACGAGCCTGTGTGAGGCGTTGAGAAGCAGTTGCTAGTAACTAGCATCTAGCATCTAGCAACTAATGAAGCCCGACTTCGCCCACCATTTCCTGGAAGGCCTGGACCGCTTCAACGGGCGGCGCTTCTGGGATGCTCACGAGTCGTGGGAGACGATTTGGCTGGCTGCGGAGTCGGATATCGAGCAGTTTCTGCAGGGGCTGATCCAATTGGCAGCGGGGTACTACCATCTGCAGCGGGGCACTCTGCGCGGGGCGCCGCGGCTGTTCGAGGCGGCCCTGCGGCGCCTCTCGGCCTTTCCGGCAGGCTTCTGCGGCCTCGATCGTGCATCCGCGGAAGAGGCGGCGCGCCGGCATCGGACATGGGCGGCCTTGCTGGTCGAGCGTGACGAACACGGCTCGCTCGCTGATGAAGAATTTCCGTCGATGACACTGCTTGCCGAACGGGAGACGTTTTCTCCCCCACGTCAAGACTGGTGATGCAATTCGGTCAGGACTACAATTCCGTTTGTCCCCACAACGCGAAACACGCCTCTCGAGTGCGAGGGTCCAATATGCAGGAAATTGATCAACGGGACCGGGAGCTGCTAACCGCTCTCCAAGGTGACACTCCGCTCGTCTCGACGCCGTTTGCCTTCATCGGGCAATCGATCGACATGTCCGAGAAGGAAGTCATCAAACGAACCGAGCGGCTCCGGCGCGACGGCATCATTCGTAGTTTCTGTGCGCAGTTCGACCCGCGTGCACTCGGCTACCGCTCCTGCCTCGTTGCGGCGCGTGTCACCGGCGACCGCATCGATGACGCCGCGGCGGTCATCAGTGCCCATCCCGGCGTGACGGCAAACTACAAGCGCAACCACGACTTCAATCTTTGGTTCACGATCGCCGTCCCTCCTTCGTCGAGGCTGGGACTGGAGAAGACCGTGGAGCTGCTCGGCGAGGAAGCCGAGTGTGACGCCATCCGTCCGCTTCCTACCCTGCGGCAGTACAAGCACAGCGGTGAGAGCGAGGACAGCGGCGAGGACAAGTACGTTCCGCTGACACCGGGCGAGATCGAGTGCGTACGCCTCCTGCAGCGAGATTTCCCTCTTCAGCCACGGCCGTTCGACGCGATTGCCAAGAACAACAACGTGACCTCGGACGAGCTGCTGGCCACGACGAAGGCCCTGCTCGCGCGGGGTCAGATGCGCCGGTTCGGGGCTCTCGTCCAGCAGCGCAAGTCCGGGTTCTCATCCAGCGCCATGGCGGTCTGGATCGTCCCGGAAGGCACGGTCGACGAGGTGGGCGCACGGATGTCGCAGAATCGCGCGGTCTCTCACGCCTATCTGCGTCCGACCTATGGCGACTGGCCCTACAACCTCTACACCATCGTTCATGGGCGCAGCGTCGACGAGTGCGAGTCGATCATCAACGACCTGGCCATCGATACAGGCGTCTCTGAGAAGCAGGCTCTCTACCCGACCAAGGAGTACAAGAAGGCGCGGCTGAACTTCTTCGCCCCGGAGTCCGACGAGTGGGAGACCGTGCACGCCGGCAAGCGAGCCGCCACCGCAGCCTCGTAACCTGTTCGAGTCCATCCGTCCGCCGACCGTCGCGGAACGCGCACGCGAGTACGCGTTCCCGCCGACGCTCGCCTACGGCCTGTGGCTGCTCTTCACCACGATCCTGCCGTTCATGCGCAGCGCACCTGCTTGGTCCTTTCGGGCCTTCGGTGCACTACTTCTCCTGTCTGGCGGCGCCGCGCTCCTCCTACTCGTGCGCCTGGCCGTTCGCCAGCGCCGAGCGCTCGATTGGCGAGCGGTGATGTGGCTGATCATCGCCGCCGGGATCGCGCTAATCAGCCTCGACACCGGATGGGGTCTGGCGCTCCGGGGATGATCGCCTACCGAATGTTCTCGGGATAGACCGCGACCTTGCTCGCCGTGCGCAAATCCGTGGTGAGTCGCTGCACGGTGTTGACGACTTCGGCCTGATGCTGGTTCATCAGGAATTCGTGAATCTCGGGCTTGGCCTCGTCGAAGGGCGTCATGCCGGCTGACCGCTTGTCCTCGACATAGATGAGGTGGTACCCGTAGCGCGTCTCGACGATTCCAGAGAGGACCCCAACGTGCAGTCCGAATGCGGCTTCCTCGAATTGCGGGTCGAGCGTGCCCCTGTCGACCCAGCCGAGGTCGCCGCCCTGCTGCGCGGAGCCATCGTCCGAGTATTGCGCCGCGAGCTCGGCGAACTTACGCACACCAGCAACCTGGGCTGCTTCTCCATGCTCGCTGCCGCGAAAGTACGGATGGAGCAGGATGGCCAGCTTTGTCATCTCTGAGAGCGCCTGCTCCTTCGTCTTCCCATTGGGCCCGGCCGGGTTAGCGAGCATCACGATGTGCCGAACCTTGATCTTCTCGGGTACTTTGAAGGGGTCAGGGTTCTGCTCGTAAAACTTGTGGGCCTCGGCATCTGTCACGATCGGCGCGGCCACAACGTCGCGGACGTAGCGGTCGAAGAGCGTCGATTCCTTCGCTGCTTCGATGTCGGACTGCACGTCCGGCTGCTTGTCGAATCCGTGCTTCAACGCCTCCTGGACGAGGAGCCGCTTGCCGATGTAGTTGTTGAGGAATGCCGCCTTGCCGCCGTTCGCCTTGTACTGGTTCTTCGTTTGGGCGGGGACACGGCTCCAGAGCTGGTCCAGCCGGGCCGCCGTGATGACCTCTCCGTTGATGGTGGCGACGGGCTTGTCGCCCTCGCTGAGAGGCTTGACCGCCTCCTGAGCCGCGAGCGGAAGCACCAGCGCAATCAACGGAAGAATGAATCTGCCTTTCATGAAACCTCCAGGTCACTTAGACGACTGGCGGGGGAACAGGGTTACATGCGGGGAGCATTCCGAGATCGAGGAAGAGACTCTACCGGTTGTAGAACGCCGTTGTTCGATTCGCGGCTGATGAACACATTCTCCCGGTCCAGCGATGCAGGCGCTGATCTTCGGCGACAATATTTCGTGCGTCGGCGATTTCCTCGTCAAGAGGCTTCTTCGATTTCCACAAGCTCCCGAGGCGAGCTGCGGAAAAGTTGCGCAGTTCCTGCAAGTCATGAAGCGGCGAACGGACGCGCTGCTCCACCGCGTTCTGTGGAAATACCCGGAAAGCCCAGCCCCAAAAAGGTCCGCCGGCAAAGCGACCCTAGAATGCAGCCTCTTTTCGTCCAATGAGCGTAGCCCAACTCGACGTGGCCCTCGACAGGCCGCTGCCGCAGAATCCCGATGCCGAGCGCGCCGTGCTCGGCTCGGTCCTGCTGAACAGCAATGCCTTCTACCGCGTGATCAGCACGGTGGACACCGAAGACTTCTTCAAGGAGTCCAACCGGCAGATCTTCGCGGCCATGCGGGACCTCGCCGAGCAGAGCCGGCCGATCGACACGCTGACGATCAAGGAGGAGCTGGTCAAGCGCGGGCAGCTCGAGTCCATCGGCGGCGCCGCCTACGTCGCCTCGCTCACGGACATGGTGCCCGACATCGCCAACGTGGAGCGCTACGCGCGCATCGTCAAGGAGAAGTCGACCCTGCGGCGGCTGATCATCATGGGCAATTCCGTGATGCGGGCCGCGCTCGACACACCGAACGAGCCGAGCGACGTGTTGTCCATCGCCGAGAAGTCGATGTACGAGATCGCGGAGGGGAGCACAGAGAAAGGCTTCGTGACGCTCGACCGCATCACGCGCGCGAACATGGTCTCGGTCGAGCAGCTCTACATGAACCGCGGCTCGAAGATGGTCACTGGCGTCCCCACCGGTTACGACCACTTCAACGAGATGACCTCGGGGTTCCAGCGCCAGGATCTGATTATCATCGCGGCCCGGCCGTCGATGGGGAAGACGTCGCTCCTCATGAACATCGCCGAGGCCATTGCGGTGCCGGGGCTCGACGGAGGACCACGCCCGCCGCACGACAAGCTCCATGCCGTCGGCTTCTTCTCGCTCGAAATGTCGAAAGAGCAGATCGGTCTGCGCCTGTTGTCGTCGGAGGCCGGGGTATCGAGTCATCTCTTGCGGTCAGGCATGCTGTCCGACAAGAACATGCGCGAGCTCGGCGAGGCCGCAGCACGTTTGTCCAAGGCGAGAATCTTCGTCGATGACACGGCCGGCATGGACATCATGGAGATGCGCGCCAAGGCCCGCCGGCTGAACATGGAGATCGGCCTGGATATCATCATGGTTGACTACCTCCAGCTCATGTCGGTCAAGGGGAAGAGCGAGTCGCGCAACCAGGAAGTGTCTCAGATCTCGCGTGGTCTGAAGGCGATCGCCAAGGAATCCAACTGCCCGCTCATCGCCCTCTCCCAGCTTTCCCGCCGTCCGGAGCAACGTACCGGCGATCACCGCCCGCAGCTCGCCGACCTCCGCGAGTCAGGCTCCATCGAGCAGGACGCCGACGTCGTGGCTTTCATTTATCGCGACGAGGTGTACAACAAGGAGAGCGAGGAGAAGGGCATCGCCGAGATCATCATCGCCAAACAGCGCAACGGCCCAATCGGCGACTTCAAGCTCGTCTTCCGCAACGACATCACCAAGTTCTTCAACTACGAGCCGAGTCCGGATTACATGCCTGAGTAGTTGTCGGGGGTCGTGGCTTGTGGCAGGGGTTCCCTAACCACTGGCTCCCCTCCCCACCGCTTTCTCGATCCGCGCTGCCACGGTGTCGGCGTCTGAGCGGGAGCGGAGGTAGCGAGCCAGGTCCTGCGTTCTGCCGCCGCTCAGTTTCAACAGGACGGCGAAGGCTCGGTTCTGACTGTCCGCGGTGCCGCTGACAGAGACGATGTCGGAGGCCGGGACGTCCGTTGTCCCTCCGATGCCGAAGATGGTGCGCCGGCAACTCACTCCGTCCCGCCCGGCGCGGACCCGTGAAACGCCGAAGAGATAGTCGAGCCATCCATAGATGATGAGGAGGTCGAAGAACCCGAACAGGATGGGAAAGAGGATGGGGGCGCCGAGACGCACCATGAGATAGATCGCGCCGTTCCAGATCGCGAGGAAGAGCATGGAGCCGAAGAACCCTCCCACCGTCGGGCGGGAACGGATGATGAGCTCTTCCCGGCCATCGGCGGTCTCGTTCACGGTTACGCCCGATGAGTGGCCGAGTTGCCGCTCCGCGGCGCTGGCGCGGTGGGCCGCGGAGTAGCTGGTGAATTCGCTGCCCTCGCTTACGTCTCCGACGTTGAACAGCGGCAGGACGAAACTCGTGTCGAGGTCGACGCCTGGGACGCTGGCGGTGAGCGAGAGACGCCACAACGTCTGGTCCAAGGCGTTGCGGGTGTCCGTCGTCGGAGTATCAGGAGGCGTGGCGAATTCGAATGGGACGTGGGTGGCCACGGGGTTGCGCATGGCCGCCGAAGCGCTGACGACTTGCTCGTCATCCCAGAGCACCGTCTCGTGCGTGCTCCGGTTCTTGCCACTGCCCGTGGTCACGGCATGGATGCAGGCCAGCCGGAACACAAAGCCGTTCTCGGGTGCGATGTCGCTGTGCAGCTCGACATCCCCGCGGATCCTATACCCGATGGCCAGTGGCGGGCCCTCGAAGTGACAGACCACGGAGCCGTACCGATGGTGCCGGAATGTCTGATAGATGGCCAGGATCAGGAGCAGCAGCCCGACGGCCGGGAAGATCGCGGCGTACAGCACCTTGGTGTTGCCATGCTCGTACTCACGCCGGAGGACCAACAGGAGCGGGAGGCACATGCCATTCCAGAAGATGGCGAAGGCCCACACCGCGATCACCGAGGCAGTGCCGCCACTCTCGCGTGCATAGCCTTGGGTCCAGTCCTCACGCCAGAGCCACGGCTTGTCGGGGTTCTGCTCGCGCATGGCCAGCTCGTGCGAGAGGTGGCTCATCGAGTATCGCGCGCCGGCGATGAGGGCAATTCCAACGGCGGCGAACAGCGCACCTCCCCCGACCAGGACCCAGGCGCTCGGGTCATGGCCTACGAGCATCAGTCCTTGCCTCAGGATGAAGGCTCCGGTAAGTACGAATGGGAGGGAGAATGCGGCCACACAACCGAAGGCCACGCGTCCCCCCACCCGGCTCATGAGTACCGGCTGCTGGGGTTGCATGGGATCATGGTACGAGAATGAGGCGCCGAGTTGTTCCGGGTTTTGGCCCATTGGCCCTGTCACCATCTGCTGTCGGAGGCATCATGAAGAAACTGCTGGTTGCATTCGCGCTGTTCGTCGCCGTCCGGGCTCATGCGAACGTGTTGTGGCTGACCGTGAACGACACGATCCAACCGATCAGCGAGGAGTTCATCGAGCGGGGACTGGAGCGCGCCGCCAGCGAGCATGCCGAGGCGGTGGTCATCGAGATCACCACGCCCGGCGGACTGCTCGACTCCACGCGGACGATCGTCGAGAAGCTCATGACTTCGCAGGTTCCGATCATCATTTACGTCGGTCCGGCAGGTGCGCGGGCGGCCTCGGCTGGTTTCTTCATTCTGGAAGCGGCGGACATCGCCGCCATGGCGCCCGGCACGAATACAGGAGCCGCGCATCCTGTGCTCTTCGGCGGTGGACCGATGGACGACGTCATGAAGATGAAGATGGAGAATGACGCGGCAGCCTTCATGCGCTCCATTGCCGTGAAGCGCGGTCGCAACGTGACGGTCGCCGAGAGCGCCGTCCGGGAATCGAAGTCCTTCACCGAGGGCGAGGCCCTGCAGCAGAAACTGATCGACGTGGTCTCCTCGGACGTTCCGTCGCTGCTTCGGGCGGTGAACGGGAAGTCCGTTCGCCGTTACGACGGGACGACGATGAAACTGAACACCGCGAACAAGCGGGTCGTGGTGTTCGAGATGTCCCTCAAACAGCGCCTCCTCGGCGGTCTGATGGATCCGAACTGGGCTTTCATTTTTCTGGTCGTCGGCGCGCTCGCCCTCTTCGCCGAGTTCAATCACCCAGGTGCGATAGCGCCCGGAGTCATCGGGGTGACGTCGATCCTCCTGGCCCTGTTCGCGCTCAACCTTCTGCCGACGCGCTTCGCCGCACTGACGTTGCTGATTGCGGCTTTCGCTCTGTTTGCCCTCGAGGCGAAGTTCGCCACGCACGGCGTGCTCGGTATCGGCGGCGTTCTCTGCATGATCTTCGGAGGCCTGTTTCTGGTCGACGGACCGATCCCTGAGATGCGCGTCCGCCTCGTGACCGCGCTCATCGTCAGCGTGCCGATCGGGCTGATTGCGGTCTTCCTCATGACGCTGGTATTGAAAGTGCGCAAGACCAGGGTGGTGACGGGGAGTGAGGGAATGGTCGGTGAGATCGGGGTGGCGCAAACGCCGCTCGGCCCGACTGAGGGGAAGGTCTTCGTTCACGGCGAGATCTGGAATGCCGTGGCGAAGTCGGAACTGCCCGCCGGTACGCACGTCCGAGTAGCTGCCGTCGCTGGCCTGCACCTCTTCGTCGAACCGGCCGACGCGCCGGAGCCGGTCAACGCCGAAACGTCACACGCAACAGCAACCTGAGCCCTGGGTCGGCTGTAAAGAAGCCGAACTGTCGCACTCGCAAGTTCACGCTGATCGATCGCCTCTCCCTCCGGGAGAGGACGTGAGGGGCTGCGTCACCCTGGGCAAAAGCCACCGAGTGACACCACCCGACCTCCGACAGTTCGGTTTCTTCAATCTCTGAACGGACTGCAGTCGGGCACACAGTCAACGACCATCGATAGGCGGCCAGCAAGTACAATCAGCGGATTCCGCAGCATTGGAGGAGTCGTCATGGGATCAAGATCCTCCCGGAGTATGAGCGGGGTGTGATCTTCCGGCTGGGCCGGCTGCTCGACGAGCCGAAGGGTCCCGGCATCTTTCTCGTGTTCGCGCCGATCGACCGGATGGTGCGCGTTTCGCTGCGGCAGGAGGCGTTCGAAGTGCCGCCGCAGGACATCATCACGAAGGACAACGTCACCCTGAAGGTGAACGCCGTCATCTTCCTGCGAGTCATCGAGCCGCGCCGGGCAGTGGTCGAAGTGTTCGACTACCGCTACCAGACGTCCCAATTCGCGCAGACCACGCTTCGCTCAGTGCTGGGTGAGGTGGAGCTTGACGGCCTTCTGTCGCATCGAGATGCGCTCAACGCCCGGATTCAGTCGATCCTCGACACACACACCGAGCCGTGGGGCGTGAAGGTCGTGAACGTTGAGGTGAAACAGGTCGATCTGCCGGAGTCGATGCTGCGGGCCATGGCCAAACAGGCCGAAGCCGAGCGCGAGAAGCGGGCCAAGCTCATTCACGCGGAAGGCGAGTTCGCGGCCTCACAGCGTCTCGCGGATGCCGCCAAGGTGCTGTCCACGGAGCCGACTGCGCTCCAGCTGCGCTACCTGCAGACGCTGACGGAGATCGGCGTTGAGAAGAACACCACGATCGTCTTCCCCCTGCCGATCGACATCATTGCGGGATTGGCGAAGATGCTCGAGAAATGACAGAGCTGGTGATGCTCGAGGCGGCGCTGTTTCAGCTCCGCACCGCCATCGCCGCGCTCGAGGATGACTTCTACGCGACGCAGATCAAGCTCGCCCTGAACGTGCTGGCCGGTGCGATTCAAAGCGCCGGCCAGTCGCTCACGGCGGCCGGCGTGGGGGAGATGGAGTTTGCCCTCAACGACCTGACCGGTCTGGCCGGCGAGCTCGCCCCGCCCGACGCCGCAGCCATGGAGCCGGCCCTCGCCATGCTCCGCGAAGATCTGGCCCGGCTCAAGGCGGAGACCTCGCTCGCCCCCGCCGTTCTGCAGGCGATCGGCACCTTTCAGGCGAGGTTGCGGGCCCGTCGCGCGGCCATCGAGCGCGAGACGTTCCGCGACCCCGCCGAACCCGCTCAGCCCCTTCCTCATCCTCCGGAAAAGCTGCGCGAGGAAGCGCTTCCGCTGCGCGAACACCTCGCCCGCTCCGGCTTCATCACACCAGCACTCGACAGTCTCATCGCCGAGCCGGCGTCGCTTCGCTTCCACACGATCAACGAGATCATCGATGAACTGGATGTGGTTGCCGGGTAGTTGACGGATACAACTGACAACTCACCTACGACCCTTCCGGCGGCGTGGCATCTGACGCCGCTGCATTGCTCGCCGCGGTTTGCACCGCCTCGCGGTTGGTCTTCTCAGGGAACTTGAAGCCGAGATAGGTGCCGGAGCTGACGCCCATGAGACCGAGGAGTGTTGCGCTGAATGCCGGCATTGCCAGGTGGCGATAGACGGAGGCGCAGAAGATCACGCCGAGCACGAGCGTCCAGACGAACATCTGAAAACGGTGAAAGCTGATCCCGCCACCATCGTCGAGTACGTCAAGAAAGAAGCCACGCGATGCGGCGTCTTTGGCAGGCACTGTGACGTTGTTGTCGGCAGAGGCTGTGCCGCTGTTCGAGTCGATCATTGCCGAGCCGAGGGCCGTGCCGGCACCGATGCCGATGAGGGCGAGGATCGACTCCGTGATCGTGTCGAGCTCCCCTGTGACCATCCACATGAAGACATAGGCGGCAATGACGAGAAAGAACCAGAACGCCATCTGGAAGCGTGCCAGTGAATACGGTTTCTGCGTCGGTCCCAGAGCTGATGTGCGCGCGCCGCGGATCAATCCCGTGCTGCGGCAGAGATAGACAAAGAGGATGGCTCCTGCGAATGTGAGGGCGAGCCACATGTAAAAGGGGATGGGTGGGATGACCCGCAAGGGGAAGTCAGTGACCTTCGTGGAGATGGCGATGTCGCCCGTTCCGACGCTTACTCTGATCTTGCGGGTGAATCCGCGCGGATTGCCGAGCAGCCAGTGCCAGGCGTTGTCGTTCTTCTCGTTGCGCTCGAGCAGATAGCGGACCGTTCCTCCCTGCACGTCACACGACTCGGGGGTGAGGCCCATGGGCAGGGTGTCGAGGAAGAGGGCGATCCCGGCGCAGTTGCCGCCCGCGTCCGCCAACAGTTTCGGGAAGTGATCGACTTCGACCATCAGGTGATCGCCCAGACCAACCGCCGGCGTGTTGGCGTGACTGCGCGCGTTTCGCACAATCGCGTATTCAACGACCGGCGACTGGGTTGTAGTTGGAGCGGAGGCGGGAGGAGCGGTGGGCGCAGGCACCGGGCCGGTCGCGTCCTGTGCGAACGCGCTCGCGGCGGCGAGCAGGCAGACGGAGGCCGTGCGGACGACGGAGTAGTTCAGCATGGAAGGATTGTAGTAGTTGCTAGTTGCTAGTTACTAGTTTAGTTGTCAGTTGTCAGCAGGCTGCTTACCGCAACCCGCGACTTACAACTGATAACCGGACTAGCAACTAAACTAGCAACTAGCATCTAGCATCTAGTATCTAGCACCTAGCATCTGGCATCCAGCCATGGCACGCGTTCTCGTCGTAGATGATCAGCCGGCGAATGTCCGCATTCTCGCGGCGGCGCTGCGTGGGCAGTGCGAAGTCGTATCGGCGTTCGACGGCGGAACGGCACTCACTACCGCGGCGGCCGGTGACATCGACCTGATCCTCCTCGACGTCGTGTTACCCGACATCGACGGTTTCGATGTCTGCCGGCGCCTGAAAGCCGACGAGCGTACGAGTCGCATCCCCGTCATCTTCGTGACCTCCCTCGAAGATGTTCATGACGAGACGATGGGGTTCGGCGTAGGCGGTGTCGACTACATCACCAAGCCGATCCGCGCACCCATTGTCAGGGCTCGCGTGCGCACCCATCTCGAGCTGAAGCAGGCTCGCGACCTCCTCGAGTCGTTGGCCATGATCGACGCAGTGACAGGCATCGCCAACCGCCGGCGCTTCAACGAGTCGCTGGAGCAGGAATGGAAGCGGGCGGTCCGCAACGGCTCTTCGCTCTCAATCGGAATCGCCGATCTCGACTACTTCAAGAAGTTGAACGATATCTACGGGCACGCCAGCGGGGACAGCTGCCTCCGCGCCGTGGCACAGGCGTTGAGCAGTGTCGTCCGGCGCCCGGCGGATCTCGTGGCCCGCTATGGTGGTGAGGAATTCGGGCTGGTGTTTCCGGAAAGCGACGCCACTGCGATGCGCGCGCTGGTGCGCAATGCCCTGGACGCCATTCGCAACCTCGGCATTCCCCACAGCGGCTCACTCGTGTCGACGTTCATGACGATCAGCATCGGAGCAGTCACGCTTGTTCCTGCAAACGCCGGCGGCGATCCGCTGCCGGCCCTCGAGACGGCGGACCGCCTGCTCTACGATGCGAAGCACATGGGACGGAATCAGGCGCGCCACCTCGATCTCGCCAGCGGCGAGCACGAATCGATCGGGTGAGAATCACGCCAGAAGGTCCAACACCCTGTCCATGCGCTCGATGAGCAGCCCATGCCCGGTGCCGTCGAGGATTTCCAGCCGCGCACCGGGAATCGCGGCGGCAATGGCGCGGGAGTGCTCCACAGGGAAGATGCGATCGTGCTGGCCACCGAGGACCAGCGTGGGCGCCGTGATACGGGGGAGCTGCGGCCTCAGATCGAGCGTTTCCAGCAGGCGCAGAATGGCGGCAGCTCCGAGGAAGTAGGCGGCCGGCAGTGTAGCTACCATCCGCGCACGGGACTCGATGAAGTCCGGTGGCTGCGTCGCCAGCCACCAGTCACTCCAGGTCGCGGCGGAAACCTGGCGAACCAGGTCACCGCCGTCGGCCGTCCCGGCCGCGGCGCCCTCGGCGATCATCCGGCCAGTCGCTGCGTCCTCGCGCATCCACGGTTCTGTATAGTCGGTAGCCGCCATGATAGTGAGGCGGTCGACGCGCTCCGGGTGAAGTGCGGCCATCAGGATTCCAACCAGGCCTCCGAATGACACCCCGGCGATGTGCGCCCGTTCGACCTTTAGCTCATCGAGCAGTTCGACGAGATCCTGAACGTGCTCCTCGAGGGCCGTGGGGAATGGCCCCGGCGACAGGAACTGCCCTCGGAAGTCACAGCGGATGACCCGATACTGCCGGGTCAGGGGCTCCATGAAAGGCTGCCACGCCGCGATGCTCATCAAGCCGCCATTGAGCAGCAACAGTGGAGGGCCATCACCATCGACACGATTCGTTAGCACGGCGGGGATGCTCGCAGGCGGTCGAGGCTGGGTCAAGGGCAGTTTCTAGTTTCTAGTTACTAGATGCCAGATGCTCGTTTGCATCATCGGGCCATAAGGCCGCGACATGGCGGTCATTGCCA
>WNFM01006427.1_pt1 | contig 14493 bp, 12 predicted proteins | sample 5400271 | NCBI WGS metagenome assembly WNFM01 (sample SAMN13153352, study PRJNA577476) | soil metagenome | isolation source: 60 cm saprolite on Douglas fir-dominated hillslope | place: USA:California | collected 2013-09-17 | reverse complement strand
GCTGATACGGGATCGCGCGCTCGCGGGATCGCACGCCGGGCAAGCCCGAAAGGCCGGAAAATCGGTGATAGCATCAACCGTCCAGACTCCACATACAACGACATGCCGCCCAATTCCAGCAAAACGGTCGCGCCTCCCCAGGAACAGACAAAATCGCCCGCGAGACGACGATTGATCGCAGCGGCCGTACTGATCGGGCTCGCCATCGGCGGGCTGGCGCTGGTCGATCGATTTCGCGAACGCCCTAACGGACTTACGCCGCCCCACGAGCCGTCACAGGCGCTCATCACGACACCGGCGCAGGAATCCGACGTCCCGGCAGCCAAACCCGACCACCCCATCACCCCTCCGCCACCGCCGCAAGTGATCAACAACGAGACGCTGGCGCCGCCGTCACGCGCGCCCGCCGCTGCGCTATCACCACCGCCCGCGTTGGAAGCGGAGAATAACGCTCCGGTCTCCGGCAAGGCCTACATGATCCAGGTCGGCGTGTTCACCTCGCCTGCCAACGCGCAAGCCCTGCAGAAGCAACTGAAGCGCGCCGGCATCGAGGCCCATCTCGAAACGCGGGTACAGCTCGGGCCTTTCAAGGACAAACGCGACGCCGAAAAGGCGCTCGTCCGGGCGAAGAAACTGGGCATCAACGCCGTGCTCGTCAGCGCCCGCTGAATGCCGGGACAATCAGTACAGCAGGTTGGGCAGCCACAGGGATATGGCCGGCACGTAGGTGATCAGCACCAGATAGACCAGCAGCACGAAGACCCATGGCAGGCAGGCGATCGACACTTCGGTCAGGCCCATTTTGGCAATGTGGCTGGCGACGAAAAGATTCAGCCCGACCGGCGGATGGATCATGCCGATCTCCATGTTCACCGTCATGATCACGCCCAGATGGATCGGGTCTATGCCCAGGTTCTTCGCAATCGGCACCAGCAAAGGCGCCAGGATCAGGATGATCGAACTGGGTTCCATGAACTGGCCCGCCACCAGCAAAGCAACGTTCACGGCCACGAGAAACATCCACGGGGACAGTTGCTGGTCGATGACCCAGTGCGACAGCCCCTGCGGAATCTGTTCGGAAGTCAGCAGGAACGAGAACAGGATCGCGTTGGTGATGATGTACAGCAGCATCGCGCTCGTGTTCGCCGCCGACAACAGGACCTTCGGCACTTCCCTGAGCTTGAGTCCGCGATAGATGAAGACCGCCGCGATGAAGGCGTAGACGGCGCTGACTGCAGCCGCTTCGGTCGGCGTGAAGATGCCGCCGTAGATGCCGCCCATGACAATCACCACCAGCATCAGCCCCCAGAACGCATCCTTGAAGGACTCCCAGATTTCGCGTCCAGAGGCCCGCGGCAGCGTCGGAAAATTCTTCCTGCGCGCGGTCACATACGTGACGAGCATCAACACCGCGGCCAGGAGGATGCCGGGCACGATCCCGGCGATGAACAGTTTTCCGGCGGACTCCGATGTGCTGACCGCATAGATGATCATCACGATCGACGGCGGGATCAGGATGCCCAGCGATCCGGACGTGGTGATCACGCCGACCGAGAAGCGTTTCGGGTAGCCATGTTTGATCATCGCCGGCAGCATGATCGAACCGATCGCCACCACGGTGGCGGGACTGGAGCCGGAGATCGTGGCGAAGAAGGTGCAGGCCAGGATCGCCGCGATGGCCAATCCCCCGCGCATCCAGCCGACCAGCGCCAGCGCGAAACGGATGATGCGGCGCGCTATGCCTCCGTCGGTGAGGAAAGTACCCGACAGCACGAAAAACGGCACGGCCATGATCGCGAAGCTTTCCAGTCCGGTGAACAGGCGCTGCGAGACGATGTCGACCGTGTCGATCGAGAACGAGGAAAACAGCGCGAGGAAAGTCAGCACGGTCATGCCGAGCGCGATCGAGATCGGCGTGCCGGTCAGCAGCAACGCGAGGAGAATGACCAGGATCAGGGTTACGTTCACCCCGGATCCCCGTGGGCGCTGCCCAGCGTATGCAAGGGCAGTTCGCCGGAGCGCAGGAAGCGCACCAGCACCTGCAGAAAGCGGTAGCACATCAGCGACGAACCCAGCGGGATGCAAAGGTAGATCACCCACATCGGCCACTCGAGGTCGGGCGAAGTCTGCCCGGTGCCGTAGATGAACCAGACCCAGCGCACACCCATGAAGCCTATGACGCCGGTGAAGAATGCGCCCAGCGACAACGCCGTGGCGACCAATACGCGACGCAGGGTCGGACGCACCGCGTTGACCAGCACATCGACGCCGATATGGATGCCGGTGCGCACGCCATAGGCTGCGCCGAACTTCGCCATCCAGATGAAGAGATAGATGCACAGTTCCTGCGCCCAGGAAAAATTCAGCGCGGAGGCGTACTTCCACAGCCATGGCAGCGACGCGGATTGCCGGTGCAATACCGCGGCGAAGATGATGAGGGTGGCCGCCGCCATGAAACTGGCGATCAGCCATTCCTCGAGGTGGTCGAGGATGCGGTTGAATACCCGGATCACAACCTATTTCTTCCTGGTCTTGCGGGATTCGACTTCCGTCGCGATTCGATGGACAGCCTCGAGATTGTCCTTGCCGACGACGCTTTCGAACCTGGCCTGGACGGGAAGCAAGGCTTCCTTCCAGACCTTGCGCTCGGCATCGGACAGGACGTAGACCTCGGTTTTACCCGATGCCTTCACGCTTGCCAGCGCATCGTCGTTTTCCTTCTTGGCGATGTCGCGCTCGTAGCGGGTCGCCTCGGCCATGGCCTTTTCCAACTGGCCGCGGATGTCCGCGGGCAACCCTTCCCAGAATTTACGGTTGGTGACCACCGCGTAGACCAGGCAGCCGTGGTCGGAGATCGTCAGGTTAGCCTGCACTTCATGCATTTTCTGGGTGTAGAGATTCGACAGCGGATTCTCCGTCCCATCGACGACTTTCTGCTGCAGTGCCGAGTAGACCTCGGAAAACGCCATCACCTGCGGCAACGCGCCGAGTTCGCGCATCATCGCCTCCAGTACCTTCGACGACTGGATGCGCATCTTCAGTCCGCGAAAATCTTCCGGTTTACGCAGCGGCCGGTTGGCGGAAAACTGCTTGAAACCGTTGTCCCAGTATGCCAGCCCCTTGAGACCTTTCGGTTCGAGCTTGGCAAACAGGTTCCTGCCGATGTCCCCGTCGGTGACGCGATCCACGGTCTCGGCGTCGGGAATCAGGTAAGGCAGGTCGAACAACTCGAATTCGCGAACGCCCATCGGGCCGAACTTCGACACCGAGGGTGCGAGCATCTGCACGGCGCCGCGTTGCAACGCTTCCATCTCCTCCCGGTCCTTGTACAGCTGGCTGTTCGGGTAGAGCTCGACCCTGACGCGCCCGTCGGTGTATTTCTCGGCGAGCTGCCTGAATTTCTCCGCGGCCTTGCCCTTCGGCGTGTCGTTGGCCACGACGTGGCTGAACTTGATGATGATCGGCTCGGCCGACTGGGCGGCGCTGGCGCAGGCCAGGAACAGTGCGAACAGGAATCTTGTCGATTTCATTTTTGTCTTCGGCGCTGTCATCTGTCCGTGCGTGGCGTACGCCTTCCTCCCTGGCTCGATTCTATCAGCCCGGTTCCCATTCCGGCGCAATGCCGGGCTCCGCCGCGCCCGCGCGAAATTCAGCAGCCACGCCGATACCCGGAACCCAGGCGAGTTGTTCACCGAAGAACACCAGGGGCATGCGGCTGCGCTCCCACGGCGGAATCGCGTGCTCCTGCAGCAGGCTCTTGAGCGCGCGCCGCGGCCTGTTGTCGCCGGGCTGCATGCGTTCGCCGCCGCTGCGGCCCCGCACTGTCGCCGCGCGAATTTCGAAATGCCGGCTGGCGATGCCTTCGCCGATCACCGCCCGAGAGCGCAGCACACCCAGGCCGTCGGGCAGGATCAACTCGTGGTGACCATCCCAGCGCGATTGCCAGTTGGCCGGCATGTCCGGGGAATTCTCGACGAGTTCCACGCGGTCGCGATAACAGCGCAGGCCGGCATCGCCGAAGGTGACCTGGATCTCCGCGTCGCGGCCCGCTTCGCGACATTGCCGCAACGCTTCCTCCAGCCTTGCGCGTGGTGGCATGAGCAAACCGCGGTCCGCGAAAAGCTGGCGCAGCAGGTTCAGCGCACGCGCATCGGACAACTGCCGCAGGCGTTCCGCCGAAATCGCGCTGCGGTCGAGGGACTGCGCGTCGATCCGCGCCAGTTCTTCCGCCAGCAAGGCGTAGTCGGCAAGATTGCGGGCGGCGCGCGCCAGCGTTTCGCGATAGCCGGGAAAGCGCGCGTCCATCTGTACCAGCAATTCATTGCGCAGATAATTGCGATCAAAGCGCGAATCGGCGTTGCTGTCGTCCTCCACCCATTCCAGACTTCGCGATTTTGCGTACGCCTCGATGTCGCTGCGGCGAAGGTCGAGCAAAGGGCGCAGGATGTGCGGCGAAGCAGCCTTGCCGTCCATCGCGGATTCCTGCGGCCTTACCACCGGCATGCCGGCCAGTCCTTTCGGCCCGGCGCCGCGCAACAATTGCAGCAGGAAGGTCTCGGCCTGATCGTCGAGGTGATGCGCGAGCGCCACGAAATCGGTGGCGATCGAAGCATAGGCACGGTAGCGCAATCGTCGTGCCGCGGCTTCCACGCCGGAACCGTCGGGCGTCACCTTTACGCGTTCCACGGTCAGCGCGATTCCGCGCCGCGCGCACAACGCACGGCAGAACGCCTCCCACTCGCCGGCATGCGCGCTGATCTGATGATTCACATGAATTGCCGAGAGCGACAATTCCCTCGAGACATGCAGCTCATGCAGAACATCGAGCAACACGACCGAATCCATGCCGCCGCTCAACCCGATCGCGATGCGCTTGCCGCGCACCCCATGCGCGTCCAGCGTGGCGTTTACGATTTGCGCGAACTCGTCGGTCATGGTTGTTGCCACTCAGTCTGCCAAAACAAGATACCCCGCTTGCGCGGGGTATCCGGATCAATCGTCGGATGCGCTACGACTCAGCGAACCGCCGCTTCCTTGAACTTGCCGTGGGCCATCAGCCGTTCGAAGCGAGCTTCGACGAGCGCATCGATCGGTTTCTCCTGCGCTTCCGACAGTGCATCCATGAGCGCCTTGCGCAAGGTCTGCATGATCACCGTCGGATCGCGATGGGCGCCACCGGGCGGTTCCGCCACCACGCGGTCGACCAGCCCGAGCGTCTTGAGGCGGTTGGCCGTGATACCCAGAGTTTCGGCCGCATCCGGCGCCTTGTCCGCGCTTTTCCACAGGATCGATGCGCAACCTTCCGGCGAAATGACCGAGTAGATGGAATACTGCAGCATCAGCGTGACGTCGCCGACGGCTATCGCCAACGCGCCGCCCGATCCGCCTTCCCCGATGATGGTCACCACGATCGGCACGCGCAACTCCGACATCGCATACAGATTGCGCCCGATCGCTTCCGACTGCCCGCGCTCCTCCGCTCCGACGCCCGGATAAGCGCCCGGCGTGTCGACAAACGTCATTACCGGAACGCCGAACTTCTCTGCAAGCTTCATCAAGCGCAACGCCTTGCGATAGCCTTCCGGCTTGGGCATGCCGAAATTGCGATAGAGCTTGTCCTTGGTGTCGCGCCCTTTCTGGTGCCCGATCACCATCACGGACTGGCTGCCGAAGCGCGCCAGCCCGCCGATGATCGAAGGATCCTCCGCGAAGCATCGGTCGCCCTGCAGTTCCTCGAAGTCGGCGAACAGGTTCTGAAAATAGTCGAGGGAATAGGGCCGCTGAGGATGGCGCGCGACCTGCGAGATCTGCCACGCCGAAAGCTTTCCGTAGATGTCGCGGGTCAGCGTACTGCTCTTTTTTTGCAGGCGTGAAATCTCCTCGGAGATGTCGACCGCGGAATCGTCCTGCACGTAGCGCAGTTCCTCGATCTTCGCCTCGAGTTCGGCGATCGGCTGCTCGAAATCCAGAAATGTCGTCTTCATGAAGCCCTATTGTAGCGGCAGTTCGGCTTTGGGCGTTTCCCGGGACCGGCTACTTGCCGTATTGGGACGCCAGATAGTCGACAATATTCTGCACGTCGCCTTCGGCCACGGGGGCTCCCATCGCCTTGATCATCTTGTTCACGGAGGCCTCCCAGCCCTTGCGGTCGAGGAAAGGCGAATTCATCTGGATGTAATCGAGGCTGTGGCACATCGTGCAATTCGCCTCGACCAGTTTTTTTCCGGGCCCGTCCTTCAAACGAATATCGGCTTCTCCGGCCAATACAGGCAGCGAGAAAAGCAGCGCGAAAACCAGGAGTGTTCTCATTTGTGTCTCCTAAGTCGCCTCGATCTCGACACGCTGGACCACGTTGTTGTGGTAACCGGCGGGATTGAAAATCAATTCAAAAGTCTGCGTGGCGCCGACACGATTGGTCGCCCGCGCCAGGACCGCATGCCTGCCGGGGCCCGCCGGTGTAAAACGGTGCGACCACTGGCGCCAGGAATAGCGGCCGAGATCGGCACCCAACTGCGCCGTCCGCCAGATTTTTCCTTCGTCTTCGGACACTTCGACCGTGGCGATGCCGTAACCGCCATCCCAGGCGACGCCGGCAACCGTGACCGCTTCTCCGTGGCGGACCTTCCACCCGTTATCCGGGCTGGTGATCAGCGAGTTGACCACCATCTCCGTGATCGGCGTATTGGCTTCCGTTTCCTGGCTGACGAAACGGTCGATGACGGGAAATTTCCCCTTCGGAATCCGGTAAGCGGGATTCATCCAGAATCCCTTGAAGGGCTGCGAAATGGCATCGATGGACGTCAGGTGCTTCATCCAGTATGTCGCAGTCCAGCCGGGCACCACGATGCGCGCCGGAAAACCGTTCCAATGCGGCAGTTTTTCGCCATTCATCGCGAACGCCACCAGCGTGTTTTCGTCCATCGCCTTCCACACCGGAATGCTCTTTACGAAATCCGGCGTCTTGTCGAGCACCGCGCCATCCGCGCCCCCCAGCACGATTTCGACCGCGTCTTTCTTCAGCCCTGCCTTGTTGAGCAGGTCGCGCAACCGCACGCCGCGCCATTTCGCGTTGCCGATCGCGCCGTGACCCCATTGCACGCCAGGCACATGCGGCTGCGAGAAACCGCGGCGGTTACCCGAACACATGCACACCGCTGCGAGTTCAACCGCCTCGAAGTCGCGGGTCAGGTTCTCGTAAGTCAGTTCGAGCGGCTTTTCCAGGGATTCGCCGGAAATGGCCAGTCTCCATTGCGCGGCATCGACGGTTTCCGGAATGCCGGCCAGGTGATAGCGCACGAAGAACGCATTGTTCGGCGTAAAGGCTTCGTTGAAGTAACTGACGGGGGTCTCGAAATTCGGCGGACGGAAGGACTTTTTGATCAGCGGCAGCTTGCCGGGCAGGCTGCCCAGTTGTCCGGACTCGAGAGCGCCGGCGGGCAGCGAGTCGCCGGCAGCATTCGCGAATCCGACCCAGCGCGTTCCTCCGGCGAGCAGCAATCCGCCCGCGGAAACCTTGAGAAAATCCCGTCTGGTTTTCATTCCTCCTCCTGCAGCGACCGCGATACGGGTCAGAACAGCACGCCGCTCAGACCGCGGGGATCGCTGGCGGTTTCGATCCGTCCTGTTTTCTTGTCGAGGAACACCGCCTGCATGTTACCCCACCTGCGCCGGCCCACCTCCACCGCGTGTCCCTTGGCCTTCATCGCCTCAACCCATTGGTCCGGGAAACCGCCCGGCTCGATCTCGATGCGGTCGGGCAAATACTGGTGATGAAAGCGCGGCGCAGCTACTAAACGCGCGAGGTCGGTTTGCGGTCGATCGACATAGTCGAGAATGCCCTCCAGGACCATCGAAATGATGCGCGAACCGCCAGGCGTGCCCAGCACGAGCACGCCGCGGTCGTCCTCCACGAATGTTGGCGACATGGAGGAGAGCGGACGCTTTCCGGGCGCGATCGTGTTTGCCTCGCTCCCCACGAGCTTGTACAAATTGGGAACACCGGGCACTAGACCGAAATCGTCCATGTGATTGTTCAGCAGCACGCCGGTATCGCCCGCCACGTAGCCGGATCCAAACGGCCCGTTCACCGACAAGGTCGCGGCAACCCGGTTGCCCTGCCCATCGATGATCGAGAAATGCGTAGTGTCTTTCGCTTCGTCCGCGGCTCCCGCAGCTTGCGCCAGATCGCTGCTCGGCGTGGCATGCGCCGGATCGATCGAAGCGCCGCGACGCTGGGCATATTTGCGCGACGCCAGCTTCGCCACCGGCACGGCAAAGAAATCCGGATCGCCCATGTAGCGCGCCCGGTCATGGTAGCCACGGCGCATTGCCTCGACAGCATAGTGCACGCGATCGGTCGCGGAGAGGCCGGAAAGGTTTACCGTATCGAGGATGAACAGGCTCTGCGCCAGAACCAGCCCCCCGGAAGACGGCAGCGGTGCGGTGGTGATTTTTGCACCGCGATAAGTGAATTTGACAGGCGGCCGTTCGATCACGTGATAGTTTTCCAGGTCGGACAGTTCCCACAATCCGCCCGCCGCTTTCACCGTCTGCGCCAGCTTGCGCGCGAATTCGCCACGATAGAAACTTTGTCCACCCTGCTCCGCCAGCATGCGCAGCGTGCGCGCCAGTTGTGGCTGGATCACGACAAATCCGGGTACAGCCGGTTTGCCGCTGTCGAGAAAACTCCTGGCGGCGTCGGCATTGCTGTTCAGAACTTCCGCCCGCAAGGTACTCGCGGAAACATAGCGCGCATCGGCCGGAAAACCCTCCTCCGCTAACCGGATGGCCGGTGCCAGCGAGCGCGCCAGAGTGAGCTTTCCGTAGCGGCGGGCAACCCAGTCGAGCGCGGCGGGTTCGCCGGGAATGCCGGCGGCAGTCGGACCATCCAGCGAAGCCTTCTGTTTTGCCTTGCCATTCTCGTCGACGAAGAATGCGCGCGTGGCCCCCGACGGCGCGGTTTCGCGAGCATCTACGAAAACATCGACATTGTCGGATGCCCGGTGCAACAGCAGAAATCCGCCGCCACCTATCCCCGATGCAAAGGGCTCGACGACCGCGAGCGCGGCGGCAACAGCTACCGCGGCGTCGAAAGCGTTGCCGCCGGCGCCGAGGATTTCGCATCCGGCTTTGGTCGCCAGCGCATGCGCAGCTGCAATCCCGCACTCCTGCGCCGCGGCCGGGCGCAGTACGCTCGCGGCAATGAACGCAAGGACAAGAAGAAATCGAATGAATATCGGGGTCGTTTTCATGCTGGCATTGTACGAGAGTTCACCAAAATGCCTTCTCTATACCTTACCAAAACTCCCGGCAAACTCTCGAAACACGAAGGGTACTCCACGCTAGCGCGAGGGTATTCGTGTTCACGCGTATCTTCACGCGTTTCGCCTTACGCCTGCGTTGGCTTCTTTACACGGAACCAGGCCGCGTAAAGTGCCGGCACGAACAACAGCGTGAGTATGGTCGCGGAAATCAGCCCGCCCATGATGGCGACGGCCATCGGTCCCCAGAAATTGCTGCGCGACAACGGAATCATCGCCAGCACGGCGGCAAGCGCGGTCAACACGATCGGCCGGAAGCGCCGCACGGTGGCGTCGACGATCGCATTCCATTGCGGGTGCCCCGCCTTGATGTCCTGCTCGATCTGGTCCACCAGAATCACCGAGTTGCGCATGATCATGCCGAACAGCGCGATGACACCCAGGTTGGCGACAAAGCCGAACGGCACGTTCCAGGTCAGCAGGATGAATGCCACGCCGATCAGCCCGAGCGGGGAAGTCAGCAGCACCATGATGGTCTTCTGGAAACTCTGGAGCTGGATCATCAGCAGAGTAAGCACCGTAATCAGCATCAGCGGCATTACCGCGATGATCGAATTCTCGCCCTTGGCACTTTCCTCGATGGCGCCGGCCATTTCGATGCGGTAGTACTCGGGCAGCTTGGCGCGCAAGGCGTCGAGTTGCGACTCGATCTGCTTGGATATCACCGGCGCCTGGACGTCGCCGCGCGGGTCGGCGCGCACGGTGACGGTAGGCTGCCGGTTGCGGCGCCAGATTATGCCCTCTTCGAAGCCGTATTCTATTTTCGCGATCTGCGCCAGCGGAATCCACTTTCCCGATTGCGTGGGCACGTTTATTTCGGACAGCTTGCCGGGGTCGAGGCGCTCGTCCGTTTCGGCACGCGCCAGCACTTCGATCAGCTTGTCCTTCTCGCGATACTGCGTGATGCTGTAGCCGGTCAGGATCGAGTTGAGCACCGTCGACAAGCCCTGGGAACTCACGCCGATGACGCGCGCCTTGTTCTGGTCGATTTCGAGGCGGACGTTCTTTACCTGCTCGTTCCAGTCCAGATGCACGTTCTGCGCATTGGGATTGTCGCGCACGATGGAGGCGACCTCGAATGCGATCTTGCGCACCGTCGGTATGTCGTTGCCGATGACCCGGAACTGCACCGGATAGCCCACCGGCGGACCGTTCTCCAGCCGGTTCACGCGCCCGCGCAGCACGGTGAACTCGTTTTCCAGGGTGTGATTGACCTTGTCGTACAACACCTCGCGCGCCTTGTTGTTCTTCGTGACGATCACGAACTGCGCGAAGTTGGGGTGGCCGAGCTGCTGATCCAGCGGAAGGTAGAAGCGCGGGCTGCCGCTGCCGACATAGGCAACGTAATTCAGGACATTCTCGTCGCCCTTGAGTTTTTCCTCCAATCGCTTCACCTGCACTTCGGTGGCCTGGAACGAGGCGCCCTGCGGCAGCCACAGATCCACGATCAGTTCGGGACGATTCGACGAGGGAAAGAACTGATTCTGCACGAAACGGAATCCGAAGATCGACAAGGCGAATACCGCCACCGTGATCAGGATGACGGTTTTCCGATAATTCACGCACCAATCCACCAGCCCACGGAAACGCCGGTAAAACGGGCTGTCGTAAACATCGCCATGATGGGGAGCGGTCGGCACCGGGATCAGGCGCGGCATCCACCGATGCAGCGGCCCGTGCAGGAAACGCTGAAACAGGGAGGGTGGCGGCGCACCATGCGAATAATCGGGCAACAGCTTGTAGCCGAGATAAGGCGTGAACAGGACCGCCACCACCCATGACACCAGCAAGGCAATGGTCACCACGGCGAATATGGAAAAGGTGTATTCGCCCGCTGAAGACTTGGCAAATCCGACCGGGGTGAAGGCGGCGGCGGTGATCAGGGTGCCGGTCAGCATCGGAAATGCCGTCGACGTGTAAGCAAAGCCGGCGGCCTTCGCCCGTTCCATGCCCTGCTCCATTTTGGTGGCCATCATTTCCACCGAGATGATGGCGTCGTCCACCAGCAGGCCAAGCGAAATGATCAGCGCACCGAGTGAAATGCGCTGCAAGTCGATGCCATACAACTTCATCATCAGGAAGGTCACCGCAAGCACCAGGGGAATGGACAAGGCGACCACCAGGCCGGTACGGAACCCCAGGCTGAAGAAACTCACCGCGAGCACGATCACAACGGCCTCGAACAGTGTTCTCATGAACTCGTCTACCGATCGCTTTACCACTACCGGCTGATTCGAATACTGATGCACCTCGATGCCGACCGGCAGATCCTTCTTGATGCGCTCGAAGGCCTTGTTCAAGTCCAGCCCAAGTTGCAGGATATCGCTGCCCTTGGCCATCGACACGGCCAGCGCCACCGCCTCCTGTCCCATGTAGCGCACCTTCTGCAAAGGGGGGTCGACGTAGCCGCGATAGACATGGGCGATGTCGCCGAGCCTGAACAAACGGCCGTTGGCCTGGATGCCGATCTCGCGGACGCTATCGACTGAATCAAAGCTGCCGGAGATGCGCAGGAAGATGCGGTCCGAATGGGTATCGATCGATCCTGCCGGCGTCATCGCGTTCTGTTCGCGCAGCACGTTGAATATGGATAACGGGTCGATGCCGAGCGTCGCCAGTTTGCGATGGGAAATCTCTACATAGATTTTCTGATCCTGGTCGCCGAGGATCTCGGCCTTGGCCACCGCCGGCACGCGCAGGATTTCCTTGCGAATTTCCTCGACATAGTCCCGCATCTCCGCGTAGGTATAGCCATCGCCGGTAAAGGCATAGATGTTGCCGAACACGTCGCCGAATTCGTCATTGAAGAACGGGCCCAGCGTGCCTGCCGGCAGTGTGTATTGAATGTCGCCGATTTTTTTCCTGACCTGGTACCACACTCCGGCGACTTCCTTCGGCGGCGTGGAATCCTTGAGCGCAAGGAAAATCGTGGTCTCGCCGGATTTGGTGTAGGAGCGCACGTTGTCCAGATAAGGCGTTTCCTGCAGTTTCTTTTCCAGGCGCTCGGTGACCTGCAGTTCCATTTCCGCGGGCGAGGCACCCGGCCAGATCGCCCTGATGACCATGATCTTGAAAGTGAACTCGGGATCTTCCGCCTGGCCCAGCTTGAAATAGGAGAACAATCCCGCGGCGAACAACGCAAGCATAAAAAAAAGCACCAGCGACTGGTGCTCCAACGCCCACTCCGACAGGTTGAAGCTCTTCACTTCACCGCCTCTTTCACCGGCTCCTCGTGCGCCCGGACTTTCTCGCCGGCAAACAGCTTGTGCACACCGGCACGCACGACCAGGTCTCCCGGGCTCAAGCCAGAGAGCACCGCCACCTTGTCCTCTACATATTCGCCGACTTCGACCGGCACCAGCTTCACCTTGCTGGTCGCCTGGTCGACGACCCAGACCGCCGCGTGCCCGTTATCCTGGAACAGCGCAGTGGCCGGCAGCATGACGGAGACAGTGCGCTGCACGCCCCTGAGGTAGACGTTCGCGGTCATGCCGAGCTTCATCGCCGGGTCCGCGTTGAGGACGCTGATCTTGGCAGCATAGGTACGTGTGACCGGATCGGCGGACGGGCTGACCTCCCTCAACTTGCCCCGGTACATCTTCGACGGATCGGCCCAAAGCGAGATATCGATTTCCCTGGCGGCGCTCATTTCGACCAGCCGTCCGTGCGCGCCAGCTTCATGACCGTCTGCCCCGCAGCAACCACCTGGCCGACTTCGACCAGGATTGCGGTCACCACACCGGCATGATCGGCGGCAAGTTCGGTGTAGCCAGTCTGATTCCTGGTGACCGCAAGTTGAGACTGCGCCTGCTCCAGCCTTGCCTTGGCCACGTTGTAGGTGTTTTGCCAGCGGTCGAATTCCGCCTTGCTGATGAATTCCTTCTTGTACAGATCGACATAGCGCGCAAGCTCGGCCTTGCTCTGCTCATATTCGGATTTTGCCGCCGCAAGTTGCGATTGCGCAGTGCGCACGTTCAACTGCTGGTCTTCCGGATCGAGCCGTGCCAGTACGCTGCCTTTCTTGACCAGGCCTCCGACTTCCACGTTGCGTGCGACGATCTTGCCGGCCAGCCGGAAGCTCAGGTTGGTTTCGTAGCGTGCGCGGACTTCTCCGGAATAACCGACATCGTTGTTGGTGCTGCCGATGGCCACTCGCACGACATTGACCAGCCGCGGTTCCGGAACAGCCTGCGGCTTTTCGCTGCATCCGGCGCAGACGGCCACCAGCGACAACACGCGCAGGAAAGAGATCGAAGTGGTCATGCAGAGGTTGCGCTTCATCTTCCCGCCTTCGGAAGGACGGATGCGATGGGCATATTGTGACCGGTCGCCGGAAAGACGACCATCACAAATTGACAGTGATCGACTGGCCCGGTTTGAGCAAGGCCGCCTGCTGCGGCACCGGACGCGCTTCAACCCGGTAGTGCAATTCCGGAGAGTCGCCCAAGGAAGATTCCGCCGTGGCAAACGGAGAAATATAAGTAATCGTCGCCTGCACCGGCTTTTCGCATTGCGCGCAGACCAGCGTCACGGCACGACCGCTCTGCAGATGCGCGGCCACCGCGAGCGGCACCTCGAACTTCACCTTGATCTTGTCGACCTGCAAGATGGACAGGACCGGCGCACCGGCAGGCACCCAATCCCCTTTCGCGTACAGCGTCTCTGTGACCACGCCGCTGACCGGCGCGCTTGCCGATTTCAACATGAGCTTCCATTCGGCCTGCGCGACTTCGGCCTTCAGGCTTTCGATTTCATCCGTCGCGGGTCCGGCTCGCTTGCCGCGGCTGTGCTCGACCTGATCGAGACGCCGGGCGGCGTCCGCGTGCGCCGAAATTTCTCCAGCCTCGGCCTGGGAGAACAGTTTCGCGCCTTCGGTGACCGTGGCTCCGCGCCTTACGTCGAGCGACGACAAATTGCCCGCCACCGGCGCAGCCAGCCTGACGACTTCACCTTCGGCAACGCCGCGAAAAGATTTCAACTCCTCGCGCGCGCACCCGGCCGCGGCCATGATCAGAATCACACCGATCAAACGCCAGACTGCGGCAGGCGGCGAAGCTTTTGTCACTGCGTATCGTCCTTGAGGAGGATGTTGACGTCAGCCAGGTCGGCTTCGGCGAGCTTGCCCACCGCCGCCTTGAGCTTCAACTGGTTCACGATGGTGTTATACACCGCC
>WNFM01218663.1_pt3 | contig 14494 bp, 14 predicted proteins | sample 5400271 | NCBI WGS metagenome assembly WNFM01 (sample SAMN13153352, study PRJNA577476) | soil metagenome | isolation source: 60 cm saprolite on Douglas fir-dominated hillslope | place: USA:California | collected 2013-09-17 | reverse complement strand
CCCCTGCCAAACTCATCTCGAAGGGCCGCTAGCTCAACTGGCAGAGCGCCGTGCTGATAACGCGGAGGTAGGTGGTTCGAGTCCACCGCGGCCCACCAAGCTCGACCATTCCTGACATAAGGGAGAACTGCCGGCGCGCGACCGAAAAGGGTCGCTGACCCCGGCAGACGTAGGCTTGATTCGGTGGACACCAGCGAGTTGGAGGAGGCGTGCCGCAACGTGGTCGCCACCGCCTCGGGGCTGGACCAGCATGACGCGGGCTCCGATACCGACTGGGCGCCTTCTTGGCGGGCATTCGGTAGTAGGCGCGCCGACCGCCGCGGGTTGACTCGCCCGACTTCTCGACGAGCCCGTAGCTGACCAGGATCCGAAGGTTCGGCAGCCAGGCACGGTGGCCAGCACGCCGCTCGAGCTCATCGATCACCCAGGCGCCCGCGAACTCACCTCCGTGCGGATCTACCTGGTCAGACACGGCGATGGCCGCCTCCAGGACCGGGATCCAGTCCGGCCGTTCGGTTATCAGGGTCGCCGCCAATACCTTCAATCGCCCCCGCACGAGCTTGCCGTCGGTAGCCGTCCAACGCAGGTAAGGGTGAAGGGGGAGTTGCGCCAAACCGGGGTCGCGCTCCATCGAGCTAGCCGTCGATGACGAGCTGCTTCTCGAACCAGTGATGCGCGTAGTACTCGTCGTTGAAGGGCGCGACCTCGACGTAGCCGGCGGAGCGGTAGAGGCTGATCGCCTCCGTCAGCGCGTTGTTGGTTTCCAGCCGAACGGCCTGTGCCCCGTGTCCGGCGGCCTGCCTCTCCAGCTCGCCGAGGAGCCGGCGGCCGACGCCGAGGCCGCGCGCGGAATCGGCGACCCACATCCGCTTGATGTACGCCGTGGCGTCGGCATTGAACTTGAGCCCTCCGCAGCCTATTGGCTCTCCCGCCAGCGAGGCGACCAGGAAGAGGCCGGCCGGAGGCCGCATCTCCGCCGCGTCGGGGAGGACGCTCAGAGCGGGGTCGAAGCCGGTTTCGAAGCGGCGGTCGAGCTCCGCAAAGTAGGCCTGCCCATGGCGGCGGCCTGGAGTCGATCCGTGTCCGCCACTGTGGCGATCAGGCTCTCTTGCGGCGGAGGCGGTACCAGTAGGCCTCCAGGTTCGATCCCGGCCCGTCGCCCGCGCCGCGGGTCGCCTCCTCGACGGTCCAGCCCGGGAACCTCGCTTCCAGCTCCTGCCGGCTGGTTCCGGTCGGGCCGAAGCGCATCTGGCCGGGCGCGAAGCCGAACATCAGGAGGGTGGCGCCCGGCGCCGCGGCGGCGGTGACTCCCCGCGCATATCCATCCCGACCCGAGTCGGGGATGGAGTGGAAGCAGCCGAGGTCGAAGAGGAGGTCGTAGCCGCCGCCGATGCCCAGTTCATCCAGCCTGGTCACGTCGCCGAGGAGCAGCCGGGGTTCCACCCCGGCCGCCTTCGCCTTCTGGCGGGCGGTGCTCACCGGCCGGGGCATGAAGTCGATCGCGGTCACGTCCCAGCCGTGCTGGGCCAGGTAGACAGCGTTGGTTCCGGTGCCGGAGCCCAGGTCGAGGGCCTTGCCGGGCGGCAAATGGTCGGGGCCCTCGACCACCGCCACGAGCTCCGGCGGGCTGACGCCGCGGTCCCAGGGCTTGAATCCGACCAGATAAGCGACGCGGTAGAAGAGACTCACGGGCGGCTTGGCGCTGATGGTAAACGAGTGCCCCTTACACTCGGCACCCGTGAGCGACATCCTCGACCTCGACACCGAGTTCGGTTCGCGGACCGAACGGCGGCTGCGCGAGGAGACCCTCGGCTGGCTGGTCACCGCCGGCAAGGATGGCACCCCGCAGCCGAACCCGGTCTGGTTCCTGTGGGACGGCGAGAGCCTGCTCATCTACAGCGCTCCTGACCAGGCCAAGCTGAAGAACATCGAGCGGAACCCGATGGTCGCCTTCCACCTCGACAGCCGGAGGGACGGCGATGACATCGTCATCATCACCGGCGAGGCTCACATCGACGCCACGGCTCCCCCGGTCGACCGCAACCCTCCCTATGTCGCCAAGTACCAGGAGGAGATCAAGCGGATCGGGCTGTTCAACGCCGAGGCGATGGCGCTGACATACTCGGTCGCCATCCGCCTGACGCCACGGAAGCTGCGCGGCTTCTAGCCGGCACCCCCTCCCGGCCTGCGGCCGGACTCCCCACAGAATGGGGAGGAGAGTCGCCGGCTACAGAAGTCCGGATCAATCTTTGTTTCCGATCCACTATCGAGTCCGACGGCTGGATGTGCTTAAGTAGTCGAACTATGCGGACCCGGGTCGATGCCTGCACCCTCACGCGCCGGCGCGTGATCGATTACGTCCGCAAGACCACCTGCTCCTGTAGCTGACGTAAACCCGGCGCGCAGCCCGGGCGGAGTAGCAAGCCTGCCGGCAGGCACCTACTGACCTTCTCCGGCCTCGACTGCCGCCAGCCATCCCCCGATGGCGGAGCCGCGTCCCCAGGGAACCCTCCGCCCTCGCTCGAGACGAAACGTCAGCAGTAATTCCCGGAGCCAGGAGCAGCAACCAAAATGGCCGACTCAGTCGAAACCGATCCCGTCGAGGAAGACGGGCAGGCCGTCTCCAAGGTGGAGCGGATCAAGGCCGCCAGCAACCACCTGCGGGGCAGCATCGCCTCTGAGCTCGGCGCGCCTGAGAAGCCCTTCACGGAGGAATCCGCTCAGCTCCTGAAGTTCCACGGCGTCTACCAGCAGGACGATCGGGACCCGGACCCGGATCCCGGGCGGGCTGGTGAGCCCCGAGGGCTACCTGGCCCACGACGAGATCGCCGAGCGGTGGGGCAACGGCACCATCCGCGTGACGACGCGGCAAGCCATTCAGCTCCACGGCGTGCTCAAGGGCGACCTGCAGAGCACCATCCGGACCATCAGCGCCTCGCTGATGACCTCCCTCGGCGGCTGCGGCGACCAGGAGCGCAACCTGCTCTGCTGCCCGGCCCCCGAGGGCGGCCGCTTCCGCGACGAGGTGAAGGCGTTCCTCGACGAGCTGGTCGGCCAGCTCAGCGCCCGGACCGGCGCCTACCACGAGATCTGGATCGACGGCGAGCTCGCCGACGGCGGCATCCCCGAGGACGAGGAGGAGCCGCTCTACGGCGAGAGCTACCTGCCCCGCAAGTTCAAGACCGCGATCGCGATCGAGGGCGACAACTGCGTCGACGTTTACGCGAACGACCTCGGCCTGGTCGTGATGCGGGGGCCGGGCGGCCGGCTGGCGGGTGTCAACCTGCTGGTCGGGGGCGGCCTCGGCCGCACCGCCAACAAGCCGGAGACGTTTCCGACCGTCGCCCTGCCGCTGGCTTTCGTCGAGCCCGAGCAGGCGGTCGCGGCGGCACGGGCGGTGGTCTCCGTCCAGCGCGACTTCGGCGACCGCACCAACCGCCGCCACGCGCGGCTCAAGTACCTGGTCCACGACCGCGGGATCGCCTGGTTCCGGGAGCAGGTCCAGGAGCGCCTCGACTTCAGGCTGCAGCCGGCCCGGCCGCTCACCTGGACGCCGGTCGACGACCACCTCGGCTGGCACCGCCAGCCAGACGGGCTTCTCTACTACGGCCTCTTCATCGAGAACGGACGAATCAAGGACGAGGGCGAGTTCCGGCTCCGGACGGCGCTCCGGCTGCTGGTCGAGCGCTACCGGACGACGCTCTACCTGACCGCCCAGCAGAACGTGATCGTGGCCGGACTGGAAGCCTCCGCCCGAGAGCCGGTCGAGCGCCTCCTCGAAGAGCACGGAGTCCCACTCTCGGAGAACATCTCCAACACCGTCCGGCACTCGATGGGCTGCCCGGCCTACCCCACCTGCGGGCTGGCGGTCGCCGAGTCGGAGCGGGCGCTGCCGACCCTGATCCGGCAGATCGAGGCGATCGTCGCCGAGCTCGGGCTGGCCGGCGAGCGGATCAGCTACCGGATGACCGGCTGCCCGAACGGCTGCGCCCGGCCCTACCTGGGCGACGTCGGCTTCGTCGGCACCACGCTCGGCAAGTACGACGTCTTCCTGGGCGGCGACTTCGGCGGCACCCGGCTCAACGAGCTCTACGCCCACAACGTGCCCTTCGACGAGATCCCCGCGCTGCTCCGGGGACCGCTCGCCGCCTTCGCTGACGAGCGCCACCACGGCGAGGGCTTTGGTGATTGGTGCCACCGGGTTGGCACGGCGGGCATCCAGGAGCGCTTCCGGGAGGAGGTGAAGGCGGGATGAGCCCGCTCGCGGGAGCGCTGCCCGACCTGGAATCGGCGACGGCGGCAGAGATCCTCGCCTGGACCTACGCCAGCCACCGCCGGGTTGCGATCGTGGCCAGCTTCCAGGCGGAGTCTGCCGTCCTGATCCACCTCGCCTCCCAGGTCGTCGAGCGGCCCGAGGTGATCACCCTCGACACCGGCCGCTTGCCGGAGGAGACACACTCCGTGATGGAGTCGTTCCGGGACCGCTTCGACATCCGCCTCCACGTCCAGACACCCGACCCGGCGGAGGTCGCCGAGCTGGTCGGCGAGCATGGCCCCAACCCCTTCTACAAGTCGGTCGAGCTGCGCCGGACGTGCTGCGACGTGCGCAAGTCGCGGCCCCTGGTGCGCGCCCTCGAGGGTTACGACGCCTGGCTGACCGGCGTCCGCCGCCAGCAGAGCGAGACCCGGGCCGAGACGGCGGTGGTGGCGCCCGACCCCGGCCACGGCGGCATCCTCAAGGTGGCCCCTCTCGCCGGCTGGACGAAAGAGCAGGTCTGGGAGCACATCCGGGCCCACAAGCTTCCCGTCCACCCGCTCTACGCGAAGGGCTACACCTCGATCGGCTGCGCCCCCTGCACCCGGGCGACCGAGCCGGGCGAGGACGAGCGCGCCGGTCGCTGGTACTGGGAGATCGGCGCGGTGAAGGAGTGCGGCATCAACTGGCAGCCCGGGGAGCAGGGACAGTGAGAGGCATCCTCAGGGTCCTCCGGCTCGAGCTCGATCACCTCCTCCGTGGGATCGCGAACTTGCACACCGATCACGGCATCCACGGCTACGGGCCGGCGCGCGCCCAGCGAAGAGAAGGAGACAGCCGGTGAAGGCTCCTGGGTTGACGGTAAAGCTGGTCGGGATCCTCGCGGCGGGGACCCTGGTGGCCTGCGGAGGCACCGCGTCCCCGGCTCCCGCAACGTCCGACTCGGGCCCGGTGACGCTCCGCTTCGGCTACTTCCCGAACCTGACCCACGCGACCGCCCTGGTGGGTGTGCAGAAGGGCTTCCTCAGCAGCGCCCTGGGATCTGACGTCACGCTCGAGAACCACACCTACAACGCCGGCCCGGAAGAGGTCACGGCGCTTCTCTCGGGCGCCCTCGACGCAGGTTTCCTCGGCCCCAACCCTGCCGTCAACGCCTACGTCCAATCCCACGGGGAGGCGGTCCGGATCATCGCCGGCGGCACCTCCGGTGGCGCCCTCCTGGTCGTCAGGCCGGGCATCGCCTCGCCCGCCGACCTGCGCGGCAAGAAGCTGGCCGACCCCCAGCTCGGGGGGACCCAGGACATCGCCCTACGCTGGTACCTGAAGAGCCAGGGCTTCGCGACCGACGCCGCCGGCGGAGGCGACGTGCACGTCCTGCCCCAGGACAACGCGACCACCCTCAACGCGTTCAAGCAGGGCCAGGTCGATGGCGCCTGGCTGCCCGAACCCTGGGCCAGCCGGCTGATCGTCGAAGCCGGCGCCCGCGTCCTGGTCGACGAGCGCGACCTCTGGCCGGGTGGGAGGTTCATCACGACCAACCTGATCGTGCGCACCGATTTCGTGAAGGGCCATCCGGGAACCGTCCGCAAGCTCCTCGAGGGCATCTACCAGGCCAACGAGTTCCTGAACTCCAGCCCGGCCGAGGCCCAGTCGACCGTCAACTCCGCCATCACCCAGGTCACCGGCAAGGCGCTGGCGTCGAGTGTTGTGACCGCCGCGTGGCCCCACCTGGCCTTCAGCCTCGACCCGCTCGCGGCGACGCTCAAGGCATCCGCCGAGCACCAGCGGAAGCTCGGCCTCGCCTCGACATCGCTACCCCTCAATGGGATCTACGACCTCACCCTCTTGAACCAGGTGCTGGCGGAGCACCAGAAACCGGCGGTCAGCGGCCTGTGAGCAACAACGTCCTCGAGCTCTCGCACCACTCGGTCAGCATCGAGGCGCTGAGCAAGTCCTTCGCCGCCGGGCGCGGTACGACGCTCGCGCTCCAGGGCGTCGACCTCGAGGTCGGGCGGGGCGAGTTCGTCTGCCTGGTCGGCGCTTCGGGTTCCGGCAAGAGCACCCTGCTCAGCATCCTGGCGGGCCTCGACGACGCGACAGCGGGAACGTCCCACGTCCACGGCCGGGTCGGGCTGATGTTCCAGGAGGCTGCCCTGCTCCCCTGGCTGACGGCCGCCGGCAACGTCGAGCTGGCCCTCGAGCTGCGGGGCGTCGGCCGGGCCGAGCGGCGCCGCCAGGCGCACGACCTGCTCCGCCGCGTCCACCTCGACGGCTTCGAAGGCCGCCGGCCGCACGAGCTCTCCGGCGGCATGAAGCAGCGGGTCGCGCTCGCCCGGGCGCTCGCCCAGGACGCCGACGTGCTCCTCATGGACGAGCCCTTCGGCGCGCTCGACGCGATCACCCGCGACCACCTCCACGAGGAGCTGGAGCGCATCTGGAGCGAGGCCGGCCTGACCATCGTCTTCGTCACCCACAACACCCGCGAGGCGGTCCGCCTCGGCGACCGGGTGCTGGTCTTCAGCAACCGCCCCGGCCGCATCGCGGCCGAGTTCGCAGTCACCCTGCCCCGTCCCCGCTCCCTCGACTCACCCGACGTCGCGGTGCTCTCTGGCCGGATCTCGGAGCGTCTCCGGAGCGAGGTTCACGATGGCCGCTGACCCGTTGGCGGAGATCGAGCAGCGGGAAGCGGAGCTGCTCCCGGCCGCCCCGGACAGCGGCCTGGCCCGACGCGCCTGGGGGGCTGCCTGGCCCAAGCTGGCCGCGATCGGGCTCGTCCTCGGCATCTGGCAGCTGGTGGTCTGGAGCGGCTGGAAGCCCGACTACGTTCTGCCCGGCCCGCTGCCGGTGCTGGCGCGGCTGGGCGACGACCTGCGCCAGGCGGACTTCTACGCCGGCGTCCTGATCACCCTCCGGCGCGCGGTGGAGGGTTACCTCATCGCGATTGTGCTGGGCAGCGTCGTCGGCCTCCTGGTAGCCCGCGTCGCGGTCCTGCGCAAGGCCATCGGATCCGCCATCACAGGCCTCCAGTCGATGCCGTCGATCGCCTGGTTCCCGCTCGCCATCCTGCTCTTCCAGCAGAGCGAGGCGTCGATCATCTCGGTCGTCGTCCTCGGCGCCGCTCCCGCGATCGCCAACGGGCTCCTCAGCGGCGTGGATAACGTCCAGCCCCTCTTCGTACGGGTGGGGCGCGTCATGGGCGCCGGCGGGTTCAGCCTCTATCGCCACGTGATCCTGCCCGCCGCGCTGCCCGCCTTCGTCTCCGGCCTCAAGCAGGGATGGGCATTCGCGTGGCGGAGCCTGATGGCCGGCGAGCTGATCGTGATCGTCGCCCACCAGCCCTCGCTCGGCCAGCGGCTCGACTTCGCCCGCCAGTTCTCGGACGCCGAGCAGCTTCTCGCGCTGATGATCGTCATCTTCGCGGTCGGCATCATGTTCGACTCGCTATTCGGTTTGGCCGATCGCCGCATCCGCCTCGCCTGGGGCCTCGCCGGTGATTGAGATCCCACAGCAGGAGAGATTCGAGTGAGCAACAAGGGTTTCGTCGTCTGGTTCACGGGGCTGTCCGGTGCCGGCAAGTCAACGCTGGCAGAGCGGCTGCGCGTCGAGCTGGAGGCGCTCGGCCGGCACGTCGAGGTGCTCGACGGCGACGAGGTGCGGACGCACCTCTCCAAGGGCCTCGGCTTCAGCAAGGAGGACCGCGACACCAACATCCGGCGGATCGGCTACGCCGCCCGCCTCGTCGCGCGCTCGGGCGGTGTCGCGATCACGGCCGCGATCTCCCCCTACCGGGAGGTGCGGGACGAGCTCCGGGCTCAGACCCCCGGCTTCTTCGAGGTCTACGTGCGCTGCTCGCTGGAAGAGCTCACCCGGCGCGACGTTAAGGGCCTCTACGCGAAGGCGATCGCCGGCGAGATCAAGAACTTCACCGGCGTCAGCGACCCCTACGAAGCGCCGCCGGCGCCCGAGATCACGGTGGACAGCGAGCGGGAATCGGTCGACGAGTCGCTGGCCCGGATCCTTGACGCCCTGGAGCGGCGCGGCCACGTCTGGCTCGGGGTGCGCGAGCGCCTGCTCGGCGACGAGGAGGCCGCTCGCCGGCTGCCCAGCCTGGAGATCGGGCCGCGCGAGGCGTCCGACGCGCTGATGATCGGCACCGGCGCCCTCTCGCCCCTCGCCGGCTTCATGTCGGAGGAGGACTACGTGAGCGTGCTGGAGACCGGCCGGCTGAGCGGTGGCCAGCCGTTCACGATCCCGGTCGTCCTCGGCGTCGACGAGGTGGACGGGCGCCGGCTCGTCGGCAAGGAGCGGGTGGCGCTCTGGCACTGCGGCCGGCCGATCGCCGTCGTCGACATCGAGTCGAGCTACCGTACGGCGCCTGAACGGGAGGCAGCAGCCGTGTACGGGACCGACGAGGACGCCCATCCCGGCGTGCATGCCCTCAGAGAGCGGGGGACGTGGGCGATCGCCGGGTCGGTCCAGGCGCTCGCACGGCCCGACACCGGCTTCCCCGAGTACGACCTGACGCCCCTCGAGGTCCGCCGGGCCAGGGCGGAGCGAGGCTGGCGGACGATGGTCGGGTTCCAGACCCGCAACCCCGTCCACCGGGCCCACGAATATCTGCAGAAGGTGGCGTTGGAGAGCATCGACGGGCTCCTCCTCCACCCGCTGGTGGGCGAGACCAAGGCCGACGACATCCCGGCCGCGACCCGGATGCGCTGCTATGAGGCGCTGCTCGAGGGATGGTTCCCGGCCGGCCGCACCCTGCTCGCCACCAACCCCGCCTGGATGCGCTACGCGGGACCCAAGGAAGCGGTCTTCCACGCCTTGATCCGCCGCAACTACGGCTGCACCCACTTCATCGTCGGTCGCGACCACGCCGGGGTGGGCAGCTACTACGACACCTACGCCGCGCACCGGATCTTCGACGGCTACACGCCGGAGGAGCTCGGGATCGAGATCATCCGCTTCGAGCACACCTTCTGGTGCAAGGCCTGCGCCAGCATGGCCTCCTCGCGCACCTGCCCCCACGCCGCCGACCAGCACCTGGCTTTGAGCGGCACCGCGGTGCGGGGGATGCTGGCGGCCGGGGTCGATCTCCCGGCGGAGTTCACGCGCCCGGAGGTGGCGCGGGTCCTGGCGGCGGTCGAGGCGGCGGGCCGATGAGCTACTACCCGCTCTTCCTCGACCTCCGGGGAGAGCCCTGCATCGTGCTCGGCGGCGGTCCGCTGGCCGCGGCCAAGGTGCGCGACCTCCTTCTCGCCGAGGCCCGGATCACCGTCATCTCGCCCGAGCTGGAGGCGGAGGCCGAGGTCGCCGCCGCCGATCCCCGGGTGCGGGTCGAGCGCCGGGCGTACCGGGCCGGCGACCTGGCCGGCTCCCGCCTCGTCATCGACGCGAGCGGCGATCTCGAGGTCAACCGCGCCAGCTGGCAGGAGGCGGAGGCGGCCGGGATCCTCATCAACGTCGTCGACGTGCCCGACAGGTGCCGCTTCATCGCGCCCGCTGTGGTCCGCCGGGAGCCGCTCCTGGTCGCCATCTCGACCGCCGGCGAAAGCCCCTTCATCGCCTCCACCCTGCGGGCCCGGCTGGAGCGGGTGCTGGGGCCCGAGTGGGGTCCCTTCACCTCCCTGGTGGGAGACCTCCGCCGGCGCCTCCGCAAGGCGGGAGTTCCCCTCGACCGGCAGCTCAAGGCGTACCGGCGGCTGCTCGCCTCGGAGGCGCTCGGCATGCTGCGCCGCGGCGAAGTCGAGGAGGCCGGCCGGGAGGCGGACGTGGTCGCCGACGAGGTCGGCATCGATCGGCCGGGTCGGGTGGCCCTGGTCGGCGCCGGCCCGGGCGACCCGCGCCTGCTGACGGTGGTGGCGCAGGAGATGCTCTGGCAGGCGGACGTGGTCCTCCACGACGCCCTGGTCGCCCCGGAAACGATCGCCCAGGCCGGGCCCGGCGCCCGGCTGGTGGACGTTGGCAAGCGCGCCGGGCGCGCCAACCCGGAGCAGCGCTGGATCACCGAGGAGCTGATCACGCACGCCCGCGCCGGCCTGAACGTGGTCCGCCTGAAGGGCGGCGACCCGTTCATCTTCGGGCGCGGCGGGGAGGAGCTGGCCGACCTGATCGGTGCCGGGATCGAGGTCATCGTGGTGCCGGGCGTGAGCTCGGCGATCGCGGCCCCGGCCGCCGCCGGGATCCCCCTGACGCTGCGCGACGTCGCGAGCTCGGTCGGCATCGTCTCCGGCCACTCCCCCCACCCCGGTGCGGGCCTGGAATCGATCCAGCGCCTGGCGGCGGCGGTCGACACCCTGGTCGTGCTGATGCCGCTCGGCCGCCTTGGCGAGCTGGCCGGCTCCCTGGCCCAGGTGCTGCCCGCCGACCGGCCGGCGGCGATCATCGCCTCGGCGACCACCGTCCGCCAGCGGACCGTGCGCGCCCCGCTCGGTGGGATCGCCCGGGCCGCCGCCGAAGAAGGCGTCGAGGGGCCGGCGCTGCTGGTCGTAGGCGAGGTCGTGGACGCACTACCCCGGCGGCGCCTCGAAGAGCTACTTTCTGCCGTCGGCTAACGGTGGCAGACGACGATGCACCACAAAGGCACGAAAGAGCACTAAGGAAGCCGGGCCGACCAAAACAGCTATCGACCCAACCCGCGAGGCCCGGCATGACGCTGCCAGCTCGAGCAGGAGTTGACCAAATTTGGTGACCGGCGCATTCGGCTTCCACGAATGAGCCCTTTGTGCTCCTTTGTGTCTTTGTGGTTTTCGTAACCCTTGCTGCCCGGCCGCCGACTTTAGTGGTGGAAGGCGAAATCGATAGGCTTCGATAGATTTCGTCATAATTTCGTCTCGTGACTCCCATGCCGGCGACTGCCAATTCGCCCTGGCTCGGACTGGGCGAAGCGAGCCGGCTCCTCGGCATCACCCCCGCGACCTTGAGGCGCTGGTCGGACCAGGGCGAAATCCCGACCTTCGTAACTCCGGGCGGCCATCGCCGATTCCCGCGGACGCTGATCGAAGGCATGGTTCCCCACGTCCGCACCCGCCGGCCATCGCTGGCCGGGCTGGGCGCCAGCCCGGAACGGATGGCCCAGGCCTACCGGCGAGCCCGCCCCGTCGATCACGTCGGTCACCAGCGCTGGCTGGCGGCGATCTCCGACGTGGACCGGGTCGAGTTCCGGGATCACGGCCGTCAACTCCTGGCGGTCGTGCTCGAGTACCTCGACACCGAGGATCGCCAGCTGGCGGCGCGGAAGCTGGAACAGGCCGCCGCGGGCGCCGCCGAGTACGGCTCCCGGGCCGCCGCGCTGGGCGCCTCGCTGGGCGAGACGGTGGAGCTCTTCCTCCGCTTCCGGAGCTCCTTCGTCGGAGAGCTGGCCGGGGTCGCCCGCCGGCGACGGCTCGACACCCGCGAGGCCACCGCGCTGCTGGTCGAGGCGGAGTCGGCGATGGACCGCCTCCTGATCGCCCTCATGGACGGCCACGCCAGGCGGGGAGGCGGCGCTTGACCGAGCAGCCCTGGGTCGCCGGCGTCTCCGCGGCGCAGCGCACGGCCGAGGAGCGGGACGAGATCGCCGCCGGGCTCCGGCCGGAAGCCGGCGCGGCGCAGGTGCTGCTCAACACCTGCCACCGGGTCGAGCTCTACGGGTTCGGGGAGCCGCCGCGGCTGGCCGCCGGCCTGCCGCTCCGCTCGGGGCAGGCGGCGGTGGTCCACCTGCTCCGGGTGGCCGCCGGGCTGGAGAGCGCGCTGGTCGGGGAGGATGAGGTCCTTCACCAGGTCCGGGACGCCTTCCGGGACGCGGAGGCCGGCGGGCGCCGGCTCGATGCCCGCCTCCACCGCCTCTTCGAGGTCGCGGTCGCCACCGGCCGCCGGACCCGGGCCGGCCGCACCGCCACCGGTGCCGGCCTCGCCGGCCGCGCTGTCGACTGGCTGCAGGGTCGTGCCCTTCTCCGCGGGCGCCCCGTCCTGGTGGCGGGCGCAGGCCGGATGGGATCGGCGCTAGCTCACGCGGCACGCAAGCAGGGAGCGCTGGTTACGATCGCCAGCCGCGACCCGGAGCGCGCGCGACGCCTCGCCTCCGTCTACGGCGGCACCGGCGTCAGCCTCGCCGAGGGAGCGGAGCTGGTCCCGCGAAGCGCCGGCGTCGCGGTGGCCCTGAGCGGACCCTGGCAGGAGCTGGGCGCGCCGTCCGACCCGCTGCCGCCGATCGCCGACATCTCCGCCCCGAGCGCGCTGCCGGCCGCCCTGCGGGCGCGCCTGAACGGTGGCTTTCTCGGCGTCGACGAGCTCTTCGCCGGCGGAGCGCCGCCGCCCGGCTACGTGGCGGCGGCGGAGGTGATCGTCCATGGCAAGGCCGGAGAGTACCTCGGCTGGCTGGAGGAGCGCTCGTGACCATCCGGCTGGGAACCCGCGGGTCGCAGCTCGCGCTCATCCAGGCCGGGCTGGTCGCGGAGCTGCTCCGGAGGGTGGGAGAGGAGGTCGTGATCGTCCAGATCGTCACCGAGGGCGACCTACGCCCGATCGACATGTCGCCCGGTGAGGGCGTCTTCGTGGCCGCGATCGCCCGTGCGCTGATCGCCGGCGAGATCGACCTGGCGGTCCACAGCGCCAAAGACGTCCCGCTCGAGGAGGAGGCGGAGCTGGTGATCGGTGCCTACCCGGAGCGAGCGGATCCCCGCGACGCACTGGTCGGGGGAGAGCCTGGCGCCGGCCTCGACTCTCTCCCTCCCGGCACTGTGGTCGGGACCGACAGCCCTCGCCGGGCGGGCTTTCTGCGGGCGGCGCGGCCGGATCTCCAGGTGGTTCCCCTCCACGGCAACGTCGACACCCGGCTGCTGCGGCTCGACCGGGGTGAGGTTGGTGCCCTGGTGCTCGCGGCGGCGGGACTCGACCGGCTCGGCCGGACAGACCGCATCGGCGAGCGGCTCGATCCCTCGGTGGTGGCGCCGGCTCCGGCCCAGGGTGCGCTGGCGGCCCAGGCGCGGCGCGCCGACGCAGCCCTGCTCGAGGTCCTCGGTCGGCTCGACGACCCCGCCGTCCGGGTTGCCGTGGAGGCCGAACGGGCGGTGCTCGAGGCCACCGGCGGAACCTGCCGGGCCCCGGTCGGCGCCCTCGGCACCGTGGCCGGCGGGCGCTTCAGCCTCCTCGTCGCCGGCGTCAACAGCGACGGCAGCGACCGGCGGGTGGAGACGGTCGAGGGAACGGTCGCGGACGCCGGCGCGCTCGCTCGCGAGGCCGGCCGGAGGCTGGCCGCGGAGGTGGCGCTCCGATGATCGCAGTCCTGGTCACCCGTCCCGGTGGCAGCGACGACCCACTGGTCGCCGCTCTGACCGAGCGCGGCTACCGGGTCCATGCCGTCCCTACCGTGGCGACCGAAGCGGCTTCCATCCCGGAGGAGAGCCTGGCCGGCTTCGACTGGATCGTGGTGACCAGCGCCGCCGGCGTCGCCGCCCTGCCCAGCCTTCCGACTACGTCACGGTGGGCGGCCGTCGGAGACGCCACGGCAGCCGCGCTGGCGGCGCGGGGGGTGGACGCCGACCTGGTCCCGGAAGCCACCAACGGGGCGGCGATCGCGGCCGCCATCCCCCAGCCGCGCGGTCAGCGTGTGCTGCTCGCCCGGGCTGACGCCGCGGCCGAGGACCTGCCCCTGATGCTGCGGGCGCGCGGCGCCGAGGTGGTCGAGCTGAGCGTTTACCGCACCGTCGAGGCGCCCGCCGGGTCGGCGGCCGTCCTTGCCCAGGCCCTGGCCGACGAAGACCTGGTCGGGGTCGTGTTCGCCTCCGGCTCGGCCGTCCGTGGCTTCCTCGCGCTCGGCGGCACGCCGGCGCTTCCCGCCATCACGATCGGGCCGCGGACGACCGCCGTGGCCCGCGAGCTGGGTTTCGCCGTGGCCGGCGAGGCCACCCGGCAGACCACTCAAGGCCTGGCCGACGCCGTCGTCCGAGCGCTACCGGTGGAGGAGACCAAGCATGCGTGAATTGATTTCTCGACTCGATGTAACCCTTCCGGCGGAGCGCCGGCCGCGGCGGCTGCGCGCCAACCCGGCCCTGCGCCGGCTCGTCCGCGAGACCCGCCTCGACGCGGGCCAGCTCATCGCGCCTCTTTTCGTCGTCTCGGGACGGGACCGGCGGGAGCCGATCTCCTCCATGCCCGGCCACGCCCGGCTGAGCCCCGACCTGGCGCTGAGCGAGGCGCGGCGGCTGGCCGGCTTGGGTGTCGGCGGCGTCCTCCTCTTCGGGATTCCCGACGCCAAGG
>WNFM01244457.1_pt3 | contig 14498 bp, 10 predicted proteins | sample 5400271 | NCBI WGS metagenome assembly WNFM01 (sample SAMN13153352, study PRJNA577476) | soil metagenome | isolation source: 60 cm saprolite on Douglas fir-dominated hillslope | place: USA:California | collected 2013-09-17 | reverse complement strand
GGCATAATTCATGAAACTTTTCTGGCATCATTATGTGAGAGCCCTGAAATACGGATTCACTGAGAGTTGGTTCTGGATCACGGTGCTCGTGATATTTGCATATCTCACGTTTCAAGAATGGCTTTTCGGCTTGAGCACAGCAATGCGGTTACTGCACCGCACGCTATCCCTTCACAAACACCACCACGCCATTCGCCGGTATCACGATCGGAGCGGATGCCACAAATCCGTGTAGGCCTCTCCCCTCCGCGATCACGGCGCCGCCATTGCCCGCTACCTGCGGATTGACAAAATGGTCGTAGGCGTCGCTGTTGAAGCGCTCCTTCCAAAGGCCCGGGGACGGAAATCCGATTTCGTAGCTACTCCGTGTCGTCTCGGCGAACGAGGCGACCACGATGACGTCGTCACCGGTCCCCTCGCGCCAGCGATGATAGGCGATCACGCGATCGCTGTCCGATTGATAGAACGCGCGAACGTTGTCGCTGCGCAACGCCGGCAGATCGCGGCGCAGGCGAATGAGGTCCTTTGTAAATTGTAGATGATCGCGCATGCTGGAATCCTGGGGCGCGTCGAGGCCATCCCATGACAACAGGTTCGGCCCGCGCGGATCGACATCCCATGGCTTGTCTTCCAAAAATTCCTGACCCATGAAAATCTGGGGAATGCCGGGCGCGGTCAGGAGAATGGCGCTCGCCACCCGGCTGCGGCTTCGCGCGTACCAGGAGCGGTGGTTGGACGAATCGGCCAGCGTCGGCAGCCGCGGGTCGCGGCCCGCCAGCACGAGGTCATGGTTTTCCGCGCAGGTCACGGCGCGCCAGGGGTGGTCGAAACCGGGCGGGTAAAGCGCAGCCGCGATCGCCGACACCGGCACAGTGGCGCTCGCTCCCCCTGATGCGGCGCCGACGGCGTCACGCAGCATGCGGCGGAGATAATCGTGCTGCACCACATCAAAACCCATGCCGCCCGCATCCGCCGGCGCGACGACGGGAAGCGGCGACGCCGGAATGTCCGGAAAGCGCCCGGCCCAGAACTCTGCGTTCTGCAGGATGCGGTTGCTATAGCCGCGCAGGTTCGACGTCAGCGCCCGGCAGAATTGCCAGCCGCCGCCTTGATTGGTCGAGATCAGCGTCGAGATTTCGTCGTAGCGGAAACCATCGGCATGGAACTCTTCGAGATAATAGCGCGCATTGTCGATCAGGAATTTTGATACTTCGTCGTTCCACAGCGCGAAGGCCAGCCCGCCGGTGCCGCGATCCTGATCAGTGAAATAGAGGCTGTCATTGTTGTTGCCGCGATCTTGGCGGCGATCCAAGTAGTACAGGCAATTGTCGTCGAATTTTCCGTCGATCGAGAATCCGCCGGCGTGGTTGTACACCACGTCGAAGATGACCGCGATGCCGTGGAGATGGCAGAGGTCGACCAGCGCCTTGAGCTGCCCGGGTGCGGACTGGATGTCCGTAAGCCGGATCGGGGATCGGCTCTTCGCCGCGTAGAGCGCATTGAGCCGTTCAAGATAGAACGGCAAATTCTCAACCGCGACATAGGGGAAGTCGGGCGAGAACAGATCCGCGCCGGCATAGCCCATATTCGGATTGGCCTCCTGCTCGTCGACCGGAAGCGGCTGCAGCACATTGATGCCGAGCTCGGCGAGGTATGGAATCTTCAGGGCAACGTCGAGGAAGTTCGAGGGCACGCCGGGCTTGGCAATCGCAAACGTTCCGATATGCAATTGGTAGACGATCATGTCGGAAAAGTCCGGCGTGACGAAATCCTGGTCGTGCCAGGGAAAGCTGCGAGCGCGGAGGATGCAAAAGCAGTTCGGAAAGCCTGCAGGTTCGAGTTCGCGCGCGTAAGGATCGCGCTTGTAGCCGCTCGAGCCTGCGCCCTGAACCCACAAGCGATAGCGGTCGCCATCGCGCGCGCCGTCCTGGTATCCGGTCCAGTAGCCCCGCGCATCCTTTTGCAGCCGACGGTCGTCGGTGAGCTCGTCGAAAACCTGTCCGCCAAAAATGCCGTGCAGATAAACCGCGTCAGCTGCCGGCGCCCAGACCCGGAAGGTGGCGCCGTCGGCACCAAGCGTCGCGCCGTTCGGTGTTTGCGGAGAAATCTGCGCTTGGGAAAGCACGGCTTGCTCTTGTTACAATATCGTCATCGACGCTTGTTTTATTATAGCAGCATTTCGATGCATTCAGGCCCCGGAACACACTTCCGGCGGGTGTTCTGCGGCCTATACGCTGTTCTACTACAGCATATTTACTTTGCAAGATTCATCCTCAGGATGCATGATGAAGATCCGCGGCTCAAGCGCGGACGCAAGGCGTCTTCCGATAACCACCGACATATCGGACGCACGAAATATCCGACGCAATTGCCGGTCTTGATCAGGCGCCGCGGCGGAATCGAAAAATCGGCCCCGACGTTTTGACCGGCATGGCTTTGCTCAACAAAATTTCAGGAGGAAGATTCGATGGCCAAGAAATCCAAAAAATCCAAGAAATCCAAGACTCCCAAACGGCACGCCAAAAAGGCCGCCGCTGCAAAAAAGACGACGCCACGCAAAACGGCTACGCCACGCAAGACGGCGACGCCGTTGCGGTTTGCCCAACCATTTTTCACAGCGACGCCCCCGGCGCAGCGCGCGGTCAGCCCGGCGACCAACACGACAAACCTGCGGCAGTTCGCCTCGCAAAAACTCGGGCCGATCCCCAAGCCGACGCGCGACCCGACCATGCAGTTGCAGGACATCATAGGCCAGCCGGGAACCGATGAAATCCAGGCCGCCGGTGCCATCAAGTTTCACGCCATGGGCGACACCGGCCGGCCGGGCGGCGCCAATACCCCGCAGGAGCAAGTGGCTGACGGCATGACCGGCGATTACAACCCCACCGCCGGCGGACACAATCCGGCCTTGCTGCTTCATCTCGGAGACGTCATTTACGGCCACGACAAGGCTCAACTTTATCGCGACGAGTTTTATCGGCCGTATATGAAATATCCCGGCAAGATCATCGCGATCGCGGGAAACCACGATGGCGAAATATTCGCCGGCACCGATCCGGTCGCGCTCAAGGAATTCCTCAACAATTTTTGCGCCGCAAGCGCCGTGGTTCCCCAGACCGCGGCAGATGTCCGCATCTTCCGGGAAACGATGACACAGCCCGGCGTCTACTGGATGTTGTCGGCTCCGTTCGTGAACGTCATCGGGCTCTATTCCAACATCGCGGAAGGTCCGGGCAACCTGCTCGGCGCCAACAACGACGATCAGCAGATCAAATGGCTGACCAAGACATTGGCAGGCCTCAAGCAATCAGGCGACAACAAGGCGCTGGTGATCGCGACCCACCATCCCGCCTTCAGTTCCGGGGGCCACAGCGGCAGCCCGGACATGCTGGCCCAGATCGACAAGGCCTGCAACGACGCCGGCGTCACGCCGCACGCGATGCTCGCCGGTCATTCGCACACCTATCAGCGCTACACGCGAACGACCAGAATTGGCGGCGCCAGCGTGCAAATTCCCTATGTGGTGGCGGGGTGCGGCGGCCACGCGGAATCGGCGGTGACAGCGGCAACCGGGCAGCATATCGGGGATACCGTCTTTGAAAAATCGCTGCAGGGCTATGGCTATGTCGTGGTGACGGCAACCCATGCGCAGGTCTCGATCGAAATGTTCGAGACCACGAATGGCGTCAAGAAATCATTCGACAAGACCACGGTCGACATTGCCAGTCACCACGTGAGTTAGTCCCGTCAAGCGGAGGCCTTCAGGCGAACGACGCTCTTCTGCGCCGACGACCCGACGTAGAAGAGCGACCTATTTCGATCACGCCGCTTGCGCCATCTCCGACAGTCGTCGCCTGAAAACTCGGCCGCGCTTCCATCCGCGCCAGCCACGCGACGAGGTTTTGCCGTGGCGCTCCTAATTCGGCCCATTCCGGCGTATCCTTGAAGAAGCCGACGGCCGGCGCGACCAGGAGGTCGGCGAGCGAGATGGCGTCGCCGGTGAAGAAGGCTTGCTCGCCCAAAAGCCGCGCCAGTTCCTCGAACACCGCGCGAGCCTTCGGCATCGCGGCTTCGATCGCCGCTTCGTCAGGCTTAAGCCCCATCACCCGCGGCCCCACCACGCGGTGGAAGACGATGACATTGCCAACACCGTGGAACAGGTACCAATCATTCACATTCATCACCTGATCCATGCGCGCGGCGCGCTTTGGATCGGCAGGCGTGAGCGCGGGCGCCGGCAGCACGCGGTCGAGGTAACGCAGGATCGCTTGCGTCTCGTAAAGCATGAAGGCGCCGTGCTGCAGCACCGGCACCCGGCCGAAGGGATGCCGGGCCAGGTGTTCGGGCGAGCGTAGGGTGCCCGGCGCCACCGGCGAAAACCGATAGGATGCGCCCTTCTCGTGCAGCATCGCCAGCGTGGTGCGTCCGAACGGACTGCCGGGAATGGAATGGACGATGAATTCCGACATGACGACCTCCTGTATTAAGGTTTGATCCCGCAACTTCAGCTCTTGCGCAGCTCCGCTTCCTTGACAAAACGTTCCAACAGGCCGGGCCAGCCGCCGTCGACATCCTTGCGCATCGATGCGCCGTCTTCCGCCCCCATGGTTTCGAACTTGTGGTGCAGCAGCTCGACCTCGGTCACATCCGGCCCGTCGGCGGAAAAGCGCACGTCGACTTCCGATTTCATCGCCTGATCCGGCTTCCATTGCGCGTTGACCTGCCAGACCATCACGAGACGATGCGGCGGCTCCCAAACCGTGATGGTGGCAACTGAGGTCTCGGTGCCGTCGTCTGCGATCTCGAGCCAGCGCCCGCCGAGCCGCGGCTCCATCAAGACCTTTTGGATCGGCTTCTTGCCGACGCCAAAGTCGTAGGGCCACCAGCGCGTCAGACCGCTGGTAAAGACGTCGAACGCGTGCGCAATCGGTGCGTTGACGCGAATTTTTTTGCGAACGGGTGCTATGACGATCGTCTCGTTCATTCATTTACTCCTTCGAGCCTTGTGGGATTTTTCTGCCTCCAACTTAAAGGCCTCCAGCGCATCGCCCCAAAAGCTGTCGAGCCATTCGCGCAGTTCCATCAGGCCCTCCCGCCTAAACGAATAGATCCGGCGCACGCCCTGGCTGCGCTCCTCGACCAGGCCGGCGTCTTTCAAAACCTTTAGATGCTGCGACACCGCTGGCCGGGAGACAGGCAAGCCGGCAGCGATGACGTTCACCGCACGCGGCCCGGCGCGCAGGCGCTCGAAGACTTTTCGCCGCGTCGGGTCGGCTAGCACAGCCAGGGCATTTCCGTAAGCCATGGCTAACGGTAAGCCATGGCTTACACAATTGTCAAGCCGGCTTCGCGCCGTGCCGAAGCTTCTGCGGCACAAAAGCAAAACGGCGCCGCTCCAAGAGCGGCGCCGCAAGGCAGAAATTCGATACGGAGTTGCAATACGGAATTGGGTACGGCAGCGCGGCCCTGCCCTCACTCCGACTTGTCGATATTCCAAAAGATCGGCGTTGCCGGACCGTCGAGCACGCCGGACAGCGATTTACGCCAGGCGCTCGGCGCCAGATATTGGCCGAGCGGGATGTAGATCACCTGGTCGTAGACTTCGGTCTGGATGTCGGATGCGATCTTCTTCTGATCCTCAGGCGTCGATGCGCGCACGAATTGGTCGCGCAGCGCTTCCACCTTGGCGTCCTCCGCCCAGCCGAACCAGCCGCCGTTCTTGCCACGGCCACCGACGCAGATATTTGCGACGGGGTTCACCACGTCGGCGCCGGCCCAGTTGGTGAAGAACATGTTCCAGCCGCCCTCCTTCGGCGGCTTCTGGCTGGTACGGCGGGTGACGACGGTCTGCCAGTCGGTGGCCTGCACGTCGACCTTGAAACCGGCATCGCGCAACAATTGCGCCGCGACGATCGGCTGCGCCTTCAGCGTCACGACATCGCCGGGCGCCATGATGACAATAGGTGTGCCATCATAGCCGGATTCGGCGAGCAGCTTTTTTGCTGCCGCCATGCCGTTACCCTTAACCAGCATCTCCGAGCCGACATCGGTGGCGAGCGGCGTGTCGCAAACGAACACCGCACCGCATATTTTGTAGTATTCGGGATTGCCGACCAACGCGTCCAACACGTCCTTCTGGTTCAGTGCCATCAAGGCAGCGCGGCGGACTTTCACATTGTCGAAGGGCGGAAACAGAAAATTCATCCGCCCGACCGTCTGGAAGCCGAGCTTGTTCAGGGTTTCGACTTTCAGGTCCGGGTTGGCGGCCAGCACCGGCAAAATATCCCAGGACGGATTTTCCATGAAATCGATATCGCCGGATTGCAGCGCGTTCATCGCGGTCTGCGCATCCGCCATCGTGATCCATTCGACGCGATCGACCTTCACGACCTTAGCCCCGGCGGTCCAGCTCGGCGGCTCCTTGCGCGGCACATAATCCTCGTTCTTCTCATAGACCGCCTTCACGCCGGGCTGGAATTCAGCCTGCATGAACTTGAACGGGCCGGAGCCGATCTGTTCCTTGATCTGCTGGCCGGGCGGCGTCTCCGCGAGCCGCTTCGGCATCATGAACGGCACCAGCGACGACGGTTTGCCAATCGACTCCAGCACCAGGCCGTAGGGTTCTTTCAGTTTCAGCACGATGGTTTTTGCGTCGGGAGCCTCGATACTGGCGGTAAAATCCATCAGCTTCTGGCCCATGCCGTCATTCTTGCCCCAGCGCTTGAGCGAGGCCACGCAATCTTCCGCCGTCACCTGTGTGCCGTCATGCCATTTCAATCCGTCGCGCAATGTAAAAGTGTAGGTCAGCTTGTCGTCGGAGACTTTCCAGTCCGCCATTTGCGGCTGGATCTTGAAATTGGCATCGGTCGCGAGCAGCGTGTCGTAAACCATGTAGCCGTGGTCGCGTGTGATGTAGGCGGTGGTAAATCCGGGATCGATGACGCGCAGGTCGGAATGCATCACCGCAGTGATGGTCTTGCCGGCGGCGATCGCCCGCGACGGCAACGCTTGCGCCAGCGCCGCCAGCGCAATAGCCGACGCGATCATGGGGCGCTTCCAGCGCGAGATGTGGAACATTCTGATCTCTCCTGACGTGAAACCGGTCAAAGGCCGGTCATTTGTTATGCATGCGGGCCGTTATTTAGGCGCACTAACACGCTGCAAATCCTCAAGTTTTGAGACTTGCACCAAGCGCACGGCGCGTCAATCGGGTTTTGGTGCATGACTTCCGCGCCTCGCAGCCGGCTGACGGCCGCGCATGTTTCACTTTACAAATCGCCTCCCGATCCTTCTCGTACGCCTTGCGTCGATAGCGACGCAGCCGAAATATCCCGCTCAAAAGCCGAAATATCCCGCTCAAAAGCCAAAGAGAATTCCGATGAACCCTGCCAACCTTCCGTTTGATTCCGAGACCATGCTGCAGGGACTGCGCACTTGGGTCGAATGCGAGAGCCCGACATGGGACGCAGCCGCGGTCGAACGCATGCTCGACATCGCCGCGCGCGACATGGCGATCATGGGCGCATCGATCGAACGCATCGCCGGACGGCAGGGTTTTGCGGGCTGCGTCCGCGCGCGCTTTCCGCATCCCAAACAAGGCGAGCCGGGAATTCTGATCGCGGGCCATTTCGATACTGTTCACCCGATCGGCACCTTGGAAAAACTGAAATGGCGGCGCGAGGGAAATAAATGTTACGGCCCGGGCATCTTCGACATGAAGGGCGGCAGTTACCTCTCGCTGGAAGCAATCCGGCAATTGGCGCGCGCTTCCTTCACGACGCCGCTGCCGATCACGGTGTTGTTCACCCCTGACGAGGAAGTCGGCACGCCGTCGACGCGCGACATCATCGAGGCGGAGGCCGCGCGCAACAAATATGTGCTGGTGCCCGAACCCGGCCGGGCCAATAACGGCGTCGTCACCGGGCGTTACGCGATCGCGCGGTTCAATCTGGAAGCGACGGGAAAGCCGAGCCATGCCGGCGCGCTACTGTCGTCGGGCCGCTCGGCGATCCGCGAGATGGCGCGCCAGATCATCGCCATCGACGCCATGACCACCGATGACTGCACTTTCTCGGTCGGCGTCGTGCATGGCGGCCAATGGGTCAATTGCGTCGCCACCACCTGCACCGGCGAGGCGCTGAGCATGGCCAAGCGCCAGCCGGATTTGGATCGCGCGGTGGAGCGCATGCTGGCGCTGTCCGGCACCGCCAATGACGTGACGTTTAAGGTGACGCGCGGCGTCACGCGGCCGGTGTGGGAGCCGGCTGCTGCGACCATGGCGCTGTATGAAAAAGCCCGCAGTCTGGCCAAGTCGATGGGCCATGAGCTTCCCCACGCCAGCGCCGCCGGCGGCTCAGATGCCAATTTTACCGGCGCGATGGGAATCCCGACGCTGGACGGATTGGGCGTTCGGGGCGCCGATCCGCATACGCTCAATGAACATATCGAAGTCGACAGCCTCGCCGAGCGCGGCCGCCTGATGGCGGGACTATTGGCGACGCTGGAGTGATGAACATGCGCCCCCCGCGCGCGATCGTTATCCTGAGGAGCGGCCGCTTGGCCGCGTCTCGAAGGATGGCCACTTGCGCCCGTGGTCTGTCATCCTTCGAGGCTCGCAAGGGCTGGCACCTCCAGCGATGAGCGCAATTGCGCTCACGCAGGGATGACGATGGCACAGGAATTGCTAAAACTGGCGTCTGGGCGACGGAGTACGAGAGTGGCATCATAATGGATTTCTGCAGCGTTCCGCGAACTCGCACCGTCGTCCCTGCGAAAGCAGGGACCCATAACCACCGGCCTGCGTCGTCGTTCCGAACGGCCGCTCCAGCATCCTATCGAGAGTCCCCGGCGTATGGGTTGCTTTCGCAGGGACGACGGAGAGGGTGCGCCTGATGCTCGGATACCTGCTTCGCCGCGTTCTTGCTGCCATTCCCGTGATGGGGGTGGTGGCGCTGTTTGTGTTTCTGCTGCTGCGGCTGACGCTCCCGCCGCGATCCTCGCCGGCGACAATGCAACGCCCGAGCAGCTCGAGCGTATTCGTGTGTCGCTCGGATTGCACGAGCCGCTCTACACCCAATTTTTCACCTGGATCAACAAGCTGCTGCACGGCGATCTCGGCGTGTCCCTGATCTCCAACGTGCCGGTCCTGAAAATGATCAGCCAGCGCATCGAGCCGTCGATCTCGATCGCGCTCTCGACCATTATCCTCTCGATCGTGATTGCGGTGCCGCTCGGCGTGATCGCGGCGTGGAAACACGGCACCTGGATCGACCGTTTTGTCATGGGATTGTCGGTCGTGGGCTTCTCGGTCCCGGTGTTCGTGATCGGTTACGTGCTGATCCAGATTTTTGCGATCGACCTGCGCTGGCTGCCGGTGCAGGGGTTTAAGAGCATCACCGCGGGCTTCGCGCCGTTCCTGGAACGCGTCATCCTGCCGACCTGCACGCTATCCTTCATCTATGTCGCCTTGATCGCACGGATGACGCGCGCATCGATGCTGGACGTGCTCGGCGAGGATTACGTGCGCACTGCTCGCGCCAAGGGCATCAATGAAACCGCCGTGTTGCTCCGGCACGCGCTGCGCAATGCCGCGGTGCCCGTCATCACCGTGATCGGGACTGGATTTGCGCTCCTGATCTCCGGCGTCGTCGTCACCGAAAGCGTGTTCAACCTGCCCGGAATCGGGCGCCTCACCGTCGATGCCGTGCTGGCGCGCGACTATCCGGTGATCCAGGCGATGATCCTTCTGACCTCGGGCATCTATGTCGCGGTCAACCTCTTGATCGACGTCGCCTACACTTTGCTTGACCCCAGAATTCGTTATTGAGGTTCGGCACCTATGGCGATCGAAACCCTCCCCGAACCGACGATACCGATCACCACGCCGTTCCGGCCGGGGCTCGGATTTCTCACGGCGACGCCGATCATTGCGGCGGCCACCATCTGCCTTGCGCTGGTGATCCTGTCCGCCGTGCTGGCGCCGTGGCTTGCGCCGCACGATCCCCTGCTGCTGGCGCCGGCGCAGCGCCTAAAGCCTGCCAGCGCGCAGTTCCTGCTCGGCACCGACGGTTACGGCCGCGACGTGCTGTCGCGCATTCTCTATGGCGGCCGGATCTCGATGCTGATCGGCCTCGGCGCTGCCGTCATCTCTATCGGCATCGGGCTGTTCATTGGCCTCATCTCCGGCTTCTTCAAATGGGTCGACGCGGTCATGATGCGGGTGATGGACGGATTGATGGCGATCCCGAGCATCCTGCTGGCCATTGCCGTGGTCTCGCTGTCGGGCGCGACCCTGATGACGGTCATGATCGCGATCACCATCCCCGAAATTCCGCGCGTGGCGCGATTGGTGCGCTCAGTGGTGCTGTCGGCGCGCGAGGAGCCTTACGTGGAGGCTGCAATCTCCGTCGGCTCCAGCCTGCCGAAAATCATGTGGCGGCATCTCATGCCGAACACGATTGCGCCCCTGATCGTGCAAGGCACTTACGTCTGCGCGTCCGCCGTTCTCACCGAGGCGATCCTCTCGTTCCTCGGCGCCGGCATCAGCCCGGAGACGCCCACCTGGGGCAACATTATGGCCGAGGGCCGCGCCTATTTTCAAATAAAGCCGTCGCTGATCTTTTGGCCGGGGCTGTTGCTGTCGATCGCGATTCTGAGCGTCAATCTGATCGGCGACGCCGCGCGCGATGCGCTCGATCCCCGCATGAAGCAGCGGGAGGGCGGCAAGTGACACCCCGTCATTGCCTGCGACAAACGCGAAGCGTTTGCGCAAGGGAGCACTTGCGACGAAGCAATCCAGTCCTTGCTGGGATCGATGGATTGCTTCGCTTCGCTCGCAATGACGGGGAGAGAACGGCGGCATGACCAGCATCGTCCTCGACATCAACAATCTCGTCGTCGGCCTCGGAAAGAACCCGAAAGCCCCGCGCATCATCGACGGCATTTCGCTGCAGGTGCGCGAGCGCGAGACGCTGTGCCTGGTCGGCGAAAGCGGCTCGGGAAAATCCGTTACGTCGCTGACCGTGATGGGGTTATTGCAGAGGGGCTCGCTGGTGCCGTCAGGCGGCAGCATAAAACTGGTCGGCGAAGAGCTGCTCACCGCCTCTGACCGCCGCCTGCGGCAGTTGCGCGCCACCACCATGGCGATGATCTTTCAGGAGCCGATGACAGCGCTCAACCCGGTAGTCCCGGTCGGCCGCCAGATCGACGAAGTGCTGCGGGTCCATACCAATCTTGACCCGCGGGCCAGGCGCAAGCGCATCCTCGCGATGATGGAACAGGTTCGGCTGCCCGAGATTGAACGGATTTTCGGCTCCTTCCCGCATCGATTGTCGGGCGGCCAGCGCCAGCGCATCATGATCGCGATGGCGCTGGTACTGGAACCAAAACTTCTGATCGCGGACGAGCCGACCACGGCGCTCGACGTCACCACGCAAAAGCAGATCCTCACGCTGATCCGCGACCTGCAAAGGGATCACGGCACCGCCGTGCTGTTCATTACCCATGACATGGGCGTGGTCGCCGAGATCGCCGACCGTGTCGCGGTGATGCGCCACGGGCAATTGGTCGAGACCGGCGCGCTCGACACCATCCTGCGCGCGCCCACCATGGAGTACACCCGCAATCTGCTCTCCGCAGTGCCGAGCCTGGTGCCGCGCCGGCCGCGCGCGGAGTCCAGGGAGCCGGTGGTGCTGGAGGCCAACGAACTCGGCAAAGTCTATCGCGAGCGCTCCTTCTTCGGTGGCACGCGCGAGGTGGTGGCGGCCAAGGAGGTCACGCTAACCTTGCGCAAGGGCCGCACGCTCGGCATTGTCGGCGAAAGCGGCTCCGGCAAATCGACGGTGGCGCGCTGCATCGTGCGGTTGATCGATCCGACATCCGGCGGCGTTCGCCTGGGCGGGCGCGAAATCTCCAAACTGTCGCGACGGCTCTTACAGCCGCACCGCAAGCGGATCCAGATCATCTTCCAGGATCCTTATCGTTCGCTCAATCCGCGCATCACGGTCGGCGAGACCATCGCCGAGGGCCCGATCAATTACGGCATGCCGCGGAACGAAGCGCTGGCGAAAGCGCGCGAACTGTTGGAATTGGTAGATCTGCCGCCCGACGCCATCTCGCGCTATCCGCACCAATTCTCCGGCGGCCAGCGCCAGCGCATCGCGATTGCGCGTGCACTCGCGCTTGATCCGGACGTGCTGGTGGCGGACGAAGCGGTCTCGGCGCTCGACGTCTCGGTTCAGGCGCAGGTCTTGGAACTGCTCGACGAAATCCAGACCCGGCTCGGCATCGCGCTGTTGTTCATCACCCACGATCTGCGTGTCGCCGCCCAAATCTGCGACGACGTCGCAGTGATGCAGCATGGCCGCATCGTCGAACAGGGACCGGCGGCGCAGGTCCTGACCCATCCGCAACAGGCCTACACACGGCAATTGCTCGAGGCAGCCCCCGGACGGGAATGGGATTTTGCGAATTTTAGGCCGGTGATGGCGGCCGGTGCGGCATAATCACCGTCACTGCGAACGCAGAAGCGTAGCCCGGATGGAGCGAAGCGAAATCCAGGACAATTGTGCCGCGGTGGAGCTTTTCCGGATTGCGCTTCGCTCCATCCGGGCTACGTCTCCAAGCAATTCCGAAACGGTGCGAAGCCATGCGCGAGCGGATTGCTTCGTCGCTTGCGCTTCTTGCAATGACTATTCTAACGTCGCGCGCACCAACAATCGACTGAGACAGAATTGATGACCCGTATCGCCGTTGGCGCCTTCCTGCACGAGACCAATACTTTCGCGCCGACGAAGGCGACCTATGACGCCTTCATGCATTGGCCCACGATGGCCCGCGGCGGCGACGCACCTAGGGTAAAGCACACGGTCAATGTCGGGCTGGCCGGCTTTGTCGAGCGGGCAGAGGCAAACGGCTGGGAGATCGTTTCCACGGTCGCGTGCTCCGCGAGCCCCTCGGCGCATGTCACCGAAGATGCCTTCGAGCGCATCGTCAAGGTAATGATCGAGGGCATCGCGGCGGCGGGGCCGCTCGACGCCGTCTATCTCGACCTGCACGGGGCCATGGTCACTGAACATTTCGACGACGGCGAAGGCGAAATCCTGGCGCGGGTGCGAAAGGCGATCGGCAACGACCTGCCGCTGGTGGCCAGCCTCGACCTGCACGCCAATGTGACGCCTGAAATGGTCGGGCATGCGGATGCACTTATCGCCTATCGCACCTATCCGCATGTCGACATGGCCGATACCGGCCGCGCCGCCGCGAAGCATCTCGAACTGCTGCTGCGGACGAAACAAAAATTTGCGAAAGCGTTCCGGCAATTGCCGTTCCTGATTCCGATCAGCTGGCAATGCACCAACGACCATCCCACCAAGGGCATCTATCAGAAGCTCGCGGCACTGGAGAGCGACGCGGTGCCGACGCTTTCCTTTGCGCCGGGCTTTCCGGCCGCGGATTTTGCGCATTGCGGGCCAAGCCTGTTCGCCTATGGCAGGACGCAGGCCGACGCGGATGCGGTAGTGGATAAACTCGCCGCGCTGATCGAGAGCCACGAAGACGATTTCGACGGCCGCATCTACACGCCCGACGAGGGTGTGCGGCACGCCATGGAACTGGCGAAGACCGCCAAGAAACCGGTTGTGATCGCCGACACCCAGGACAATCCCGGCGCTGGCGGCGATTCCGACACCACCGGCATGCTGCGCGCGCTGGTGCGTAACAACGCCCAGCGCGCCGCGATCGGCGTGATCTATGATCCCGCTTCCGCCAAGGCCGCGCATGAAGCGGGCGTCGGCGCCACCGTGACGCTAGCGCTCGGCGGCACATCGGGCATCCCGGGCGATGCGCCGTATCAAGAGACTTTCATGGTCGAGCAATTGTCCGACGGGAAGTTCCGGGCGCCCGGCCCCTATTACGGCGGCCGCGAGTTGGACATGGGACCGTCGGCGTGCCTGCGGATCGGCGATGTCAGGGTGGTCGTGGGCTCGCGCAAGGCGCAGCTCGCGGATCAGTCGATGTATCGCTATGTCGGCATCGAGCCGACCGAACAGGCGATCCTCGTCAACAAGAGCTCGGTGCATTTCCGCGCCGATTTCGAGCAGATCGCCGAAAAGCTCCTGATCTGCGCCGCGCCCGGCGCGATGCCGGCTGATCCCGCAGCATTGCCATGGACGCGGCTGCGTCCGGGCATTCGCATCAAGCCGAACGGCCCCGCTTTCGCGGCTCCACCCAAATCACGTTCAACATCTTCTGCAACCGGATAACAACATGCCCAATATCGACCGCATCGAAGCCTTTGCCGACGAGCTCACCGCGATCCGCAGGGATCTGCACGCGCATCCCGAGATCGGGTTTGAGGAAGTCCGCACCTCCGGCATCGTCGCCGACAAACTGACGCAATGGGGCATCGAGGTGCACCGCGGCCTCGGCGGCACCGGCGTGGTTGGCGTGCTCAAGGGCAAGGGCAATGGCGGCAAGCGCATCGGCCTGCGCGCCGACAT
>WNFM01237219.1_pt1 | contig 14498 bp, 13 predicted proteins | sample 5400271 | NCBI WGS metagenome assembly WNFM01 (sample SAMN13153352, study PRJNA577476) | soil metagenome | isolation source: 60 cm saprolite on Douglas fir-dominated hillslope | place: USA:California | collected 2013-09-17 | reverse complement strand
TCATCGTCTCGGTGCCAAAATTCTCCGCCCAGGCCATACGAAAGGCCTATGATATCGACTGGCATCCGCAGGAATTCGTCTCCAGCGTCGGCTCGTCGATTGCGGGCGCGATCAGACCGGCCGGTTTCGAAGCCGCCAAGGGCATCATCTCCGCTGCCTATCAGAAAGACCCAGCCGATCCGCAATGGGCCGATGACCCCGCGATGAAGGCCTGGAACGTGTGGATGGACAAGTACAATCCGCGGATCAACAAGAGCGACTACTATGCACCCTACGGCTACAATATCGGGTTCGCGGTGGTCGCCCTGCTCAAGCAGTGCGGCGACGACCTGACCCGCGAGAACATCATGAAGCAGGCCTCCCATCTCGACATGGAACTGCCGTTGCTGCTTCCGGGGATCCGGCTGAAGACCACTCCGACCGACCTGCGCCCGATCAAGCAGATGCGGCTGGTCCGCTTCAACGGCGAGCGCTACGTGCTGTTCAGCGACGTGATCGAAAGCAACTAGAGTGCTCGCGAGCAACTGGCGTGCTCGGGAGCAACTGGCGTGCTCGGGAGCAACTTGGTCGCAGCGCCGAGCGGCGGCGACCACTATTCGCCCAGCCCGCCCGCTGATAGTCTGCCGCCATTGCATGTGGGGACGCATTGGGGATGCGCAGCCATTTGGTGGTAAAATCAGGAGACTTTCGGCGCTGACGCTATTGCTGTCGCTGGTTTTCGCCGCGCCTGCCGCGGCCGAAAAACGTGTGGCGCTGGTGATCGGCAATTCGGCCTATCAAAACGTGACCCGGCTCGACAATCCGCGAAGCGACGCGGCGCTGATGGCCGAGACGCTCGGCACTCTCGGCTTCACGCTGGTCGGCGGCCGCGCCCAACTCGACCTCGACAAGGCGGCCATGGATGCCGCCGTGCAGAATTTCGGCCGGCAGGTTCAGGGCGCCGACGTCGCGTTGTTCTATTATGCGGGCCACGGCGTTCAGGTCTCCGGCTCGAACTATCTCGTGCCGGTCAGCGCCAATCCCACACGCGAGGCGGATGTCGATTTCCAGATGGTCGACGTCAACCTGGTGCTGCGCCAGATGCAGGGCTCCGGCACCCGGCTCAACATGGTGATCCTCGACGCCTGCCGGAACAATCCGTTCGGCGCGCGCGGCTTGCGCGCCTCCGATGGCGGCCTTGCCCAGATGCGCGCGCCGGAAGGCACACTGATCTCCTATGCGACCCAGCCCGGCAATGTCGCGCAGGACGGCAGCGACGGCCACAGCCCCTACACCAAGGCGCTGGCATCGACGATCAGGCAGGCCGGGCTCGACATCTTCCAGACCTTCAACCAGGTCGGCCTCGCCGTGAAGCGCGAAACCAGCGGCTCACAACAGCCCTGGGTGTCCTCCTCGCCGATCGACGGCACTTTCTATTTCGTGGCGCCGGCGCCCCCGCCATCGTCCCCGCTGGCCGCGGTGGCGCCACCACCCGAACCAAACCTCGCCTCCTCGCTTCGCCCGGATCCGGACCGGATTCCGATCAGGGATACCGTGCTGTTACGCGAATTGAGCGACCGGCTTTACGAGCACAATTTCGATCCCGAACCGCTCGACAGCAAGAACGGCATGCGGCTCGCGATCAGCAAGTTTCAGGAGAAGAGCAACATGACGCCGACCGGTGAACCGACCGAAGGCGTGCTGACGCGGCTGAGGAAACTGGATGATCTGACGCCGTGGGCGTCGATCGTCTACAATCCCGACGGCGACAAATGGGGAATGTCCTGGAATCACACCTCGCGCCGGGCCGCGGTCGATGATGCGCAAAACAGTTGTGGCGCCAGCAAATGTCCGAAGGAATTGAGCTTTTACGGCAAGCGATGCGGTGCTTTCGCGATCTCCGGCAAATCCTGGTCGCTGGTTCAGCGCGAGACCGTCGACCGCGCCAGGGAGGCCGCGCTTGACGAGTGCGGCAAGACTGGCAAATCTTGCCGCGTGATTGGTGCGGTCTGTGCCGACGGGTCCGGCCGCTAGATTTTTTTGTTCAAGAAATTGGAAGCACCATGCAAAATACCGCTCGACGTTCGATCAGGCGACCTTCGAACAGACGACCTTCGATCAGGCAACCTTCGATCAGGATTGGCCTGCTCTCTTTGTTGATTTCAGTCGCGTTCGGAGCCGGCTTTGCCGGCGCGCAATCCGGCAGCACGGGCGGCAGCATCGGCAACGACGAAAAATCGCTGTCCGGCTCACGCGAGGCGCCGCGTTCGGTAGAACCCTCCAAGCCGGCGCGCCGCAGCAAGCCTGAGGCGGAAGAACCGCGCCGCGCATCGAGATCCGGCGGTGGCGGCGGTGGCGCCGGCAGTTTTGACGGCGTGTGGGCGAGCACCAGCGTCGGCTGCGGTGGCACCCTTAGCGGCGCACTTGTCATCACCAGCGGCCGTATCATCGGCGAAGGCCTTACCGGCCATGTCAGCCCGAATGGTTCTGCGTCGGGGGCGGGAAGCACGCAGGGGATGAGCTGGACCAGTTCCGGTCGTTTCTCGAGCCGCAGCGGTTCCGGTTCGTACCGCCGCTCGGATGGATGTGTCGGAAGTTGGACCGCATCAAAACAATAATGCGCACGGCTGTTTTGCGGCTGCCGCAAGCCTCATTTGAGGCAGCGCGCAGGCCCTAATTATACCCAATCCGCTCCGGATTTGCGGCTCATTGCGACCCAAGTCTTTAAAGAGATTTGGCTCGTCGATGCGACGCGTCATTACCGGGGATCTAGATGTCAAACAGCTCAGCGAAATTCGTCGCGGCCCTGTTCGCCAGCGTTCTGGCAGGGGCCACCTTCACCTCCGTGACGGATATCCATGCGCAAGCCGCAGCCGCCGCAGACAACTGCCTGACCGCACCAAAAGACAAAACGCCCGCGGGCAGCCATTGGTACTATCGGCTTGAACGCGGCACCAAGCGCCAATGCTGGTATCTGCGCGACGAGAACGACAAGAGCGCACGCGCCGCGCCGCAGGACTCATCCACCGACGCTGCGCCGGAATCTGCGGCAGCCGATCCGGCCCCGCCACCGCGCCCGGTGGTGCGAAAATCGGTCGCGAACGCGCATGCCGAACTGACCTCCGCGCAGCAGCGCATCGAGCAGGAACCGGCCGCCGTTCCCGAACCGCGGACGGTCGGCATGGCGCCCGCGTCCACGTTTCAAAATAGTCCGTTTCAAAACAGCCCGGCCGCAAACGCTCCGGATACAACGACGCCGTCATCGACGGTCGCGACACGCTGGCCGGATTCCTCCGGGGTAACTTCGTCCAACACGTTCCGTACCGCTGCCGCCGAACCAACGGCCGCAGCGCCGGAAACCGACCAGGCGGCAACACCGCCCGCACCGGCGCCAGTCGCCCTTGCCGCGGCCGACTCATCGATGGCAAAGCAGTCGGCGTCGATGCAGATGCTGTTTCTGGTGATGGCCGGCGCGCTGGCGCTGGCGGGTATCACGGCGAGCCTGGTGTTCCGGTTCGGCCGCGCGCGGGGGCGCCGACCCGAGATTCGCCAGGGCCGCCGCGTGATCTGGGACCAGATCCACAGCGAACGTTCTTCGCCGTCGATGCTGCCTGACGAGGACGTTCCAATGTGGCGCCGCGACGAACCCCACGAACCCCACGATCCGCGCGCGCCGGATGATCCGCAGCGGCGCGTCACGGAAATGCTGTCGCGGCTGGCGCGAAGCGCACAGCACTGACGGGCTCTATGTTTTGACGCGTTTTCCCAGCGCGAACCGATGCCTATCCCCGGATCAAGTCCGAGGGCATGCTTCGCTTGAAAACGCTATGACTATTTTTCCAACTGGCGCTGCAGGCCGCGAACGAACTCGGTGAGGCCAGTGCGGCGGACGCGCTTGAGCCGCTCGGCCTTGAGGATCGACTGCACTTCGGCGAAGGCCTCGTCGACGTTGTGATTGACGATGATGTAATCGTATTCGGCCCAATGGCTGAGTTCGTGGCTGGCACGGTCCATGCGCCCGCGAATGACCTCGTCCGAATCCTGCGCGCGGGTATGAAGCCGTTTTTCGAGATCGGCGGCCGAGGGCGGCAGGATGAACACGCTGACGACGTCGGTAGAGGCCTTTTCCCGCAATTGCTGCGTGCCCTGCCAGTCGATGTCGAACAGCACGTCCTGCCCGGCCGTCAGCGCGGTCTCGACCGGCGCGCGCGGCGTGCCGTAGCGATTGTCGAACACGGTGGCCCATTCGAGCAATTCGCCCTGGCCTGCCATCGCCTCGAATCTGGGTTTGTCGACGAAGAAATAATCGCGGCCGTCGACCTCACCCGGGCGCATCGGCCGCGTGGTCGCCGACACCGACATCTTCAGGCCAGGGGTGCGCTCGATCAACATGCGCGACAGCGTGGTCTTGCCCGCGCCTGATGGCGACGACAGCACGAACATCAGACCGCGCCGTTCCACCCCGTCGAAGCCAACAGCCGTCATCGGTCACTCCAGATTCTGGACCTGTTCGCGAAACTGCTCGACCACGTTTTTCATCTCGAGCCCGGTCTGGGTCAATTCCAGATCGTTCGATTTGGAGCAGCAGGTATTGACCTCGCGGTTGAATTCCTGCGCCAAAAAATCCAGTCGCCGCCCGACCGGTCCGCCCTTGCGGATCATTTCGCGCGCCTGGGTAACATGCGAGGCGATACGGTCGAGCTCTTCGCGGATGTCGGCCTTGGTCGCGATCATGATCGCTTCCTGATTGAGCCGATCCGAATCGAAACGGTCGGAGGTTTCCAGCAGCGCCGCGATTTGCTCGGCCAGGCGCGCCTTGATCGCCTCGGGCTTGCGGCCCGGTGCAGCCTCGGCCTTCTTCGCCAGCGTCTCGATCTCGTCCATGCGCTGGACCAGAATTTGTCCGAGTGTCGCACCCTCGTGGCGGCGCATCTCGACCAGATGGGCGAGCGCCTGCTCGAACGCCGCGGCCGCCGCGTCTTTTGCCGCCTTCTCTTCCGCTTCGTCGCTCTCGGGCTCGACAACCTCGATGACACCCTTGAGGCCGAGGAGTCCGTCAATGCTCGGCGCCACCGCGTCGATCTTGCCGCCGAGCACACCGGCCACCTTGATGATCGAGGCCAGCACGTCTTCATTGATGCGCACCGTCGAGACCGCGTTGGCGCGCTTGACGTTGAGGTTGGCATATACCGTTCCGCGCGAGAGAACCTCGCCGGCACGCTTCTTGGCCAGGGCCTCGAGTTCATCCCATCCCGGCGGCAGCCGCAGCCGCAGGTCAAAGCCCTTGGCGTTGACCGATTTCAATTCCCACTCGAACGTGTAGGGACCGCTGACGCCGTGGCTCCGGGCAAAACCGGTCATGCTCGATAGCGCCATTGCGTCAATCTCTCCGAAAGGCGGGGTACGGGACTCGCTGGGCGGGACTCGCTAAGAATCTGGCGACCTTAAAACGATTTCCGCCAAAGTGGAATTAGGTTCCAATCCGCAACGAGGGCGTCAACGCTGAAGCACCGGCGGCGTTGTGGTCGATTGCGCCGCGCCCTGGCGCGCGGGTGCAGCCGCAGGCGCCGCGGGACGCGCGGGCTTCTTCGGCGCCGCAGGCCTTGGCGTCGCTGCGGTCGGATTGGTATCGGCAGCACCCGCTGCGGCCGCCGGCGGCGGCGCGTCGTCGGCGGGTTCGACGGTGTCGTTCTGAATCTGCTTTTCGATCGCCCGCAGCTTGGCGACGTTCTTCTGATGCTGGTCGTAGGTTTCGGTGAAGGTATGCCCGCCGGTGCCGTCGGCGACGAAGAACAGGTCGCGCGTCCGCGCCGGGTTGGCAGCCGCTTCCAGCGAGGCGCGGCCGGGATTGGCGATCGGGCCCGGCGGCAGACCGTCGATCACATAGGTGTTGTAGGGCGACGGCTGCGTGATTTCCGAGCGCTTGATCGGCCGGCCCAGCGTGCCCTTGCCGCCAACCAGACCGTAGATGATGGTCGGATCGGACTGCAGCTTGATCTTCTGACGCAAGCGATTGACGAATACCGCGGCGACGCGGCTGCGCTCGTCGGCCTTGCCGGTTTCCTTCTCGATGATCGAGGCCAGCGTGACCAGTGCCTCCGGCGACTTGATCGGAACGTCCGGATTGCGGCGCTCCCAGATTTCCGCAAGCACCCGCTTCTGGGTCTGCTGCATGCGCTGGATCACCTGATCGCGCGTGGTGCCGCGCGGGAACTTGTAGGTCTCGGGCAGCAGCGTGCCCTCACGCGGTACCTCCCGCACGGACCCTGCGAAGATGTCGCTGTCGGTGAGCCGCGCCACGATCTGTTCCGAGGTCAGGCCTTCGGGAATGGTGACGGCGTGCTGCACCACTTTGCCCTCGACAATGGTGGCAATGACGTCGCGCAGGCTGGCGCCCTTCCTGAATTCATATTCGCCGGGCTTGAGATCGGAACTCGCCTTCAGCGCAAACACGCTGCCGATGAACGCCCACGGATTGACGTTGATCACGCCCTCGCGCTGCAGGGCGTCCGCGATGTCGCGTTTGCCGGCACGCGCGGGAATGTTGACGACCTTGTCTTCCCTGAGCGGGCCCGGCGTTTCCAGCAATTGCCTACCGTAATAATACGCAGTCCCCGCGCCGATCATCAGGATGATCAGGATGGTGATGATGGCATTGCCGATCACCACGAACGGATTGCGGGCGCGCTCCGACCGCTTCGGCGGCGGCGGTACCTGCTCGGGCTCCAGCGCAGCGCGCGGGCTCCGTGGTGAAATGGGCGGCCTCTCACTCATCGATGCAACCTGAATCCTGCCGGTTCAATCGTGGCCTGACAAATCTGCCCAGCCAATAGCACACGCCCACACTTAGAAGTCATCGCCGAATACGGCAAAACGGTGGAGTCGATCTAAAGACTTGCTAAACACTTGCTAGTCAATCACGCGTCGCACGATCACGGAGGCGTTGGTACCCCCGAAACCGAAGGAATTGGAGAGCGCGACGTCAATCTCGCGCTTGCGCGCCGTTATCGGCACCAGATCGATCGCGGTTTCCACCGACGGATTTTCGAGATTGATGGTGGGCGGAACGATGTTGTCGCGAATCGCAAGGATGCAGAAGATCGCCTCGATGGCGCCGGCGGCGCCCAGCAGGTGCCCGGTCGACGATTTGGTCGACGACATCGCCACTTTCGAGGCAGCGTTGCCAAGCAGCCGTTCCACCGCGCCGAGCTCGATCTCGTCGCCGATCTGCGTCGAAGTGCCGTGCGCGTTGATGTAGTCGAGATCGGACGCGGCAATGCCGGCGCGCTTCAGCGCAGCACTCATGCTGCGGAAGCCGCCATTGCCATCTGGCGCCGGTGACGTGATGTGATGTGCATCGCCCGACAGACCGTAGCCGACCACTTCGGCGTAGATTTTCGCCCCGCGGTTCTTCGCGTGCTCGTATTCCTCGAGCACCACGATGCCGGCGCCCTCGCCCATCACGAAGCCGTCGCGATCCTTGTCATAAGGGCGCGAGGCCCTTTCCGGCGTTTCGTTAAAGGCGGTCGAAAGCGCGCGCGCGGCGCAGAAGCCCGCCATGGCGAGCCGGCAGATCGGCGATTCGGTTCCACCCGCGACCATGACGTCGGCGTCGCCGAGCATGATCAGCCGGGAGGCGTCGCCGATCGCATGCGCGCCGGTCGAACAGGCCGTTACGACGGAATGATTGGGTCCCTTGAGGCCGTGCTCGATCGAGACATAGCCGGACGCGAGATTGATCAGCCGACCGGGAATGAAGAACGGCGATACCTTGCGCGGGCCGCGTTCCTTCAGCAGCAGCGCTGTGTCGGCGATGCCGGACAGGCCGCCGATCCCCGAGCCGATCAGGGTCCCGGTCGCGCATTGGTCCGCCTCGGACTCGGGATGCCAGTTGGCATCGTCCAGCGCCTGGCGCGCGGCGGCCATCGCGAAGATGATGAAGTCGTCGACCTTGCGCTGGTCCTTTGGCTCCATCCACTGGTCGGGATTGAAGCTGCCGTTACTGCCGTCGCCGCGCGGAATCACGCAGGCGATCCGGGTGGAGAGATCGGCGACTTCAAACGTCTCGATCTTCCTGGCGCCGCTCTCGCCGTTGAGAATACGCGCCCACGTTGTGTCAACGCCACAGCCGAGCGGCGTAACCATGCCCAGCCCCGTGACGACAACCCGTCTCATGTCAAAAACTCCAGCCCGAAACTGGCGGCCCAAAACAAGAAACCGGGGGACCGTTCAGCAACGGTCCGTCCGGCTCTGGTATACCGCGCCCGGGACGTCAGCTTTTCGCGTTCTTTTCGAGAAACTTCGTCGCGTCGCCGACGGTCAAAATCGTCTCGGCGGCGTCATCGGGAATTTCGCAACCGAACTCTTCTTCAAATGCCATCACAAGCTCGACGGTGTCGAGGCTGTCGGCGCCGAGGTCGTCGATGAAACTCGCAGCGTCGACCCCCTTGTCCGGCTCGACACCGAGATGCTCGACAACAATTTTCTTAACCCGCTCGCCAATCTCACTCATCGTTCAACCTCGTGCTTGTTCCATTGGACCCGACCCCAAGAAGCTACAGCGACGCTACAGAGACGCTACGAGCCATCGTGGTCGTTAAACTTCCTTCGCTATCGCGCATAGTCTTGATTCGGCCCGGTGGTAGCCGACAAAGCCCGGCGAACGGCAGGCGACGCCACGCCAATATACAGGGTTTCAAAATCCTGCAATGGCCTTCTTTGCACATCCGTCGGGGTTCGGTTATCATACTTCCCCAGCCTTGACTACAAACCTCGCCCAACCGCCCGAAACGGCCTTTCGCCGCACCGGCCGGACAGGTAAATCGCTCAAATCATGGCCATTCCGCCGTTGACATGAATCGTCTGGCCGGTGACGTAGCCGCCCTCGTTCGAAGCCAGATAGACCGCAGCTGCAGCAATGTCCTCAGGCGTCCCCAGCCGTGCGGCAGGAACCTTGGTCAGGATGGACTCACGCTGCTTGTCGTTGAGCGCGTCGGTCATCGGCGTCTTGATGAATCCCGGCGCGATGCAATTGGCGGTCACGTTGCGCTTGGCATATTCCGCGCCCTTGGCCTGGCCGGGATTGCCGGTGACGCCGACGATCGAGGTGATCGCGATGATGCGGCCGAAACGCTTGCGCATCATCAGTTTGGTCGCGGCGCGCGCCAGCCGGAAGGTCGCGGTCAGGTTGACCTTGATGACGTCGTCCCAGTCCTCGTCGCGCAATTGCACGAACAGGTTGTCGCGGGTGATGCCGGCGTTGGCGATCAGGATATCGACCTGCCCCATCGCCGCTTCCGCCGCCGGCACCAGCGCTTCGACCTCGGCGCTATCAGAGAGGTTGCACGGCAACACATGGACGCGATCGCCCAGTTGGCCGGCGAAAGAATCCAGCACCTCGCGGCGGGTGCCCGAAATCGCAACCGTCGCACCCTGCTTGTGCAGGGCCTGCGCGATCGCCCCACCGATGCCACCGGTCGCGCCGGTCACCAGCGCCGTCCTGCCCGTCAAATCGAACATCATAATCTCCTTCCGGGAGCAGCCTTTAAACCGAAGCTGCCAACGCGTCCTTGGCCGCCGCAATGTCGTTGGGTCCACTGACCGACACGCCGACCGCGCCGTCGGCAATGCGCTTGACCAGCCCGCTCAACACCTTGCCGGCGCCGATCTCGAAAAACCTGTTAACGCCGTGGGCCGCCATGTAAGCGACCGACTCGCGCCAGCGCACGGTGCCGGTGACCTGTTCGATCAGCCGGCGGCGGATCTCGTCGGGGTCGGTGATGGCCGAAGCCAGCACATTCGACACCAGCGGCGCGGCCGGCGCCTTGATCGTCACTTCGGCCAATGCTTTTGCCATCGCGTCGGCGGCAGGCTGCATCAGCTTGCAATGGAACGGCGCCGATACCGGCAGCAGCATCGCCCGCTTGGCGCCCTTGGTCTTGGCGATGTCGAGCGCGCGTTCGACCGCGGCCTTGTCGCCGGAGACGACCACCTGCCCGCCGCCATTGTCGTTGGCGGCCTGGCAGACCTGTCCCTGCGCGGCTTCGGCGGCAACCGCCACAGCCGCCTCGTAGTCGAGCCCAAGCAGCGCTGCCATCGCGCCGACGCCGACCGGCACGGCCTTCTGCATCGCAAGGCCACGAATGCGCAGCAGGCGCGCGGTGTCGCTGATGCTGAGGCTGCCGGCTGCGGCCAGCGCGGAATATTCACCGAGCGAGTGGCCGGCAACGTAAGCGGCATCGCGCCCGACCGAGAAGCCTGCCTCGGCCTCCAGCACGCGCAGCGTCGCGAGCGAGACCGCCATCAGGGCCGGCTGGGCGTTTTCGGTGAGTTGGAGGGTTTCGGACGGGCCATCCCATATGATGGCCGTCAGCTTCTCGCCGAGCGCCGCATCGACCTCGTCAAACACCGCCCGCGCGGCCGGAAAGGCCTCCGCCAGGGCCTTGCCCATGCCGACCGCCTGGGAACCCTGCCCCGGAAATGTAAATGCAGCCGTCATCGGCGCTCCCTTATGAAGAAGAGCGGTAAGTCACTGACCAAGGCCGGGATGTCAAGCCGCGCTGCGGGATAGTGGGGCCGGTTGGAGGCTCTGGGGACCAGATACAAAATCGCGAAAACAACCCCATGCAAAGTAGAACGGAGCGCGAAAAACGGCCTGCCATCGCGACAAAGCCTAATCTCATCCAGCTCTAGAAGCCGCCGGCCGCCTGATCGCTGCCGACCTCGGCGCCGGCCCGTGCACGGCGCGCATTGCTCGCCAACTGCCCCGGGTGGTCCTCAAGGTTCGGCTTCGCCGTCGCCAGCCGCAGTACGGCCGCGTAATTCGGCTGCACTTCCATGCCGACCGCATGCCGGCTTTGGCTCAGAATCCGGTGCACCAGCGGCAGGTTGTAGCAGGGCACATAGAACAGCAGATGATGCTCAAGGTGGTAGTTGACGTAATACGGCGCGATGAACAGCCGCTCAAGGAAATTGGCGTGGGTGGTGCGGGTGTTGCGCAGGGGATCGGCGCTGTCGGGCACCACGGCGTGCTCGGCGATGTTGCGGATGCGGGTGATCACCATCTGCCAGGTGACGAGCGGCAACAACCACAGCAGCGGATAGGCCCACCAGACGCCAGCGGCGGCCAGACCCGCGAACAGCACCGCGTTGACGACGCATTGCGGGCCGAGCTTCTCCCAGAAATGCGCGACACGCTGCGAAAACGGCCACTCTTTCGGCCCGAGCGCATTGAGCCATTGCGCCTTGCGCTGCTGATAGCCGGTCCGCCCGGTGATATCGCGCAGGAATTTTCGACGATAGCTCATCCCCGTGATCGGGAACGGCGCAGACAGCACCAGGTCGGGATCATCTTCCTGCTGCGTCTTGGCATGATGCTGCAGATGATAGCGGCGATAGGCGCGCGTCTCGGCGAAAACCGGATAGGCGCAAAACCACTGGCTCATCGTGAGATTGGTCTTTTCATTCGCGGAAAGACAGCCATGCGCGCCGTCATGCATCAGGATCGCAAGCCCGAGCTGGCGCGAGCCGATAATGCCGACCGCCAGGATGAAGGTCAGCGGATTGGGCCACCACGCCACCAGCGCGAGCGCGCCCAAAATCAGCGCCCAGGCGTGCGCGATCATGGCCACGCCCTTCCACGTCGACCGCTCGCGCACGGCGATCAGTTGATCCTCGGTCAGGAAGTCGCGGGCCCGCATGCGAAGCGCGGTCATGATGAAGTCTCCCCGTCGGGTGAATCCAAAACGGATGCGTTGTTGTCATCGACGACGCGCAGCCGCGCGCGCTCGCCGACGGCCTTCATTGTCGCCTGCTCGCCCAGCACCCGCAGCATCTCGGCGCATAGTTCGTCCGCCGAGCGGCCCATGGCATAGCCCTCGACCATCACGCCGATCGCGACCGCCCAGAACCGCCGCGAGGTCGCGTCGGGATCGCGTAAGGTATTCCAGCCGTGCCGTTCAATCTGGTTCGAATAGGCGCGCAGCCCCTCGCCGTGCAGCCGCTCGATGGTGCGCTCCACCAGCGGCGCGAGATCCTGGCGGCGCCGCGTCAAGGTCAGCGCCTCGGCGAAGAACGCGACCGAATCGGTCGCCGTCACGCTCTCGACCAGCGCGCGGGTGTAATCCCGCGGCGTATGCACCTGCAGCGCGGCCTGCTCGGCCGCGCGAGCCACATACAGCATGTCGCGGCAGGCGGCTTCGACGAACAACGCTTCCTTGGTGCGGAAGTAATAGGTGATCTGGCTGGGGAAAGCGTCGGCAGCGGCTGCGATATCCGAGATCGACGTGCCGGCCAAACCCCGCTCCCTGAACAGCCGGCTGGCGCCGTCGAGCAGGCGCGAGCGCATCTCGCGCCCGGCGGAACGGGTGGCGCGTGCGGCGTGCTTGGGGTCGCTGCTGGGCGCTTCGGAAGCCGGTTGGACGGATTTGGGAGCCATTTTGCCCTCTCGATGCTTATTTGTATGATATACAAACAAATATGTCAATCGAGCGCGTGTGTTAGCCTCCGGACGGTTCCGCTGGTTCAGCAATCCGGCTGGAAACCCCGCCAAACTCGGCATCAATGCTTGCCAGCGTGCCGAAAATCCTTATAACCCGCGCATCCGTGGATCCCGGCCGGGAGCTGAACGGACGGTCTCAGCAATCTCACCTTTTCGGCGATGTTGATGTGGCAGGGCCAGTCGGCCCGTCGTCCCGTGCTTCCGCCTTCTGAGCATTATCGAGTCCTTTCCGAAGGTCTCGAAGGGCTTGCCGCCGGGAACCGCGCCAACACAGGAAAGGACACCCATGCCTCTTTATGAGCATGTTTTTCTCGCGCGTCAGGATGCGAGCACCCAGCAGGTCGAAGAACTGACCACCCAGATGACCGGCATCGTCGAAGGTCTCGGCGGCAAGGTCGTGAAGATGGAAAACTGGGGCGTGCGCTCGCTCACCTATCGCATGAACAAGAATCGCAAGGCGCATTTCGTTCTGATGAACCTCGATGCCCCCTCTTCCGCGGTCACCGAGATCGAGCGGCAGGAGCGGATCAGCGAAGACGTGATCCGTTATCTCACCGTCCGCGTCGAAGAGCACGAGGAAGGTCCCTCGGCGATGATGCGCAAGGCCGATCGCGATCGCGAACGTGACGATCGTGGCGGCGGCTTCCGCGGCGACCGCGAAGGCGGCTTCCGGGGCGATCGCGAAGGCGGTGGTTTCCGTGGCGGCGAAGGTGGCGGCTTTCGGGGCGATCGTGGCCCGCGTCGGCCGCGTGACGACGAAGCAACCACCGCAGCGGTTGAGGAGTAAGAATCATGGCTGAAGGTTCACGGGTCCGAATGCGCCGAAGATCGACTACAAGGATTCCAAGCTGCTGATGCGTTACGTCTCCGAGCGCGGCAAGATCGTGCCGAGCCGCATCACCGCCGTCTCCGCCAAGAAGCAGCGTGAACTCGCCCGCGCCATCAAGCGCTCGCGGTTCCTCGGCCTCTTGCCCTACGTTATTCGCTAAACTCGATTCCGTTCCGCGGCGTTCGCGCCGCGGAACGCAGTCTTCATAAGGCTTCCGGGTCGTCCGGTCGCCGATGGTTGGGGTCCAAGCGACCTCTAACCGCTCGAAAGGAGCGGGACAGCTGATGATCGCGATTACACTCATTGCGCTTGCGGCCGGCTCTGCGTCGGCCCTGATGTTCGCCTCGATCATTTCGGGCGCGCTGATTTCGCTCGTGCTGTTCTACCTGTCGCCGCTGCCGCTGATGGTGACGGCGCTCGGATGGGGACCGCTCGCAGCAACGATCGGCGGCATTGCCGCCGCCTCCGGCCTCGGCGCGATGTTCGGCCTGCCCTACTGCGTTGCCTTTGCGCTCACCGTCGCGCTGCCGGCCTGGTGGCTTGGCCATCTCGCGCTGCTCGGCCGGCCGACGGCCAACGCCGCGCCCGCTACCGGCGTCGCGCCGGCTGCCCCCACGCTCGAATGGTATCCGGTCGGCCGCATCCTGCTCTGGATCGCCGGCTTTGCAGCGCTCACGACCATCGCGGCCATGCTGACGCTCGGCACCGATGCCGAAGCCATCACCGGCACACTGCGCCGCGGGCTGTTGCGGATTCTCGGCCCCCGCGACGCGGCCTCTTCGGGCGACGTCGAGCGCTGGGTTGCAGCGCTCTCTCTCATTGCAGCGCCGGCGGCAGCGATCGTCTCGATGATGACGCTGACTCTCAATCTCTGGCTTGCCGGCAAGATCGCGGCGACCTCAGGCCGGCTGCACCGGCCCTGGCCGGATCTGCGAACCGCGGAACTGCCGCCGATGACGCTGGTGGTGCTGTCGGTAGCATTGGCCTTCTGTTTCATCGGCGGACTTGCCGCCATGTTCGCGCAGATCGCCACCACGGCGCTGATGATGGCCTATGCCTTTACCGGCTTTGCCGTACTGCACACGCTGACGCTGGCGCTGAAGAGCCGAGCGCTCTGGCTGTCCTGCACCTATGCCATCGTCGTGGTGTTCGGCTGGCCGGTGCTGGCGATGGTCGCGCTCGGTCTTGCCG
>WNFM01084458.1_pt1 | contig 14500 bp, 16 predicted proteins | sample 5400271 | NCBI WGS metagenome assembly WNFM01 (sample SAMN13153352, study PRJNA577476) | soil metagenome | isolation source: 60 cm saprolite on Douglas fir-dominated hillslope | place: USA:California | collected 2013-09-17 | reverse complement strand
CACAGACGTATTGAGTGAAGGTCAAAATTTGCAAGATGCTAACATCGTTGTGAATTATGATCTCCCCTGGGCCATTATTCGCCTGATTCAGCGTGCAGGGCGCGTAGACCGTATTGGGCAGAAGTCAGATACCATCCTCTGTTATTCGTTCCTGCCTGCTGATGGTGTTGAGCGCGTTATTCGCTTGCGCGCGCGGGTTCGTCAGCGTCTACAGCTAAATGCCGAGGTCGTTGGTACCGATGAAGCTTTTTTTGAGGATGATGCCGATGATCAAACTATTCTCAACATCTATAATGAGAAAGCGGGTATCCTGGACGGAGACGTTGATACAGAGGTTGACCTGGCATCATATGCCTATCAGATCTGGAAGAATGCGACGGATGCCAACCCTCCCCTGAGATCAATCATCGAAAAATTGCCCAATGTGGTCTTCTCCACCCGTGCTCATGTGGGTACCGTTGCCGCGCCACAGGGTATTCTGGTATACATGCGTACTGCTGAGGGTAACGATTCGCTGGCATGGATCGACCGCAATGGCAAAAGCGTTACCCAATCCCAACTAGCTATTCTGCTTGCCGCTGAGTGTTCCCTGAATACACCAGCTATTGAACGACCTGTCAGTCAACACGAATTGGTACGCCTTGGTGTCGAACATATCGCTGAGGAAGAAAAGATGGTCGGTGGTCAGCTTGGCCGTCCCTCCGGCGCACGCTATAGAACCTATCAACGGCTCAAACAGTACGCCGATACGCTTAAAGACACACTCTTTGAATCGATTGAACTGCTTAAGGCTATTGACGATATCTACCGCTATCCCTTACAACAGGTCGCGATTGATAAGCTCAATCGCCAACTCAAGAGCGGTATCAGTGACGATATGCTGAAAGACTTGGTAATTGGACTACGAGCCGATGATCGGCTCTGTCTGATACAAGAAGAAGATCAGGTGCACGAACCGCACATTATCTGTTCGCTGGGTTTATTTGATCCAGGAAGGGAATACTAACTCATGCCAATTATTCGAGAACTCGCCCAACAGTATCTCAAAACTTCTGATTTTAAAACCTTGTTTATACAGCAACTTGGGTGGAATAATTACAATTCCAGACTCCTCTATATCTCCATTGATCAACAAACCTTTACATTGCGAGGAGTGGTGGAGAAGCGTGGTATGGTGGTCTATGTGTGTGAGCCAGGCTCAGATGGTGCTATTCCTGATTACCTTTTACGCCTTAAAATTGAAAAAGAAGTCACCAAAATTACCTACGAACATATCATTATCTATATTGATGCACAGCGAGAGCACCAGGTATGGCAATGGATGCGTCGTGAACCTGGAAAACCAACGGCCAGCCGGGAAATTCCTTTTTCTAAAATCCAGACAGGTGAGGCTCTCTTACAGAAACTTCCTGGTATCGCCTTCGATTTAAGCCAGGAAGAGCATCTCACAACTAGCTAACCCGATGTGCAAGTTTTTTTAAGCGACCAGCCGATCCAACTGGAGCGGAGGAGCCTCATCTTGCAAATTGAACAACACACAAATGGTATGCATAAGCACCATGCGCAGCAAGCGATTGCGCAAGTGCCACAGATCACGAGCCCAGACGCGCTTCGCCCCACAGCGGTCCGTCAGTTGTCCGAAGACGGTATCGATGCGATAGCGCACCCGTCCCAGCACAGGACTCCAGCTGTGAGCGGGCTGCGAGCTGGCTTTGCGAAACGGAGCCAGCAGCACCACCCCAACCTGGCGCAAGGCCGCTTGCAGCGCGGGCAGCCAGTAGTTGCGATCTCCCAAGAGCAGCCCGCTCGTGCCTGCCGTCAGATCCCAGACGACTTCACCCTCATGCACGTTGGCCGGGGCCAGGTACATCTGGGTAATGACTCCCGGCCAACACAGCCGCAGATGCAGCCGAAAGCCGTAGAAGGTCTGCCGACAGGTATGATCTTTGCCAAAGCTGGCACTGTCGTCAAACCGATGGCAGCGATAGGCGCGCGCAAACTGGCAGACCGGGATCGGCATACTATCCACGATCGCCACCGTCGGATCATAGAGCAAGAGGCCGTCACGGATAAGGCACCACAACCGCTCTTTCACGGCCCACAAGTTGGCCGCCTGGCGCACAAAGGTCGTACGATCGACCTGCGCCATCGCTGGGAAAAAGTGTGCGTAGTGGCGGCGGAAGTAGTCAAACACTTCCTGATCTTGGCTCAGACCCAAGTAGGTTCCGGCCACTTCGATCGTCACGACTTCGCTATCGGCCAGTTTGGGCAGGGGACCTCGTTCGCGCAAGCGCTTTCCTTTCGTCACGGTTGGCAGCATCTCGTCAATCAGACAGAAACATGTGATAATAAAGTCGTCCAGGTTCATGGCTTCCCTCCTCAGAAACTTACAATACTTCTGAGAAGAGTAGACTCCATGAACCTTTCCTTTGGCAAGAATACTTGCACATCGGGTTAGCTACATCACCAGCAGTGTACGCCGAGCTTTTGATGTTGATCGTGTCACGAAGCGTTTCTATGATCGCTTCCAAGCTGAACATGCTACATTCCTGAGGTTCATCGAGGGTATCCCTGTTGAAGGGGATCGCGAATGGTATGCATCGCTGATGCTCAACCGCTTGATGTTTGTCTATTTTATACAGAAAAAGGGCTTTCTGGACAACAATGAACACTATCTGAGGAGTCGCCTACGAGCTGTCCAGGAGCAAAAGGGCAATGGCAACTTCCTGAATTTCTATCGTCATTTTCTGTTGCGTCTCTTTCACGAGGGATTGGGCAAGCAGGAACACTCGGCAGAGCTTGAGGCTCTGCTTGGCAAAGTGCCCTATCTGAATGGTGGCCTCTTCGATGTGCATGAACTGGAACGAGCTAACCAGGGTATCCAGATTGCTGATGAGGCATTTGAAAAGCTTTTTGACTTCTTCGATGCCTACCAATGGCACCTGGACGAACGCCCCCTACGAGCGGATAACGAGATCAATCCAGATGTACTGGGCTACATCTTTGAGAAGTACATTAACCAGAAACAGATGGGAGCCTATTATACAAAAGAGGACATTACTGGGTATATCAGCAAAAATACCATTATTCCATTCCTCTTTGATGCTGCCGAAAATAACTGTGTCATCGCTTTCGAACCTGGCAGCATCACATGGCGACTGTTGCAAGAAAATCCAGACCTCTACTTCTACGAAGCCGTGAAAAAAGGGGTAGAGCTACCCCTTCCTCTTGAGATCGCTGTAGGGCTGGACGATGTTTCCTACCGTACGGAATGGAATAAGCCTGCACCGGAAAAGTACGCCTTACCAACAGAAATTTGGCGCGAGGTGGTAGCACGGCGTAAACGCTACGAGGAGGTTCGTGCTAAACTGGCATCCGGTGAAGTTCACTCCATCAATGATCTGATTACCTACAATCTCGACATTCGTCAATTTGCCCACGATGTGATTGAAAGCAGCGAAGGACCAGAGTTGGTCCGAGCATTTTATAACAGTATTACTAATGTTACCATCCTAGACCCAACCTGTGGCTCTGGCGCCTTTCTCTTTGCCGCGCTCAACATTCTTGAACCGCTCTACGAAGCCTGTCTTGAACGTATGCAATCAATGGTCAGTGATCGCGACCGTCTCAACGAATATGCCACGTCACATGGACGCGGAAGCGGCCAGCAAAGCCTGACTGATTTTCGTATTTTTCTTAAACAGGTAGAACAGCATCCAAACCGCCGCTACTTCATTCTAAAATCAATCATTATCAACAACCTCTACGGTGTGGATATTATGGAAGAAGCCACCGAAATTTGTAAACTGCGCCTTTTCCTCAAGTTGGCAGCGCAGGTAGAGCGAGATATCACTAAGCCCAACTTCGGACTCGAACCACTTCCCGATATCGACTTCAATATCCGAGCAGGCAACACATTAGTAGGTTTCGCGACCTACGAAGAGGCAGAGAAGGCCATTTCAAGCAAGTTAGATTTTGGCAACGTGCTGGGGCGTATTGAGCAAAAAGCTAAAGAGGTAGAACGAGATTTTGAAAACTTCCGCAAGACGCAAACAGAAATGGATATTGATCCTATAGCAATGACTGACATGAAGCGTCAAATCCGTGAGCAGCTGAAAGACCTAAACGCGGAACTCGATAGTTATCTAGCCGGAGAATACGGTATTGATCAGAACAATATCCCTAACAAAAAAGACTATAAGCAAAAATATGAGCAGTGGCAACTAAGCTATCAGCCCTTCCATTGGTTCGTGGAATTTTACGGGATTATGAAGGGCGGCGGTTTTGATGTGATTATTGGGAATCCGCCGTATGTGGAGTACAGTAAGGTACGTAAAGAATATACTATCAGAGATTATGAAACTGAGTCATGCGGAAACTTATACGCTTATGTGATGGAACGGTCATTGGGGTTACAGCCCTCGAATGGTAGGAATGGAATGATAGTACCAATCAGCATGTTATGCACAGAACGCATGATTCCTCTACAAAAAGTAATTCTTTGCCATAATAGAAGTTGGAATAGCTCATTTGACACAAGTCCTAGTCAACTATTTTCAGGAGTATCCCAACGCCTATCGATCAATTTGTATGCCAACGGGCTTGATGAAGGAAATATTTATCTTGGAGGTTATAGGCGATGGAATGAGGAAGAAAGAGAAAAACTCCTCGAATCCACTACATACGTCAAGCTACCCATTAAGGAAATAGAACTCGGCTATTTTACAAAAATAGCCTCTTCCATAGAAAGATCGATTATCACAAAGTTATGCGGACAGAAAGCTGCAGATTTTGAAATAATTTCCAATGAACATCCAATTTTCGTACACCGCATCATACGTTACTTTATAAAAGCCATTGATTTTATACCCTATTTTTGGAATGAATCTGAGGGTCAAAAAAAGTCAGAAGATTATAAACCTTTCTTTTTCAGGCCTGATGTGATGTATGCTATTGCAGCGATACTTAACAGCTCGCTATTTTACTGGTTTTGGCATGCTTTTAGCGATGGTTTTCATTGTGGATACAGAGATGTACGAGCATTCAGACTAGGGGATCTTCAAGAATCTAAAGAATTACCAAGATTACAAAGCCTTGGCAATGAACTAATGATGGCTCTTCAAAAAAGTGTTGTTAGAAGAGTTGCTACTTCTAGGACTACTGGAAGCGTAGAATATGATGAGTTTAACCCAAGAGTTTGTTTACCGTTAATTAGAGAGATTGATCGCGTCCTTGCGAAACACTATGGTTTCACCGACGAGGAGCTAGATTTTATCATCAACTATGATATTAAGTATCGTATGGGACAGGGTAACAGCGAAGAGGATGAGTAATGGAAAAGGTGACATCCTAACAATTCTCGAGGCAGTATGTCAAGTTGTATGCTGGAGTATAAAGTTACGGTAAGTTGATTTTTGTAGAGAAGGAATATAACATGAACGGGAATGCAAACCAAATTATTACAGGCGTTTTCTATATTCACAAAATGGATCATCGGGATGGTTCATATGATAAATCTCAATGGATCATAGATGAAGTGTCGGAAAGAAATTGCTTTAGTAATGGTTATCAGTCTCGTTGGTTTAGCACAAACCATACAACATGCTGGGGGCTACATATTGTAAATGGTCGAGCTGCCTATCTTGGGAAAACCAGTTTAATGACTCGTAAAATAGAACGAAAATCACGCAATCTCTTTATTGCTAAATTTATTGATAGTATTATAAACAGTAATTGGCATGGATATCCGGCTGATCCTGCCAGGAAAACTAGGGGTGATATTCCGCCCGGGCATATTGTTCAGCTTTGGGCGAATGCTCAATATATTCGCCCAGCACTAGTGCACAAAATAGTTAGTGGTCAGTTATGCAAACTCTAAAAATATTGATTCGGGGTTCCTACTATGATAGTCAGATTTACTCAGGGCGTCTCTATCTCTGGCATAGAGGGGGATCGATTATTACCATTAATTGGGATCGCCTCATAGAAAGTGTTAACGTTGAAGAACGCCTGAAGTTAGCACTACGTTGTGCTTTTCAACAAAGCGAGTACCTTTATAGTAGTGATTTCCAGTTAATTTTCCAAGATGAAGAAATCAAGAGAACATTACAAAAGAAATTTGATGATTTACAAGAGACGTCAATAGAGTTCTCAGAGATTGGTTTAAAAAAAGGAAACCTTGTTATTGCTGAGCAGGATACCAGTTTACCCTTTCCACACGCGGATAGTCTGATTTATAACAAAACCCTCTATGCTGGTGATGTGAGTGGAATCTGGGCTACCACTTTTAACAAACGAAATAAGCCTATAAACCCTCAATCTACAAAACTTTGGGATGGACCTGTTTTGGGAATTTCTGCATCATATTCTACATTAGCTCTCGCTGCCGGAAGTGAGGGCTTATATGAGCGGCCTTCATCCTTATATGTTGAAGAAGAGCCACATCAGCTCGTCAATCTTCACACGAACTCAGCTCGATGGATGTACTTTAGCATTTTTAGTTCATCTTACTTTAATAGTGGATACCTTGCTGATTTCACCCTAGAGGATCTTTCATTCAAGGAACGTTGGGGGAGGGCAGAGGATGATGAGGATAGGTATGAACAACTAAAGAGCCTTCGACTGAAAAAAAGACAACTGAAAGAGATATTACCCTCTGATTCGATATTTAGCGATCAGGAGGAAGATTTATTTATTAATCCAGAGGAGGATAATATATCAAAATACGCTTGGGGAGTTCATGATAAATTTTGTTTAGCTACCCAAGCTTATATCGATATTGTTCAATACTCACCATATCATCAAGCAAGGTATGAGCGGTTTAAGCATCTTGGACGGATAAATACTGGTGGCTTACATGGTGATATTATCAGAGGTGATAGCGCCTTATTCGGATTTATAGTCGAGCTGGATGATGGCTTGCTAATCTTTAACAGTGATGGAGAAAGTAGTACTTTGCTTTCAGGTGAGCCAGTGAATTGGCGAATCTTCCCTAGATCGAAGTATTATACAAATCAGCTTCACGTCATTTACGAAGATTACCTTTGTATCTACTCTTTCAATCAGGACTACTTTGTTGATCAAAACAAGAAAAGAGTAGGTATACGTCACTCTAAAGCATTTTCTTCTGGAGGTTTTGATGCGAAATAAACGGAAAATTCCAACCAAGAGTCCAAACCTCGAAGCAAGCCATTTAAAAGCTTCTCGCGTGGTATAAGATGCCATATCGAATGTTGTGTAACGGTACATAGCAGAAGAGTTCGGAAGTCAGGTCTGGACTAGCTTTAACGCCTTCTCGCTGCACACCATTACACAAAAACCGAAATAGCATCTGGTATAATGTCCAGTCCCCATCACAGGGACAGAATTTGCCAATCCTTAGTGAAAATTGGACTCCTTTGCTGCCACCATTGGCTCTCAAACTCTGCTGGCGTGAGATAGCCCAACGAGGAGTGAATGCACTTCTGCATGTAGACCTCATCCAGAAAACGCCCTATGTGTCTGACCGCATCAGCCGCTCGGCATACCCATTTTGCCAGGCCGCTCCGACCTCGGCCATACTGATCTGGACGCCAGCGGCTTGTAACCGCGCGGTATAGGCGATGGCTGCATACTGCACACCTTGACCAGAGTGATGAATCTCCGGCGCGTGATCGGCTAGTGCTTGCTCCAGCGCTCGCAACGTCAGGCTCAGATCCAGACTGCGTCCCAAGTGTCAGCCTCGGATACCACGCGCGAAGACATCCATGAGCACGGCCAGGTGGACACACTCCTTTAGCAGGCGAATATACGTAATGTCCGAGACCCAGACCTGCTCCGGACGCACGATCTCCAGATGCTCCACCAAATTGGGATAGCGCGGAAAGGTATGCGCACTGTCCGTCATCTGGTGGTGCGTCCGTTTCCGACGCGCTTGCAATCCCCGTTCGTGCATGATGCGTTCCACACGCTTATGGTTGACCGTCCATCCAGTGGTGCGTGCGTGATACGCCGATAGTCATAGGTTGGCCACTGAGCGGCTTCTGCTTCAATGGCCTGCTACAACGCCTCTTCATTGGCGACCACTGCTCGATGAGAGTAGCTACTTCTCGCGTAGTCGAGCAGCTCGCAAATCTGGCGGACGGCATAGTCCTGGGCGACCATCGCTACCACCGACCGTTTCTGCTGGGCTGTGAGCTCAAGATGGCCGAGGCTTTTTTTGCAATTTCCAGTTGCATGCTGAGCCGACCCACCAGCCACTCCAGCTCGGCAATGCGCTCCTGTTCTTCGCTCTTTACTGCTTCCTGCTCAAACAGAAGAGATGCCCGTTCCAGAAATTCGGCCTTCCACCGCGAAAGCATCTGTGGATTAAGTTGGTGCTGCCGACACAGTTCTGCTGGACTATGCGCTCCACTGATCAGATCGAGCACGACTTGTGCCTTGAACTCCGCTGTGTCATCCTGACTCCCTTTCCTGGTCCTATTATACTTCCTGGCTTTCACTTTGCTAAGTGTCCAATCCAAGGGGGCACTATAGTAAGGATAACTCTATGAAGGAACAAGAAGTGCCTTTGATAGTTAGAACAATTGTCAATTGACTCAAGTTGAGTAGTTGAGTATATTGAAGGCCGGCAGTCGTCTAATAAGGACTAAGACACCTCGCATGGCGAGGAGATCCCGGTTCGATTCCGGGCTGCCAAAGCGTACCTAATTAATTTGGATACGTTTTGGCAGCCCGAAATCGTGGGAGTGGCGATATGAATAGTGCTGAACGGCTTCAAATATTCCGGGCACAGACCGAAAATGTTCGACTGTTACAGCAATCACGAATACAAATCACACGAACGATAAATTATGCCCTAAGAAAAGGTGATGATACTTCTTGCCAAGTACATACGAAAGTATTAGCACTTGTTTTTTGTGCTTGGGCAGAAGCTAACTTCTCCAAACTAATCCATACACCAAACGGATTCACACTAGATGAAATCCATCAGATTAAGCAAGCACAGAAACAGAACCTAGAAAAGGCCTGGGAGAAATGCATCGAGCTAGGGCTTAAAAAAGTTCCCAGTAGTAATAAATCCAACTTCATTCCGAATGCCAAACAAAAAATCAATAAAATTGTCGATGATTATATCATCACACCAAGTCATATTCGGAACAAAATTGCTCACGGACAATGGAAAATTGCTCTTAACGGGACAAATACTGCTGTGAACAACAACCTAACAAAAGATTTAGCTGATCTTAACGTGGTAATTGTTACTAAGTGGTTTAAAATCAATGAGTATCTATCAAATATTGTAGAAAATCTTATCGAGTCTCCCAAAAAAGCTTTTAATAGAGATTATTGGCCAGAGCTTGCCAAGTTGGATAATTTTTTAGAAGAGAGTAAGAATTGGAGCATTGATACAAAGATACAACTACTTCGATTGAATCCTATAACACGCAATGATTGTCCAGTATCTGCTATACTTGACTCAGCGGCACAAGTACGTGGGTGACGCGAAACCTGTCAAGAAACAAAGAATATATTTAGAGAGGCATAGTTTACCTTAATCCGCACTAACCTCTCACACTTTTAGAATATGAAATAGCTTTGCCATTTAATATCTTCTCGCGTGATATAATTAGCAAAGCTTAGTCTATGAATCTGCTTAGAAGGCGTATCGAAACCCACTGCTCATTCCTCAAGCTGACAGCAAAGCCCATAGAAAATCATCGATAACAATAGACGCCAGTGGACAAATTGGCACGAAATGAGCCTCACTAAGCCGCTTGAAAAAGACCTAACCAGAACCAAAATGAGCGTGCTATAATCATTGTTTGTGTAACGATATACAACGAGAAGGCGCTAAACCCAGTCCAGACCTGGCTTCCTGGCTTTCCTGCTATGTGCCATTACACAACATCGAGTATGGCATCCGTTTAACCTCCATTATTGATACACGATTGAATATCTAACAATCCCCTAAGATCAAAGCATTGCTTCCAGTTCGTTTAGGTAATTCAGGTGTGCCTCAGAATCAAGAGGAGCACTACTGAAGTATATACGCTCCTCTGGCCTTGTCCCAGCACGCGGCCCAAATGTGAATGCACGGCTATCTTCAGGACTTGCTATCTTTGCAATTTCTTGTCCTGCTGGATGCTTTTGCATGACGATCGTTGGCACCAACGCTAATTCTTCACCGCTAGCATTTGCGCTGATGACTCTGGCGAATAATTTGCGTAAAGGCGTAGCAAACATTGCTTCCAAAGGAAATGAGAACTGAGCAGTTATCAGGCTGTAATCTAGCACACGCTCTGGCTCACCAACGATAGGTGATCCATCTGGTGCTTGTAATTCTGACAGAAAATGTCGCAGTTGCTCAAAGATAGCCGTGATAGCGGACGACGGGCCCGCCACATCAATAACAATTCGACTTTGTTCAAAATGAAGGAACCGAATCGGTATGATTTGTTTATCTTGAGAAATCCACACACCCATGTCAAAGACAAAACCAGGTGGATAGGTAACTGGAACATCTCCAAACGTTGCTATAGGTGTGCCCATCATAGCCGTTTGAAATTGAAAAAGCTGCTGAATTTGTTCCTGCACTGGTTTGGTACTCAGCATTGATATTCGTAAATCATCAGGACGAAACTCATACGCTCTTCGGCTAGTAAGTAGTTTAACTTGTTCAAGCATCTTAGGCTACCACCTTATCTATAAGGATTGCCGAGCGGGCAGAATTTTTCGTTGTAGGGTTCTGGGTCACTGCGTCGGATACTGAGGCTGTGTTTGTGACTCCTTCGCCAGTCCATTTCGGCAATGGTTGGCTAACTTGCCTCCCATCCCTCAGATACTGTTCCACATACTTCACTGCTTGCCTGCCCTCTGGAATTGATATGGTTCTATTGATTGGTGGAGCATCATTGATTACTGCCTGAGCCGTAAGGGCAACTGCTGTAGTAGGCTGAGAAGCTGAGATAGGTTCAGATCTCTTCTTAATCCAAGCATCGTAGAGATCTTGTGTTCGTGGTGCTTCTGGATTCTCAATTACATAGTCACAAACAGAATTCACCGGTTCAAGCTTGATATCAAGTGGGATCATCCCACATGCTAGGGCAATCTCAACGTATTGTCGAAGTGACATCTTCCCATCTGTATCGGCTTCCCAACGTGCAATAGCCTCTTGCTTTTTTCCTAGTTTCTGAGCCACTTGTTCTTGTGTTAGACCTGCATTACGTCTGGCGTAGAATAATGCATCCACTGCTGAAGCAAGAAACCCAGCTTTAAGATACTCGTCAACAAATTTCTCGTTATCCTTTTCATCTCTAAGATTCTGGACAAGCAAATCGGCTATAGTGCCTGTAATTGGGGTGTTTTCTTCTCGAACCATTATCATCTCCCTTTTATCGTCTTCCAGAACTCTTGAGCAATCGACTTTGCCTTCTTCATCTCCTGTGGCTCTCTTTGCCCTTCTTTTTTAAATACGTATATCCAATGCGCATCGAAACATCCGTCTGGGAACATCACTACAGCACGATAATTATTATTAGGACCTATACGAATTTGACAGAGCCTGTACGGATCACGTACTTCTTTATAATGTTCAAAACGAAACCGATGATTCAAGTCCCCATCTACATTGCTCGCACACCACGCGCGCTGGAATCTTTCTATATGATCCAATATTATTTGAGCGTTAAATTTACTGAAAGCGCCAAGAGCTTCGTCAAATATAAACGTCCTATCAAATTTGGTTTGACTTCTCGAACCCACAGGGAGGCCATCCTTCCATGTGCCATCGGTCCTCTGCATAAGCAGGATGTCGGCACAGTAAATTGTTGTGTCCCATAGCGTACCTCCCTTTCTTATGTGATTATAACATACATGTTATAAACTTGTCTATCCCTAGAGTGCCGTGGGAAATAAGCAGATGAGGTAACATAGATTTTTCTTCACAAATTTTCTTGTTTGATGTATCTAGAGGGACTTAAAATCCTCAGAGTTTAGGTGTTCCCCTTAAAAAGATGCCATACCAAATGTCGTGTAATGGTGCATAGCAGAAAAGCCAGGAAGCAAGGTCTAGACTGGGTTTAACACCTTCTCGCTACACATCATTACACAATAGTCGATATGGCGTCCTTGCGATAGAGCCCTGTCACCTTTTGCATTTCGCTCAACAAGCGGCCTTGTTCCCCTCGCTTGGTCCCACATAGCGAGCTTTCATCACCTTGAGATACTTGCGTCGTTCACTCACCGTCATTTGCTCTTCGCTTGGCATGGCTTCCCGCGCTCAGCAACATTTGCATTTGAGTGAAGTATACCAGCTTTAGTAACATTTGCCATGAGTGAATGCAAAACATTGACAAGCCCAAATAAAGTGCATATACTTCAAAACAGGGTTCTATGTTGTAAGTTTTCCTCTTTGTATCTGAAGATCATCGCAGTGCGTTTCGGTCACAGCATGAAGAGCATGCGTTACTTGTTGTTTAACCTGGAGCGTTTCAGCAGAACCTTTACCCGGTGAAGTGTAAGAGTTCGGAGCAACAAACGATGACCCATGTAAGTCTGCAATCGAAACCGTGTGCACAGCTGTCCTGGCCCAAGGAGCTATCTGCTGGCCTCGCCATCCTGTGGGAAAGCGCTCTCGCTTTCTGCCTCCTGTTTGCAGCACTCCCGTCTTGCTTGCGTACACCGCGCTTGCCTCTGCGCGTCAAGCACCTGTGAGAGAACACGCCACCGTTTCACTCCAGCTACTCCTGTCATGTTGAGCGACATCCTGACAGCTCCCGGATAGGGCTGCATGAGGCGTGCAGACAGTCGTTTCGTAGGTGAAGTGTGTAATTGCGTATGCAACCTGCACGGGAAGGTGCCTCTATGTTCAGGGATGAACATAGTAGAAAGGAGACGTAGCTATGGCTACCGTCTACACACCCGTATTTCCAACACGCGCTGACGCGAGGAGAAAGAAGCAATGATGAGATCAATTTTGCGACAGGTACTGCTGAGTGGTGTGCTGCTGGTCACAGCGGTGCTCGTCGTCGCCTCTGGAGTGGCGGCAAACGCCGCCGCGCACACGTCGAAGAGTTCCGCTGCTTCGGCGTCCCTGGCGCATTCGGGATGGGACGCCACCTGGGCTGCGAGTCCGATGGCGCCGACAACACTGTTGCCGAATCTGGCCGTTGCCGGGTTCAACGACCAGACGGTACGGAACGTCATCTTCACCAGCGTGGGCGGCAGCGAACTGCGCGTCCGGCTGAGCAATACTTTCGGGACGAGCGTCTTGCAGGTGGGCGGGGTCAGCGTCGGTGTCGTTCTGACCGGCGCCCAGCTGGTGCCGGGAACGACGCACATGGTGACCTTCGGAGGTCACTCGTCGGTGACGTTGCCAGTTGGTGCCGAAGCCTTCAGCGATCCGCTGTCGATGACCGTGTCCCCGCTCGAGGTTCTCGCGGTCAGCTTGTACCTGCCGGTGGCGACCGGCCAGGCCACCTACCATGGGAGCGCCCAGCAGACGAACTACGTCGCCTCCGGTGATCACACTGGTGATGTGAGCCCGGCTGCGTACACGACGACGGCTACGTCCTGGTACTTCCTCGACGGTGTGGATGTGAGAAACGCGCACTCCCCTGGATCAGTGGTAGCGTTCGGGGACTCCATCACCGACGGCTTTGCATCGCAGGACGGTGCCAACGACCGCTGGCCGAACTTCCTGGCCCGCCGTCTCGACGCCAAGTTCGGCGCCGAAGCGCCAGGCGTGGTGGATGAGGGCATTGGCGGTAACAGGGTCCTCAACGACTCGGCCTGCTTCGGGGTCAACGCGCTCGCCCGGTTCAACCGTGACGTACTGTCCCAAACCGGTGTGAGAGACGTGATCCTGCTCGAGGGCATTAACGACATCGGCTTCAGCCAGACGCCGAACACCGGGTGCACCGCGCCGAACACAGATGTATCCGCGACACAAATCATCAACGGGTACGAGCAACTCATCGGGCAGGCGCACGCCCACGGGCTGAAGATCTTCGGCGCCACCCTCACCTCGTTCGAGGGTGCTGGTTACTGGTCGCCGGCCGCCGAGGCCAAGCGGGAGGCGGTCAACAGCTGGATCCGCACCAGCGGCGCCTTCGACGGGGTCATCGACTTCGCCAGGGCGGCGCAAGACGCGCAAGACCCGCTGTACTTCAACCCCGCCTACAACAGCGGCGACAACCTGCACCCCAACGACGCCGGCTATGAGGCGATGGCGAACGCCATCAACCTGGCCCTGCTGAAGTAACGGAGCAGCGTCGCCGGCACCCGCTGGAGCGCGGTCGCGGCGGGGCGCGGTTCAGCAGACCCTGCCACCACCGCGACCGCTCCTGTGGGGCTCAAAAGGGCGTGTCCTACCATAGACGCGAACGTAAGGAGGTCAGGGCGGCCTGCCAGGCCCGTATATAGTAGGGGCAGGGCTTGCCCCCATACGCGCGAACATAAGGCAGATTGCAGCAGGGCCCCCATCTCAGGGCGACCGCAAGGGTCGCCCCTACTATACGAC
>WNFM01032348.1_pt1 | contig 14500 bp, 24 predicted proteins | sample 5400271 | NCBI WGS metagenome assembly WNFM01 (sample SAMN13153352, study PRJNA577476) | soil metagenome | isolation source: 60 cm saprolite on Douglas fir-dominated hillslope | place: USA:California | collected 2013-09-17 | reverse complement strand
CCCCAAACGTACCCCGCAACCCACCAAAACTACCACACCGACACGGACTCGATCTCTACCCGCCCCGCCCCGGCTGACCTTTACGATCACTCATACCAAGACACCAACTCCTACCAAAACTTACACCTCGACGCCCGGCCCGACTTCTACCCCGGGCCCGAGCTCTACGTTTACCAATACCGCCTTGCCATCTGCCACGCCTTCGCGGACTCGCACATCGACTCGTACTCCCAAGCCCAAGCCCACCAAACGCCCGATCTCAGCTTCAGGCGGTGGATCTTCAGGCGGCGGAGGCGGCGGAATTGCGCCCGCCCCACCTCAACCGCCCGCTCTGCCGCCCCCAACTCACGATCCCCGGCCCTGGCAACCGCTGCCCCCGGGACCGGCGAAATTCACCGCTATTCCGCTGGATAGCCCGACGCCAGTGCCTACACTCACTTTGCAACCCACCGCCACCTTGCAACCAAGCGCCTTGCCCACCATAACCGACATCCCAACTTCTCTACCCACCGTGGATCCACCAACCCCTTTGCCAACTGCGCTGCCCACTTCTAGCCCACAGCCAACGGAGACTGCTACCCCATGACCGTCTTAAATGATCTTTTGCGCCATCTCTTTCCACGTCTGCAAAATCGAGAAAAGCTGCCCTTACTGCCCCTAGACTGGACTTCTGACCAGGGCGATATTGATGCTATCCACCATCAAGATATTCAATTGCTGAAAGCCCACTCCGTTGCCCGTACTAGCCAGGATGCCCAAAGAATCCTAAAGCGCCATCCCGAACTGCATGTTGGGCAAATCATCAAGCAATATAAACGAAAGCGTGTTCGTCAAAATCGATTTCTTCGCGCTGCCAGGCGATTCAAGGAACTTTTGAAATGACTGATATGGAAAAAAGACTGTTAACTATCATCGGCAATTTTATCGCTTTCGTCCTCGTAGTCCTTATGTGCACATGGCTTATTCAAATGGATAGCAGATGTTGGTCCGTGTTGCCCTTCAGTCTCCTATTTGTATTTTGGGAGGATGTTAAGCCAATTTTTATTCGCGCTGCCCGCCGCTTTAGGGAACTTCTCAAATGACCACACGTGACAAAAAGCTCTACGTCCTGGCTATGCTGGCGTTCGCCTTGATTGCTCTGTGCCTCCTGGTCGCCATTCTCTGGTTGCCCGTGACACGTGAATTTCTGAGGCACTATTTAGCGCTCTAAAAAGTATTACCCACATATAAGGTCCATTACCGGAACAAATTCAAAGGTTTTCTATGGGTCAGAATAGACCGTCTTTTAACACATCAGTTGACATGTACCAAAATGGGACATATTATGTACATATCTTGAGCAAAAAGGAGCTAATGTGAACATAGAAAGATATATCCAAATGCGAAAAAAACCAGTCCGTGAGCCTAAAAAGGTTCAAGTAAAATTCAACATCGAAGCCTCCTTGTCCGAAGCGATCTCTACACTTTCTATTGAACAAGGCATTTCAACATCTGCCCTGATTCGCGCTGCAATCCGGCTATATATCAATCTCAACCAAGGGACTAAAATATCATGACCAAATTTCAATCCTATATCGATTTAGGCCATCTCACCGATGATTCAGCGGTTGAAAAATGCCTAAAATGTCTCAAATGCGACTCGGTTGACTTTGAACAAATGAATCTGACTATCCAATTCGGTTTGTATGAAGATCGGTGCTGGCTGAGCATCCTCTGTAACGATTGTTATTTTCCGTCGTTCTTCTCCTATGGGATTTCTGATAATAGCCACGACAAATTCCCCGTATTGCTGCCCTCCTATGTTCAGGCAATGACTATTGCAATTGAAGAACGCAAACGTGAGAAAGTCCTGACGCCCGCTATGGAGCGCGTTCTATTCCTTCTGCGCGAATTTCCTTATCTGTATATAGGTGAAACTGGCTCTATTTGGGATTCATCGTCGGGAGCATTGGCTACTTGGCAAGACGCTGGATTTGGCAAGCGCGGCCTCATGCCCTCTACTCTCCTGGCTCTCGAAGCCCGCCATCTGATCTTTCGCCACAAATGTCTAGTTGAGCTTTCCAAGATGTGGTTTCCCACAAATAGGATTTGGCGCCTGGTAGAGCCTGATCAAGAAGAGTCACCCGATCCCGAACCCGCCGAACAAGCTCGTTTGGATAACCTCAAGGATGAGCAAGAAGCCCATCTATATGAGCTTGAGCACTCCCCAGATAATGAAAATGAGGCATGTTAGGGCCTAAGTGAGTGTGTCAATGCCCCGTAGCCTGCTTGCAGGTTTGGTGTACTCACCGAAGGGCTTGACACGATACGAACGCCCTACCCTGGTGTATTGCCCCAAAAAAGATGTTTTTGGGGCTTGCCCCTGGCGAAGGGTCTTTTCTTCTTTTCGTCCGCGTCCAATCAAATTGAAAGAGAAATATCATGAATGGCCAATCAGTGATCCACGACTCACAAATCCTCGCCCCATTAGACAATGAATTTTGGTATGATTTTCCTGTCCTACGCGGGCAGCATACCCTAGATTTACTCTATCCCATTATCGAGGGCCGGGGCTTAATTGGCGGCTCTTTTGCCGCCTTCTGTGCTTCCCCCTCCACGTTGCTTGTCTTACCCAACGATATAGATATTTTCGCCTTTTCCGATAAAGATGCTCGCCGTATAGCTGACGTCCTCTCATTGAAAAGACCTCATTTAGATGGGAATGTGTTCAATATCAAGTCCGTTGACCTTATTCCCAAACTGGACGTCATCGACGTTCAAATTGTTCTACCCGATCCACGCTGGCAAATATGGCCTGACGATCTCCTAAATTTCTTCGATCTCGATATTTGCCGGGCTGTCGTGATCAATCCAGGCACAGTCCGGGCTGATCTAAATTTAGGGCAGCCAAACGGGAAGATCCTCAAGATTCAAGATCCTATACGCACCCTGAAGCGCTGCATGAAGTACCACAAGCGTGGCATTGAATTTACCGATCATGAACTGTACAAAATTCTCGATGCCTGGTCGCAGCTTTTGCCTGACAAACGATCCGCGCGTCTCGCCGATGCTCTGGCAGCGCAAGAACAGCCCGATTCTTTCAGCCTTGACTATAGTTTCAATCCTGATGACGAGTATCTAGGAGATTAAATCATGCACAATTCTGTCCAGTTCTGCCGATCCGTAACCGACTTCACCCAAATCGCTGTTTGCTGCAATGAGCATTGCGCCAAGCTAGGCGAATCTATGCCTGTCCAAGCAAGTGGTAGCTATTTCGTAAAGGGCAGCATGGCGGCTTATTATCGTCAATATGTGTGTTTCGCCTGTCATTACACCGTCTTTCGTTATCAAAATCTGATCCCTAAAAAGGAGCTGCGAGGATTTTTGAAGTCGCTCCCGTTTTAGCAGTGAAGCTTTTCACAAGCTAGAACGAACCAGAGTCTTAAATCCGCTTTTTGGGGTCGTTTTTTTTGACCCCAAAAAAAGCGGTTTAATTCTTAAGAGAACATCTCGGACAACGATAGGTGATTTAGACCGATGAAAACAAAGAAAATGACAACCCATGACTACCTCGCAGGGCAGCAAATGCCCATTAGGAGTTGCCTTCAAGCGTCAGAGTGGCGTTGCCGTACCCCTGGTTTGTGGCTCTTGGAACTGTGTAGACTGTGCGAAATACTTGGCACGCCATTGGGCCGGGGTCGCGCGATACGGAATGCTGCGATTAGGATGCTCTGTGTACTTTCAGACTTACACCCTGCCCGGCTACGTGGTGAGCGTGCCTTACGCCTATTTCATACTCCCGAAATTGTGGGATGGTGTTCGAAAAGATATGCAACGCCATACGGCATCGTGGCCCTATTTAGCCTTCGTGGAAGGTCAGCCGAACCGGGGCGCTATGCCCCATTTTCACGTGCTATCCTCAGCGCCAACCCCTTACCGTATCAAAGACTTTGCTGTACATCATGGGTTTGGGCACCAAGCAGATGAAAAACCAATCACATCTGATGGTGCGGTGGATTATGTCTCCAAGTATGCTTCAAAGCAGGGTACAAGCGCTCCGAAGGGATTTCGGCGGGTTCGGTGCTCTAGCAAATGGCCTAAGCCCCCTAAGCTTGACCGGGACGCTTATCTGGTTAAACGGAAGTCCGAAACCATACACATGTATCTTGTGCGGGTTAGTAGTATCACGGGTCGGGATATCTCCACCTTGTGGGGGAGCTATCAAGTCCTAATGGGCCATGAAGAGGGCTGGGACGACATTATTTTCGCTCGTACTGGTCAACTGACCTAAAGCATTGGAATTTCTATCATGATCAACATTCTCCGCACTGGACAAAATCCCCTCCCACGCTTGCAGCTTGGTTGGCGACTCTCTCGCTTCTATGCGTGGATCACCCCGTCCGGCATCCGCACACACGAATTTGTGTGCATTGATGAGATGAAAATCTATTTCTCCAAAGGCTGGCTAATGATCGGGTTGGATGGCTCGATTTGCCTGACCCAACGGGGAGAAATCGAGAGTCGAGGTGGGGTTTATCGTGTTTACTAATGAGGGCACTATCATGCTACAGAGCAATTGGATCGACTTACCTAACAATGAATCGCTGATCTTCTTTACTGATGGCGTAGCCCGCTATTACTGGATGATCCTGCGCAATGATCACAAATCCACGCCCCGCGATCACGGGCCTTATCCGACATTCCTCGATTGTCGCTTGGCTTGTTGGACAGCGCTTGACGATTGGTTCGATTTGACCTACGTTCACCGCGTTGGTCTCTTCTGGAGTCATTGGGCCGCTGCACAACACCCGGTTTTCAAATGAGAGTCCTTGTCGCCTGTGAGTTTTCGGGGATTGTTCGCGATGCTTTCATCGCACGCGGTCACGATGCTTGGTCATGTGACATTATCCCAACGGAACGTCCCGGCCCGCATATTATCAATGATGTCCGGAACATCTTAGATGATAATTGGGATATGATGATAGCACATCCCCCCTGTACGCATCTAAGCTATGCGGGGCAACGGTGGTTCAAGACAGATACAGATCGCTGGCGTCGGGCCAAGCTCGATTTCGATTTCTTCATGCGAATGATTAACGCTCCGATCCCCATGATCGCCGTCGAAAATACACGGGGCTATACCTGGCAATGGTACAAACATCCTGACCAGATCGTGCATCCTTACGAATTTGGACACAATGTCACAAAAGCAACTTGTCTCTGGCTAAAGCAGTTACCGCCACTTATGGTGACCTTGGTCCATGCCGATCCCTTTGTGAATTGGACGACATATCAGGGCAGTCACAATGGAAAAGCTAGGTCTCGAACTTTCACCGGTATCGCCCAAGCGATGGCAAATCAATGGGGCCACTCCCGATAAGTGATGAAGGGATGTAATAATATGTCATGGTTTGAGAGAGAATCAATGGAAGAGCCAACAAATGAAGAGCAAGATAGCGTTGCCTTTCATTTCGGCTCTGCATACACATTGCATGATGGGAATCGTTCTCGATTTTTGTTAACATCGGCTCTATATATCGCCCAACTTTACAAACAGCAGGGATGGAAAGTCGTAGGCGAGATCCACAAAACTGACTTTCAGGGGACTATTGGCTATGAAGGAATGGCTGATCAATCGTTTTAGCTCCCGATAAGTAGAGATCTCAGAAGGAGTCGCTTGACTTTCAGGCGCTTCTCGTTTACAGTTCCTTTACAACCGAACACATGGGCGATCATGACCACTTATCCGAACTACCAACGCTGGCTTGAGGCTACGACTCGCGCTGACGCGACGTTTTTCGGCCTGGCTCTGATCGCCCTTACCTTCTCAATCTGGCTTCTTTTCTTCGCCCGTTTCTTGCCCAAATACCTGGTCTATTTGAAATCCGGCCTGATTGTGGCTTATCACTTGAGCCTGATCGCCTTTCTCCTGTGGAAAAAACCATGAAAAAACTACGCGCTCTCCCCGCCTGGTGTTATCTGGCTCTCTTTGCCCTTGCCCTACATCTGGTCAATTTAGGGCAGGAATCGCTCTGGTATGATGAGAGTTTTACTGCTTACTTAGCAAAATTAGACTTTGTCCATATGCTCCAAGCCATTCAAGGCGACGTGCACCCGCCCTTATGGTACGTTATTGAGTGGATCACGGTGCGCCTTTTCGGATCATCCGAATTTGCCCTACGCCTGCCCGCCGCGCTATTGGGCACTGTAGCGGTTTTACTCACCTATCGCCTGTCTCTACTCCTTTCGCCCGACAAACGTATTGCCCTCCTCGCGGGCTTCCTGGCGGCTATTTTGCCGGGAAGCTTGTATTACAGCCAGGATGCCCGTATGTATCCCCTCTTGGCGGTTCTGGTGATACTAATGGCGATTACCGCTATCAAGGGCAAATGGCTATTTTTCGCCCTCTTCGCTGCCGGGGCGCTTTACACTCAAAATCTGGCGATTATCTACGTTGCTGTGATCGGCTTGACCGGGGCAGCTATCCACATTCGCAACCCCTATCAGGCCATTGGACCGGTCTGGTCGGCTATCGGTATCTTCGCAGCCTGGTTGCCCTGGTTGCCCACCGTGTTTGATCAATTGCATAATGTCGGTTCGGGCTTCTGGATTCAACCGCTCACACCCGGTGGAGTGGTCTACCCCATGATCCTGCTTTCCGGTTGGCGTTTGCCCGACTTCATGCAAGCCCCTATTTTGACATCCCTGATGACTTTCTCGATCCTCTCCCTGGTCGTCTTTATTCGCCGCCCTCTCGCGACTCGTGCTGGCAAAGTCATTTTAGCCACGATTATTGCCGTTCCCCTGGCGCTGGTCGTTATCTCGCTACTCTGGCGTTCAGTCTACCTATATCGGTTTTTGTTGCCCTCTGCCCTAACTATGTGTATCCCGCTGGCTTACGCTTTTTTCAATCTCAGATTGAAAACTCAACGCCAGCTTACCGCCGCGCTCGTTGCGCCGATTTTGCTGGCGGGCGTCTTTTTCCATTATTTTCCGGCTCATAATGCTCGTGAGGACTTGCGCTCTTTTGCTGCCCAAATCAGCCAGGCCTGGCATCCTGGCGACGTAATCTACTACGTCTCGCTCGACACCACTTTGGTCATGAATTACTACCTGCCTGGCTTACCCTATGCCATGTATCCTCACGCTTCCAACCTCAATCAAGCTCTTTCCGCTGAGACACGCTCTGCCATGAACCTGATAGAATTGGACTGGTCAGATCTCAAGTCAAGCGGTTATGCCCGCGCTTGGGTTATTGCTGCCGATAACGGCTTCCTGACCGCTGATCAAGGTATTGAAATTGTCAGGCTTGAAGCGCTGCCCCACCAAACGATTGATTATTATCATAAGGGCTTTATCACCCAAGAGATCCTTTTGGTGCAGCTATGAACCTAATTCAGCCCTTTAACCTGATTGAACGTTTCCTGGCCCCTCTGCTCTTTCTATTCACTCGCCAGGGAGCGGGCCGCGATCATCTCAGGCGTCGGGCAGAGGCAACTGCTAAGGAGAAAGCCCGACAACGTGCCCGCAAGCAATCCGCCCGCGATTTGACCCGCGAATCAAAGGTCTATAGCGAATTGCTGGTCAATGCCTGGACTCGTATGGGCGAGGCGTGGCTCTCCCGTCATGCTGATCTGGGCACTGAGGGCAAGGCTGTTCCCACCAAGAAAATGACACGCGTTAAGTTCTCCCGTATCTACACTTCCGAAGAGCGGATCTTCTATCAGATTGAAGTCAACAAACGGAAAATGACGGGCGGCAGCAAAAACACCTTGCCGCACCGAGTATTTGTCAAGGATCTCACCTCTGAAGAAACACTCTTTGAATTGTCCCTGGCTTGCCAACGTATCGTGACAGCTTCTGTGCTTGATCCTCGCAAAGGTGCTTGGGTGATTGTCAACCGTTTGCAGGGCTTCGACGGTATTCCGACTTACGTTACTTACAATGAACTGCTGGATATTTACCCTGTAGATAAGGTAGACAAGGCCCCCATGATCCTCGGCATTGCAGAAGGTCGCAAGCCCCAAATCGCTTATTTGTCCGATCATCCTCATGCTCTGGTCGCAGGTTCAACCCAGGGCGGCAAATCCAACTTCATTAATTCGGTGATCTGTAACTTCTTGCGCTTCACTGACTCGCATGACTTGAAAATTATCCTGATAGATCTCAAGCGGATGGAGTTTGGCTACTACAGGGATGCTCCACACCTGATGCGCCCCATTATCTTTGAAGCCGATGAAGCCGTTACTGTCCTGGCTGATTTGGTGAAGGAGATCCGGCGTCGGGCGGACTTATTGTCTAATAAAGCGAAAGAGCTGGCTGACTGGAATAAGAAGTATCCGGCTTCTAAGATGCCGCGTATTGTCATTGTCATTGATGAGTTTGCAGAGCTGATGTTGGCTTCAGGTTCCGAAATCTCGCACAAGATTGAAATCCTGACAACCCGGATCACCAACCTGGGCCGCGCTGTTGGGATTCACATGATCGTGGCGACTCAGCGTCCCGCCGTCTCAGTCCTGCCTAACGCTATCAAGATCAACATGCCGCTCATCATTTCAGCCAGGGTCCCCAATCATGCCCAAAGCAATGTTATCTTAGGAAGTTCAGAAGCGGCTTATCTGCCTATCCTGCCGGGTCGGATGATCTTCCTCTCTGGTTCCAATCTCAAACCTATCCAAACGCCCCACATTCTAGATCAAGATGTAGAACTGGCTGTCTCAATTAGCAAGGGGCGCTCTTTGGGTGTAATTAAGCTTAATGGCTTTCAAACCCAGATAGACCAGGACGGTTTAATTGTCTATATAGCTGATTGCCTTCAGGGGCGCTTGGCCTTCCAAGCCGTCTGGGACTTCCTGAAGCAATTCTCGATTGAAGCGGACGAACTGCGCGGCTTCCTGGCAGACTTGCAGCGCAAATCCTCTATTACGGTCTCTAATCGGATCTTCTCTATTGAGCGCTATCGCAATACGTGGCGTTTAGTCGAACAAGTCCGTTCTACACCTTCACACGAGGGGGCTACACAAGCTCCACAGGACTTTACGTTCACCAGGCCGATCCCGGCTCTGCGCTGGATCGCTGCCCCGGCCCCTCTTCTGCAATTGTCGAGTGGTCTGGCACCGCTGCCAACCCCGGAAGTTGTCAAGCCCGTTCAACCGCCGCCAGCTTCACAAACTTCTGCCTTACCAGAGATCTCACCGCTTCTCTTGACTGAAGAGGAAATCTTCGAGAAGTTCATCAAAGAACGTTGCGAAGTTGGGCCGGGCCGTCGTCAATCATTCCGCGATCTCTATCTGCACTACTGCCTATTTGTCAAAGAACTTGATCCGGATTGTTCGGCATGGTCAAAGCCGATCTTGGGCGCTCATTTGCGTAAACACTTCAAACGCTTAATAGATAAGGGTAATAAAACGTTCTATTTAGGAGTAACACTCTCACGCATATCCGAAAGCACTCTTGATTCTATATCTGTCTCTCAAAAGGAAATCGCATGAAAGACCCGACTCTCCTGTTATGTGGCGTCTTCTGCCTTTATCCACTGGTTCTATTCGGCTTACCTGCCTTTTTGGTAGGGCGCTATTGGGGCCGGGTTCGCTTTAAGTCGCCCATTGAACTCACGCCTGAAGAGCGCCAGCTTACCCCCGGTGTTTTGCGGCCTGTTGCCCGCGCTGCCCCACCCCGCGATCCGGTGGGCTATGGCAGCAATAAGCCATGAAACTACTCATTGCCACTCTCGCCCTGGTTATTTTTATTCTGGTCAGTCCTCGCCCGGCTCATGCGGATTGTCTCGTTTTCACGTGTACACCTACACCCAGTAACACACCCACCGACACACCCACTGATACGCCCACGACAACGGCAACACCAACTGCCACGCCCACCAATACGCCCGATCTCTATATCATAATGACGCTGCAACCATCCGGCAACCCCGGCGCGATTGTCAAAACCATTTCAGTCGGTGAATCAGCCATCTTCGTCGAATTGATCGTTATTATCGTGATCCTCCTTTTCGGTCTATTTATGGGGATGCGTGGCAAATGATATTCGACTTTATCCTGGCATCCATAATCTATTTTCTGATTGTCGCCCTGGTTATACATATCTGGGATAGGATCAATCACCCTCATGATCTCATCTGATAATGCCGTTGCCCTGATCCTTTTGCTGCCCGTACTGACTACCATCCTGGCTATCGGTGTATACGCCATGCAAGGCTTTTTGCGTGCTATCAAGGCTATTTTCACATGAGCGATTTACAAGCACTCATTGGGGCGGTTCTCGTGCCCCTGGCGCTCATTGCGTCGGGCGTGGCGCTTGGCGCTTTAATTCTTCTGATCATCATTGATGGCGTGTGGAAGATCATCGAGTAAGGAGGTGATGCAAATGTTCTCAATCGATTTGAGCGGGCTACTGGATACTGCCAGTAGCATTTTTCAAGGCCTGTGGCCTATCTTTGGCGTGATCGCCGGACTCTCGCTGGGCTTTGCGTTGGTTGGCTACGTGGTCGCCGAAATTCGCAAGGCTCTCTAGATCGTCCATCTCTGTTCGCTTATGTATAAGGACAAAGTCAGATCCATGTTTTCTATCGACGTGTCAGGACTCCTGACCACTGCCTCCGACATTTTTTCCGGTTTGTGGCCTGTTTTCGGGGTAATCGCCGGATTGACCCTCGGATTCGGGCTGGTCAGCTACGTTGTAGCAGAGATTCGCAAGGCGCTTTAAGCCTATGCTCGGTTTGCGTCCTCCTCAACCCCCACGTAAACCGAGCTTTAATGTTGTCAAAAAAGTCTGGTTAATTTGTCTTTTTCTGATCATCCTGACTGGTATCGCCGTCTTGCCCGGCTTGCCCTCGCTGGCTTCAGGCTATCATTATCCTATCCCTACCCCTACGGGATCGGTCTGGTGTTCCTCGCCCGACTCGTCCGATCCCTTTTCTTATGCTTGGTCTGTCGTCTCCGGTAGCCATACCGGATCTAATCAGTTGACCTCGATTGATTCTGAGAGTCGCTGGCGCTTCAATCCGGGATTTCAGTTTAGTCTAAATCCCGGTATGGCCTATTCATGGGCGCAATCGCTCTATTTGGCAGGCAGCGGCTATAATTCAAATAAAACAGGCAAGGCTGAATTATATTTAAGTGGTACCCTGGTGGCGTTTGATCCCCTCTCTGCTCGTAATGGATCAGTTCATAGCGCGGGCGATCTAGATAGTCAAAACAATCAGACTTGGTCAATTTCAGGTTGGCCGGTGGGCGACACTTTTGAGATCTGGGCTACTTTTACCACTGTCTCCGGTGCCAATGCCATCCAAGAGATTTTTTCAAATGTTGGCATTTGCTTCACGCCCTATGGATCATCCCCCACGCCCTCTACTCTCACGCCTATGCCAACCGCTACCTTGACTCTCCCTGCCGGGCCAAGTGTGTATGATGGCATTTTCGGAAGCTGTCTAATCCCTGGCAACGCTTCCTCCGTCTTTCAAGATCTGCCCGGCAACTGGACGCTTTCCAATGATGCTCAAACCAACCCGCCTGGCGAGTCGGTGGGCTTGCTCTTGCCCTTTGGTCTCGTCTCGCAAGAGCTTTATCTCGATCCCTCGGCTACTTATTCCGTATCCTTGCGCTTTCATACCATCTCACCGCAGGCCGGACAACATTTCTTCTTCGGTTTAGGAGCCGGGGCTTTTATCAATGTCCCGATTGACAACACGGGCGACTCGCAAGCTTACGATTCAACCTTTGTGCATTGGCAGCCTGACCGGGCGGGTGTCAACCGCTTTCTATTTGAAGTTGGTTCAGATGTGCAATCGCCCGATCCCGGTCTCATTATCGACTTTGCCTGCGTCAAGCAGTCGGATGGATCGTCCGCCCCGCCCATCACCGATACATCAAGCAGCGAAGGCTGTACTTCGTGTACCTACGCCCCTAAAGGCGGTTTCGTCAATATCGCGGACGATCTCTTGGGACTTCTGCGCTGGCTATGGTGCGGCCTACGCGCCCTGATTTTCTGTGTCCTGATCCCCGCCGTCAAAGGCATATGGGCGGGCATCATTCAACTCCTGACCTTCCTGGCTCTCCTGCGTCTCTGGTTTGAACTGATCATTGAGCGCGCCATTGTGTGGGGTGTGACCAACTTACAGATCCTATGGGCTTGGCTATCTGGCGCTCTGCAAAATATCGTGCAAACTGCCTTAAATACCGCCGCAATCGTGTTTAACAAGCTCAATCTGGTGGGTATTATCAACGCCGTTCTCGCCTTCGTGCGGGGTATCTTGATCTGGGTTGTCCAGACAATCCCCGTCATCATTCAGATCGTCTCAACGGTCTGGTCAGTGATCCTTTTCTGGTTAACTGCCATCGTCGTGGCGATTGCTCAAATCCTGGTCGCCATCCCTATCGCCATTTCAGCGCTCGTGGCAGGCTTCAATACCGGGGCTATTGCCACGCCCATTTATGCCCCGGCCTGTACCACGCCCGGCGTTTTCCTGTATTATCCCTGTTTAGGGGGCTACGTGTTGGACAATACCGTGTGGGACGGCCCTATGTATCTCCTGATGATCGTGATCCTGGGGATGTTGGCCTTCAACACCATTCTGTGGGGCTTACGCGCCATTCAGGAGGCTATGAGCAAATGAGAAGCAGTCTACTTGCGTTTCTCCTGATTGGTCTCTTCCTCATACCCGCCTTGTCCGTTCACGCGCAAGGCGGGCCGCTCGTGTGCGAAAACTATAATACCTTCCCTTCCTCACCCTGGGCGGTAGACAATGGTGATCCAACGGTGGGCACAAATGGCGGCTACGTGCGCAATGTCTTGGTTGTACCAGGCGGGTCAGACCCGAATTATTTCTATATCAAGGTTCATTTCGACTTTCCGCCCCGCGTGGTGTACACCCTGACCTACAACGTCTATTTTGCCAATGCGACTCTTTCAGAAGTCGCTAACTTAACCACTGCCCTGATTCTCAATAGCAGCAATGCCGGATCGGTCCACACCTTACAGCCCCCAACTGGCAATTGGATCACGGTGCAACACCTTTTCTATCCCGCTGGCAACCGGGCCGATCATGTGGAAGTGTCCATGCGCAATCCCGATCCTGATATGGCCTTGCAAGTCGCTCAGATGTGCTGGCTGGATATCCCACCAACACCTACAACCACGCTCACGCCCTCACCGACGCACACTACCGCCCCCACGACCACTCCCACGCCCTCCAATACTGCCGTACCTACCTCCACACCAACCGGCACCTTACCGGACACTGCCACGCCCGCCCCAGATACTTCGACGCCGACTACAGCACCCGATACCCAAACGCCGATCCCGTCAACTTTGTCATCTGGCAATTTCCCCTCACCTATCCCGCCCCGCGCTTGCCAGGATGTCTTTAATCCCTGCGGTGCCTTGCCGTTTGGTGTACCCAACTTCGCGCCTATTTCGTTAGCCTCACCCGGCGCAATTACAGCGGTTGCCTATGCGGGCACGGCGACTCTCTCTGCTTTCACCTCACCTACACCGGGCGGTGCCCTATCAACTGGCACTGCTTCAACTGCTGAAAATGGCGTGTATGAGATGGCAACCAACATTGCTGGCGTGGCGAACGGTATCATTGCCAATCCAACCCTGGTGGATGCTGGCGGCGGTTCGATTGATATTGCCAATAGCGCCAATCAAATTGGCTCAAATATTGGCGGTTTCTTCGGAGTCGCGAAAGCCCTACAAGCCTTCTTTTTGGGCAAAACGGGCAATCTGATCGCTTTCCTGATCTTGATCCTGGCTCTGATGCTCTTCATCAAGCTGCTGACTTTCGCTCTACCCATCTTGAAGGCCATTGCTACCTTTATCTTCAATATCATTAAAATGGTGCCATTTCTGGGGTAAACATGAATCCTTCGGAAAAAAGTTTCATCAGGAGGGGCAACAAGGTCTCTGTGTTATATACCCCTGGTAGATTTGACCTACGCTTTTGGCGCTTTACTGCCATCGCAATATTTTGCGTAATTGTCGGGATGATCCTGATTATCCCTGACACGAATATTCACGCCCTAACCCCGACGCCATCCCCCACGCTTCACGCCCTGATTCCCACCCCCACGAGCGCCCTTCAATACATTCGCCCTACCCCGGTCAATATCGTGTTGACTACGCCCGTTGCCAGTCTAAATCTCTCTGCACTAGACGCCGGGGATATGGCAGACAAGGCCATTCAATTTTATCGTTATGGCAATAAGGATCATCTGTTCGATTTCATTGGATCGGGGATGCTGCTCTTAGCAACTTTGGCCCTATTGGTCAAGCTGATCGGCTCTAACACCCGGACGAACAATTAATGGTAAAACCGATTTATTGTCCGCCTGGCTATGATCCGACCACCGAAGAATTTCCCCTACGCAAAGGTTCTTGTCTGGTCTACATCTTGGCCTTTATCGCTATTTGCGCCCTAGCTTCAGGCGGCGTGGCGGTTGTCGTGGCGATTGCCCCCAAACGTACCCCGCAACCCACCAAAACTACCACACCGACACGGACT
>WNFM01255074.1_pt2 | contig 14503 bp, 12 predicted proteins | sample 5400271 | NCBI WGS metagenome assembly WNFM01 (sample SAMN13153352, study PRJNA577476) | soil metagenome | isolation source: 60 cm saprolite on Douglas fir-dominated hillslope | place: USA:California | collected 2013-09-17 | reverse complement strand
GTCCCGGGCTTCGGTCGTGCGTGTCTTCCTTCCTCGATCATCGGTTTCTTCCACGGGGCATTCCAGCCACATCTTGATCAGATGCAGCACGCGCCGATCCACGATCCGGCGCGCTACCGACTTTAGAAGTTCGGCGTGCGGAATGCTTCCGAAGTAGTCCGCGAGGTCGGCGTCGACGACTTCCGGGTGGCCACGGAACAGCAGCTCTTCCACCTCGACCACCGCCTGTTGAGCATTTCGCCTAGGACGGTACGCGTACTGTTCGGGTGGAAGGTCGGCTTCGAAGATCGGTTCCAGCACCAGCATCGCTGCCGTCATGCAGACCCGGTCCCGCAAGGTCGAGATGCCCAGCGGCCTGAGCTTGCCGTTGGCCTTCGGTATGAACACTCTTCTGATGGGGTCCGGTCGGTAAGTCTCCTCCCTGAGCGCAAGCGCCAGTTCGCCAAGCCACCGCTGCACCCCATACGCCTCGATGTCCGCGAAGTTCTGGCCGTCCACCCCCGGTGCGCCCTTGTTGGAGCGGCACTGGGCATAGGCATGCGCCAGGATGTCTTCGCGGCTGATCTTGTCGTACAGGGCGTAGAAGCGATAGCCGGCTTCTGCCTTCGCTTTCGCGTGCAACGCCTTCCGCAGTTTCTGAACAGTTTTCGGAGTTGATAGGTTGCCCAATCTCCAAATCCCTCACCACTTGTTGCGTCAGTCTTGAACTGAGGTCCCTTTCCTCCCCCGGCGTTACCCGGCTTCAGCGGTACTGCGAACCTCTCCGCCACCCCAAGGCGCCCGACCTGTCCCTCGCGGGCGTCCGGTTGGTCATCGCTGACCACGCCATGGGGCTTCCCGTGTTGCGTACGCTTTCCTTGTGTACATGCCGCCGCCAGTACCCCGGTGCAGCAGCTAGGCGTAATCTTCGCTCATTCACCTAGCCGTATCAGCCTTCCCCGATATGGCAGTCGGGTCGGCCTGCACATCGACCTTTTCGAGGCTTGCTCAGCGTTTACTCGCGTTGCGGCCTGCACACTTGCGCTGTCACCAATTCGCGACACGCTGATCGAAGGCTTCAGCCACTTCGTTACCTCCGTGACTGCTCCGATTGCTTCCGGTTGGAGCGATTGCCGGGTGGGGCTTGCACCCACTGGAAAGCGCCGCCTTTGCACGGCGCACGCCAACAGCGGCCGTTCGGTGAAGTCAGCTTTTTTGACCCTAACCGAACATCTGTTCTTCAGAAAAGGGAGTCTGCTTAAATACGTCGAACATCTTGCTATGACTTGAGCCGCTGGTCTCATGGGGCGACGCTTAGCGCAGTTTCTTGAGGTCGATCCTGAGATTGTGCTGCGCATTGTTGTTGAGCTACCGGAACTGCGCGCCGCGCTTGAACGCCTTGCGATGCAACTGCAGCAGAATTTCATTGGCGAGCGTCAGTATCGGCGGCGACAGCACCGCCAGCACGACCACCGTCTCTCTCGATCTGGTTTCACCCCGGTTCTCGATGGTAAGCAGCGCGGTGCCGTGCGTCACCAGGACGCCGGCGGTACGATCGAAGTCTACGTCGTCGGAGATCCTGATCGCCGACGACGCGGGAACGGCAACGATCGGACTTCGGAGGCAGCCCGCGCTACTTCGAAGCCTCCTTCAGCGGCCGCCACCAGCCGCGCCGGCACGTTGGACGCGTCGAACAGCGGCATCGAGTAGAGTGCCTCCTTGGCGTGCCGGTAGTCTTTGTTCTGTCATTCGGCCTGCAATATCGACCCTCTGAGCCGGGGGATCGGCGTCCAAAATTTTGCAGGCCGAATGACAGTAAGGTCTTTCGAACGCGTGAACTCTGTGTGTTGAAAAGCACCACGCCGCGCTGAAACCGAGAGCGACAGCGGTCGACCGCCGCTGATCGTGAGGCAAAAGTCGTCTCTCGCGTGCAACGATCGCTCCTACAACGGACGACAATGCAAATGACCGAACAGACTAACGCCAATGATTGAGTTTTTAACTTGTTCTATCGCTGCTGGGGTCCGCAGGAACGACCCCGCCGCCCAGGGGAGCGGCGGGTCTGCTTCTTGCGTTCCTAGCTCGCGCCTCCCAGCCCTCGGACTTCGTCGGTCGTTCGGCGGCTTACTTTCGGACGAAGCCTTTACGCGGCGCGCGCGGCGCGAAGGGTGCTTAACGTGCCGTTCCAAAGTTCGATCCGGGCTTGGATGCTGTTGCACGCAGCGCGCAGAGCGCGTTCGTTCTTTTGCGGAGAGTCCGCGACCAGCTTGTCAAGCAGTTCCCTTCCCATTGGGCCATGACTGTCACCATCGAGCTCGATATGCCGCTCGATGTAGTAGATGAAATGACGCAAGCGAGCCTTGTCGTGCTTCATGCCAGGGAGCGTTTTCTGCAGCCTGCTGAACATCTCGGGGATGATGTCCTCGCGGCCATAAAAAAATGCCGCGACAACCTCTTCCGTCGACCCCGACTGGGCCAGTGTCATCGTATGCGCGACAAAGGATCGGACATGAGGTGGCACGCCCGTCCGCACCAACCCGCCTTCGACCGACGTACCGACTCGCGCCAGCGAGCGAAACGCTTCGAATTGGCGGGTGCTGGCACCGACGTCCGCCATGGCGCGGAGATAGAGATCGAGGTGACTGACATAGGAGCCGTCCGGATCGACATCTGTCTCCTCGCCAATCACGATGTCATTGATCAAGCGCGCAGCCCGTGCATTGTCCGCAGGGAACCACGGCACTTTCGTGCATGTCAGGTCTTGCTGCAGCCGCTTCAGCAGCGACATGAAATCCCAGACGGCGAAAACATGATCTTCCATGAATCGCCTCAGATCCTCGACGGAAGCGACCTCCGCGTAGATGGGGTGGTCCAGCAGCCCTTCGCGAAGGGTGGCTAGGTGGTCACGAACCTGTTTCGACATGTTTGACCTCTATTTGGCATGTTTGACCTTGGCTCAGGGTTGAGGGGTGAGCCCGGCTTAGACGCCCTATTTCTTTTTGTGTGGTGCGAGAAACAAGTGTTTCACGAGTCAGTCGTGCGTGACACGGATTTCACTATCAGTGGCGCGTGATGCGGATTCACGATGAGTGAGTTAGCGTGCGTCGCCCTTCCGGGGAGAAGATCAGAACAACTGCTTAGCCGCATCACCGCTTCTCAGTTTTGTTCAGGTTTGAAATTTTTTTAAGCGGCTGCTTCTGTTAGGAGACTCCAAATCAAGTTACATCTGTAACGGTGGACTCGCTTGAACGCGCTGCGCGCGACCCGCGCACAACTCCTTCCTGACTTTAAATTTAATGAGGCGCGGGTCGCGCAGAGTTGAGCGACGGGACTTGCCAAGGTCAGTGGCGATTTTGCAAAACGAGTGTCACCTGCAAGGGGCGTCGTGGTTGGGAGCGATATCTCTGACGGAGAATGATGATGCGCAAGAAGGTTATAGCGTTATTGGCGGTCGCGTCCGTTGGCCTACCCCGACAACTCGGCGACCGGTTAAGTCCAGAGGATTAGTGCCCTTCGACCGCAAACAGGATATCTGCGAATCCGGGCACGGTTTCCTTGCGCTGCCAGTCGCGCTGCAATTCGCAGATCAATTGCACCCAACTTGTCGGTTTCGAATCCCTCCACGTCCTACATCCGGCCGAATCTGCGATATGGCGCGATATCCTGCGGCTAAGCGCCCCTCCCCGAGCCTGATTCCAAACTGATAGACTCTCCACTTTTTCCTTATCAGTCACGGGATCCTGTTTGCGTACGAATGGCCCCTTTGCGCCACAAGCGGTCATTCCTAACCGCTCACTACGCGAATGGGGCTACCGGATAAGGCAGCGGCAGTTCAGGAGCCTGCTCGCGCCGACTAAACGTCATTCAGCCGGCCTTAAGGCTCGCACCAGAACAAAGTAGACGAGCGCGATGATTGCGCAAAGTTAGCCGATTCTATCGCACAAGAACTCGGATAAGGTTTTCGGTATACACAGGTAGGCACAGGTGTCGACGATTGGCATCACGAGCGGTCTGGCACTTAGCCGACGTCGGCGTTTTGCCAAATGTCCGCTTTGCGCCAGAAGCGGAAATGAACCGCCGCCCAATTTCCGGCTCAGCGGATCGTCGACGATCTTGGCAATCGCTCGCGCCCAGCTGCTTGATCCTGCGGCGCCGCGCTACAGGTACCGATGCCCGGCCGCAGCCGTCAGGGGCGCCGACAGCAGCGGCCCATCGCTGGGCCTCGGCCTTCGCTCGGCCCGCGAATCGTCCGCCCGCTCCGGACTGCGCACTAGGCCGCCACTCTGTGCGGCTCCGGAGGCGTCCCCGTTTCGACTAGGTTCGGGGACGTGTCCAATCCTTCCATATCCTTCGAGAAGACCATCGCCTTGTTGTCGACGAAGGCGCGCGGGTCGAATGAATCGTGGGCCATCACGTCATGAATCTTACGACGCTGCATGCCGATGTTGCCGGCGTCGTAGATCGGGAAGCACAGGGCCTCACGCATATATTTCTCGAGCGGATGGCTCCTATCGTAGCTGTTGACGCCCATGATGCGCATGCACGTATATACGACCTCGACACAGGTCTCCCCGCCGAAAATCTTCGACCAAGCGCCTGGGACGTGGCCCTCGCTGTCATAGAGATGTGAAAAAGCGTCCAACATTGACCCCTCCACCGCTAGGTAGATCAATAATTTAGCTCGCCGATCGGCGTCGGAACCCCAGGCCGGTTAACACCCCATGACCAATGAACTGTTCTCAACATATGCCCCGCTTCTGCGCAAACGGAGCAAAGCCGAACTCCTCACCGAAATCGAACGGCCTGAGAAACTGTTGATCGCCAGCGACACCGTTCGGGGTCGTCGCCTGGACGTTGCATATTCAGTATTCGATCATGCGAACCGGGGTGCTGACGTTGTCATTGTTGGGCTGACGCCCGGCCGGCAGCAAATGCGCAATGCGCTGATCGAAGCCCAACGTTGTCTGCAAGCAGGGCACACCGAACAGGAAGCAATGAAGTCGGCAAAGATATTCGCCAGTTTTTCCGGTCCAATGCGGTCCAACCTCGTAGCCATGCTCGATGACGTTGGGGTAGGCGCCGCGCTTGGTCTGTCCTCGACCTCATCGCTCTGGGACAAGGATGCTCAACGCGTACATTTCACGTCGGCTTTGCGGTATCCAGTCTTCATCGACGGAGAAAATTATTCGGGAGCGCCGTCCATTGTTTCCGTCCCCTTCCTGCGATCCCAGCTTCTGCAGTGGTTTACATCAGAGATGACCCAGCTTTCAAAGGCTGTCTTCATTCCCCTGGGACCAAAAGTCAGCGCAGCAGTTGAGGCGGCTGCCAAGAGCCTCGGCCTTTCAACCGAGCGGATTCTTTCTGGCTTGCCGCATCCAAGTGGTGCGAACGGCCGGAAGAATCGCGCGGATATATCCAGCAAAGTCGATCCGGAACGGCTGTTGGCCGCCCGTGCCTCGCTTAACGCCCGAATCGCGACGTGGGTATAAGCTTTCTTCGCTGCACGGCTACTCTAAAAAAGCTGGAATCAGCATCCCGTCAGTGCCACCGTTCAGCCCTGACGGATACGCCCGTGCGTTTCTCATACCCATCCAGAATGTCCCGCATCATTGAGAACGCCTGGGACTCGTTGAGATAGGGCGACATCGGCCTCGAAGGCCGGTTCGTGGCATGCACAGTTTTGGCGCCTCCGGCAAGATCGCCGATGTCTACAAGAAATTCGACATCAACGCCGAGGCGGTAGTACGCGCTGCGCACGAAACGCTGGCGGAGGTTTCCGCTCGTTGACATCAAGGGATCCGGCTTGGAAAGTCGCGCTAAACTGGCAGGTCGTGTCTCGATTGGGCGCCCGCGTCGTAGATGCGTATCTGAAGCATCGGGAAGCGGCGTTTCAATTCGATCGCGCCGCGCTCTGCGCCTTCCTTGGTGCTGAACTCGGTCTTCAGTCGCCCATTTATTTCGATGGCGAAACCGGATTTGGGTAGTTCGATCGTTCGGCGGGGCATTCGGAATCCGTAGTCGTTGGCGGCAGCGTGCCGCATCTGGTTACGGCGAGTCCGGCTCGGCCGACAAGACTGTTCTGATGACTGTGGAAGGAGTAGCTGCATGAGCGCACCGGGCAGCTCGTGGACCAGTCCGCCTAAGCTTCAGGTTAGGGGCCGAATGGCCCTGAGACGGCGCCAGAACCTGCGTCAGCAGGTGCCTCGGAGCACCACAGCGTCCAAACGCCTACCCAGGACAAAATCTCAAAACGGGGGTTTCCAGACGTCGAGTACGGGGGTGGTCCAAAACCTGTAACCTCTGAAAATCATGGGAGAGCCGGAAAATCAGCGCGCCGATAACGGTGAACCATCTTGCGGAGCGATTTGGGAGCCAACACTTCCACTTTGTCGCCCCACATATAGAGGTGCCAGCACATTTCCAGATGACCAGCCGCCCTGAAGCGCACGATCAAGGAACCGTCCGGCTGATCCTCCAGAATTTGGGCCGGGTGGAACACAAAAGACCGAGCGTGGTCCGCAGCGTCCTGTCTGAATTTCCAGACAACATCATCGATCTCGGACTCGTTCTGAAACGTTCCGAATGCCCTCTGTGCATGTAGGTCGATCCTGAAATCGCGATCGCGCTCGAAATATTCGCCGGTACGCTCCGCACTGCGGATGTTTTCCGCCACATAGTGCCGGAGCGGCCCATCCGGGTCCGACTTGGGCTTTGCAACAAGGTAACGCCGTGTCCCGATAAGGACGCCATTAGGTTCGACGATTCGCGCCGTCGCCCGAGTCGATCCCCGTGAGAGGTAAACTATTCTCAGGCGCTCGGATGCCTTGAGCGCTACCGAAATGGTTGAAGCGATGTCGGACGTCAAACGGGCGGACGGTCCTGGTCGAGCAGCCAATCCTTGCGCTTCGAGTAGCGCCTCATGGTCAGTTTCGATGCGCGACAACTTTCCGCGCGGTACGAGGGCAACGATCTTCTCACGAAGCGTCTCCAACTGAGCTGCTTCGACGCCCTGCGCATTGCGCTTCAGTGTCTCAATGGACAGATCGAGCGCCGCGAGTTCATCGGAAGATAACGTAAGCAAATCGCGTAAAGCCCCGGTTCGGAGCTTCCAGCGCTTGCGGCCATCCTCGTCGAAACCGCATTCCGCATCCGCAAACTGCAATTCGAGCGTATGCAGCAGGCGCTGAGCCGTCCGTTTGGACGAGCGATATCTGCCCCGCACGTCGTCGACGGTCACGCCCATCCGGTGCGAGGCGACGAATGTGGCGACCTCGATAAGTCGCTGGGCCTTTTCAAACGACATCAGGGCTCTCCAAGGGGTGACAGAATTTGACACCCCCTGGCGGTAATGTCCAGTCATGCCGCTTTGGGCGGCGTTTCTCGATTGGGAGCAACGGCATGATGGACGTCAGCAGACGCGGGTTTTTCCAAAGAGCTTCAGGGGCAACCGTCATTTCCATCTGCGCGATTGCTGCGCCGGTCGTTCTCGGCCAACGACCCCAAAAGGTCTCTCAGGATGAGTTGACGGAGGCGATCGTTAACCACCGCGCATGGCTGGGGGATCAAGGAAAAGGGACAAGAGCCGTTTTCAACAACCGCGATTTGTCAGGTCTCAATTTCACCAGCGGGGATGGCTCCATGGTTAATCTGCAAGGCGCGGACTTCACCGGGTCCGACATGACGGGCGTCACGGGAAAAGACGTCAGCTTCCTCCGGGCATCTCTTCACGATGCGAGGCTTTCGTGGTCGCACTTCGAACTGGTAACTTTCTCCAACGCCAGCCTGAGACGGTCAGAATGCGACAACGTCGTTTGGGGATGGGACGCCGCGTCACAAAACAGTCCGAGCCCGGTCGATCCGGCCAATGCTTCCGGCTTTCAATACACTGATGCCGGACATGCAGACTTTTCTCGTGCAAAAATTCGAGGTTTCTTTCACGAAACGAGTTTCACCGCAGCGAAGTTGATCGAGGCGGATTTCTCGTACTCACACTTCTGCGGGAACGGTTTCTCTCAGACATCGTTCCATGGCGCGAATCTATCGTCGGCAAAATTCAATTTTGCAAATCTCTCCCATGTCAACTTCTCATCCGCGATCTGCACACAAGCAGATTTCAACAATTCGGAAGTTGGCTACCGAGCCAGACTTGCCAAAGCGTATTTTCTGGCCGAACAAACTATAAGTTGAGTTAGATATAGCGCCCGAGCCCGCCGGAAACCAAAAGGAAATCATCAGTGACAACACCAGATCGGCGGACTGTCGTAGCTCACGGTCGGCTGGCGATGCGCGAAATTCGACTGGATGCCGCCCGGTGCAAGCGTCACGGCCTGCAGGTCATGTCGTTCGAACAACTGGTAGTCCGCCTCGCTGGCGGATTTGCCAGGCAAATCGACGACGAAAGCCTGCGCACAGCGATCCAGGCGGTTCTGCCGACGACCGAACTTGGCGAATTGGAAAGCATTAAGATGCTTCCCGGCATGGTTGATGCTTCGGCGGACACGCTGCACAAAGCGTGGCGCGCCGGCGTCGATCTCGCTGCTCGTGCCAAGGAGCATCCGCGTCTCGATTCCGTCGCGCGCCTGGAAGCCGCAGTCCTTGCAAAGTTACCGGCGGCCATGATGCGCCCTATTGACCTGGTGGCCGCAGCGTATCCGCGGCTGAATCATGCCCCAACAATCTTGGGCCCGGTCGAAATCGTCGGCATCACCGAACTCTCGCCATGTTGGCGACCTCTCCTTCGGGCTTTGAACGTTCATACTCCGGTGACCTGGGCAGCAGGACCGCGATCAACGCCATCGTGGATCGAAAGCACCGGCGTTGCCATCACCAGAACCTCCGCGGAGACTCCGACCATCCAGGCCGTCAGCGCGGCGACGGCATATCACGAAGCCATCGAAGCGATCCGTTGGGCGCGAGGATTGCTTGCATCAGGCGCGGCGGAACCCGCCGACATCGCCATCGCCGCAGCATCGCCAGCGGAGTACGACGATTATTTCATGTCGCTGCGCGCCGACGCGAACCTCGATCTTCACTTCGTTCATGGCGTCAAAATAACCACGACCCGTGAGGGTCAGGCCGCCGCTGCACTCGCGGACATTTTGATCCGTGGCCTGTCACAGAGTCGGTTTCGTCGGCTGGCGGCGCTCTGCGGCTCCGAGTCCGGCCTGTTTCAGGCCCTTCCGGCGGGCTGGATGCAAATTTTGCCGACCGACGCGCCGCTCGCCTCGGTGCCCGCATGGACTCGTCTGCTGGATCGCTTGACCGCAGTGGACTGGCCTGACGGGAGGGACCATGCCCCGGTCCTGTGCGGCATCGTCGACCTGCTTGCCAAGGGCCTCCGCGCTGCCGAGGAGATCGGCCGTTCGTTTCTCGCGGGTCGCGCCCTGGCGATCTGGCGCAACGCGCTTTTGGCGGGGCCGCCGGAATCGCTGGACGCAACACTGGAAAACTTGAAACAGGACGACGGCCTCGATGCGTGCGTCTGCGTCACCTGGATGCCGGCCAGCGCTCTGGCTGCATCGCCGCGGCGGTTCGTCCGTCTGGTAGGTCTGAACTCGTCACGCTGGCCGCGCGGCATCTACGAAGACCGCTTGATCTCCGACCACATCGTTCCGACGGTCGAACTCGATCCGCTGCCTATCGGCGCGGCCGATCGTCGAGACTTCGAGACGATCCTCGCCACTACGGCGCGGCAGATCGTGTTGTCACGCGCCAGACGCGACGGCGAAGGGCGACTCCTCGGCCGCAGCTCCCTGGCGGCCGCTCACGCCGACGAGAAGTACATTCGGCGCAACGAAGTCCCGACCCACGCTTTCAGCGAGACCGACCGCTTGATGGCCCGGCCACAGGACTTCGCCCGCGAACCGCAGGCGATCAGTGCGACGGCGTGCTGGCGCAACTGGCATCGCAAGGAAATAACGCCGCACGATGGGCTGATCCGCACCGAGCACCCGCTTATGCTTGCTATCTTGGAACGGACCCAATCGGCCAGTTCTCTCCGTCTCCTTCTGCGAAATCCGCTTGCCTTCGTTTGGCGCTACGGCATGCACCTCCGGACGCCTGAGAGCGGAACGGAACCGCTTGTCCTCGACCCCGTGGGCACGGGCAACCTTGTCCACATGATGCTCGATCTGGCGCTTCAGAAGCTGCAGGTCGTCGGTGGTCTGGCCAACTCCGACGAAACGCAGGTCGCGGGGGCCGCCGAAGACGCGGCCCGCGAAGTCGCCGGCGTCTGGGAAAGCGAACAAGCCGTGCCTCCCGCATTGATCTGGCGCCGGAGTTTGGATGATGCGCGCACGCTGACCTTCCGCGCCCTCATCCATGGCGATGATCGGCTGCCGCATACCGTTTCCTACGGCGAAGTCGCGTTCGGCGGGGCGGAGCCGAAATCTTCCGCCGTCGGCCCCTGGGATCCGAAGATTGCCGTCGAAATCCCCGGAGCCGGGTTTCGCATCGCCGGGTACATCGACCGTCTCGACATTTCCAGCGACGGCCTTCAGGCCCTTGTCCGTGACTACAAGACCGGGCGACCACCCAAGGACAATATCGTTATCGACGGCGGCCGCGAACTACAAAGATGTCTCTATGCATTCGCGGTCAAGGCGTTGCTCGGCGCCAAGGTTTCCATCAGTGCGTCCCTGCTTTTCCCACGAGAAGAGATCGACCTGCAGCTCGCCGACCCGGAGGCTACGCTCATCGAGATGACCGGTTATTTGCGGACGGCGCGGGCAAATCTGATCGGTGGCAATGCACTGATCGGACCAGATAGTGGAGGAGAGTTCGACGACTTCGCCTTTGCTCTTCCGGCAAATGCGGATGCTACCTACTGTAAACGTAAGTCATCCGCCGTTACGGAGAGTTTCGGAGACGCTGCAAGAGTTTGGGAAGCCCATTAATGAACATCGCCATCAAAGTCCTATGCGACGACGCAGCTCGCCGAGACGCGATCAGCGCACATAACCGATCGTTCCTGGTGGAAGCAGGCGCGGGTTCCGGCAAAACCGCCGTCATGGCCGGCCGCATCGCCGCCATGTTGGCCGAGGGTATCGCACCAAAATCGATTGCGGCGGTGACCTTCACCGAGCTTGCAGCGAGCGAGTTGCTGATCCGCGTTCGTGACTTCGTCAGTGATCTCGCGGCAGGCACGATCCCGACGGAGTTGCGGATCGCATATCCCGCCGGCCTCTCTAAGGGCGAAACGGCCAACCTGGCGGCGGCATTGAACGCGATTGACGAGGTCACCTGCTCCACAATTCACGGCTTCTGCCAGCGTCTAATCAAGCCTTTTCCCGTGGAGGCAGATATCGACCCGGGCGCCAGTGTGATGGATCGCAATCACGCCGACTTCGCCTTTCTGGAAATCGTCGAGACTTGGCTACGCGAACAGCTTTCCGGGAGCGAAGGAGGAACCATCGCGGAAATGGTGGTCCGAAGCCCCGGCGAGACGGTCGCACTGATCCATAAGATCGTCGCAAACTTGCGAAAGCGGCGTACCTTGTCCGCCCCACCCGTCACTCCCCTCGCGCCACGCCTCGACCGTTTTCGGGACAGCGCCTACGCGTTCGCGGACTTCATCAGAGGCGCGCCTGCAGTCGAGCCGGAGACGAAGGAGTTCGCCCATCGTTTCGCCGAAATGGCCGCTGCGCTCGATGACGCCTCCCAGGCCGAAACGTCCGTCGGACAGGTTAGGCTCCTCGCTTCGGTGCCGCACCGAGACCTCTGTACCAAGAGCGGCACATTCCTGGCGTTCAAGAAGAAGGGCAAGTGGGTCGAAGCGGCCAAACGCGCAGGCCTGGCCAAGGCCGATGGCGAGCGTCTGCACACGGCGGCCGAAACCCACTACGCGGCGTGCTGCGATGCCTGGCATGCCATGCTTCAGAATGTCGCCGGCCGGGTCCTCTCCGATCTGATCACCCGGGCGCAACCGGTGCTCAAACGCTTCCGGGACTACAAACGTTCGGCGGCGCTGCTCGATTTCGACGATCTGATCTTCGCCGCGCGCGACCTGCTGCGAGACCATGATGACGTTCGCCGCGCACTGGCGGCCCGCTTTGCCCACGTGTTGGTCGACGAATTCCAGGATACCGATCCGTTGCAAGCGGAGATCTTCTGGCGGTTATGCGGTGAACCTGCTTCCGGAGATACCGCGTCTGAATGGATCTCCTTTCGGATACGTCCTGGAGCGCTATTCCTGGTCGGTGATCCCAAGCAGGCGATCTACCGTTTCCGTGGAGCGGACGTGGCAGCTTATGTCGGGGCGCGCGATGCGTTTATTGCTTGGGAAGCCGATAGCGTACTGTCAATCTCGACCAACTTCCGCTCGTGCGCGCCGATCCTCACCTACGTGAACGAGCGCTTTCAGGTACTGCTGTCGAGCGACGGTCAGCCAGGTTTCACCGCGCTGGATCCGTTCCACACTGATCGCGGCGATGCGCTGTGCGTGGCGGCCCTGGATGTCGCCGTCGCCGACGAGAACGGCAAGGCGTCGGCAGAGCGGCAACGGGACGCCGAAGCCGAAGCTGTTGCCCAAATGTGTGACCGCCTCATCGGAAGCGAGATGATTGTGGATCGTCGATCGGGCGCCAGTCGTGTCTGCCGACCAGGCGACATTGCCTTGCTTGCACCTACCGGGAGCGATCTATGGCGTTACGAAGAGGCGCTTGAGCGCCTCGGCATCCCAGTCGCCACTCAGGCAGGAAAAGGCTTGTTTCGCCGGCAGGAAATTCAGGACCTGATCGCCCTGACGCGCGTGCTCGCCGATCGGCGTGACACGCTTGCCTTGGGGGCCTTGCTGCGTGGTCCGCTGGTCGGCCTCACCGAAGAAGAACTGCTCGACATCATCTGGGCGCTCCCGCGGTCCGAGGACCACCCCGAGAACCTTCCACGGCTCGATCTCGGGGTCGATGTCGGCGCCATCGCCCATCCCTTGGCACGGTCGACTATCGAAAAACTCCAGAGTCTTTATCGAAAAAGCAACAGCACTACGCCGCACTACCTCTTGTCGCAAGCGATCGACGTGATGCGGGTCCGTCCGATCCTTCTCGAACGGCACCGAGGACAGGCCGAACGGACGTTGGCAAACGTCGACCTTTACGTTGGTTTTGCATCCGCTTTCGCCGTTCGTGGACTACGCGCCTTCGCCGAGACCATGACAGCCGCGTGGACGGACGAGACGCGCGCAGTCGAAGGCAGGCCCGATGCGCAGGAAGAAGCCGTCGTCCTCTTCACCATGCATGCGGCAAAGGGGCTCGAGTGGCCAATCGTCGTGCCAGTCAACACGATGACTAACATCGTGGCATCGGAAAGTGCCGTAATCGACCGCAAAAGCGACACCTTCTATTGTCCGGTCCTCGGCGTGAAGCCGACGGGATATGAGGATGTGCGTGATGCTGAAAAGGCCGAGCTCGAACGCGAACGAATTCGGCTTTGGTATGTTGCCGCTACCCGGGCTCGTGAACTTTTGATCCTTCCTCGGCTAGACATTGCGCATTCGAAGTCGGCATGGATCTCGCTTGTCGACCTATCGCTCGCTGAGCTTCCGGCGCTGGACGTCACGCATCTTCCCCTGAATAAGGGCGCCGCTGCTGCTGGTGAACGCAACGATCAAACCCGGGACAGGTTTGCCCGGGAGGCGACGGCCATCGCGGACCTTGATCGCCGCCTGCTATGGCTCGCGCCGAGCCGCGACGAAGGGGCTGCAGGACCGATCGTTACTCCGGAGGAGGCGGAAATCTGGAAGGGACCCGGCGACGGGCAGCCGGACGCAATAGCCGCTCCGACCGGGATCCATGGTGGTCGAGAACGCGGCTTGATCCTCCACAAGCTCCTTGAAGAAGTTCTCACGGGGGAGACCGGCGATACCCTGCCCGCGCTAACCGAACGCGCCCGCACGCTCATTTCATCCATTGGCCAGGCGGTTGTCGACGACCCGGCAAAAGGGCTTTCGCCTGACGAACTGGCAGGATGCGTCGCCCGCACCCTCGCCTTGCCGGAGATCGAAGAGCTTCGCCCCAACCTACTGCCGGAATTCGCGGTCTTTGCGTCGGACACCGTCGACGCCACCGAGCATGTCACGGCCGGCATCACTGATGCCATCAGTTTCAGGCCCGACGGCAGCGCGCGGGTAGTCGTAGACTGGAAGAGCGATGTGCTGCCTGCACCCGAAAGCAGCGAACGCTACCGCGAACAGGTGAGAAGCTATCTTCGAATGACCGGGTCCGATCGCGGGCTCATAGTATTCGTCACCTCGGGCGAAATACTGCACGTCTCGATGCCGACGTGACTAGGATGTGGTCCGGCGTGGCGGCACAGCCCATTGAGTTTCAAATGACCGACGGTCGGCACAGCGCCGGCTTCTGGAAATGTTGTGATGGACGCCGGGGCGCAATAAACCTTCGATTTTCTTTTTCGCCGGGAAAGTCAGCATGGCTCACCACCGCAGAGCCGTCGGCTCGATATTGCAAACATTACCACCTGTGGCACGATGACGATCTCTGCATAAGAACCACGAATCAAGCTACAGAAA
>WNFM01032126.1_pt2 | contig 14504 bp, 9 predicted proteins | sample 5400271 | NCBI WGS metagenome assembly WNFM01 (sample SAMN13153352, study PRJNA577476) | soil metagenome | isolation source: 60 cm saprolite on Douglas fir-dominated hillslope | place: USA:California | collected 2013-09-17 | reverse complement strand
TGTTGTATCCCCCCATATTGTCGCGGTCGACCAAGCGCAGCTTCGCTTCCTTGGAAACGTGGAAGAGCAGATGGGTATGTCCGCCGGTCTGGTTCGGCAGTATCATCACTCCGCCAGAAGCCAGGTCAGTATCAGCGCTTTCTAGAGTCGCTTGGTTATATGGAGTGAAATCATCCCCAACGACCGTTCCGCCGGAATTCATCGTTGGTACGCCGTTGGTTAAATCCAGCTTGATCAGGGAGTCGCCAAAATCCTGGTTATTCGTATACGGTGGCGCAGCGTCGAACGTGCCGTTTCCAGTCGCGGTATACATGCGGCCGTACGGGTGGTTCACGGGATCAATAACCTCCGCCGCCAGCCCTCCTCCCGACAGCCAAATTCCCCCATTACTTCCATTCGGTGAGGCACACCAGGCGCCAGTCTGCTGCATGGTTGCGGCGTTGTACCCGAAGATCCACCCGTGCCAGGGCCCATTGTCGTTATGCGACGCAAATGACATATACACGATGCCGTTCAATAGCAGCAGGCCTGCGCGGCTGAGGTGCCACTTTGAGTCAAACTTCAGAATGCCGCCGGAACTCCCTGTCCCGAGCCCCGCCACCGATCCGGACAGCGTTGTTGGCCCGCCGAATTTCTCCGCTCCGGTGGTAATGTCCAGCGCGTGTAGCCTGTGCACATAGCAGTACGAGCTGGCGGAACAGCCAGCCCCCACCGATTCTCTGGTTACTCCGAGAACGTAAATCGTATGGGTCGCAGGATCGATGACCGGCGTGGACGTGATCCCGATCTCCCCAAGCAAAGCCGCATTGCCAACATCGTCGCTCGGTAATGTGGTCGCGCCGGAGGTTGCGCCGTGCGCCGAATCTAGCAGCGAAATCGCCCACAAGGGATTGGCGTTCGCACCGGTAGTGTTGTCCGCATCAAATGCGTAAACACTATCGTGTTCAGTGGCTACGAAGATGACGTTATGTGTAGTTCCGGATTGAACTGTCCCGGCTCCCATGGTTACACCCGCCACATAAAGCGGTTGGGCGTAGACCTGGCCATCGACCGGGTGAGAAAAGAGCTTCCCGAATTGTGTGGTGTTTACATTTTGCGGGGTAAGAATCGTCTCCGCGGTATTCGCCCCAGTTCTGGCTATATCGTTATGATGGGTGGTTACATTTACTTGCGATTTCGCTGTTGAGGAAAGCGCACACAAAATCGCGCAGCCAAGAATATACCTACCCAGTTTCCTCCGCCGAAAACTCATCGGAAACACCCCTTGAATTGAATGACCTTAATTTCTTATACAACCAGAAAGAGCGGGCGATTGCTTATGGAGTGGAACCAATCACCGCGCCCCTGCGGAACAGACTGGGCAATGTGCAGTGAGTATAACGATTTTAAGGAATTTCCGGCAATAAATTCCAGCCAGATTCCTCAAAAAAAGTTTCACAGTACCTCTAGTACAGGTTGACTACCTGCGCCGTAGGACTCCCCCGAGATTCGCTGTGAAGCCTATCTTTTCCAACACGAAGAAGTTAACGAACTATAATTATTATTAGTCTGAAGAGGAATTATATCCGTAGTAATAGTCGTTGGGTGCGTCGGCAAGATCTACTCGATTGAGAACGACTCCTAGAAGCTTCTTGTCGTGGAATTGGGTGGCGGCTTTTTCCGCCAGTTCGACCTCGGTTGAGCCTGCCCGTACCACGAAAAGCACCCCGTCGCAGCTGTCGGCAATGCTACTTGCGTCGTGCACTGGCAGTGCGGGGGGCGAATCGATAATGATCCAGTCAAATACTGGAGTGACCCTATCTAAGAGCTGGTGCCATCGGGGACTAAGTAACAGTTCGCTTGGATTCGAAACCGACTGTCCTCCAGCGATCAGACACAGGTTATATTCCGAACCTTTTTGGATCACGCTGTATTCGTCTGCGTCGCCACGAAGGTAGTCCGTGAGACCCGGCTTATTCGGGGCACCGAGAGCTAAGTGCAATCTAGACGCTCTCAGATCCGCGTCGATCAACAGTACCCGCCGGTCGGGCTGCCGTACCATGGATTGCGCAAGATTTGCTGAGATGAACGTCTTGCCTTCCGCCGCAACACTGCTCGTGATCAGCACTCTTCGTAACGGCCTGCTGGCCGCAATCTGATAGAGTCGCGACCGCAAGGTCCGGAATCTTTCCGCGCCCATCGCATTCGGCACCGTCCCGTCAAAAACGCTCGACTTAGAGTCAATGCGCCATTCAGGATGGGCACAATGTTCGATCAAATACTCGTACCGCAAGAACTCGGGAGACTGTGGCGCCGACAGTTCGGTTAGCGAATTCCTGGTCGCTTCCCTGTCTGACGAAGTTCCCGCCCCAATTTCAACAGCGATATCTGGCAGGATTCCCGCAGCCAGTTGGGCCGATCGTTCCTGTGCGGCCTTCTTGAGTGCCTCGTGGATACGACTCATCTTTTCCTCGATTCAATTCGTCTCTTCAATTTCGCAGACTCATCTGGGGGGTCCCGTTTCCATTTGTGGCGCCGCCCTTCGATAGATCGGAGTTCGCTGCAACCACAAATGATGGCACCGTCGTCAACACCGGAAGCTTCAAACTGATTTCCACATCTCGCTCGGTATACAGGCTTCGATCCGTCGCGATTAGAACGTACAGAATTCCAAGTGCCGCAACCAACCCAAGACCTAGTCCGCCGCCACCGAAATATGTCTTTTTCGGAAACGATGCCTTGATCGGCAAACTCGGCGGATCCAATACTCGGAATTGCTCGCCTTCCTGTTGATGGGCAAGGTCAGTCGCCATCGCCGAGTTTTCGCGCTTCTTCAACAACTCGTTGTAGAAGTCCTGCGCGCTTTGGTAACTACGGCTCAATTCCTTCACCTGCTCTTCCACCATCGGACTGGCTTGAATCCTGCCCTGAAGTTGGCGAATTTGCTCCTGGATTTGCGATTGCCGCTTGGTAAGGTCCGCGATGCTCAATTCGTCCTGTTTCAGTTTTGCGCGCAACTGCTGAATTTGCGGCGGTTCCGGGGCATTCGCTGCTGCTGCCGGCGTTTCTACAGGCTTCGAACTTGTCGAGGCCATTCTTCGCTTTAACTCTCCAATCTGGTTCTTGGTCTTGATCACATCCGGGTGCTCTTCCGTATAGCGCGATTCCAGACTGGTCAGCTGGTCCTGCAAGATTCCCAACTGTTGTTCCAGTGTTTCCGCACTCGCGCCAGGCGAGGTCTGCATCGAATGCCAGGTGGAAAGCTGTTGGGTAAGAATGGATTCATTCAACACTTTATCCTGCTGGGACCGGCTCAACGTCTGGGTCGTAGCCTCCAGTTGCGAATTCATCGTCATCAGCAGACTGAGGTTGCTCTGGGCCTCTTCGGGCAGCGAACCCATGTACTGCTTCTTTAGCTTTGCCAGTTTCGCGTCTTGCTCATCCAGGGCTGCTTTTGCCTGATCGAGCTGTTGGCTCAAGAAAGAAGTCGTCCCTTCGGCCTGTTTGGTTGTGGCCAATGCGTTCTGTGAAAGGAACATCGATGTGACTTCCGCACAAATCTGCTGGGCTAGCTGCGGGTCATTGAAACTGACGTTGATGTAAAAGCCCGGCAGCGTGCGATCCTCGGTGCCTTTCATCGCCTCTAACGCCGACACCGAAATGGTATTTCTTAAACGTTCCACGAGATCTTCAATGTGCGCCTTGCCTACTTCGTCCTTATACAGTCCGAATTTCTGGATTACCGGCTCCAGCCGGCTGCGGCTCAGGATCTGTTCCTGCATTGTTGACAGCCGGTGATTCAAGTCTTCCGTGCTCACTGGATCGACATATTTTGGGCCGACCGTTGGTCGAGTGACCAGCACCACGGTCTGCGACGTATACCGCTTCGGCAACACCATCGCCAGCAGCACGCCGATTGTTCCGAAAACAACAACCGACACCGGGACGACCCACCAGTGCCTGCGCATGGCGCGCTTTACATCTGGACCGCTAATTTCGCCATTCCTGACCATCGTGACCTCTAGTCTTGCCCTTAACCGACCGAGCCGCCGTCGCGCTCGGACATCATGCCACTTTTCTCAAATAGCAGTCGAAAAACACATCGACCCATGTCCTTAGGTAGCAAACTGGGTTCCACGCACCCGAGCTCGATCATGTCTTAGCCAGAATATAAGCCATTGTAATTCAATAACTTACAGATTGTCGCGGAAAAATCGTCTCAAATCTGCCAATCTTCACAAAACCAGCAATCCCAAGCGAGGAAAAGTTCTATCCACATTATCCCAAAATTCACCATTTTCGGCTCACCTGGCCTCCCAGATATACCCAGATTCAACTTGAACCGGGCCAACCGAGCGCCAGCGACTGAATAACCTACGGTTTATCAATAGCTTACAGAAGCAGCAACAGACACTGGACTCCGCGTTCCCGGGCCTGTAAATTGCATCCCACGACTCTCACCCTATGATATCCGTACCACCTTGCTCTTCTCCTATCCCGCGACCGCGGGCGGTCTCCGCCGTTCTGAGTCCGATCTGCGCTCTACTTCTCGTCGTGACCTTGACCGGATGCTCGCGCGATCCGGCGGTCCGCAAACAAAAATTTCTGAAAGATGCCACTGCATATTTCGATCAGGGCAAATGCCGTGAAGCAATTTTGACCTACGGTCGCGCGCTTCAAATCGATCCGAACATCGCTTCCGCACATTACAACATCGCTCGATGCCAAATAAGATTAGCGAATTGGAATGCAGCCTATCAGGAACTACGACGCACCGTGGAAATCGAGCCTGAAAATTGGTCTGCGCAAGTGGACCTTGGCAAGCTTTATCTGGGCGGTGGGCGAGGCAAGGACGCCGACGATATCGCTCTTCTGGTTTTGCACAGCGACCCCAGGAACGCGGATGCCGAAATGCTCCTCGCGAATGCCAACGCGGTTCTCGGCAAGCAAAAAGAAGCGCTCAGCGCGGCGCGCGACGCAGTAACTTTTGCGCCGGAACGCTCCTCCGTCTATCTGAATCTGGCCATCTTGCAAGAAAAGTACGCCGCATACAGCGAGGCAGAGGCGAATTTCAAGAAGGCTCAATCGCTCGATCCGTCTTCTATCACTTCTCAAATGTTCCTCGGGGCGCTCTACCAAAAGCTGAAGCGTCCGGAAGAGGCTCGCAAGCAACTTGAGTCCGCAGTTCAGGTTGAACCAAAAAACCCCGCGCCACGAGCCGCTCTCGCTAATTGGTATTTCTCACAAGGCCAAACAGAACAAGCGGAAAAGGTTCTCAGCGACGCCAAAAATCAAATCTCCGATGTTCCCGCGGCCTACCGGATGTTGGGTGACTTCTACCTGGCGCGTGGCGATTTCGCAAAAGCGCTCGCTGAATTTTCTTCGTTGCTCTCTTCGCACCCGAGCGATCTAAGTGTCAAAAAGACTTACATCGACCTTCTGATCAAAGCTCACAAACTCGATGAAGCCATCCCGCTAAACGATTCGATTCTGAAGTCCGCCCCCGGCGATGTCGAAGCGCTGGTTCTTCGTGGACAGATTCAGCTGCAACAAAAGAAAGTGGACGAAGCAATCTTCACCTTGCAACAAGCGCTAAAGGCTTCACCCGACTATCCACCCGGCCATGTTCAGCTCGGTTTTGCTTACCAGGCGAAGGGTAACTCAAATCAAGCCGACAACGAGTGGCGCCAAGCCGTCAAATTGCAACCGAACTCCGCCGAAGCTTGGCGCGCGCTTGCCGCTCTCGCCGCCCAACGCAAGGACTGGAAGGAACTGGAATCCATCGGCCTGCAACTCATCAGGCTGGTTCCCAATTCTGCGGATGGCTACATCTTTCATGCCACGGCGCGCGGGAATCAAGGGGATCTCGCGAGCGCCGAGGCCGATCTAAGCCGTCTCGTCCAGTACGCCCCTCAGAATCCTATTGGATATATTCAGTTGGGCGTTTTGCGTACTCAGCAAAAACGCTTTCCAGAGGCTGACGCTTACTTCAAGCAGGCGCTCGCCCGCGACCCTGATTCGTTGCAGGCCCAGGAAGGCCTCGCGAACCTGGACTTCCTCCGCGCTCAGCCAAGCGTAGCGGTTGCCCGTTTGAAAGAGCAACTGCAGAAATCGCCCAATAGCGCCGAGCTTGCTTATCTCCTGGGTCAAGCCCAGCTTCGTGATTCGAAGCCGGCTGATGCCGAACAATCGTATTCCCGTTCAGTCGAACTTGCTCCGTCTAGTCCCGCGCCGGTGGCGGCCCTGGCCGGATTGCAAGCAAGTCGCGGAGAAACCGACGCGGCCATCGCCAGCTTCAAGCGGGCCTTTACGCTGGTCCCTACAAATTCCCAACTCGCTGTATCGCTCGGCAGTCTCTATGAAACCAAGGGCGATTGGCAGCAGGCTCAATCTGCCTATCAGCAAGCCCTTTCCATTCAGGCTGACAATCCCTACGCGGCCAACAATCTTGCCTACTTGTTCCTCGAACACGGCGGTGACGCGAGCGTCGCTCTCACCCTCGCACAAACCGCTCGCCGCGGCCTGGGTGACTCACCCAATTCCGCCGACACCTTGGCCTGGGCCTATTTCCATACTGGTGCGTATTCGGTCGCCGCTCCCCTCCTCGAAGACGCTGTGAAGAAGGTTCCGGCTAATCCCACCTATCGGTATCACCTGGGAATGGTCTATCAGAAGTTGAACGATCCGGTCCGCGCGCGTAAAGCCTTCGAAGCGGCAATTAAGGCCAAACCGGACAGCAGCGCTGCAGAGTCTGCGCGCAAAGCGCTAAGTGAGCTTGCCGGCACCTGACTTCTTCCCGGCTCTTTACAGGCGAACCATTCCGGCTTTCAATTGAAGATAGAGGGCAACACCATGGCGGCTGATACAACCGCAACACAGGAAGCGCAATCGGAAATCGTTCCGCTGGGCACTCGTAACGGCATCGAAATGGCTATCGCCCGACGCGAATCCAAGACGCTCGGCAAAATCATCGCCAAGCCGAGTTCGCCTGACCTCATCGACGGCGTCGAGATCGAGCCGCTTCAGATTTATCCCGATGATCGTGGCTTTTTCACCGAACTCGCCAGGCTCGGCAAGGGCCTCGCCACAAACATGGTTCCTGACGCCGTTCACAAGATTCAAGTTTCACTGACCCTCACCTATCCGGGCACCATTAAAGCCATTCACTATCACTCCGAACAAACCGATCTGTGGGCGCCGGTCTCCGGAATGGTTCAGGTCTTTCTCTACGATCTGCGCCGCCATTCGAGGACCTTTGGCGCCATCAACACCATTTTTGCCGGCCGCTTTCAACCCTGGGAGATATTGATTCCGCCTGGCGTCGCTCACGGTTACAAAGCACTGGGAGTTGAACCCATCCAGCTCGTTTACTTCACCGATCGCCACTACAATCCAGCCGACGAACTCCGACTTCCCTACAACCATCCCGATATCGCCTATGATTGGGAAATTCAGCACAAATAATCCATGCGCATCCTTGTACTGGGTGCTCGAGGCATGCTCGGCACCGACCTGCTCAAAGAATGGCAGTCCGACGATTTAATTCCGGCCGGCTCCGCCGAAGCCGATTTGCGCGATTACTCGCAAGTTGAAAAACTCACTCAAAAGGTTCGCCCCGACTGGATCATTCTTTCCGCGGCCTACACTGATGTGGACGGCTGCGAAAAAAATCCCGAACTCGCTTTCGCGGTAAATTCCAGCGGCGCCGAAAACGTCGCTCGTGCCGCCCAATCCAGTGGCGCTCGGGTCTTTCTGGTCAGCACCGATTACGTTTTCGACGGCAAAGGTCTGCGCCCCTACGAAACTTCCGAGCCCATCGCGCCGCTCAATGTTTATGGAGCTTCCAAGGCCGCTGGCGAACAAGCACTCCGGAAAAACAACTCTGCATGGTGCATCGGCCGCACTTCTTGGCTTTTTGGAGTTCACGGTCCATCTTTTCCGGAGAAAATTCTGCGTGCGGTGGAAACTCGTCCGCAGTTATCGGTAGTCAACGACCAGATCGGATCGCCTACCTACACTCGCGATCTCGCAGCCGCGATCCGTGATTTGGTTACGAAAGATGCGCGCGGAATCGTGCACATCACCAACGTGGGCATTTGCTCCTGGTTTGATTTCGCTCGCGAGATTCTTGCTCAGTCCGGCCGCGGCTCTGTGCCGGTTCATTCCATCACTACCGATCAATCGGCGCGACCCGCTCGCCGCCCGCACTATTCCGTACTCTCGTCCGCAAGTCTCGAGGCCTACGGAATAAAGCTGCGCCCTTGGCAGGACGCCCTCAGGGCTTTCCTCAAAGAGCGCAGCGATTCTCTCGCGGCTTAAGGGATCGCCGCTACCACTTCGTTCGAATAGACACTTTCGTTACCACTTCCATCCACCGCCGTCGCCACGTAGTAGTACGTCAGTCCGCTCTGTACGCCGGCGTCGGAGTAGCTCATTCCCGCTAGCAGCGCGGAGTTGACCTTCGCGTACGCACTGCCACTCACCGTACTGCGATAAACGTTGTAGCCTGTCACGGTTGAAGTGCTGGCTCCCCAATTTAGACCCACCGTGTGCGGAACGTTCGGCGCAACTCCAGTTCCGCTCAGCGACACACTCGAAGCCGAACCTGTCGCGTTGCTCACGATGGTGACTCCGCCGTTCGCGGATCCTGCCACGGCTGGCGCAAACTGCACGCTTACCGAGGTGCTCTGGTTCGGTGAGAGTGTCACCGCCCCCGCCCCGCTCAGCAGCGAGTAGCCAGTGCCGTTCAGACTCATTCCGGAGATCGCCACATTCGAATTACCGGTGTTGGTCACCGTGAACCCTTGCGCCGCCGAACTGCCGTCGGTCACATTCCCAAAGCTTAGGCTCGTTGGGTTTACGCTGATCGTGGACGTCGCCGCAACTCCCGTTCCGCTCAATGCCACTGTCGCCGGAGAATTCGGCGCGTTGCTCACGATGGACACCGCTCCGCTCACGTTCCCCGAACCCTGCGGCGCGTACTGCACGTTAAAGTTTCCACTCTGGCTCGGTGCCAACGTAAGTGGCAGCGATAGTCCGGTAAGGCTGAGCCCGCTCCCGGTCACCGTCGCTTGCGAAATCGTCAGGTTCGCAGTTCCGCTGTTCTTCAATTGCACTGTTTGAGAATTGGTGTTTCCGATGACTACAGATCCAAAGCTTACGCTCGTCGGCGTAACGTTCAGACCTGCCTGCACTCCCGTTGCGGTTACCGCGTCGGTCACACTGACGCCGCCGTTGTTCGTTACTGTTATGCTGCCGGCCGTCGCTCCGAGCGCCGCTGGAGCATAGGTCACTGTCAGCGCCACGGTCTGTGACGGTGCAAGTGTCAGCGGCGTAGCCGCTCCGCTCACCGTAATACCCGTCCCGCTCGCTGCCACCTGAGTCACGGTCACCGTCGAATTCCCAGTGTTCGTCAGCTGCAGGTTTTGCGTGGCGCTGCTTCCCAGATTTACGTTGCCGAAGCTCACAGTCGCTGGTGAAAGTGTCATCGTAGTCGTGGCCGCGGTGCCTGTCCCGCTCAGCGCAACGCTCGCGGGAGAATTCGGCGCATTGCTAACGATTGAGACTGCGCCGCTCGCGCTCCCCGCCGCCTGTGGCGCGTACTGCACGGTCATATTTCCGCTTTGTCCAGGCGTCAAGGTCATTGGCAGAGTCATTCCGCTCACGCTGAATCCCGCGCCGGTCGCTGCTGCCTGCGATATTGTTAAGTTCGCATTGCCGCTGTTTTTGATTTGTATCGTTTGCGAACTGGTATTCCCGGTCACCACCGAGCCAAAGCTCGCACTCCCGGGCGTCACGCTGATTCCTGCCTGGACACCCGCTCCGGTCACCGCATCCGTCGCGTTCACACCATCACTGTTGGTCACGATGATGCTGCCGGCCGTCGCTCCACTGGTCGTCGGAGCATACTTGACCGTCAACACCGCGTTCTGCAAAGGCAAGAGCGTGAATGGAGTCGCAACTCCACTCACCGAGACGCCGGAACCACTCGCCGCAACTTGAGTCACGGTCACGCTGCTGTTTCCGGTGTTCGACAACTGGATGTTTTGCGTCGCGCTGCTTCCTACGTTGACATTCGAAAAGCTCACGCTCGCTGGCGCGAGCGACATCGTATACGTCCCAGCGACTCCGCTTCCGCTTAATGCCACGTTCGATGTCGGGTTTGTGGCATCGCTGGTTATCGTGATCGCGCCAGCCGCTGCCCCGGCGGTCGTCGGCGCGAACGTCGCCTGCAGCGCCATCGACTGACCTGCGGGCAACGTCACTGGTGTAGCCACACCGCTCACGCTGAATCCCGCGCCGGTTACCGCGACCTGCGAAATCTGCATGTCCGATTGGCCCGAGTTCTGGATTGTCACCGCTTGGGTGCTGCGTCCGTTGACCAGAACGCTGCCAAAATTCAGGCTGGTAGTGCTGAGCGCAAGTTGCGCTGCGGCCCTGGCCGCCGAGCCATTCAGCTTGACCCTCGACGACGTCTGGCCATGTGACGTCATTGCCGTGAGTGTGCCGGAAGCCGTCCCTGAAGTGGAACCAGTGAAGGCGATTTGAAACCTAGCCGTCTGTCCGGGTCCTAATTTCAATGGTGTTGCGATTCCTGAGGCCACGAATTCCGACGATGACACCGCAAGTTGGGTGACGGTCACCGCTTCAGTCCCGGTATTGGTGAGCGTAGCTGTCTGCGTCACCTTTTGCCCTACTGCTACTTTTGCAAATGTCATGTTCGCCGGGCTGATCTGTACTGTCGCTTGCGGCGTCGGTTTTGCATTCGAGGTATCCGCCAATCCCGCGCAGCCGCTGAGTCCTATCCCCGTGCATGAAACCAAGGCGAGTAGTCCCGTGATTGCCCAGCCCCTCTTTGCGTTCCCTCTGAATCTCTGCCCCGCACGTCCCGCCGCATTCGGTCTTGCCATGTCTTCCCCTCCGGCCTTCCGGTCCGTGAGGGCAGACTACGGCTTCGACTCGTGTAAAAAATACTGGTTAGACGTTCAATTATGGGACAGGCGTTCTCCTGTCCCGCTGAACATCGTTCACACCCGTACCTTCCCTGGTATTTTCTGTTCGAAATTTCCCCGCAACGATTCATCACCTGTGGGCTGTTCGAATGGACGGGTACCTGATCCGATGGCCGGTAACCTTCGGCTTCTTTTATTATCGATTGTTTAGTTGAATAGTTAGGATTTAGAACTTAATCGCCCGACAATTGCGTGCCACTCGATACGTTTGTGTTTCGCGCTTGCACCGCTGGACGTTTCACAATCAGCCCCGCGTCGCGAATCTTGTAGATCAGCGCCCGGTAGCTGATCTTCAGCTCTTGCGCCGCTTTCCGGCGATTCCAATGGTTCGCTCGCAACGCCTCTATGATGGCGTTTCGCTCCATCTCGCGAATGGCTTCCTTGGTAATCGTCTTTAACGGCAGCGGTCCCTGATCGTCGGTTCGGTTTGTTCGCCCGGTAGTCCTCGAACGGTTCGGTTCACGTTCCATCAGCGCTTCAGGTCCGACCACGATATAACGCGCAATGCAGTTCGAAAGCTCTCTCAGATTCCCTTGCCACGGCACGTTCTGAAGATAGGCAAGAATCTCCGGCCCGAACGGCTCGCACTCTTTTTCAAATGTTTGTGAGTGCAAATTCCGGAAATATTCAGCCAGCCGTGGGATGTCTCCCCGCCGGTCCGCAAGCTTGGGCATCACGATCTTTAGCACGTTGATCCGGTAATAGAAGTCTGCGCGAAATCGGCCTGCCGCGATTTCGTTTTCGATACTTCGGCTGGTTGCGCAAATTACTCGGGTCTCGACCGTGCGCTCGATCTCGTCTCCGAGCCGGGAAAAATAGCCATCCTGGAGAAAATGCAGCAACTTGCTCTGCAGCGCAAAATCCAGATCGCCTACCTCGTCCAGGAACAGGGTGCCCAGGTGGGCCCTCTCCACTCGCCCCGGCTTCGCCGCTTGCGCTCCGGTGAATGCCCCGCGTTCGTGCCCGAAAAGTTCGCTTTCCAGGAGACTCCCCGGGATCGCCGCGCAGTTGACCTTCACGAACTCTCCGCTGGAAAAAGGTGAGTTCGCGTGTATCCACCGCGCCAGCACTTCCTTGCCGGTTCCGCCATCTCCCAATAACAGCACCGGTACATTCGTCCTGCAGATCTTTAACGCCTTCTGCCGCACCTCTCCCATCGCTGGCGAGGTGCCAAACAGTACCTCATCCGGTGGAAGCACTCCCACACCTTCGGTCCGGACCATTTTTGTGGCTGCTCGACTGGACATAGCGATTCGCGCTACAACCTCACCCTCAAGCCACAGGTTGCATTCGAGCAACCACGGTCGGTAACCTCAACTTCGAAGGTTTGATCGCGGCCTAAACGCTTAACTCTTTTAATTTGTGTAGGTTATGTCGCTACAAGACAAACGGGTAATGGTACTTATAGCTCATGCTTCCAACACTAAAGTTTGCTACTTAGAGAAACAATGTGCCGACTGCAAGAATTCCGTTTCCTCGGTTCACTTACTCAGAACCTGCCTATAGGTCCCTAAGCGCTTGCTGCCCCTCGCATTATGTCGTATCGCTCGATGATCGCGGCCACGCCTTGCCGCGCACTTCCCTCTTCATTGCGCTGTTCCACTCGCACCACTTTACCTGACGCCTTGACTAGTACCTCGTCTCCATTGGTCATTTCGCGCGGTAGGGTCAGCATGATATCCAGCGCCGAGCCGGCGTTCACGTCTCGATCGATTACAAAATACAGGCCCCGCGTGGAGATGTCCCGCGTCTTTCCACTTTGGGTCTCCGCAAAACCTTGCGCCGGAACCCTGACCATGATTGGCAGCGACAGATCGTAGCGCCGCGCCCCGCGACGTTCAGACATTGCACCCATTCACCACCAAAGCTCGCGGGTTTCTATGCTTCCGCCCACGATCCTTTCGCTCAGAGTTTGTTAACGAATCGTGCTGATAACTATTTCTGGATATTTTTGTAATGCGAAGTCTGTGCTCTTACCACCAGCAGCCGTCTAACCCTTACAATATCGTTCTTGCCGGCTGCTCTTCTACCAGTGCTGGTTCTCGAAGCTTATTGCTTGCCTCACAAATTACACTGTTCTGGCAAGCTGGCCTAGTCGATTTTTCGGCCGGTGTGTCTCGCATACATCGCGGTACAAATATCCGTTCATTCGCTGCTGGCTATTGGAACCGCTACCTTCTCGGTGGCCGCTGGTGCACTCGCCGAACGCCGGCTGCGCGGCGTATCCAGATTGAATTGCCGCATCTTATATAACAGCGCCTTGTAGCTGATGCCCAGCATCTTCGCCGCATCCTTCCGGCACCAGCGCGTTTTTTCCAGCGCATCGGCAATTGCTTCCATCTCCGCCTCGTCCTTTAACCCGCGCACCAGTGCCTTCAGTCCTTGTTCCTTGGGCACCAGCACTTCCTCGCGAGGCGAGGTTCTCTGACGCGTCGCGGACATCTCCACAAGTTCGCGCAGGCTGCCTTCGTCGTCTTCCAGAATTACGTAGCGCTTCACGAAATTTTCCAATTCGCGCAAATTCCCGGGCCACGGATAGTTGAGCGCTGCATCCAGCAAGTGTTTCGAGGGGTCCATCTGGGTCTTCCCGAATTTTTCGCTGTACTTCTCGAGAAAGTGCCGGAACAACAGTGGAATCTCGGCCGTCCGTTCTCTCAACGGTGGAACTACAATCGACAGCACATTCAAACGATAGTACAGATCCTCACGAAACTTTCCGGTTTTCATGGCTTCATGCACGTCGACGTTGGTGGCTGCCAGCACCCGCACATCGGTATCGATCAGATGCCGCCCTCCCAACCGTGAATATTGATGATCTTGCAGCACGTGCAGCAATTTCGCCTGCAAGTGAGTGCTCATCTCCGCTATCTCATCCAGAAAGATCGTCCCTTTGTTCGCCAGCTCGAATTTTCCCGGCTTCGATCGCACCGCCCCGGTGAACGCTCCCTGTTCGAATCCGAATAACTCCGATTCCAGCAACTCTCCCGGCAATGCGGCGCAGTTCACTTTTATAAACGGCTGATTTCTCCTCTTCGATCGCAGGTGAATCATCCGCGCGACTACTTCTTTTCCGACACCGCTCTCTCCGCAGACGAATACCGGAACATCCACCGGCGCGATTTGCAGGATCTGCTGGCGAATCCGCACCATTTGTGGACTTGCCGCCAGGAAACTCAAGTCTTCCGTTACCTGATCGCAGTAATCGCGCAACACTTGATTCTCGGTGACCAATTCCTTTTTTTGCCGGGACTTCAATATCGCTGCGTCCAGCTCCGATTTCTCGAACGGCTTGGTCAGATAGTCATGCGCGCCGATTCGAATCGCCTCTACCACCGTGCCCACTTCGTTCGAACAGGACAGCATGATCACGTTCAGCGAGCGGTCCAGCTGCATCAGCTCCGTCAGCGTATCGATGCCGTTCAGTTCAGGCATCAGAACATCCAGAATGATTAGGTCGGGCCTCTGGCCGTCGCTGATGCGCTTGACCGCTTCTCGCCCGCTGCTCAGCGTCTC
>WNFM01261868.1_pt2 | contig 14507 bp, 18 predicted proteins | sample 5400271 | NCBI WGS metagenome assembly WNFM01 (sample SAMN13153352, study PRJNA577476) | soil metagenome | isolation source: 60 cm saprolite on Douglas fir-dominated hillslope | place: USA:California | collected 2013-09-17 | reverse complement strand
CTTTGCGGCATCGGCGAATCCGGCGCCGGCCCAGAGGGCATACAGCTTGAGGCGCCCCGCCTCTCCCTCTGTCTCGAGGCCGTACAGCTCGAGCAGCGCGAAGATCAGCTCCGCCTCGAGGAGGAGCGAGACCGCGATTCCCGCCGGCAGCCCGATCGGGAGCGTGATCAACGCGAGCGTCCCCGTCGCCGCTCCGTACCAGCCAGCGCGCGTCGCTGCCGAGCGGACGAGGCGGCGGCCCAGATCGGTCTCGTGCTCGCCCGGGAACTCGACCCGCAGCGCGGCGACGCGAGCGCGGCCGCGCTTGCGGGCATTCTCGACCACGTCCGCAAACCAGGCAGGCGCATCCGGCATGAGCTACTCCGCGGTGGCTGCGAGAATTGTATCGCCGGGTTCGAGCGCGTCGAGCACATCGTCTCCGGCGACGAGCTGCCCGGCGATGGTGTAGCGCCCGTCGAGGTGCGGCTGGGGAGAATGGCAGAGGAAGAACTGGCTGCCGCCGGGGCCAGGCCCGCTGGTGGCGATGCCCAGCGTGCCGCGCAGGAAATGGAGCGGGCTGTGCTCGTCGGGGAGCGCCCAGCCGGGCCCTCCGTCGCCGTCGCCGCGCGGATCGCCGCCCTGCACCACGAAGTCGGGAGGAGGTGAGCGGCGCGACGTCGGGGCGGAGGTCGATGACGAGCTCGCCGCGGTTGGTGCGGATGCGCAGGCGTCGCGCCGCCGGCATCGCGCGCGCTTCGGCGGGGATCGGAGCGGGCAACGCAGGCTGCTTCAGCGCGGCCGCGAGCGCGACGTTGGGCGTTGGCAAGAGCTGCGGAAGCGGCCCGGTCAGCTCGACCAGCGCAGCGAGCGCATCGGACTGCGGATCGCCCGCGGGCTTTTCGTGGGCCGCAGCGAAGCGCCCGACGGCGGCGAGTGCAGCCTCGCGGATGGGCTTCGGCAAATTTTGTACAAATTCTTCGGACCCCGCTGGAGCATTCTGGGGCCTGCCGGATGCGCTCCGGGGGTTTTTTGCAGAATTGGTGTCGAGCGCTTTGGCGAGCGACCCGGCGGCCTCCGCCACGACGTATGGATCCGGGTCGGCAAGCGCGGCGCGCAGCTCGTCGACGAGGGATTCCCCGGCTGCGCCCGCCGCGGCTCCGCGAACTCGCGCATCCGGATCGGTGAGCGCCTCGCGCGCCGGACCGACCGCCCCCAACTCCGCCGCGAGCGCGCCGGTCCTCGCGCGGTCCCGCCACTCCAGGTGGAATCCAGGGCCGGCGCCGGCGCACGAGGGCGTATCGATCAGCTGCTTGCGGATGCGATCGCGCGCCTGCGCCGCCGCGCAGCGCACGACGGGATCTCGAGAGGTGAGCGGAATCGCGGAGAGTGCCGGCTCGCCGATCTGCGCTGCCGCCTCGAAGAGTGCCAGCAGGACGTGCGGAGAGGTTTGCCGCGGAACCACTTCGGCGAAGAGCGCGGCGGCGCCCGGCGCGGTGGCGAGGCCGCGGGCCGCCTCGACGCGGACGCGCCAGTCCGAATCGGCGAAGGCTCCCGCGAGGCCGGTCGCCGGCAAGCCTTGCTTGCCCCACGCGCGCGCCGCAAGCGATCGCGTCCACGCATCCGGATTTCGCAGCGCCGCCGCGAGCCCCGGCGCGAGCTCCGGCACGGCCCCCGCCGGCAAACGCGAGAGCGCGTAAGCAGCCGCGGCCGGAATGCGCGCCAACGCGTCGGCAAGCGCGCTCCACGTCTGCGGCGGAAATTTCGCTTCCTTGTTGCGCGCCAGCACACCCAGCGAAAAAGCCGCCTCCGCGGCGGCCGGACCGCGCAGGGCGAGGACGAGCGCGTCGGTCTGCGGCGTCTTCGCCGCCACCGGCCCGGCGAGCGCACGAGCAGCCGCGGCGGCCGAGGGACAGCCTTCGCTGAGACACCGGACCAGCGCGACGTGGCCGCCTTCGGTGCGCCCGAGATCCCACATCGCTTTCTCGCCCGCCTCGATCGGCTGCGCCCTCAACTCCGGCCGCGCGCACGCAGCCACCAGCACCATGACGAAAATTCTCACGTGGACGCCCTCCGCGCCGCACAAGATACTCCGCGGATGCGCGCCGCACTCCTCGCATCGCTGCTCGCCTGCGGAACGTCGACGGCGGTGCACCCGCGCTTCGATCCGGCGGCGGCGCTGCAATCGCGCGACTTCTTCGCGCTGCCCTTCCCCACCGATCTGCGCCGCACCTCCGCGGGCCTCGACCTCACCGGCTTTCCCAACCCGATGCATTCGCAGCTCCTCTCCGATTACATCATCGCGTTGCGCGGGCAGCCGGGCTTCGGCCAGGCGAGCGCGCTCTACGCGAGCTTCGACGGGCCCATCGACCCATCGAGCGTCACCGCCGATTCGGTGCAGGTCGTCGATCTGCAGACCGGGGCGCGCGTCCCGCTGCAGACCAAGTGGTTCGCGCAGGCGACGCTCTTCGTGCCTGCTAATACGTTAGCACTGCTCCCGCTCTACGGGACGCCGCTGCACGAGGGTCACGCGCACGCGCTGGTGATCACGCAGGCCGTCCGGGACGCAGGCGGCCACGCGGTGCGGCCCGCGCCGATCATGGATTCTGCGCTGCACGCTTCGGGCGCCGCGTCCGATGTGACAGCGCCCTTTCGCGCCTTCGCCGCGGCGCATGCGGGCTACGATCAGGTCGCGCTGGCGTCGGTCTTCACCGTGCAGGACCCGACGCAGACGCTGCTTCAGCTGCGCGCGGCGGTGCGAGCGACTCCCGAGCCCGCGCCCACCGGACTCGCCTGCACCGGCGCGTCGGCCTACGTCGTCTGCAGCGGTGAGTTCCCGGTGCCCAATTTCCAGGCCGGCACTCCGCCCTATCTCGCCTCGGGCGGCGCGCTGGTGCTCGACGCCTCGGGCACGCCGCTCGTGCAGCGGACCGAGTCGGTGCGCTTCGCGCTCACGCTGCCCGCTGGAGCTCCGCCCGCCGCCGGCTTTCCGGTCGTGCTCTACGAGCACGGCACCGGCGGCGACTACCAATCCTTCCTGCGCGAAGGCCTGGGCCCCGACATGGCTTCGCGCGGCGCCGCCATGATCTCGATGGACCAGGTGCTCCACGGCCCGCGCAACCCCGGCTGCTGGCCGCCGACCGCGTCGTACGAGAACTGCGTCGGCACCGCGTTCTTCAACTTCGTCAACCCCTACGCGGGCCGCGACAACACGCGCCAGGGCGCGGCCGACGGATTCCAGCTCTTGCGGCTCACCAGGGCGCTGCGCATTCCGGCGTCCGCGCATCCGTCGGGCATCGCGGCGCAGTTCGATCCGGCGCGGATGGTTTTCCTCGGCCACTCGCAGGGCGGTCTCACGGGAGCGCCCTTCGTCGCCGCCGAGCCCGAGCTCACCGCGGCGGCGATGTCGGGCACGGGCGGCGTCCTCGCCATCACGGTGCTCGTGCGCAAGGATCCGCTCGACTTCAAGACGCTCGCCGAGTTTCTCCTCGGGCTCAACGGCACCGCCGAGCAGCTCGAGCCGTTCCATCCCGTGCTGGCGCTGACGCAGACATTCGGCGAGCCGGCCGATCCCATCAGCTACGGCCGCCACTTCGCGCTCGAGCCGCTGGGGGGCGGCGCGCGAGCGGTGCTCCTGACCGAGGGTCTGCTGGACGCGTTCACCTCGGCGCAGGCGTCGGAGGCGCTGGGCGCGGCCGCCCGCTTCGACATCGGCGGGACCGCCGCGCACGAGAACGACGCGTTCACCGCGCTGGGTCTGCACGTCGATCCGCTGCCGCACGCCGTCGCTCCCCGGCGACGACCACTTCGCGATGTTCGTCGACCCGGTGGCGCGCTGCCGCGTCGAGGGTTTTCTGCAGTCGGCGCTCGCGGGCGCGGCCCGCGTCGATCCTTGCGGCGGCTGATTACTTTTTCGCCGCGGCCGGAGCGGGAGCCGGAGCAGCAGCCGGAACCGGCTTTGCCGGGGACGGAGGCTCCGCGATCACCGCCGCCGGCGCTGCCTCGGGCTCGGCGGTCGCTTCTTCCAGGTCCTCCTGGAGCTGCGCCACCTGTGCTTCGAGATCGCGCACGCGCCGCTCGTGCTTGGCGAGCTGCGGGACCATCACCATCCACGAGAGCACCACGAAGACCGCCACCGAGACGAGCAGCGACAACATGACGTGAAGGACGAGCTGGCGGCTTGGAATGGGCTGCGACGTCGTCTCGGGCATAGTGGTGACCCCTCCTTCGATCACTCTGGCACAGCCGAAAGCGCCGCGCATGCAGAACCTGCTCGCGTCCCGCCGGCTAGCGCCCGTGCGGGTACTCGCGGCCTTTCCAGATCGGTCCCTTGCCGCGAAGTTGCCGCACCGCAGAGTGCAGCAGGATTCCCATGAAGCAGAGCCCCGCGAGCGGCATCGTGATCGCCCACCGCACGTTGCCGGGGACCAGGATGCGAAAGAGGAAGAGCCGCTGCGCCAGCGCCGTCGCACAGCCGGCAAGCGCCAGCGCGAGCAATTCTCCGCGCAGGAACGGCGCCGCGAGAAACGGCAGCGTCGCCACGCCGACCAGCAGCATTCCGCCCAGCGCCTGGATCGGCCCGCCCGCGCCAGCCGCGGCGTTCTTCACAAAGCCCCACCAGATCTGGCGCAGCGAGGTGTACATCCGCACCGCCAGGAGCTCGCGCCCGCTCTCCGCGCGCAGCCGGTAGCCCTGGCCTTTCACCAGCCGCGCGAGCTCGAGATCGTCGGCGACGCGATCGCGGATGGCCGCGTGTCCGCCGACCTTCTGGTAGACCTCGCGGCGGATGAGGATGTACTGCCCGTTGGAGATGGCGATGCTCGACTTCGGGTCGTTCACCTTGCGCAGCGGAAAGGCGCCGATCACCGCGCCCAGGACGTGCGTCATCAGCGCCCGCTCCCAGAACGTCTCGGCGCGAACCTCGGGAAGAAGCGTGAAGAGATCGACGCCGCCGGCGCGCGCGGCCGCCATCGCCGACGGGAGCGCCCCGGGCGCGTGCTCGGTGTCCGCGTCGGTGAAGAGGAGCCACGCCGCCTCGCCGGCCTCGAGGACTCCCTGCGCGTTGGCGTGGTTCTTCCCGAGCCAGCCCGGCGGCAGCTCTTCCCCGCGGACCACCACCAGGCGCGGATCGTCGATGGCGGAGGCGACGGCGTAGGTCGCGTCGTCGCTGCGATCGTCGACGCAGATGACGCGCAGCCGCGGCCACTGCTGCGCGAGGAGCGAGCGCAGGCAGAGCGCGATCTGATGCGCTTCGTCGCGCGCCGGAACGATGGCCGCCACCTCCTCCGCATCGGCAGGAGGCGGCGCAAGCGCGAGCGGCCGCAGCTCGCGCGCGTCGAGGAGCGTGCTCAGCAGGGAGGCGCTCCAGAGGAGGAGCGCCGTCCAGAGCAGAACGCTAATGGCTGCAGTTTCCGGAAACCGCGTTGGCGCCGGTGCAGATGGCGCGCCGCGGGATCGCGTTGGCCGTGTTCCGGTCGTAGATCGGAGGCAGCGTCCCGAGCGCGTGGACGTATCCGCCCAGCGCCTCCCACTCCTTGATCTCGGTGTTGTTCGGCGCGGGCAGCGGACGCAGCAGGATGGTCCGGGTCGGATCGTTCCCGGGCACCGGCGCGCCCGTCGTCGGATCCTTGAGCGTGACGCCCGCGAAGGTGGCGAAGGTCGCGAAATAGAGCGTCGCGGTCCCGCGCTTGAGCGTGAGCGGGCTCTCGAGGAATCCGGGGCTCGCAATGGTGCGGCCATCGAACTTCAGATCCCAGGTGGTCGCGTCCGGACCGTCGAGGATTCCCGCCGCCAGCGCCGAGGGCTTGAGCTGCCAGATGCGCGTGACCCGCCCGTTCATGGGGTCGAGGCCGCTGCCCGAGGGATTGAAGGGCGGGCGCGTGGTGTCGTACTCGAACTTGAAGCCCGAAGGCACCAGGAAGAAATCGTTGTCCGAGTAGGAGAACGCGGCCGTCACTTCGAAGGCTGCTTTCACCTCGGCGAGGTAGACGCCGAACCGGCAGAGCGGATAGCCCGGCGTGCCGGAGACGGGCGAGCCGCCCAGCGGAACCGCGATGAAGAGGTCCGCAAGGCCCAACTTGCCGGTCGCGCCTTTCCTCAGCGCCGAGGTACGGATGGTGCCCGAAGCCTCGACGGCGATGTCGGTGGGCGCGATCTGGTTGGCGGTGGTGAGCATCGCGTCGGCGGAGAGATCGATCAGCTCGGTCTCCTGCTCCCTCGACGAGTTGTCGACGTCGAAGAGCAGCGTGGCCAGCTGGAAGTTGTAGTAGTCGCCCAGGTTCACCAACGCCGGCGGGGTGCCGTGGAGGATCTCGGCGAGCGTGTAGCGGAGGAACGAGAACGGCAGGTCGGCGGAGATGTTCTGCGACTCGAGCGCATTGATGGTGGCGCCCACCACCGCGTTGACGGTCGCATTGGTTGCCGCCGTCGTGTCCTTCACCGGGATCAGTCCCGCGTCAGCGAGGTCGAAGAGGATGGTGCCGTCCTCGTTGACGGTGAGGGGAATCTTTCCCACCGTGTCGCCGAAGCGCCCCGCCTGCTGCACCGCCACCGGGCGGCCGGTATACAGGTTGGTGACCAGCTGCAGCGGCACCTCGGTGTGCGAGTGGCCGCTGATGACGACGTCGATGCCGGCGACGTTCTGCGCGATGGCGATGTCCTCGCCGGACGCGCTGCCGTCGGCGGCGAGTTCCGCGCCGCTGTGGCTGAGCGCGACCACCAAGTCCACCTTGTCGTCGCGGCGCAGGCTGTCCACGTAGGGCTTCACGTCGTCGAAGATCTGCGCCAGCACGGCGACGCGGTTGGCCTTGTCGGTGCCGGTCGGGAGCGAGAAATGAACGGGTGCGGCGGCGGGAGCCACGGCCTGCGCGTCCGCGCCCATGATGCCGATGAAGCCGATCTTGAGGCCGCCCTTGGTGGTGATGACGTACTTGCCGTGGATGGGCTTGGTTGAGTCGGTGTTCTGCGGATCGTACTTGGCCGCGAGCGCGGCATCGCCGCTGGTTCCGGAGAAGTGGATGTTGGAGGCGACGATGGGCGGGAGGCCTACGGCAGTGGCGGGCAGGCCAGTGATGCTCACCTGGGCCGCGTCGATGGCGGCCGAGAGCCCGGCGGGACCGTAGTCGAACTCGTGGTTCCCGAGGGTCGTCACGTCGTAACCGAGCGCCTTCATGATGCGGTAGTCGGGCGAGAGCGAGGTGGCGGCGATCTGCGCCAGCGTCCCCATCATGTTGTCGCCCGCCGAGACGGTGATCGAATCGGCGCCGGCTGCCAGGGCCGTCGCGCGCTCGTTTTCGAAGATCGCCGCGCGCCGGGCTGCGCCGCCGCGGATGCCGGAGCCCCCCGCTGCGGGCGTGGGAAAGTCGTCCAGCTCAGGGGAAAAGCCGAGCAGGTGCGAGTGCTCGTCGTTGGTGTGCAGGATGACCAGCCGGTGCGGCGACTTGCCGCCGCTGCAGGCCAGCGCCATCGCGCTGAGCAAAAGGAGAGAACGGCGCATGGTGTGAGCCCCTTGGATAGAGAGAGAGCCGGGCGAGAAAGGCACCGAGGCGAAGCCGTGTCAAGCGCGAGTTCGGGTTCCGATCACCGCGCCGCGGTCGAGGTACTAGTGCGACCCGGGATCGCGCTCGCCTGCTCGCACGGAGATCGGCAGCACGTTTTCGCGCGGCGGGATCGGGCAGTTGTACAGAGTGGAAAACGCGCAGGCCGGGTTGTAGGCGCGGTTGAAATCGAGCAGGTAGCGATCGCCGCCCAGCGGCTCCGCGTCGAGGTAGCGGCCGACCGGATAGCTCTCGTGGCCGGTGGTCGCGTCGCGAAAGTGGATCGACACCGCGGACTCGCCCGTGCCCGGCTCGAGCAGCCGCAGCGCGGTGAGCGCGAGCGCCTTGCCCTGCAGCGTGAACTGGAGTTGCCCGAGGCGGAGCGCGTGCCGCTTGTTGCCGCGGGTGGAGAGCACGAGTTCCTCGCGCGGCGCCGCGTCGGGGATGAGAAGCGCCTCGACGCGCGCGGCCGGATCGGGATCGAACCAGACCGGAAACGGACCCGTCTTGAGGGCAGGGCTCTCGGGATCGAGCACCACCACGGCCGGGAAGTTCTGGTGCGAGAGGCGCAGCGTGTAGCGGCCCAGCTCGACGCGCGCGCTCGGCGGGAGCCGCTCGGTCTTGCCGTCGCGCGCCAGCTCGAACTCCGTGGCCAGGGCGCGAAGGTTCGCGGCGTGCGGAGCAATTCCTTCCAGCTGGACGTCGTCGTCGGGCGAGCCTCCCAGCGAGAGCGGCCGGTCGCCCTGGAAGTCGTGGCGGGCTACCGCTGCGAGCGGGCTCCTCTTCGGATCGCGGAAGTTCTGCAGCGTTCGCGCGCGCTCTTGCAGCAGATCGTCGGTGCTCAAAGGAGTCGGCCCTCCCGCCGCTGCGCAGAGCAGCGCCACCGCGATCCCGTAGCGCGGACCGGCCCGCCCGGCTAGCTTTTCGATCGGATGACGTCGACTCACCAGGCTCTCCTGAAAACCGTCGCCGACAAGGGTGCACGGCTGCGCGAGGTGCGCAAGGACCTGCTGCGCCAAGAGCCGGGCCAGACGCAGCGCTGGTTCCAGGGACCCGACGGCTGCGATCTCTTCCTCTGGTACGACGCCAGTGGCAGGCTCGCGCAAGTGCAGATCACCTTCGAGCATTGCGTGGTGGAGTGGTCGCCCGCCGAGGGCCTGCGTACCGGGCGGCTGGTGTCCTTCAATCCGCACCGGCCGCTCAACGACCAGGGCAAGCTTGAGTTCGACCCGCGCCCCGAGGCGGCGACGCTCGAACTCGCACAAGTGCTCCTCACCAGCGCGCGCGTCGACGAAGTGACCATGATGCTCGTCCGAAAGCAGCTCGGCCTGCGCCGCTCCGCCTGACTACTTTTGACGCTTCTTCTTCCGCTCTTCGCGCTCCGGGTTCTTGAACTCGGGGCGATCCTTCCGCTCGCGAACCCACTGCATGAACCGGTGCCCTTTGTCCGCCGAGGCGCTGAAGGCGGCCGGCCCACCCGGAGGGTGATCCTTGTGGAAGCGAAGCTCCTCGCCGGGCTTCACGCTGTGCGCCCACTTGCCGTCGTGCGCTTCGACCTTCACTTCGCCCTCGTAGACGCGCACCAGATCGTCCTTGCCCTGCTCGACCTCGACGCGGAATTCGGTGCCGCGCACGCCGGCGACCGCGTTCTCCGTCTCGACCTGGAAAGTCTCGTCGGCGACCAGCTTGTGCACCTTCGCCCAGATGTTGCCGAGCAAGAGCCGGGCGCTGAACCGCTTCTGCGGCACTGACTCGCCCAGCGTCACCTTCGAGCTCTCGCCGATGCGGAGGATGGTGCCGCTCGCGAAGGCGATCTCGAGGCGCCCGCCGGATTCGGTGACGACCGTGTCGCCCTGCTTGAGCGGATCGCCCTCGTGCAGCGGGGCGGCCGTGCCTCCGCCGGCGGGCGTGATCGTGACGGCTCCCTCGACCAGCGAGGCCTTCATGGTGACTTCGTCGGCGCGGGCGGAGCCGCAGACGAGCAGCGCGAGCGCGATGGCGATGGATCTCATTTCTCGAGCCTCCGATCGGGATGACACGGGTCGTGCCTCTCCGGTGAAATCTTTGCAAGCGCTTCGATGTGCGCGGGAGTCGTCCCGCAGCATCCGCCGACGATGGTGGCGCCGCGATCGATCCAGCGCTTCGCGCGAGCGGCATATTCCTCGGGCGAGAGTACGGGCGTCGACGGCCAGCCAGTCGCCGGATCGATCTCGCCCATGTTCGCGTATGCACCGAACGGCAGCCCACTCGCGGCTGCCGCGTCGAGCGCGAGGTCGATCCCGTCGCACGGCGTGCAGTTGATGAGCACCGCGCTCACGTGTTCCAGATTACGAAGCGAACGGAAGAACGAAGGCAGGTCCGATCCGTCGCGCAATTTTCCCGACGGAGGGACCGAGACCGAGACCCAGACCGGGAGGCCCGTCGCATCTGACGCCATGGCGGCGGCGTGACCCTGAAAGTCGTCGGTGACCGTTTCGACCATCAGGAGATCGCAGCCATCGTTTGCAAGTGCCTGCGCGAGGAGGCTGAACTCCTCGTGCAGCGCCTCGATCGGGGGATCCCGCCTGTACGGTGTGTAGCAATCCGTGATCGGGGCGATCGAGCCAGCCACAATGCCGCCGGCCTCGCGCGCCATGCGAACTGCTTGGGAGGTCAACTCGCGCCATCGCGCCCCCGCTGCTCGCGGGTTGGTGCGGAAGGTATTTGCGGTGATCACTTGCGCGCCAGCGCGAACGTAATCGCGATGCACCTCGCGGAGCGCAGCGATTCCCTCGTCGGAGAGCAGCGCCTGCGCCGAGAAGAGCTTGCCGCGCGTGTCGACTCCGCGGCGCGCGAGCTCCGTCCCCGTTGCCCCATCGAGCACGATCATGCTACTCGCCTCGTCATGCCCATGCTCAATGTCGGTGACGCGGCGCCCGACTTCTCGCTCTCCTCGCACGAGGGGAAGACGGTGAAGCTGAGCGACCTGCGCGGAAAGAACGTCATCCTCTGGTTCTACCCGAAGGCCGACACGCCTGGTTGAACGGTGCAGGGCTGCGGGCTCCGGGACAGAGCCCGTGATGTGGATGCGAAGAACGCGGCCATCCTCGGCGTGAGCTTCGACACCGTGCAGGAGAACGATCACTTCGCGAAGAAGTTCAGCTTCCCCTATCCGCTGCTCTCCGACCCGACGCGCGCGATGGGCGTGCAATACGGCGCGGCCGAGCCGGGAGAGGCGAAAAACGCGAAGCGCGTCGCGTACATCATCGGGCCCGACGGAAAGATCCGGAACGTGTTCCCCAAGGCGAACACCGCCACTTTCGCGACCGACGTGCTCGCGCTCTTGTAGGCGCGCGCCGGTTGCCGGAACGCTTGCGCGGTGCGAAGGTTCTACCGGTGCTCTCCCCCGACAGACAATTGATCGACGAGATCGGGCGCGGGTTCCTGCGCGTGCGGCGGCTGATCCTCTCCGAGGCGGGCCGGCGGCTGGAGAAGAATGGCAGCTCGGTGCTCGCCTGGCAGGCGCTCAACTATCTCGACCGATGTGGTCCGGTGCCGCAGGGCCTGCTCGCCGAAGGCATCGGGCAGCATCCGCCCGGCGTCTCGCGCCTCGTCGACGAGTTGGAGCGCGACCGTCTGGTGCGCCGCGGGCGCGACCGCGGCGATCGCCGGCGCGTGGTGGTGGCGATCGCGCGCCGGGGAAAGGCGCGGCTGGAGCAAGACCGTCCCGTCGTCGACGCCGCGGTCGAGCTGGTGCTGGCGCCGCTCGATCTCGCCGATCGCCGCGCGCTGCGGAATCTGCTCGTGCGCATGCTGCCGGCGCCGCAGCCGTCGCCGCGGTGACCGGCTTGTTGCGTTCCGATTTCGCGCGTGCCATCCGCATTGACCGGGACCGCTCTCTCTCTTAGGTTCCGCGCCAATGAATGAAATGAACGTGCGCCGGGCGCTCTTCGCCACCCTGCTCTGCTTCGCCTGCGGCCGCAGGGAAGCGCAGAGCTTTCGCACCGACTCCGTCAGCCGAGGTCCGGTCAGCGAGATCGTCAACGCCACCGGCGACGTTTCGGCCATCGTCACGGTCAACGTCGGCTCGCAGGTCTCGGGGATCATCGAGAAGCTCTACGTCGACTTCAACAGCAAGGTGAAGAAGGGCCAGCTGCTCGCCACGCTCGATCTCCGCCTCTTCCGCGCGCAGCTCGAAAAGGCAGACGCGGCCCTCGCCTCGGCCAAGGCCAACGTCGAGAGAGCGGAGGCGGCGTACGCGGACTCGGTGCGCATCGCCGCGCGCACCGTCGAGCTGCGCAAGCAGAACCTGATCGCGCAGGCAGATCTCGACACCGCCACCGCTACCCGCGACGGCAACGCAGCCGCGCTCAGCGCAGCGAAGGCTTCGGTCCTGCAGGCGCGCGCCGATCGCTCGCTCTCCGCCACCAACCTCGAGTTCGCGCGCATCGCCAGCCCCATCGACGGCGTGGTCGTCTCGCGCAACGTCGATGTCGGCCAGACGGTAGCGGCGGCGTTCCAGGCGCCGACATTGTTCCTCATCGCCAACGACCTGACCAAGATGCAGATCCTCGCCAACATCGACGAGGCCGACGTCGGCAAGGTGAAGGAAGGGATGCAGGCGCGCTTCACCGTCGACGCCTATCCGGCCGAGACGTTCAGCGGCAGCATCCGCGAAGTCCGTCAGGCGCCCACCACCATCCAGAACGTCGTCACCTATTGACCATCACCACCGCGCACAAGGACGAAGCGCTGCGCGTCTCCAACGCGGCCTTGCGCTGGCGGCCCGACGACGCGAGCGCGGAAGCACCGCCCGCCGAGAAGTCGCGCTCCAGCGGCAGCCCGATGGCGCGGAGCGCGTCGGCCGCGGCGCGCGGAAAGCCCGACGGCGCTCCCCAAGGACCCGGCCGCGCTGGCCGCGTCTACAAGAGCGAAAACGGAAAGCCCGTCGCCGTCCTGCTCCGCGTCGGCCTCTCCGACGGGCAGCGCACCGAAGTGATCGAAGGGCTCTCCGAGGGAGACAAAGTGATTACCGGTGGCGGCGACGGCAGTGCCGCACCCGCCGGGCAGAGGCGCCGTGGACCATTTTGAGGAGCAGCGATCCTCCGCCGCCGCCGCGGTCGTCGAGACGCGCGACCTCGAGAAAGTGTACGTGATGGGCGACGTCGAGGTACGCGCTCTGCGCGGCGTCTCGCTCACCATCGGCAAGGGCGAGTTCGTGGCGGTGATGGGCGCGTCCGGCTCCGGCAAGAGCACCTTCATGACCCTGGTCGGCTGCCTCGATCGGCCGACGCGCGGCGCCTATCTCCTCGACGGCAGCGACGTCGGCCGCCTCTCGCGCGATCAGCGCGCGCGGTTGCGCGGCCAGAAGATCGGCTTCGTCTTCCAGGGCTTCAACCTGCTCCCGCGCACCAGCGCCATCGAGAACGTGGAGTTGCCCATGCTCTACCAGGGCGTCTCCTCGAGAGATCGCCGCGATCGCGCCGCCGAAGCGCTCACCCGCGTCGGCCTGGGCGATCGCCTCGATCACACACCGGCGCAGCTCTCCGGCGGACAACAGCAGCGCGTCGCCATCGCGCGCGCTCTGGTGAACCGCCCGACGCTGCTGCTCGCCGACGAGCCGACCGGCAACCTCGACTCGCGCACCAGCATCGAGGTGATGGGCATCTTCCAGGAGCTGAACGACCAGGGCCTGACCGTGCTGCTGGTGACGCACGAGTCGGACATCTCCGATCACGCGCGCCGCGTCGTCACCTTCAAGGACGGCGTGCTGCTGAGCGACCACGAAATCTCGCGCCGCCGGCTCGCGCGCGAGGAATTGAAGGCGCTGGCATGAATCTCTTTGCTTCGCTGCGGACGGCTCTCCGTGCACTGCGCAAGAACAAGCTGCGCTCGCTGCTCGCCATGCTCGGGATCGTCATCGCAGTCGGCGCGGTGGTGGCGACGGTCTCGATCGGACAAGGCGCGCAGGCGAAGGTGGCCACGCAGATGGAGAGCCTGGGCACCAATCTCTTACGGCGTCTCGACCGGCTCGGGCGCGACCCAGAACCTGACCCGCGACGACGCCGCTGCCATCGAGCGCGAACTGTCGGGCTCGATCGCGGCCGTCGCGCCCATCAATCGCACCGGCGGGCAGGTCGTCTACGGCGATCAAAACTGGTTCACGCAGGTGCAGGGGACCACCGCTGCCTATTTGCAAGTGCGCAGCTGGACGGTCTCGCAAGGCGAAGCCTTCGGCCGCGAGGAGGACGCTGCCGCCGCCAAGGTGTGCGTGCTCGGCAAGACGGTGGTGGACAAGCTCTTCGTCCCCGGCGCGCCGGTGATCGGCGAGCAGATCCGCGTCAAGCACGTGCCCTGCAAGGTCATCGGCGTGCTGGCTTCGTGGTGCGGCGCCTGATCGGCACGCAGTCCGACGCGGTGGGGCAGATGATGATCTCGGCGCGCTCGCCCACCCTGGTGGACGACGCGGAACGCGAGATCACGGCGCTGCTCAAGCAGCGGCATCACCTCTCGGACCAGCAGGAGCCCGACTTCCAGATCCGCAACCTGGCCGAGATGCAGGACGCGGCCAAGCAGAGCACGCAGACCATCGCCACGCTGCTGGCGTCGGTCGCGCTGATCTCGCTGATCGTCGGCGGCATCGGCATCGCCAACGTGATGCTGGTCTCGGTCACCGAACGCACGCGCGAGATCGGCATCCGCATGGCGGTGGGCGGGCGCGCGCGCGACATCCTCTTCCAGTTCCTCACCGAGGCCGTGGTGCTCGCGAGCGTCGGCGGCGGCATCGGCCTCGTCATCGGCGTCAGTGTCTCGAGGTGGATGGCCGTCAAGTTCGACTGGCCGACGCTGCTCTCGCCGCCGGTGATGCTGGCGACGCTCTTGCTCGCTGGATTCGCCGGCGTGGTGGCGGGGTTCTATCCGGCGCTGCGCGCGTCGCGGCTCGATCCCATCGAAGCACTGCGCTTCGAATAGCTACTGCTCGCGCAGACCTTTGGTGCAGGCGAGCTTGCGGCGCTT
>WNFM01313410.1_pt2 | contig 14509 bp, 13 predicted proteins | sample 5400271 | NCBI WGS metagenome assembly WNFM01 (sample SAMN13153352, study PRJNA577476) | soil metagenome | isolation source: 60 cm saprolite on Douglas fir-dominated hillslope | place: USA:California | collected 2013-09-17 | reverse complement strand
ATAAGGGCATTACCATTACCATCGACCAGCATGCTCTGCAGGCGCATCTGAACCATGGCGACACCATCGGCCCCTGCCATGTGACCCGTCATCATCACGATCGCGACGACGATTAAGCCAACCGCTCCAAAGTTTCGGCCCTCGTGGTTTCAGGACCGCGAGGGCCTTTTTGCATCCATCTTCTCACTTTGAACTACCTCTATTTCGGCCTCTTATTCCTTGCGTTGATCGTGATCGAATTCCTGGCCGGGGGAGCTAGTTTGCTTTTCAACCTGCCCTCCTGCGCCATCCTTTCGGTCGCCGCCGGTCTGACCCTGGTTTCGTTTCGCCGAAGAGATCTTCCTGCGAACCTTTTTTGTCTTTTGGGAAGCGCGGTTTTTTTGGGGTATGTCCTTGTCCGCATCCGAACTTCGCCGGTGGAGTACCTTACGCGCCACGACCTGTTCAGCGTTTTGGGGGCTCTGATTGCCTATTTGCTGGTGGCGTTCTACCTCACCTCGCCTAAATTGAGATTATGGCTGGTGGTGGGACTACTGATGTTAGGTTTGGTCAACGTTGCTCTCGGCGCCGTGCAGTATTTTCGCCACGATCCATCCGGGTTTCTGAGCTTCGTGCCCACGACTGATTACGGGGCGCGGGCGAGCGGGCTTTACGGCTGCCCGGATCATTTGGCTGGCTTCTTCGAGGTGGTCGGGCTGATGGGGCTGAGCGCGGCTTGTTGGGGCCGGTGGAAGCCGTGGATGAGAGTGTCCATTGGTTATGTGTCGCTCATGTGCCTGGTTGGAATCCTCCTCACCGGCAGCAGAGGCGGCCTTTTGAGCGCCGCTTGCGGATGCCTGGTTTTTATCGGCTTGAGCGTGCTTGTGCTGCGCCGAGGCGTGCTCGCGCACAAGGGGCTGGTGATCACCTGCGCGGTTATCGCCACGGCGCTCCTGGCCGGTGGGGCGGCGTATTTCATGTCGAACCAGATGGCCCTGCGGTTGCGGTGGGTTGACTTCATGGAAAAGGGCGGCAATCGGCGGGAGATGTGGTCCTCCCCGATTCAACAGTTCAAGCTGAGCCCTCTCCTCGGAACTGGAAGCGGCACCTACCTCTATTATGAGCGCCGTTATCGGGCCGCTTCGGATTACGCAGATGCGATCTACGCCCACAACGATTACCTGCATCTGTTGGCCGAGTTTGGTTTTCTTCGGAAATCACCTTAGCCATGGCTTGAGAACGTTCCATTGGCTGATTGCCGAACGACTCAATGCCCTGGGTCGCATTCGCAGCGATACGTTGGCCTTAAACATCGGCGTCCTGAGCGCGCTCTCGACGTATGTGATCCATTCGGTCTTCGATTTCAACCTCCACATTCCCGCCAACGCCTTGGTGCTGGCGGTTGTGTTTGGGATACTTGCTAGTCCGGGTGTTGAAACCCCATTCAAGTCCAGCCAACCCTTTGGCGCCAGCCGCTACTTGCGGCTGGCGCTTCCGGCGCTGGGCATCTGGCTCGCTCTGGCCAGCCTGCCCACCTGGCCGGCGGAGCGGCTGGCCAAACGGGCGCGCGCGGCCTTTGCGGCGGAGCGTTTTCGGGACGGCGTGCAAGCGGCCTTGGATGGACTCATGTCCGATCAGGGCAACCCCTACCTTTTTCTTTACCTGGGGGAATCGCTCTTTGGCATCGCTGAATCCGTGCCGGATCCTGCCGCCGCAGAGACTCCGCTCAAAGGCGCGGTTCAGGCCTACACCAAAGGCCTGGCGTTGTTTCCACAGGATCGTTACCTCCTCCTGGGCATGGGCTGGAGTCTGGATGCGCTCAAACGTTTTGATGAGGCGGATCCGTACTTCAAAAAGATTGTCGCCTGGGAGCCAAACTCGGCCCAAATCCACGCTTATTATGCGCTTCATTTGCATGCCGCCGGCAAGCTGGACGAAGCAGAGGCCGAGTATAAGAATTCGATGAGCGTGCAGTACAACGAGGCCGCAAGGTTGGGCCTCGAACGTCTTGCCAGAGAACGCGCCGCTGCGGCTGCCCGACGCCCATAGACAAATCAGAAAACCTGCCCTCTCGAAAACATGCATTGACGGCCGCTTCTTCATCGTGAATGGTGGGCAGCGTGATCGACCGCAACACTGTCTTCAAACTGGGCCGCCCCGCCCTGAAGCGCAGGCTCCCGATCGATGGATAAAACGGTGAGGCTTTGGATGCTGGCGGTTGTGCTGGGCGTTTCCCCGGCTAGCCAAGCCGCCGACACCTTGCAGGCGATTCGGCAGCGAGGCACGCTCACATGGGGAGCGGATGCTGAAGGAGGCGCTCCTTATGTATTTCCAGATCCTCTGGAACCGGGCCGGTTGATCGGATTCGAGTATGAGCTGGCCAAAGCTCTCGCCGCCCGGCTCGGCGTGAAGGCGCAAATGATCCAGAATAGCTGGGATGGATTGGTGCCCGCGTTGGAACGCGGCAATTTCGACATCATCCTCAACGGATTGGAGATCACCGATGAGCACCGCCGGGAGATCGGCATGTCGCGCCCCTACTACGCCTACGCCCAGCAGATCGTCGTGCGCAAGGGAACTCAGGGTGTGACGAAGCTCGAAGACTTGAAAGGAAGGCCCGTCGGCATCCTGGCGGCTTCGGTCGCCCAGCGGTTGCTGGAACGAATGGGTGGAGTGGATTTGCGGGTCTATCCCGGAAACGTTGAATCGTTTCGTGACTTGAACAATGGCCGAATCGAGGCGGTCTTGCTGGATTTGCCAATTGCCATTTACTATCTGGCCAAGGAACCCGGACTCACAGCCAGCGGTGATCCATTCGAGATTGGTTACTACGGGATCGGAGTGCGAAAAAGTGATGGCGCGCTCCTGCAAGCTCTGAACCAAACCATCGACGGCTTGCGCGTGGATGGAACTCTCGAAAGAATTTACTCGAAGTATGGCCTCTGGGACACCCGCCAGACCGGGCTTGCCGCCTACCAGGAGCAACCGCCAGTTGAACAAAAGCACGTTTCCACGCTCCGAGACTGGCGCATCTATCTTCCCCTCCTTCTGCGGGGGGCTTGCGTCACGGTGGAGATTTCCCTGCTCGCCATGGCTTTGGCCGTGGGCGCCGGCCTCCTGCTGGCGCTGGCCCGCTTGTACGGCATGGCGCCCCTGCGGTGGCTGGCGGCGAGCTATGTCGAAGCGATTCGCGGCACTCCGCTGCTGATTCAATTGTTTCTGATTTATTACGGCCTGCCCAATCTGGGCATTCGGCTGAACGCATTTGTCGCCGCCGTGCTGGGACTTGGGTTTAACTACGCGGCCTATGAGGCGGAGAATTATCGTGCCGGCATCCAGGCGGTTCCGAACGGCCAGATGGAGGCCGCGCTCGCTCTCGGGATGACGCGCTCGCAGGCCCTCCGGCGCATCATTGTTCCCCAGGCCCTCCGTATCGTCATTCCGCCAGTGACGAACGATTTCATTGCCTTGTTCAAGGATTCTTCACTCGTTTCCGTCATTACGATGGTTGAACTGACCAAAATGTACGGCATGCTGGCCGCCAGCACTTACGATTACATCGGGCTGGGCTTGATGACGGCGGCGATCTATTTTGCCCTCAGCTACCCGGCTTCGTTGCTGGCCGACCGCCTGGAAAGGAGATTGCGTCACGGTGTCCACGATCGTCGTTGAAAATCTGATCAAATCCTATGGCACGAACCGCGTTCTGCACGGCATCAGCCTGCGCCAGAACCGCGGTGAAGCGTTCATCTTGATTGGTCCGAGCGGCTGCGGCAAAAGCACGTTTCTGCGCTGCTTGAATCAGATGGAGCCAATCGACAGCGGGCGCGTGACCATTGCCGGCCTTACTTTTGAAGGCAAGCCAGGGCGGGTCTCGGGGGCGGCGCGCGAGCAACAGCGCCAGCTCCGCGTCCGCGCCGGGATGGTCTTCCAGAGCTTTAACCTTTTTCCCCACCTGACCGTCCTGCGTAATGTCATGGAAGCGCCCATGACAGTCAAAGGAATTGAACGGGCGGAAGCGGAGGCCAGAGCGCGAGCCTTGCTTCAAAAGGTCGGTTTGGCCGAGCGCGCTGATTATCATCCCGCCCAACTCTCCGGGGGACAGCAACAACGCGTGGCCATCGCTCGCGCCCTGGCCATGGAACCGGAGGTGATGCTCTTCGATGAGCCGACCAGTGCCCTCGATCCTCAACTGCGCGATGAAGTGCTCAACGTCATGCGCTCGCTCGCCGAGGAGGGGATGACCATGATCGTGGTCACGCACGAGATGTCTTTTGCCCGCGAGATGGCGGATCGGGTAGTTTTCTTTGATCGAGGGCTGATCGCCGAAGAAGGTCCGCCCGAAGAAATGTTTACCGAGCCGAAGCAGGAACGCACGCGGGAGTTTTTGCGCAAAGTGCTGCCGGCCAGTTGAGCTGGCGCGAGCTCGCCAGATGCCGGCGACTCACACTGTTCCTTAGCCGCGCCCGCCATGCTCGCCCCTTTTGGCTGTTGCCTCCTCTTCCTCTCTGTTAAAAGCGCCCGTGGTTTTGACAATCATTCTCGCGGTTTTGGCGTTGTTAAGTCTGCTTCTGACCCTCTGGCAATGGACAGTGGCCTTCCGCTTTCCCCTCCACCAGCCCGCGGCCAACATCTCATCCGCGCCACCCGTCACGCTGCTCAAGCCCCTGAAAGGCATCGACTGTGAGACGGCGGCCTGTCTGCGGAGCTGGCTCGTCCAACAATACGCCGGTGAAGCAGAAGTGCTCTTCGGCGTGGCTTCTGCCGATGATCCGGTCCGTGAGCTGGTGCGGCAGTTGATGGCAAGCCATCCGAAAGCCAGTGCCCGGCTGGTGATCTGCCCGCAAGCCCTCGGCGCCAACGCCAAAGTCTCCACGCTGATCCAATTGATGCGGCAGGCCAAGCACGACCTCATCATCGTCAGCGACGCGGATGTCTGGGTGCCGGCCCACTTTCTGGCCGAGGTGGCGCCTGCCTTCCAAGAGCCGTCCGCCGGCCTCGTGAATTGCTTTTACGAAATGGCCGCCTCGGCCAACCTGGCGATGCGCTGGGAAGCATTTGCGGTAAACGCAGACTTTTGGTGCCAAGTCTTGCAGTCGCGCTCGCTCAAACCGATCGATTTTGCGCTGGGAGCGGTGATGGCCACCACCCGGACCCACCTCGCGAAGATCGGCGGTTTCGAGCCGCTGGCCGATTATCTTGCCGACGACTATGAACTCGGCCATAGAATTGCGCACACGGGCGCGCAAATCCTCATCTCTCCGATGGTCGTCGAGTGCCGCCATGCGCCGATGACCTGGGGAGACGTGTGGGCGCACCAAATCCGATGGGCACGGACCATCCGCGCCTGCCAGCCTTGGCCGTACTTTTTCAGCATCCTTCACAACCCCACCCTCTGGCCAGTTCTCTGGGCGCTGTGGCAGCCTGCCAACTATGTTCTGGCCATTCTCCTGGTGTGTCTTCTCACCCGCATGGGCGCCGCCGCTTATGCTGAGCGAAAGCTCACGCGCCGGGCAGACTGGGATTCGCTGTGGATGGCGCCGTTGAAAGACTTGCTCCAGACCGCCGTGTGGGCGCTGGCTTTTTTTGGCAGGCGCATCACTTGGCGTGGCCAGCGCTATTCCGTCCAAGCCGGCGGAAAGCTCGTCAATGGTTAGCCTGATTCGGCAGAAAGGTCGAGCCGGTCGAACAACCGGCCTAGCAATATCAAGCCCAATGCAGCTTCGATGGCCAAAACAACCGCCGCGGCCACGGAGGCCGGCGGCACCGCCACCACCCAGCCAGTCAGGTATTTCAGGGGCAGGAAGACGGCGGTGAATGCCAGCCCCGCCGGGATTAAGGAGAAACAGAAGACCAGCAGTTGTCCCAGCATGAAGATCAATCGCTGCCCGGTGGCTTCAATCCCTTGCGGGCTTTCCTTCCCACTTTGAAACCAGCTTGGCAGCAGCAAAACCGCCAGGTTCGGAATCACCAGGAACACCAGGTCCAGCACTGGGAGCACCACCGCAAGGCCGAACCCAACGGCGAGCCGGGTGGACAAGGGGATGACCGTTTCGCTCGAGAGCCGCGAACTGACTCCGATGGACAAGACCAGCAAACACCACTGGACCCCGGTCAGAATCACCACCGGAGCCAGCAGTTCACCCAAAGCCAATTGCCAGCCTCGCATCGGATACAACTTCAGGATGTCGGCCGCGGCCAAATCCTGGCGAAAGTCCTGGCGAACGATCTGGGGCCCGAGCAGCAGTGATAGCGCCAACAACATAAGACAAAAGAAGCCAACGGCGGGCAGCAGGCCGGACTCCCTCACGATCGTGGCCCCGAAGGCCGAAGCCACGAAGATCAGCCACAACAGAAAAAACCAAAACCGCAAGGTGAAGAGATGTCCGGCGGCGATTAGGTTTTTCCAGAGCAGTGCCATCGCCGGCTGGCCCGTTGGACGCAACTCGAAAGGCGGCCGCTTGGGCTTCTTGATTTTTCGACCGGTCTGCCAGCGCCCCGCCCGGGCGGCGGCGATCCGATCGGCAATCTTCTGCGACAGTTCGACCGAGGCTTCTTCGAAAGCCACGTTGGAACGAACCACCCACCAATAATGCAATCCGAGCACCCCTAATGCAGGGCCTAGCGCCAGAAAAAAGGCGACCGCGTCTCGCGCCAGATAAGGGCGCAGTACCAGCCTGAATGGGTAGAGCAGATATGCGGGCGGCCCAGCATCGAAGGACTGTCTCAGGTAGGAGAGGAATCGTCGAACACTGTCATAGTCTTCCAGACGCGGCATGACCAACGTGTGCCGGCCCCAAAGAACCGTCGCTCCCGCCAGCACCGCCACCAGGGCTAATACCACGCTGCGGCGCTGCCAGGTGGAGATGCCCCGATCCAGGAGAAGCGTGCGCGCAAAGGAAGCACCGAGAAAATGGAGATTGAGAGTGGAAAGAATGAGCCACCAACCCACCACCCTCATCCAGCCAGGGCCACCCGCCGCCGCCCGGTTTGAAAGTAGCGTCAGAAAAAGCGTGGTGAACCCAATCGCGATCTGCGACCTCAACAGCTTGTAGTGAATGAGCGTGCGCCGGCTGATCGGAGCGGGAAAAAGGAAGGCCACTTCCGCCTCGGTGAACGCCAGCGCGGCGCGCTCGCGAGGCACCACCCAACTCAGCAACACCAGGACAAACAAAATCAGCGCCCCGATTGACGCATAAAGCGCCAGGCTCTCAGCGTCCGCGCCGCCGCCCAAACCCCGGGCGCGGGTTCCCCCCACGAACATCCAACGGAAAAAATAGAAATAAAAATAAAGCCCCCCGACGACGGCAAAGAGCAGATACTTCGGCTGTTTCAACCGGCGCAACCGCGCCCACCACCGATTCTTGAGCAACTGGAACTGCAGATAAAACAGCGCCGTCATCATACCTTCATTGGGATCTGGTTCGGAGGTGTCCGGGTTCGATTTGCAAACCAGTGGGAAACTAACCCAAGCGGTGTCGCGAAGTAAAGCCCGATGCCAGATGGGGAAAAGCTGCAGGAAACATCGCATCGGTTTCATTCGAATCTCGACATCCACCACAGCCTCCGCCACACTCACGCCCGATGGTGAGAGTGGTTATCGAGAATCTATCCAAGATTTTTAAAGGCGCAAAAGGGGAGGAGATCCTAGTCGTCAACAACGCCAACCTCACTGTCGAGGACAAAGAGTTCCTCGTGCTGGTTGGGCCATCTGGCGCCGGCAAATCGACCACGCTGCGGATGATTGCCGGGCTGGAGGAAATCTCCGAAGGCACCGTCACCATCGATGGCAAAGTGGTCAACACCGTCCCACCCCAAGATCGCGATTTGGCCATGGTGTTTCAGAATTACGCGCTGTATCCGCACATGACGGTGTTCGAGAACCTCGCGTTCGGACTAAAGCTGCGGAAGATTCCCAAAACGGAAATCAACCACCGCGTCCAAGAAACGGCTCACATGCTCGGATTGGCCTCGTTGCTGGACCGCAAACCCAGCGCGCTTTCCGGTGGAGAGCGCCAGCGGGTGGCGCTGGGCCGGGCCATCGCGCGCCAGCCGAAGGTGTTTCTTTTCGACGAGCCGCTCTCGAATCTGGACGCGCCCCTGCGTGCGCAGTTGCGGACGGAGATCTCCAAGCTACACCGGCGGCTGGAAGCGACCATGATTTATGTCACGCATGATCAAGCCGAGGCCATGATGTTGGGTGACCGGATCGCGGTCATGAACGAGGGGGTCATTCAGCAAGTAGCCGCCCCGATGGCCCTCTACAACTCCCCGGCCAACGTCTTCGTAGCTGGTTTCATCGGCGCACCGCCAATGAATCTTTTCCACGGAATCATTCTCCAAAAGGGAGTCGAGCATCATTCTCCAAAAGGGAGTCGAGCTTTTCTTCGCCGAGCAAAATCGCGGAGGAGAAACCGGAAATTTCGTCGTGCGCATTCCTGGCGGGCCTGATTCGCCTCTCTCAACTTTGATCGGAAGACGGCTCATCCTCGGACTGCGCCCTCAGCACGTGAACGTCCCTCGCACGACTGGCATGTTGCCCGTGAACCTGGATGGTGGAGCTGGAAGCCCCGCAGGCATGCAGGATGCCTGCCCCACTGCCGAACAGACGGTTGTGGCCAGAGTTGAAACAGTCCAGCCATTGGGCGCCGAGATTCACCTTCATCTCCGCACGGGGTCGCATTCGTTCACCGCCATCGCCCCCGCCGGGCGGCATTTTGAGATCAGCCCGAAGCAGTCGATTTCGATGGCATTCGACATGAGCAAGGCGTACTTCTTCGATCCTGACACTCAGTTAGCGATTTCCTGGAGAAAACTTTAGAGAAGCAGCGCCCCACGGCAGCCCCGGAGGGGCGAAATGTTTATAGAACCACCGATTCCTTCAGGATTTGCCGCTCCCGCACCCATGCCGATAGGACGGCCGCGGCGCTCAACCCCACACATGCCCAACCAAACCAGTCCCCATGCCGACGATAAAAAGTGGGCGCCGGTTTGTGCTCTCCGAGCAACGGGACTTGCGCCACTTTGCAGCCCACCCCGTAGATGTCCTGGGTGCCGCGAAAAAAAGTCTCCTGGATCTGCCCGTGCGAATCGACCCAGCAGGTGAGTCCGTTGTTGGCGCACCGGACCAACGGCAAACCGTTCTCGACGGCGCGGAACACAGCAGTGGCTGCGTGCTGCCACTGGGCGGCGCTTTCGCCAAACCAGCCGTTGTTCGTCAGGTTCAGGAGGAAATCCGTCTCATCATCGACTGAGGCGCGGGTCAGGTGGGGGAAGGCGTCTTCAAAACAGATCAACAGCGCGGCTTTCGCATGCAGGTCCGGCATGGCAAAGAATCCCGGGCGGTCGCCTGGGGTGAAGCTGCCCAGCCCGGTCCAATCTCCGAGGAAGGGAAATTGACGGCCAAAAGGGACATATTCTCCGAAAATGACCAGGCGGCGTTTGCGATAACCGGCCACCACTTCGGCGTTGGGGGCGATCAAAAAGCTGCTGTTGAAGTAATTGGTTTCGGGCCGGCCATTTGCCCGCATCCGCACTTCGGCCTCGTCGCCGCCGATCACGACCCAAACCTTGTGGTCCCGCGCGAGCTTTGCCACCGGCGTGTAGATCTGCTCGTTGAACTGGTTGCCGAACTTGAACACCTCCGGCACCGCCGCCTCGGGCCAAACCAAAACGTCCGGTTGATTGGTCACGGCTCGCTCGGAAAGCTGGATCAGTTGTTGGAATCGGTTGCTGTTTTCATTGGCGTCCCAAATCCAGGTTTGCGGAATGCTGGGCTGGACAAGCGCCAGTTTGAGGACCGGCCGCGGCGGGGAAGGCCGCAGGATTTGGAACCAGCCGAGCGCCGCCAGCGCCGCGGCGACAAAAAACGGCGCGGCCAATTCCCTGTGCGCATGCCCTCGCGCCTGGGGCCGCCTCAGCAGCACGATCAGCGCGCTGAGGAGCGAGACGGAAAACCACGCAACCAAAAACGAGACGCCATAGACCCCTGTGACCGAGGCAATCTGGATCAGCGGGAGGATTCGGTATTGTGAAATACCCAGGAAACCCCACGGAAAACCGGTGAACAGGCGGGCCAGGATCATTTCCAACGCCACCCAGAGCGCAGCGCACAAAAGCCCCCACCGGAGCCGCTGTGGCCAAGGTGTTTCAAGGAACCGATCCAAATGTTCGCAAAGTCGCACCCACCAGGTAGTAGGGCAGCCGTCTCGGCTGCCATCCGGGCGTCTCGCCCGCGAACCCTCCAAAGCAGGCGAAACGCTCGCTCTGCTACTGAGTCGTTCAGTGGGCTCGGGTTTGGAAGATGAGAGAGAGGAGATGTGAGATGGAACAGCCGGATACAGCTTCCAACACAGCCAGACCCAGACACCGGGATACAAGGCCAGGTAAGCCGCCAGAGCCAGCCAGCCAACGATCGGCGCGAACGCAACAGGGATGAGCAGCAGCCAGTAGAGCGAGGCCAGATAAAATGCCAGGCCGCCCACGTACCCGATCCGAAAGGCCGCGCCCCCATTCCAGCCCAGGGCAGCCATCAGGATCATTCCGGGCGCGACCCAAGCCATCCCTGCCATGCCGATCTTGGGATGGGCCGCCGCCAGCACCAGACCCGCCGCCGCCGCCAGGCCATAACGCTTTCGCTCACCAGGTTGAAACTTGAATCTGCTCAACGAACCCGGGTGAGCTTGGGTTGACGGCGCAAACGGCGCAACCCTTAATCACATCCAGGTGCATGCTGCGTGAGCATCCTGCGTTGCGTCGTAAGGTCATGATGTTCAATCCGAAGCCGCGAGCGTCCGTTTTCTGCTTGCGCATGCCGGGCAGCAGAGGTACGGTACCGGTGTCAAGTATGATCGTCGCTCGCCTTGCCGTCGTCGGGGCTGCGACATAAATGCTATGAACATCAAATGCCCAGGTTGCGGCCAGAGCGCGTATCACCAAGTTGCGCGCCCAGAGTACCCGCCCGTCGCCCCGCAGATGGCCGGTGGCGTTGCCATGGCGCTGGTCTTCGTCTTAAGTCGCAAGCATCGGGTTCGTTGTGAGAAGTGCGGCAATTGTTTCTATTCCCACACTCTCGGCTCGCGGCTTTGGCTTGCGCTCTGGACTATCTTCTGGTTCCTCCTCGCCTGCGTCATCTTCCGCATCCTGATTTAGTTGCAGCTCCCATGAGCACAACTCTATTCACAGCCCGCGGCTCGTTATCCACAGTGGGACGGTGGGCAAATGCGCGCCGCGACGTCGAAGCCGGCGGGGAGTCCGCCCGTCTCGGTTTCTCCGTCCGGTAAAGGCGGCAAGAGCAGCACGTCGCGGCGATACCACGCCACGTCTGCCTCCGACCAGCCCAGGTAAACCTGCGGACTGGGCACCAGTTTGCGCAGCGCCTTCAGCAAGTCTCCGCAGGACCAGCGATATCGTTTGACCAACGGCTGAAGGGCGATCAGAAGGGTATCGAGTTCCCGGTGGGGCCACGTTTCCGTTCCGGCCCAGATCGATCCTGGGGGTCGCCTGTCTTCGGGCAGCCTGCACAGGGGAGGCTGGCTCTGGGACAACCGCCGCTGGCCATAGGTTTCAAGGTGGATGGTGGCGTCCAACCACTCGCATAGCCGCTCGGCCATGCGGCGCATAACCTGGACAACCTCAGAATCCTGATGGGCGGTTTGAAGGGCGTTGCGCCCGGTAAAGTCGCCCGTGACCTGTCGCTCGATCTGGAGGGGCGCATGCGCCCGCAGCAACAACTGGGGCGAGAAACCACTGTGCCTCATGAAACGAGTGAGGTCGCTGATCACTTGTTGAAATTCCCGATCATCGAGTTTCCCGAAATGCTGGAGGAAACCGCTCCAGGCCTGTCCAGTCTGCCGGAAATTCGCGTGGCGCGAGGTGTGGGCTGGCAGCACGGCCGCTGCTTCGGCCACCAGCAGGGCCAGCCAGCGTTTCACCATGAAAGCACAAATGTAAAACTGGTCGTTTTGTTGGTGGGCAACCACGATCGCGTCCTCGGCGGTTTCCATCACTGGCAATGGGCCCAGGTCATCGAGGTTCAGTTTGTTCTCGGTCGCATCCGCGCTCAGTTCTGCCATCTCTACTTTCCGCCGGTACCGGCCGGGAGTCCGGTATGAGCCGCTCGGACGGGTCGTGGCCGTTCCGTCCTTGAGGCTTGCGATCCTTAGAGCAGGTTTGATTCCAGATTGTTAGCCGCCTGATCCACCAGTAACTCTTTTCAAATGCTCAACAACTTCAGTGCTTTACCACGTATCAAACCACTTTTCTCAATGATCGTTGTCACATTTTCGTCCTGACTGTCCCGATTTTGAGCGCGGCGACGCGTCACTCGCCGCGCTTTGCGCCTGTCGCGGCGGGCCGCTTCCCGCGGGCGACCGCTCGTCCACCCAAGCTCACTAGCCGGGATCTTCCCGCGGCCTTCGCCTTCGCCCAACGCTGTTTTGCTCTCTTCGATAGCAACGCCCGCGCGGCGGCGCTCATTCTTCTCTTCCTCCGTCGAGCAGGCTTGAGCGTTGCCACCACATCCTTGATTGACTTGCGTCACGCTTAAGTTCGAACCCGCTTCTGCCGACAACTCCACTGTGGCTTGGTCTTTATAGAAATCGGCGTTCTGGGACTAGGCTGCGAAGGCATCAGGCGGACCTGATCTTGGGCGGCGTTCCGTTGAAGCAATTACGCGTTGAATCCAGCACCAACCGGCCTACGCACACATTTGATCGACGGCGATGAAAGCTATTTTGACAGAATTGGAAACAGTTCCCCGAACTTCTCCCTCGTCCGACCCAAACCGTCCGGCGCCCAAGCCCGGCACGGACTCGCCCATCGAGGAGAAGACCTGGGCCCAACTCGAGGAGCACGTGACTGGTTTGGGCAAACACTTGCAACTGCTGGCCGATTGCTCCGACGATCACTCGCGCGCAGCAGAATGCACCCGATTTCAATTATCGGTTCACGCCCTGGAGAAATGCGCCGCTGCCAACTGGAGGCAAGCGATGATCCGTGTGGCCGCCGCTCTCGAGGCCTTCTTGAGCGAACTGCAAAGCAGGCCCCATCAGATCACTGAGTCCCGGTTGCGCACCCTCGCGCTCGCCGTGGAAGTTCTTTGCACTTTGATCAAGAATCCCGAGTCCAAGCAGGAGCAATCGCGGGGATCCACCGCGGTGGTGGTGGATGCGGAGAAGGTTTCTGGCACGGCTGCTTGCAACGCCTTGCGCAATGCCGGCTTCAACCCGGCCAAGTTCTCCGGGCCGGATTCGGCCTTGATTCACCTCAGTGCCAACGCAGTGGATTTGGTGGTGCTGGACATGCCTGCCGCTGGGGAAAGCGGTTTCGAGTTGTACAACAAGCTGCGGGAACTCCCCCTGCACCACGACACCCCGGTCATCTTCGTCACCGATATGTGCGAGATGAAATGTCCCGCGGGCACGGTGTCGAACTCTGAAACCCAGTTCCTCGCCAAACCGCACAACATGTTAAGCTATCTCGAACTGGCCTTAAAAGCCCTGAGCCGGGTTCTGCAGTTTCGAGTGACAAGCCGGCCCAACGCTCCCGTCGCATCGCCGCTGAACTCAGTCGCCCCGGCTTCCGGCCAAGTCCTGAAGCCCTCTCAAGGCGAAGGAACCACCTCTCCCAATCAGAAATCAACCATGAAAGCGGACTCATCGAAAAACTCCGAGCAGCAGCCCAGCGAACCTCTGACCAAGGCTGCCCCCGCGCCCGCCCTAACTCGTGAACTCAGCCAATGCACACCGGAGTTGGAGAAGGAATTCGCCGACCTCTGGAAAATGTGCGAACAACTTTCTCATGACCTGGACGCAGAGCGGAAGTCTGCTGTCGAGTCCAAGCGCGCCAGCGAGGAACGGGAGGCCCACGCGCGCGAAAAGGAGAAGACCCTCGCCAGCGAGCTTTCCGAGTTGGAACGCCGCCTGCGTGAAAGCGTGTCCGCATGTGCTCGCGCCACCGGCGATCTGGAAAAGGAACGCGCTGAACGCCGCCGGATTGAGCAGCGCGCCGCGATGCTGGCCAGCCAGTTGCCGGAATTGCACGGGCAGCTCAAACAACATCTCGAATCGGAGAGTCACACGCAGAATCGGACCACGCAGCTCGAACAGCACCTTCGCGAGCGTGAGGAAACCCTCGCCCGCGTCAGCGCCGATCTTGAGAAGGAGAAAGAGGAGCGTCAGTTGGCCGAACAACAGTTGATTGCCACCCGCGATTTGAGCACGCACCTGCGGGATTGCCTGGCTTCCTTTGAAGCGGCCAAGCTTTCCTTCAAACGCACGCAAGAGCACATGGAGGCGCAAATGCAAGGCAGCCTTAAAGCAACCGGTGAAAGCGAGGCGCGCTTGCAGAAAGAAACCGCCGAACGCCAGCGCTTCGAAGAAGCGCTCGCGGCCGCCAAACGCGCTCATCAGGCGCAGGCCGCCGAAGTCTCCAAGCTTCAGTCTGCCTTCCAGGTCGAACAAGCTGAGCGCCAGCGGCTGCAAGGCGATGCCATCCAGGCTCGCTATGCCTCGCTCGACTCCGCCCGCGC
>WNFM01021489.1_pt4 | contig 14514 bp, 10 predicted proteins | sample 5400271 | NCBI WGS metagenome assembly WNFM01 (sample SAMN13153352, study PRJNA577476) | soil metagenome | isolation source: 60 cm saprolite on Douglas fir-dominated hillslope | place: USA:California | collected 2013-09-17 | reverse complement strand
CGCAGGCCGAAGCGCAGCTGGCAGAATCTCGAAGCGATCCCGTGCTGCATTTGCGAACATTCGTTCGAACCGGAGGACATGGCGTCCTGTCCAGCCTATGCCGGTCCGATCTGCTCGCTGTGCTGTTCGCTCGACGCAAGGTGCCAGGATCTCTGCAAGCCGCATGCGCGGATCCAGGCGCAGGTCGCCGAGACTTTCGGCAAACTCCTGCCGCAGCCGATCTACGCGCGGATCAATTCGCAACTTGGACACTATCTCGGCGTCTTTGTCGTCTCCGCGGGCATGGTCGGACTGACGCTCGGCATGATCTATCTGCAGACGTCGGCGACGGTACACGTCGACAATTTGCAGCTATCCGACGTGCTCTGGAAGGTATTCTTCGCGCTGACGATTATCATTGGCGTCGTCGCCTGGCTGTTCGTGCTGGCACAGCAGAGCCGGCGCGCGGCGGAAGCGGAAACAAGGCGGCAGACGGCGCTGCTGATGCAGGAAATCGACGCCCACAAGCGTACCGACGCCGAGTTGCAGCGCGCCAAGGAAGTCGCCGAATCCGCCAACCTCGCCAAGAGCCGCTATGTGGTTGGACTTAGCCATGAACTGCGTTCGCCATTAAATGCCATCTCCGGCTACGCGCAATTGCTGGAACAGGATTCTACCCTGCAGGCAAAACCGCGCGATCAGGTGCGCGTGGTCCGCCGCAGCGCCGATCATTTGTCGGGACTGATCGACGGCATTTTGGACATCTCGAAAATCGAGGCAGGCAGGCTGTATTTGTCGCGCGACCAAGTTCGCTTGAGCGAATTTCTCGATCAGCTGGTCGGCATGTTCCGGCTGCAGGCTGCCGCCAAGGACATCGATTTTATCTTCAAGCGGCCGGCGGTGCTGCCGGTTGTGGTCTATGCCGACGAAAAGCGCTTGCGGCAAATCCTGATCAACCTCTTGTCGAACGCGATCAAGTTCACCCAAACCGGCAGCGTGCAGTTCGTCGTTCATTATCGCAGTCCCGTCGCCGAGTTCGAAGTGATCGACACCGGCCCGGGAATTCAGCCGGGCGACCTCGAGCGCATCTTTGCGCCCTTCGAGCGCGGCGCACTGGGCGTCGCGCAGCCGCAAACCGGAACCGGTCTGGGTTTGACCATCAGCCGATTGCTCGCAGGCGTGATGGGCGGCGACATCAAGGTCATAAGCCAGGTCGGAACCGGCAGCACGTTCCGGGTAAAAATCCTGCTTTCCGAGGTCACCAATCCAACGCGGATTGCGCCGGTCAACGCGCCGGTCTTTGGCTACCACGGTGCGCGCAAAACGATCCTGATCACCGACGACGATCCCGTCCACCGCGATCTCTTGCGCGAAGTGTTGACGCCGCTCGGCTTCATCCTCCTGAGCGCGCCGGACGGACCCGGCTGTCTCGCACTATCAGCGCATTGCCGGCCCGATCTCTTTCTATTGGATATCTCGATGTCGGGCATGGACGGATGGACGGTCGCGGAGAGGCTGCGTTCGACCGGCCACCATCAGGCCCGCATCCTGATGGTTTCGGCGAGCGCGCTGGAAGCGCATGGCGCGCCGCTGGCGCAGCCGTTTCACGACGGCTATCTGATGAAGCCGATCGATATTCCCCGGCTGTTGGAAACGATCCGCCAGCTGCTCAAGATCGAGTGGCAATATGAAAACGAAGAGATCACGGTGCCGCGCTGGGAGCCGAGCAACGGCTCGCGGCCGCCGGTGAAGCATGTCGAGGAACTGATCGGTCTTGGGCAACTGGGCTACATCCGCGCGATCCAGCTCAAGCTGGACGAGATAGGAACCGATTATCCTGAGCATGCCGACTTCGTTTCGCAAATGCGCTCGCTGATCGACCGCTTCGACCTCGATCAGTACATGGCAACCCTGAAGACCCTGCACAGCTATGATCACTGAGCCCAAAAAGCGCGATATCGCGCTCGTCGTCGATGATTCACCGGAAACGCTGCGGCTTCTGACCGACGCGCTGGATGGCGCCGGCATGACCGTGATGGTGGCGATGGATGGCGCGGCGGCGATGCGGATCGTCGACCAGATCACGCCGGATATCATCCTGCTCGACGCGGTGATGCCCGGCATGGATGGCTTTGAGACCTGCCGGCGGCTCAAGCGCGACGCGGGCTTGAGCAATGTGCCGGTGATCTTCATGACCGGGTTAGCTGAGACCGAGCACATCGTGCGCGGCCTGGAGGCCGGTGGCGTCGATTACGTCACAAAGCCCATTGTGATCGAGGAGATGCTGGCGCGGATCCGCGTTCATCTCGCCAATGCCAGGCTGACCCAGAGCGCGCGTGCGGCGCTCGATGTGTCCGGGCGGTTTCTGCTCGCCGTCAACAGGGACGGCCAGATCATGTGGGCGACGCCGCAGGCACAGAGATTATTGTCGGATAACCTCGCGGCCGTGGCGAATGATGAGTTCGTGCTGCCCGAGCCGATGCTGCAATGGCTTGAGCAGGCTCAGAAAGGCAAGACCGGATCGCGAACGCCGCCGATGGCGGCGTTTCCCGAAAACGAGCAGCTGCGGCTGCAATATATGGGCAAGCTTGGGCCGAACGAATTTTTGCTGCGGCTGGCAAAAGATACCAGCGCCAACATACCCGCGCAATTTTCCAGCGAGCTCGGATTGACGACCCGTGAAGGCGAAGTGCTGTCGTGGCTGTCGAAAGGAAAAACCAACCGCGACATCGCCCAGATCCTAGGTTTGAGCCCGCGGACGGTGGACAAGCATCTCGAGCAAATCTACGCCAAACTGGGCGTCGAGAACCGCACCGCGGCTGCGGCTATTGCCGCGAATACGAGCCGAAGAAATTCGTAAGCTTCGCAATCGGCGAACGCCATACCTCGCGAACGACAAGTTCGTCAAAATGCGACCCCGAGGCGTCGTCCCGCGTTCCAGACCACACGGCAACGCTTCTTGGTACCGCCAAACACCAATTCGAATCGATTAGGCAATTTGGTCTGCCCCCAAATCTCAAGGCAGGCCCCGCCAGGGGAATAGTCTACAACTTTGCAATCGATGACAGGGTCTTTCGGGCCAACGATCAATTTGCCGGCATCGGAAATTCTGCCTGTAGGCCGCACACGTGTGAACCGCCGCGGATACATCACTGCTCCTCCATGACCAGAAGCCCAGCAGACAATTTCGCAGAATATTTTGAATGCTTCGTTCAGCTTTATAGTTACCGAAAATCTATAAAGGTCCCACTCATCCTAGGATAACTTGTACTATAATCGCATCATTGACCAAGGCGCGTGATCGCAACCTACCCGCAGGGTTGTAAGATGACCAGCTTGAGGGTTGGGTCGGCAGCGGCCAGGAAGGTTGTTTGATAAAACTTTAGCAAACCCAGTTGGGGATGATTGTAGGACTTCTCGATCGCATCCCAAAACAGAACGCGCTGTTCTCTCCAAAATCGCTGAAAGTGGTCCGACTCCTCGCTCAAGCCGCGGACCAGATCAAGCATCTTCGGATCATCGATATGCTTGCCGAAATCCGCCCGGAACAGTGCCAGAAGGCGGCGCGCCCGAAGCTCCCAATCGACGACGATTGTTCTTACATTCGAATCAAGGAACACGTAACGCAGCAGGTTTTTCTCCGAGCCCTTCAGCCATAGCGGGAACATATCCGCCAATCCGGTATTCCAGAACAGCGGTGTCCAATATCTGTCGAGCACACACGCAGGATAAGAAATGGCGAGGACGCAGCTCTCGATTATTTTGCTGGCTCGCTCATCTACAAAGTTCGAAGCATTGTTCGGGTCGACGCGCCGGGCCAATTCGAAAATGTAAGCCCGCTCCGCCGGCGCCAACCGCAATACGTCGGCTATCCGACCAAGCGCTGCACCCGAAGGCGTTACCTCTTTTCCCTGCTCCAGCCGCGTATACCAAGTAGAACTGATCGCGGCCATCTGGGCGACTTCTTCGCGGCGAAGACCCGATGTTCTTCGCCGTCTTTCGCCAACCTGTTTGTCGTCCGCCGGTTCGCCGACCAACTCTCGATGCTTACGCAAAAACTCGCCGAGCGCTTGCTGCCGCACAGCAGAGTGTATCATAGGATATTTTGTGCCTCGATAATTGTCCTGAGAGTGTCCCAACTTCAGGCTCCTCCCCCGAGAGAAAATTACTGATCACAAATTAGGCGATGATAAAAATGGTGACGTCGGCACCGCAAAGTAATTTACCGAACATTGTAATTTAGAGAGCATTCTACGGGGATTGTCGAGGTTTAGTTGTGGTTACGGCTGCTAGCCGGCGCTGTATACAATCGCTCGGGCAATGATGCCCCTGCTGGAATTTATGGATTGCGATCGTGCAAAACGCCGATAGCTCCTCCCTGTTTGATGATCTCGATGCCGCACTGCGAAGCGGTTCATCGGAAAAGCGCTTAGCCATGCTGCGGCAGGTCACCGATCTATTGCTGAGCGAAGCGGATCGCCTGAACGAAAGGCAGATGGGCGCTTTCGACAAATTTCTTGTTGAACTGATCGAGAGAATTGAAGACAGGACGCTGCTGGAAATCAGCCAGCGTCTTACGCCGGTTGCAGCGGCGCTGATCGATCTTGCGCTCAATCGAGCTGGCTACTCTGGTGCGAGATTTTCAGAAAGCAGCTTGGCTGCTTTGCTAAGAGGTCGCGAGGTAAGCGCGCGGGGCGCTTAACACCGGTTTTCAGATTTTTTGAAAGATCGGATTTCATAGATGACATATGGGGACAGAAAGAGCGAGCGTGTCGGTTTTGAGCGCGGCATCGACGTTTGCATCATGGGGATTGATGGAACTTGGCGCCGGGACTGCATGATGATCGATGCCTCGCAAACCGGCGCACGTTTGTGCTTCGAAGGATCTCTCGAAGGATTGGATCTCAGGGAGTTCTTCCTGCTTTTGTCGTCGACGGGTCTGGCGTTTCGCCGCTGCAAACTGGTGCGCGTCGACGGCGATCAAATCGGCGTGCAGTTTCTGGCGCGAGACAAGGTGAAGAAAAAATTCGTGAAGCCACAACCGGCTGACAAGGCCGTTTGAGATGAGCGACGCGCACCCCTCAGATCTTTTTGAGGCTTCCGGTCTTTGATTGATGACTGATAACTGAGTCCAACCGTTCATGTCCGTTCACCTTATTGCCGATACCGCCAACAAGCTTTCGAGCCTGCGCGGCCTATTGGAAGGCCGGCATGCGGTAACGTCCGAACTGCTTAGCGGCGCAGGCAACGGCTGCAGCGAGTCTGAGGCTGTCGTCGTTACGGCGGATTTGCGGGTCGTCGAAAATATTACCGTTCTAAGAGAGGCGTTCGGAAAATTAGGTCACATCCGCAAACGTATTTTCCTGATCGATCAGAAGGCGCGGCTGCTCTCCGTCCAGGCCTATGCGCTCGGAGCGACGCATGTCCTGACCAATCCCGTTAGTCAGGCGAAGCTGCTGGCAGAGCTGGCCGATCGCAGCCATTCCCGGACCGCTACGGATGAGGCTTTGCATGATCCCCGCGAGGCTGCGAATGCGGGCGCGATTGCCATCGGGGCGATGTTCTCCGCCGTGTTGAGCGGCAAGCCGGTCGACATCAGGGGTGCCAAGGACGCAGGCAGCGGGATTGCCGACAGCATCGCCGAGGACGGGTTGTCGAGCTGGCTCGAGACCGTTCGCCTCCACCATGAAGGAACCTATCAGCACTGCCTTTTGGTGACGGGAATTGCGGTCGACTTTGGATTGAGTCTCGGTATGGCGAAGCGGGACATTGAGCGACTTTACTCGGCCGCGATGTTTCACGACATCGGCAAGGCCAGAATTCCGCTCGCGATCCTTGATAAACCCGGGCGGCTCGATGCCGAGGAGCGTGCGCTGATCGAAACCCATCCCACGGCCGGGTATAAGGTACTAAAGGGGAATGCCGGCATTTCGCCGGAGATCCTTGATGCGGTCCGCCATCATCACGAACTTCTCGATGGCAGCGGATATCCCGATGGGCTTTGTGCCGCGAGCATCTCCGACATCGTTCGGATACTGACCGTTTCCGATATTTTTTCGGCATTGATCGAGCATCGTCCCTACCGGCAAACCATGCCTCGGGAGCAGGCCTACGAGATCATTAAGAGCATGCAAGGAAAGCTTGAGAAGCCGCTCGTAATTGCATTCAGGGATGTAGCCTTGAATCGGTAAAGGTATCAGGCTCGACTACGATCGGCGATTTGCCAGAAATACCACACAACTCGGGCGTCACCGGCAATCACTCACCCGCGGCTTCTCCGAGGTGGGCCGTAAAACGTTATGGCCACGACTGCGCCGCCACCTTCGCAAGAGGGCCATCGTTGGGATGCTCGGGATCATTCAATAAAACCCGACACCACAATCATGCGCTCCGCTTTCGAATGCGCGACAAAGCGTGTTTTCAAACTGCTTGATAGTTATGTCCCGCGAGCGACGTCTGCGTCAGTGCCGCTGTCGTATTAAGGTCATGATCTATAACGAGTCGTGTACTACTGCCCTAGATGGTAGCCTATCGCGCACCGGTTGAGGGCAAAAGCGGATTCTTCGCCGTCAGTTCTCCGCGAACTGCACCACAAATTGTCCGATCTAATTTGCGAGAGGCGCGGCCGCTTTCCAAGCGTCGCAAAAACAATTAACCTATTCCTCTTCGGCCAATTCAAACATCCATCGGAGAATATTCAAGCTCACAACAAATCAAGAGGAGGAACCAATGGTGAAGAGAGCAATTACGCTCGGCGGTGGTGGGCCGGCAGCAGGGCTGCACATCGGGGTTCTGGAAGCTCTTCAATCCCATCCCGAGATCAAGTTTGATGTGTGGTCATTGTCCTGCATCGGTGCATGGGTGGGCATAGTCTATAATCAGTTCGAGGGAACCAATAAAGCCGGACAGACGCGTCAATTCTTCAAGGATCACGTGTTTCGCGATGACGAAAGCTATGAACGCTTCCCCATAAACTCGGTATTTGGAACGGACTGGTTTGGTAACACCGAAGCCTTGATGAAATTTGTATCTGATATCCAGAGTTATAGCGGGGTATGGCTCCCGCACAGAATGATGACGGCTTTTGGAGAGACCATGTCAATGCTCTCTGATCCTAAACAGAAATGGGATAGGGGAGACATCAATAGCTGGATTTTGAACCAGGCGATGGCGCCTAATCCCTTCGTTCGCCATCTGACGTCGCTGATGTATTTGTCCGGCGTCAACGGTCTCTCCAAGATCAACTATCCGGACAGCAGCTTTATGAAGAGCATAAAATTCGAAAGACTGTTTCAACCGGGTATGCCGCTGATATTTCACAACGCCTTTGATCTTTACAAGCAGGAGTTAGCTTTTTTTGACAACGATCAAATGAAAAAAACGCTGCGCAAAGGACCCATCAACGCATCCACTTTATGTGCGTGTTCGGCCCTTCCATACGTCGAACAAACCGTAGAGATGGACGGGGTCACGTATTGTGAGGGAGCGCTGGTTGATACAGTCAACTTCGAAACCCTGCTCGATGAGCACGAAGATCCCAATGATTTGGACGAGATCTGGGTGTGTAGGATTGTCGATAGGAAGCAAATTCAAAAACCGGAGAACCTTCACGATGCCTTGGCAAATCTATGCCAGTTGTTTGCAGCGACCGTCGGCGAAGACGACGTCAAGTTGTTCAAATACCATGTCAAGTGTGACGAGCCCCGCAAGTGGACAGGCACGGTCGTTGAGATTCATGTGCCCGCACACATCAATTTCAAATGGAATCACAGCAATCTCGATCGGGGGCGAGCGTTGGGGAAAGCTGCGGGGGAGGAAGCAATCAAGGCGTATAGAGATGCAGGTGAGAAGACGGCGAAGCAAAACAAAGACGAAAACGGTAAAGCACGGTTCATAAACGAGAAAGCCCCGCTATAGAGAAGGTATGGCAGCTTGACGTCTCGACCGGCGCCGAGGTTAAACGGAACACGAAGGATGATCAGCTTGCGGGTCCGGGTCATTTGGACAAACTGTAGTCCAGGTCAGCGCAGCTGGTCGAGCAAAGCCTTTGCCTGCTTTAGATCTTGGGTGTCGAAGCCCTCGGTGAACCAGGCATAGATGGGCGCAAGAAAATCGAGCGCTTGCTCGCGTTTGCCCTGATCGATCCACAGCGCGGCAAGATCCCTTGTGGCTCGAAGTTCAAGCGCTTTGGCGTGTTGGCTTCTTGCCGTCGTCAATGCCTGGTCGAGCAGCGACTGCGCCTCGATCCTGGCTTCTGGTGCGCCGTGGGCGAGCAGCGCGCGTGCCTTCAGTCGATACAATTCGGCCTCAAATATTCGTTCGCTATTGCGGTTTACTGTAGCGAGCCCCTGCTCAATCAGATCCAGCGCAGCCTCGTATTTGTGACTGGATAACAAGGCCGGGCACAACAGCACGTATAGTGCCGTGATGCCCAGCTGATAGCCCGCGCCACGATATTCATCGAACGCAGTCCGGATTTCCTCGAGTGCGCTGGACGAAGGGTCAAGCAAGGACACGCATATGCCCCGGATGGCGTGCGCCAAGCCGCGCCATTGCCGGAACCCGTGTTCCTCCGACAAGCCGAGACAACGTTCGGCATAGCCGTGCGCAATCAGGAGCTCACCGCGGAGAGCGTGGAGAATAGACGCATAATAACAAGCATACGCCTGTGAATGCGGATGACTGATGGCGTCGGCACGTTGAATGGCGCCGTTGATTCGTGTGATTGCCGTATCGGCCTGGCCGAGCAGCCAGAGAGCCCACGACATCAGGGCCAGGTCGGCGACGCCAGCATCCTGGCCGGCCGCACGCGCCGCCAATCTCTCCTCCTCGCTGCTCGCCTCGAACGCTTCGACGGCGCGTTGGATCACTTCACGGGCACCGGCGAGATGTCCCATGAAAAGGCGAATCATCGCCTGCCCACGCATCGCGTTGAGCAACGCTGGTCGATCACCGCGCGCTTCGGCGAGATCAAGCAGCGCCGCAATTGTTTCCTGGGCTCGCGGCAACTCACCGCGAATGACGCTCGCGGTGGTCAACCAGAACATGACCTGGAGATGCTCGGGGGGATCTCCGAGGCGTTCGCACAACTCACGCGCGCGGGCGAAGGTCGCCACCGCCTTGTTCGAGGCTGGCCCCTGGGTAGCGATCAGGCTAGGCCCCAGAACGAGTTGGAAATCAAGTTCCAGCCTGTCCTTTTGTGCGCCGTCGGGTAAATGGCCCGAGGCCTCGATACCTCGTTGCGAGTGTGCGATGGCCTCAAGGTTGGCGGAGCGCATGGCGGCCTTCTTGCCGGCCTGCAGCCAATATCCCACGGCCTTTTCGAACAGTCCGGCCTCCGTGAGATGGTGCGCGAGAGTTTCGGGTTGAGCCACCACAATTTCCGGGAACCGTTGCTCGAAGGCGTCCGCGATCGTGGCATGCAGCGCGGCGCGTCGGCTCTTCAGGAGTCCCGAGTAGGCAGCGTCCCGCACAAGTGCGTGCTTGAACGTATAGACCGCCTGGGGTATCTCGCCCCGGCAGAATACCAGCTCCGACCGAACCAACTCGGCAAGCGCCTCCTCAAGCCTCTCTCTAGGCAACCCGGCTACGGTGCTCAGCAATTCGTGGGAGAACTCGCGACCCACCACAGCGCCGATTTGAGCCACCTCCCTCACCGGCGCCAATCGGTCGAGCCGCGCCATCAGCGATGCGTGCAATGTCGTGGGAATTGCCATCGAGGGCAGCGGACGGTTGAGAACGTAGTGATCGTCCCGCTCCTGCAACAGCCCGGTTTCGAGCACCGTCTTGGTCAGTTCTTCGACGAACAGGGGCACGCCGTCGGTACGAGCAAGAATCTGGTCCATTACCTCGTCCGGGAGCGTCTTGCCGGCGGTGACACGCTCGATTAACGCCGCCCCGTTGCGTCGGCTCAGGCGCGTGAGCGAGACCGTAGTCACATGCGCATGACCTGGCCAGGGCGGTGTGAACTCTGGCCTCGCGGTGATGAGCATCAGCACCCGAAGTCGCGGTACCCGTTCCAATGTAACGGTGAGCAGCTCCAGCGAGGTCGGGTCCGCCCAATGGACATCCTCAAAGATGAGGTACACTGGTTGCTGCGCCGCCAGACCATTGAGCTGAGCCAAAAGCGCCGCCAATGTCATCTCCTTGCGCTTCTGCGGGCTCAGCTCTGGCACGCGGTAGCGGTCGTTGGGTGGCAGCGACAGAAGGCTGGCCAGAGGTACCACTACACGGTCCGCGTCAGCGCCGGACCGCACGAGCAGAGTCTCGAGCTTAGCGAACCTCTCCGCCGGCGAGTCGCTTCGCTCGAACCGCGCAGCCCGTTCGAGTTGGCGGGTGAATGGATACAGCGCACTGTTAGTGTGGTGTGCCGAGCAGAATTGGCGCAGCGTGATGTGTGGTTCGGCCTGGACCCGCTCTTCAAGCGCCAGAGCAATGTGCGACTTACCGATACCCGGCTCTCCAGTCAGCAGCACAACGCAGCCTTCGCCCCGCGCCGCATCCTGCCAGCGACGCAACAGCAGCTCGATCTCCTCGTCACGCCCGATTAGCGCTTTCAATCGGGTCTTGTGCTGCGCCTCGAAGCGGCTTTCCACTCCGCTTGCCCCCAACACCTGCCAGGCTGGTATCGGTTCCGCCCATCCTTTAAGCGCGACGGGGCCGAGATTGCGGTAGTCGAAATGCCCATCGGTGAGGCGGTGCGTACTCTCACAGATCAGCACCATACCTGGCTTGGCGAACGCCTGCAGGCGCGCAGCTAAGTTCGGCGTCTCGCCAATCACCGCCTGCTCCTTGGCAGCACCTTCGCCGGTCAAATCGCCAACGACTACCATGCCGGTAGCAATGCCAACGCGAACCTGGAGCTCGGTGCCGATATCTGTCTTGAGGTTCGCCACCGCGTCGACCAGCGCCAACCCCGCTCGTGTCGCCTGCTCGGCATCATCTTCGTGCGCCTGGGGAAAGCCGAAATAGGCGAGCACGCCATCCCCCATGTACCGCGCGATGACGCCCTCATTCCGGGCGATAACCTCTGCAATGCAGGCGTGATAGGCGCCGATTACTACCCGCAAGTCCTCCGGATCAAGGCGGGCCGAAAGCGCCGACGAACCCACCAGATCGCAAAACATGACGGTAAGTTGACGCCGCTCGGCACCATCCCGCGGCGCCGGTTTAGTGCCCGTTTGGGATGTTGGTGGAACGTCCCCCTTAAGTTCTGCGATCGCGCGCAGCATCTTGCGTCGGTGCCCAAGCAGGACGCCGAGGTCCTTGAGGTCCTGCTCCGTAAGATCGCGGACGACCGAGAGGTCGATAGCGTTCTCGTCGAAGCGCTGGGCGTACTCTCCCAAGCCGATCGATGCTAGCCACTCTGCAATACCTGTCATGGCAAAACCTATGGCTCACGCGCTGACAGCAAAACCTATGGCTTACGGTGACAATAGCACGTTAGGAAGGCATGCGAAGACACATCCGTCGACCCAAGCGCCAATTGCGGGCGTCGTCATGTCTGGCTGACAAGGGGTCCGGCGGCGACCGACCTGAACAATCGGTGCAGTCCAATCGGGAAGGCACCTACCGGCGACTTTCCACGGTGGCTCCACGGTGTGCCGTCCAGCCAGGCTTCGGCGCGGCCTCGCGCAAAAGCTCACTCATAGATGAACGCAGCATCGTCGAGATCGATCGCCGGGAATTCATCCTTTTCGGCCCAGTAGTCCTGGCTATGCTGCCATTCCGGCTTGTTGCCGCGCTTGGGCAACAGATGCATGTCGCGCATCAGATAGCCGGGATTGAAATTTTCCGGATCGATCCACGACGATAATGGCATGTTGCTGTCCTGCAGCCGCAGCGCCGGGGTGATTTTCTTCGCACCTTTCTTCTTCATATGCGCCAGCAGGCGACAGACGAAATCCGCCACCAGATCGGTACGCAATGTCCAGCTGGCGCGGAAATATCCGAACACCCAGGCCATGTTCGGCACGCCGGTGAACATCATGCCGCGGTAGGTGACGGTGTCGGCGAAATCGAGCGGCGTGCCGTCGATTTCAAAGGCGATGTCGCCGAGCACGTTGAGATTGAACCCGGTCGCGGTGACGATGATGTCGGCTTCGAGCCGCTGGCCGGACTTCAAGAGAATGCCGGTCTCGTCGAACCGCTCGATCTCGTCGGTGACGACGGATGCCTTGCCGCGCTTGATGGCCTGGAACAGATCGGCGTCGGGGACGAAGGCGATGCGCTGCCGCCACGGCCGGTAACTCGGCGTGAAATGCGTCTCGATGTCGTAATCATTGCCGAGCACCGCGCGGATGGCGCCGAGCAGTTCCTGCTTGACGATTTCGGGCTCGGTGAAAGAACGGCGGGTGAAGGTGTCCTGATCGAACAGGATCTTCCGGCGCACGATCTCGTGGATCCATTCCTCGCTGACCTGGAGCTGCCGCAGCGTCTCGGCCAGTTCGATGGCGTTGCGGCCGGTCCGAAAATAAGTCGGCGATCGCTGCAGCATGGTGACGTGGCCGCTTTGGTCGGCGATCGCCGGAATAAGCGTCGCCGCGGTGGCGCCGGAGCCGATCACGACGACCCTCTTGCCCGACAGCCCCAAATCGTCGGGCCAGCGCTGCGGGTGAACGATGCGGCCTTGGAAGGTTGCCATCCCCTTCCATTCCGGCGTGTAGCCCTCCGAATGGCGGTAATAGCCCTGGCACATCCACAGGAAATTCGCGGTGAAGGTCACGGGCTCGCCTGTGTCGGTCCGCACCGCCTCGATGGTCCACTGATTTGTCTCGCTCGACCAGCTCGCCGAGGAAATCTGATGCCGGTAGCGGATATGCTTCTCGAGCCCGTTCTCGGTGATGACCTCGCCCATATAGGCACGGATTTCGGCGGCGGTCGCGATCGGTGCGCTGGTCCAGGGCTTGAAGCGATAGCCGAAAGTGTGAAGATCGCTGTCGGAGCGGATGCCTGGATAGCGGTGGGTCAGCCAAGTGCCGCCAAAACTCTCCTGGGATTCGAGTACGACAAAACTCGTACCCGGCAGCTGCGTCGTGAGATGATAGGCGCTGCCGACGCCGGAAATTCCGGCACCCACGATCAGCACATCGAAATGCTCGGTCGATTGCGCAGCTGAAGCGCTGCGGGTTGTTGCTATTGCGTCCATGGGCCCGGTTCTTTTTTGATTGACAGCTCGTTGCTGGAACATCTCGTAGAGGTCAATCATGAGCGGCGCAATGCACCAGATCAACCCTCCAAACTCACAGGGCAAAACCCCAGTGTTGCGCGGTCTGCAAGATCCAGTCGCGGTAGAGCGTGAGCGGCGTAACGCCGGTCAATCCGCCGCAGCCCGCGCTGCCGTTCGGCCCGGTCGACCAGCTGATGACGCCAATGATGGCCGGGCCGCCCGGCCGGTCCTCGAACACCGGGCCGCCGGAATCCCCAGTGCAGGCGCCAAGCCCGTCGCGGGCGCCTTGCGTGAGCGGATCGACCAGGCGAATTTGCAACGTCCCGGGCTGGCCGGTCGCGACCAGGCCGGCGACGCGAATGATCCCGCCGCTGGAGCCCTCGCCGCGGATGGTCACGCCGATGCCGGCGATCGTAAAGCGGCTGCCGACCACAATCGGGACCTGCGGCACGCCCAGCGCCGCGGCGCTTTTCCCATTCGGCGGAATTTCGAGCTGCAACAATGCCACGTCGGCGGTGGCGCGATGCGCCAGTATCGCCTGCATATTGAAGGCGGGGTGGATCGCCACGCTCGTCACATCTCGCAGCTGTGGCTTTTTGTCGGCGCCATATTCGACGATTTTGTAGTCCGCGCCGGGTTGCACGCAATGCGCCGCCGTCAATACGAGCTTGCGCGAAATCAACGCGCGCCAGTACAGAAATTGCCGCGCGAGCCGACAATGGTGACGACGGAGCGGCCGATGCCCTCAGACGAAGGCACGCCGCCGCCGACGACGGCGTGAGCGGGCGCGCAGATGAGCAACGCTAGGCTTGCAATCAAGGGGGTCAGGATTTTCATCGCGGCAGCCATAGCCCGCAACCGGCGCATCGCCAAGGCGGGACTGGTTCCCGCCGGCGGACCGTGTTAGCCGTTTGCAAAATCGCGTCAACATGGCCGAGGAATTGATGATCGAGGCGGTGATCTGGGATTTCGGCGGGGTGCTCACCACGTCGCCGTTCGAGGCGTTTGCACGGTTCGAGCGCGAGCGCGGGCTGCCCGCCGACATCATCCGCCGCACCAACGCCGCCAATCACCTGGAGAACGCCTGGGCAAAATTCGAGCGTGCCGAGGTGGACATCGAGGCCTTCGACCGGTTGTTCGCGGCAGAGTCGCTGGCGCTTGGCGCGGAAGTCCGGGGCAAGGATGTGTTGCCGCTCCTGCAGGGCGATTTGCGACCGGAGATGGTCGAAGCGCTGAAGCGCGTCGGCGCAAAATTCAAGACCGGGTGCATCACCAACAACCTCCCCGCCAACGCGATCGGAAGCCATAGCGGTCGAACGCTCTATGTCGCGGAGGTGATGGCGCTGTTCAACCATGTGATCGAGTCC
>WNFM01121610.1_pt4 | contig 14518 bp, 13 predicted proteins | sample 5400271 | NCBI WGS metagenome assembly WNFM01 (sample SAMN13153352, study PRJNA577476) | soil metagenome | isolation source: 60 cm saprolite on Douglas fir-dominated hillslope | place: USA:California | collected 2013-09-17 | reverse complement strand
ATGATGCGGCCGTGGTGCTGCTCCGCGATCCAGCGCGCAATCGCGAGCCCGAGGCCCGCACCTCCGCCCGCGCGCGCGAGATCCTTCTTGTAGAAGCGTTGGAAGACGAGCTCGCGCTCCGCGGCCGGGATGCCCGGCCCATCGTCGGCGACCACGACCCGCGCCCACTCGCCTTCGCGGGTCACATTGACCTCGATGGACTGCTTCGCGTGGCGCGCGGCGTTTTCGAGCAGGATCCACATGAGCTGTCGCAGGGCGTCGGAATCGCCTGACACCGACAGCTCGCTCGCCTCGAGGTGGATCGCCAGGCCCGGGTGAACTGATGCGGCCTGGCGCACGACCTCCGCGGCGAGGGGACGCAGCTCGACCGGCGCGAGCGCGAGGTCGAGACCGGAATCGGCCCGAGCGAGCGTCAGCAGGCGGTCGGTGAGTCGCGCCATGCGCTCGCTCTCGCCGGCGATGTCGGCGGCTGCGGCCCGGCGCACGTCATCGCTCACCTCGGGCCCGTGCGCGAGCATGCCCGCGTTGCCCTGGATCGTCGCGAGCGGCGTGCGCAGCTCGTGCGAGGCGTCGGCCACGAATCTTCGCTGAGCCTCGAGCGCGGCGGCCACCGCGCGATAGGCCTCCTCCAGCGCCGAGAGCATCCCGTTGAACGCGGCCGTCAGCAGCGCCACCTCGTCACGGCTGCGTCGCGCGGGAAGGCGGCGCTGGAAGTCGCGCTCGCGCCCGATCTGCTCCGCGGTTCCCGCCACTTCGCGCAGCGGACGCAACGCTCGTCCGGCCACCAGCCAAGACGCCACCATCGCCCCGATGAGGGTGGGCACCGCGGACACGATCAGGAAGGCGAGGACTCCCGACGTGTTGGATTCCGGGACACGCGTCGACTGGCCGGCGATGACGTAGCCGCCGGTGACCGGCGCGGCGTACAGGCGCAGCGAGCCGGCGGTCGCCAGCGCACCCCCGTGCTGTGTGGCCTGTGCGAGCAGGCCTGCTGGCACCGAGGGCGCGCGGCCGTCAAGCACGCCCGACGAATAGAGGACGTGGCCCGAGCCGTCGACGACCTCGATGAACACGTCGGTGCTCTGCCTCAGGTCTGCCGGGGCGACCGGAGGGCTCGCCGCGAGATCCGCCGCCGAGGTGGACGCCGCGGCAGCGCGGGCTCGACCGCGCAGCAGGTCGTCCTGGTTGTTCGTAGCCCCGCGCGAGATGAGCGCATAGAAGAGTCCGCCGAAGACAATCAGGGTCACCGCCACAACCGCGGTGCCGAAGAGCGCCAGCCGGAGCCGGAGCGGCAGCAGCTACTCCTCCTTCAGCGCGTAGCCTGCGCCGCGGACCGTGTGCAGCAGGCGTGGCTCGCCGTGCTCCTCGAGCTTCTGCCGCAGGTAGCCGACATAGACGGCGACGACGTTGTCGTTCTCTGGCTCGTCGCTCCACACGGCCGCCAGCAGCTGCTCTCGGGTCAGCACCTGTCGGGGATGGCGCAGGAAGAAAGCCAGCAGCTCGAACTCGGTCGCGGTCAGCGTGAGAGGCCGCGACCCGCGCCAGGCGCCGTGGGCGATCGGCTCGAGGACGAGGTCGGCGAACCGCAGGCGGTCGGTGGGTCGGGTGCGGCGCAGCAGGGCGCGCACCCTGGCCAGCAGCTCCTGGTAGGCGAAGGGCTTGACGAGGTAGTCGTCGGCCCCGCTGTCCAGACCCCGGACCCGCTCCTCGGTGCCGCTCAGAGCAGTGAGCATCAGGATCGGAAACTGCGCGGTCTCGCGCAGGCGCCGGCAGACGGCGATCCCGTCGGCGCCCGGCAGCATGATGTCGAGCACGGCCAGGTCGGGTGCGCGGTGCCGCACGCTGGCCAGGGCGTCGAGGCCGTTGCCCGCCACCTCCACGTCGTGGCCCTCGGCGGCCAGCATGCGCTCGAGGGTGGCGGCCAGGCGCGCGTCGTCTTCGACGACGAGCACGCGCGATCCGCCGGGCATGGACCGAGTTATAAGCGCTGGGATGAGGATTCGATAAGAAAGCAGCTAAGCGGAGCTGAGTGGGCCCCTCCTAACCTCCCCATTTCATGGGGAGGGAGCTCAGGTCTACGCTAGGCCTACTTCTGCTCTTGCGGCTTCGTCCGCGCTGCTCAGGTCGGGCCGGGCGGAGGCCATCGCCAGCTTCAGCTGCTCGAGCGCGGCGGCTGTGTCGCCCTGCTTCTCCAGCCACTGCGCGTAGTGAGCCCGGCAGGTGACCAGGCGGTCGCGCAGGTGGGCGATCGTGAAGATGCGGATCGCGGCCGCGAACTCGTGGTCGACGACGTCAGGTTGGTCCAGCTGCTGCGCGATGTGTCCCAGCACCTCGTGCGCCTCGGCCAGGGTCCCGCTCTCGTTGTTCCTCTCGGCGAGCTCGAGCGCTTCCAATGCACGCCGGCGGGCTCCGTCCGGGTCGCGGTCGGTGAGGTCCAGCTCGGCGAGGCTCAGGAGCACATGCGCCTTGCCCACCTCGACGCCCACCTCCTCACAGATGCTGAGCGAGCGGTTTAGGTGCTCGCGGGCTAATCCGTTCTGGCCCTGCCTGATGAGCACCAAACCAAGGTTGTTCTCAGCTCGCGCCACCGCGACGCGGTCGTGCAGCAGCTCGTGGATCGTGATCGCCTTCTGCGCGTAGCCGCGCGACCGTGTGAGGTCGCCCATGTGCTCGTAGGCGATGCCCAGGTCGTTGTACATCTTGCCGACGCGGCTGAGGTCCTTCAACTCACCGGCGACCTGGACCGCCAGGCTGTAGTAGTCGACCGCTTTGGTCCAGCGATGGTGGGCTGTGTGGATCGACCCGATCCTGCCGAGGATGCGGGCCTCGAGCGCCCGGTTGGCCGGCGCCAGCTTGCGGCACGCCTCAAGAGCAGCCTCAGCGACGTGAAGGGCCGAAGAATCGTCGAGCAGATGGAGGCCCACCGATTCCAGCTCCATGCACTCGACGACCATCCAGTCGTCGCCCGCGGCCTCGAACGCGGCCTTGGCCTGCCGGAGCTCAGGGAACGCCAGGTAGGGATTGGACATGTTCAGCTGGGCCTGCGCGAAGTAGAAGCCGACCCACGCGCGGTCGAGCGGCTGGATGGCCGTCTTGCGGGCGGCCTCGGCGGCTTCGATGAGCTCTCCAAAGCGCTCCTGGACGGCGAGCTCGCGCAGCTTGTCGAGGTCGGGTCGGGATCCGACGCCGGCCAGGCCTTCCGGCTCGAGGAAGTACTCGAGCGGCTTCCCGGTCCGGTTGGCGATGAGCTGGATCGTGGGCAGCGTGGGGCGCGTCTTACCGGTCTCGGCCAGGAAGATGGCGGTGCGGCTGATCTGTCCCGAGGCGACCTGCCCCAGGGACAGGCCCGATTCGACGCGGGCCTGGCGGATGGCGCCCGGCCGTACCGCCAGCCCCGGAAGCCGGCGGCGCTTGCCGAAGGCAGGTGAGCTTACTACCACACCAATTCCAAGCCTAACACTGCATAACGGCAAGCGCGCCGGAGAACGAACGAAAGGGAGTCTCCCTTAACAGCAGCCGGACGGCCAGTGGTCGGCGAACGTGGTTACGGCGGTGAATCCGACGGCCGACGCGGCGAGCACGAACGAGATCAGAAAGCGGCGCATGTGAAGCCCTCCTCCGCAAAGTCGCCCGAAAGGGCGTGGATGCCGCTTAGTGAACAGGCAATGGGGAGTGCTGTCAAGTATTAAATAACAGACATTTCGGAATCAGATTCGTATTCGAGATGGAACCTCCAAGGGTCCCCCATATACTTGACAATCGTCACCGGTCACTTAACAACCCGAGGCCCCGCCCACGCCCCCCTTCACCGACCGCCCTCATCGGTTTCTCCGCGGTCGGCGCGTGGCTCAACCGCGTACCGGCACGGCTAACATCGACCTGGCGGGCAAAACGGTTGGGATCGAGTCTCTTCGGGGGGAAAACCAGGTTGTTGCATCGGTGCGGAGCGGCCAGGCCGGCCGCGACATGAGCGCGCCGCGACCGTCGTCTTACGGCGCGCCGATCGTGCTCGTGGTCGATGACGGCGAGACGAATCGCACCCTGGTGCAGGCATTCCTGGCCGACCTCGACTGCCGGCTCCGCACGGCCGCCGACGGCGAGACCGCTCTGGCGGCGATCGAGGAGGAGGCGCCTGACCTGGTGCTGCTCGATGTGCAGATGCCCGGGCTCGACGGCTACGAGGTGTGCCGGCGGATCAAGGCCCGGCCCCGAGGACGCCTGCTACCCGTGGTGATGCTGACCGCACTCGACCATGCGAACGACCGGGTCCTGGCGCTGGAGGCGGGTGCGGACGACTTCATGACCAAGCCGGTGGACCGCATCGAGCTGGTGGCGCGCGTGCGCTCCGCGCTGCGCCTCAAGGCGCTGTACGACACGCTCGACAGCGCCGAGCATGTGATCTTCTCGCTCGCCGCGGCCGTCGAGGCGAAGGACTCCTACACGGAGCGGCACACCAATCGGGTGGCCGAGAACGCACGCATGATCGGCACCCGGATGGCTCTGCCGGAGCGGGCGCTCGACGCGCTGTACCGCGGCGGAATCATCCACGACATCGGCAAGATCGGTGTGCCTGACGCAGTCCTGCTCAAGCCCGGACCGCTGGACACCGACGAGCTCAAGAAGATGCGCATGCATCCGGTCATCGGCGAGAGCATCGTCCGGCCGCTGCGCTCGGGCGTGCCACTCCTGCCGATCGTTCGCCACCACCATGAGCGCATCGACGGAGGCGGCTATCCCGACGGCCTGAAAGGACGCGCCATCCCCCACCTGGCGCGGATCGTCGCGGTCTGCGACGCATTCGACGCCCTGACGAGCGACCGTCCCTACCGCAAGGCGCTGTCGGTCGATGAGGCTTTGGGCATCCTCTCGGATGGCGCGGGCAAGCAGTGGGATTCCGAAGCGATCGACGTCCTGGCCGGCGAACGCTCAAGGCCCGGCTCCATCGGGGTGGCCGGATGACGAGCGCGATCGCCTTCATGCAGAACCTCGACGCCTTTGCCTTCACGGTCCTCGGCGTCGCCGTCGGCGTTACGTGGGTGCGCAACCGCGACGCCTCCGCCGGGTTCCTCGCGCTCGCGATCGTGCTGCTGTCCCTGGTCTCGCTCCTCGGCCGGCTTCCGGCCCTGTTCGGCGTCTCCATCCCGCTTCTCCCGCAGCTGAACCTCATCGCCTTCGCGGGGTCGGGCTACGCGCTGCTTCGCTACCGGGCCGCGGTGATCCCGCTGTCGGCGCGCTGGCACGCGGCCGCCGGCGGTGTGCTTGCGGTCACCACCCTGGCGGTGCTCGTCGCGACGGTCGCCGGAGCGCCCACGAGCTTCCTGCTGTGGGCCGCCGTCGGCCTCCTCACGGCATGGGCGGCTGTGGTCCTCGAGTCGATCGCGCGCTTCTGGCTGGTCGCGCGTGGTCTGCCGGCGGTTCAGGCGTGGAGACTCCGCTCCCTCAGCCTCGGATTCGCGGGCATCGTCGCTGTGCTGCTGCTGGCGGTGGGACTCGCCGGCGCACGTACGTCCTCGATCCCGCCGGTGCTGCAGCTGGTGATTCAGATCGCTGTGCTCGCAGTCGTCCCTCTCCTCTATGCGAGCTTCGCGCCACCGGCCTGGCTGCGCCGCGAGTGGCGCTCCGCGGAGGAGGAGGGTCTCCGGACGTACATGGAGGGGCTCCTGACCGACCGCGACGTCGCCAATTTGAACCAGGGTGCGCTGGGCTGGGCGGCGAGGATCACAGGCGCGGGAGGTGCGGTCAGCTTCGACTCGGCGGGCGGCGTCCGGGGCGCCGTCGGACTCGCCGGCGACGCGGTGGAGAGACTCGCGAACCTGGTGGAGGCGCTGCCCGACGGGTTCGGCCGGCATGACATCGGGATCGGCCCTCAGGCGATGGCGGTCGTCCCCATCGTCGCGCCCGACGGACCGGAGCGCCTCGTGCTGGTCGCGGGACCGTTCACTCCGGCTTTCGGCGTGGACGAGCTGAGCCGGGTGCAGCAGTTCATGACCGCCGTGACCGCGGGCCTCGACCGCAAGCGGCTCGTCTCCGAGCTCAGCTCCGCCAACGAGCAGCTCAGGGAGGCGAGCGACCACAAGAGCGTCTTCCTCGCCAACATGAGCCACGAGCTGCGCACGCCGCTCAACGCGATCATCGGTTTCTCCGAACTGATGCTGGATGCGCGCGACCAGCAGTTCGACGCCGGCACGCAGAAACGATTCCTCACCCAGGTGCACTCGAGCGGCAAGCACCTGCTGGGCCTGATCAACGACATCCTCGACCTCTCAAAGGTGGAGGCCGGGCAGATGGAGCTGCGCCTGCAGTCGGTGGAGGTCGAGTCCGTGGTGGTTCAGGTGCTCAACACGGTCGAGCCGCTGGTGGCGCAGAAGGGGATACGGCTCGAGGCCGACGTCTCGGGCACGGGAGAGATCACCGCCGACGCCGGCAAGCTGCGGCAGATGCTGCTCAACCTGGTCTCCAACGCGATCAAGTTCACGCCCGAGGGCGGCACGGTGACGCTGTCCGCCCGTCTTGAACCGACGGCAGTCGAGATCTCCGTCGCGGACACGGGCATCGGGATCTCCAAGGACGACCAGTCCAAGATCTTCCGCGAGTTCCACCAGGTGGACCCCGGCCCGGGACGCCGCGAGCAGGGCACCGGCCTGGGCCTTGCCCTCACGCGACGCTTTGCCCTGCTGCACGGCGGCGACGTGACCGTGCGCAGCGAACCCGGCAGGGGCAGCGTGTTCACACTGCGCCTCCCCGTGCACGCGATCGCCGTGTCGGACGAGCAGGCCAGGACGGCCCCCGGCGATACGCGACCCCTGGTGCTCGTGATCGAGGACGACGCGGGCGCCGCCGAGCTGCTCACTCGCCAGCTCCAGGCCGGCGGCTTCCGGACCGAGGTCCTGCGCACGGGCGCCGCGGCGGTGACCCGCGCGAAGGCGCTGCGGCCGGCGGCCATCACCCTCGACATCCTGCTGCCCGAGCTGGACGGCTGGGAGGTCATGTCGCGGCTCAAGGCCGACCCCGAGACGTCCGGCATCCCGGTCGTTGTGGTGAGCGTCATCGACAACCCCGACCTCGGCATAGCCCTGGGCGCGCTTGACTACTTCGTCAAGCCCGTCGACGGCAGGCAGCTTGTCAACCGGCTGCGCCGCCTGAAGCTGAAGCCGTCCCAGAAAGACCACGCCTCGACCGTGCTCGTGGTCGACGACGAGGCCGTGAACCGCCAATGGCTGACCCGCATCCTGGAGCCGGCCGGCTTCAAGGTCGAGGTCGCGTCCGGGGGCCAGCAGGCGATCGACATGGCGAAGGCGAGCCCGCCGGACCTGGTCCTGCTCGACCTGATGATGCCCGGGGTCACCGGCTTCGACGTGGTCGAGGCCCTGCGCACCGACCAGCGGACGCAGGAGACGCCGATCATGATCCTCACCGCGCGCCACCTGACAGACGCAGACAAGCGCCACCTCAATGGCCACGTTTCGACGATCCTCAGCCGCGGTTCGCTCGGTGCCTCCGACCTGGTCGGACTCCTCCAGCAGGTGGTCGAAAGCCCGAGCCAGACCGCCTCCCTTTAAGGGGGAGATGGGCGTAAATCCGACGGTTAATATGCGACAGGCCCCCGCCTGAGCAAATTCGCCATGAACGATCCCGCACTGATCCTGATCGTCGAGGACAACGCCGGCAGCCTGGAGCTGGCCACTGTCGCGCTGGAGTTCTACGGCTTCGCGGTGGTGGGCGCGGAGTCGGCTGAGGAGGCGCAGCGGGTGATGCGCTCGAGACACCCGGACCTGATCTTGATGGACATCCAGCTGCCCGGCATGGACGGGCTCCAGCTCACCCGTGAGCTCAAGGCCGACCCAGGCACGTCCGGCATCCCCGTCATCGCCCTGACCGCCCACTCGATGCCCCTCCATGAGCGGGCGGCGAGAGCCGCCGGATGTGATGGATTCATCTCCAAGCCCTGGACGCTCGAGGCGCTCAACCGAGAGGTCCGGTCGTTTCTCACCGGCGCTCAGGAGACACCCGCTTGAGCCCCACGCCGACGGACGCGCTCGAGGCGGAGGTCACGCCCGAAGAGCTCGCGCAACGCCTCGTGCTGCTCCAGGGCGTGTCCATCTTCTTCGCCCTCCCCGACACGAACATGCGCAGGCTCGCGCGCCTGCTGCGCCGCGTCGTGGTTCCGGCGGGCACCGAGGTCGTCAGCCAGGGCTTCGTCGCCGACCGCATGTACCTGATCGCGTCGGGCCGTTGTGAGGTGCGCGCAGCATCCAAGGGCGCCCACCATGTGACCGTGTCGCTGCTGGTCACCGGCGATTTCTTCGGCCTCAGCTCGATGAAGGAGGGCGTGCCACAGCCTGCATCCGTGACGGCGACCGAGCGGAGCGAGCTCCTCGAGCTACTGGCCACGGATCTCGAGACGGTCCTGCGACCGGGTTCGCCGGTGCGCGTCGAGATGGAGAAGCTCGTCCAGCAGCGGCGGGCGGCGATCGACGACGTGCTCGGTCGCGCCCACGCGCTAGGGAGCGGCGGCGACGCGCACTTGATCGCGGTCTACTCCGCGAAGGGTGGATCCGGCAAGACGACGCTCGCGGTGAACATGGCAGCCGCCCTGAGCCAGCGCCACCGCGGCGAGTGCGTGCTGCTGGACCTGGGCCTCCCCTTCAACCACGCCGCGCTGACGGCCAACGTGGTGCCGACCGGTTGCCTCGCGGCCCTCGACGCGGTTCCCGACGACGACCTGGAGGAGATGCTGCTCAGCGCGTGCGCGCACCACTCGTCCGGGTTGATGGTGCTCCCGGGTGCGCTGCGCGTGGAGCAGTCCGAGCTGATCACGCCGTACCTCGTGCAGCGGGCACTGACGGCCTTGGAACGCAACTTCCACTACATCGTGGTCGACCTGGGCGTGTCGATCTCGGAGACGGTGCTCACCGTCCTCGAGCGCGCCACCAAGGTCGTCCTGGTGCTCACGCCTGAAGTGACTGCAATGCGCGACGCAAAGGACATGATTGAGCTCATGCGCTCGGTGCTCAATGTGCCGGAATCGGCGCTCGCCCTGGTCCTCAACCGGCCGCGGCCGAGCACGCTCGTGGACACCGCCACGGTCGAAACCACCCTCGGGCGGTCGCTCGACTTCGACCTCGAGCATGACGGACCCCGCGTCGACAAGCTCGCGGTCACCGGGGATCTTCTGGTGGTGGCGGCCTCGACCACCCCGCTCGCCAAGAAGTTGCGCTCCCTGGCCGCACTGGCCGCGCAGGAAGACGAGGCACCGGTCAAGGTGGCCCGGTGAACGCCACCGCGGCGGGCCAGCTGTCGGTCGCGGAGCCGGCGAAGAAAGCGGTGTCGCAGTCACGCATGCGCTCGCCCGCCGGGCAGCGCTTCCTGTGGTCGCTCGCCGCCGTGGTCGCCGTCAGCGCCGCCTTCATCGCGTGGACCGGCTTTCGGGTCGGAGGGGATACCGTCACCACTGCGGTCGACGACATCGGCGAGGCGGTCGCGGCCCTGGTCGGCGCCCTGAGCTGCGGTTACGCCGCCTACCGCAATCAGTCCCGCTTGCGGCTGGCGTGGGGCCTCATCGGCGCCTCCGCATTCACCTGGTTCGTGGGTGAGGTGATCTGGAGCGTGTACGAGGTCGGCATGGGCCAGAGCGTGCCCTTCCCCTCCGCGGCCGACGCCGGGTTCCTCGCCGCGATCCCCCTTGCCATCGCTGGCATCCTCGCGTTCCCGTCGGCGCCGGCCCGGATGACCACACGCGGAAAAGCCCTGGCCGACGGCGCGGTCGTAGCCCTTTCGTTGCTGATGGTCAGCTGGGCGCTGGGCCTCGGCAAGGTGTACGAGACGTCGTCCGACCAGCCGCTGGCGCAGCTCATCGGAGCCGCCTATCCGGCGGGCGACGTGGTCATCATCGCGGTGCTTCTCCTCGTGATGCGCCGGGCCACCTGGCAGCAGCGCGGCGCGATGGTGCTGCTGCTGCTCGGCCTCGCCTCGAACGCCGTGGCCGACAGCGCCTTCGCATACCTCAACGCGGCCGGGCAGTACGGCGCAATCGGCAGCCTGCTGGACGCCGGCTGGGTGGTCGGCTACCTGCTCATTGCGCTGGCTCCACTGTGGCCTGCGCCCTTCGGGGACAGGGTCGCCGTGGAGGGTCCCGTCGACTTCTGGCAGCAGGCCATGCCCTGGCTGGCGCTCCTCGGCGCCGCGCTCGCGGTCACAAGCTACGCGCTGATCGGTAGGCCGATGGATTCATTCATGACCGCGGTGGGAGGCGGCCTGGGGCTGATGCTCGTCGCCAGCAGCGTGCTGTCGCATCGCGACAGCTCCCAGCTGCTGGCTGAACGCAACCGCGCGGCCGCCGACCTCGAGCAGCGAACGGCGACCCTCAACCAGGTCATCTCGCACGCGCCGCTGGGCGTGGTGCGCGCCGACCCGGAGACGTTCCGGATCCTCGACGCCAATCCCCGCATGAGCGATCTCCTGCACGCGCCGGCGAAGATCCTCATCGGATCCAGCGTGCCCGAGTACCTCAGCCCGGACGAGATGCGGCGCGTCATGGGTCTGTTCCAGCCGCTCTGGGAGGGCAGCGTCGAGACCGTCGAGAGCGACAGCCCCGTGCGGCGCGCCGACGGCTCCGAGGTCTGGCTGCACTGGAGCGTGACCGCCGTCTACAAGACGACGAAGCGCATCGATTACTTCCTCGCCATGTACGAGGACATCACGGCCAAGCACGAGGCCGAGGAGGCCGCGATGGCCAACCTCGCCGGGCTCGAGCGGCTGAACCAGCTGAAGAGCGAGTTCGTCTCGATGGTCAGCCACGAGTTCCGGACGGCTCTTGTCGGCATCCAGGGGTTCAGCGAGATCCTGCGCGATGAAACGAGCAGCCCCGAGGACGTGAAGAGTCTCGCGACCGACATCAACAACGACGCTCAGCGGCTCAACCGCATGATCGGCGAGATGCTCGACCTCGACCGCATGGAGGCCGGCAAGGTGAGGTTGAACCCGAAGCCGGTCGACCTCAACTCGCTCGTCGCGGAGACCACCGAGCGGGCTCAGATAGCGAGCACCGATCACCACATCACCACGGAGCTCGACGGCGCGATGCCGACCGTCACCGCGGACCCCGATCGCCTGGTGCAGGTGATCAGCAACCTGCTCACCAACGCGGTCAAGTACTCGCCTGACGGTGGCGACGTGAAGGTCGTCACGCGGAGCGAGAACGGCAGTGCACATGTGAGCGTCATCGACCAGGGCGTGGGCATCGGCCCCGAGTTCATCGACCGGGTCTTCGGCCGCTACGAGCGCTTCGAGAACAGCAAGACGAGCAGGGTCGTCGGCACAGGGCTCGGGCTCGCGATCTCACGCCAGATCATCGAGCTGCACGGTGGCAAGATCTGGGTCGAGAGCAAACCTGGCGAGGGCTCGACCTTCCAGTTCACGATCCCGGTGGGCGCGAAACCCGCCGGCTCTTAGCTCTCCTTCAGTTCCAGCACCCGGAGCCCCGACAGGTCGATCCAGTAGCGACCGCCGCCGTGCACGACGCGCATCAGCACGTTTGTGCAGTCGGGGCAGCGCACCACGACCCCGGGCCCGTTCATGTACACGTGCACACGCCCGATCGCGTTGACCGCGCCGCAGCCGGCGCACTTGCCTTCGGCCGAGGTCATCTCCATGGTGAAGATCTCGCTCTCATCCTCCAGTGGCGCCGAAGCGCTCGGTCTTGACCGACGTGGGCTCGTATCCGCGATCGACGAGCAGCGTGGCCGCCGCCTCGACGAATGGCGTCGGCCCGCAGACGAACACGATTGGGTTCTGAGCCACCGGCCAGGCCACATCGTCGACCATCTCGCGGTCGAGCCGTCGCGAGTAGCCCCGCCAGCCCGCCGGCTGCGCACGGGTCAAGGTGTGGACCACGCTCAGCCCGTCGCCCGAGGCAGCCAGGCCGTCCAACTCCTCGCGGTAGATGATGTCGTCGAAGATGCGGGACGAGTAGAGCAGCCGGACGGGCGTCACCGAGCTCGCCCGACGGCGGTGGCGGATCATCGCCATCAATGGCACCACGCCGGAGCCGCCGCCGATGAGAAGCACTGGCCGCGTGTCGTCCGCGCGCCACACAAAGTACCCGCCGATGGGTCCGCGCAGCTCGATGCTGTCCTGTGCCTTGAGCTCGCCCACCAGGTAGGGCGATACCTCGCCGTCGTCCAGGCGCTCGACCGTGATGGCGACGCGATGGTCCTCGGGCGGTGACGCGATCGAATAGCTGCGCTGCGCCTGGTAACCGTCCTCGGAGGTGAGGCGCACGTCGAGGTGCTGTCCCGCAAGGTGTCCCGGCCAGTTGGGGACGTCGAATGCAAGGCTGGCGACTCGTGGCGTCTCGGCCTTGACCTCGGCCACCTTGGCGATCTGCCAGCGCAGTATCAATTCGCCTCAGTCACCCCAGTACCGCTCTTCCTTCCAGGGATCGCCGTGGTTGTTGTAGCCGTTGGTCTCCCAGAATCCGGGCTCATCCTCTTTCTTCAAATCGAGCCCGCGCACCCACTTCGCGCTCTTCCACAGATAAAGGTGTGGGACCAGGAGCCGAGCCGGGCCCCCGTGCTCAGGATGCAGCGGCTGGCCGTCGTACTCGTACACCACCCACGCCTTGTGGTCGGTGACCTCGTCGAGGGGCATGTTGGTCGTGTAGCCGCCGTCGCTGAAGGCGACCACGTACTCGGCGGCCGTGTCCACTCCTGCGTGTCGAGCTTCGTCCACTTCGTCACGCAGTGGATGTCGACGGTGATCTCCTCCTGCGGCAGGGCGCGCAGCTCGTCCCACGTCCAGCGTTTCGGCTGGTCGATCTCGCCCTGGATCGTGAACGACCATTTCGCGAGATCCGGCCGCGGTGTGGGACCTGCCGAGAGGACGGGGAAGTCATTGACCACGTGCTGCCCGGGAGGGACTCGCGAGCTGCTCGCATCGTCCCGGCGCTTGCCTCGAAACCCGCGTGAGATGAATGCCATGTCCCCTCCTTTCTGGCAAGCGTAGTGGACGCGAAAGAGGTGCGGCAGCCTGCGTGGCCACCGCACCTCTATTGAAATTAGACCGACGCGACTCCGAAGGGCGTGGCGCCCGCCGGCAGCGCGAACGGAGATTGCGGCAGCTCCTGCAGCGAGCCGCCGGACACCGCGAACGCGCTCACCTTGTCCAGCGCGGCGTCGACGACATAGAGCCACCGACCGCTGGGATCCAGGCGCGCGTCGAAGGGACGAATTCCGGCGCCGCTCTTGAAGGCGGTGCTGCCGAGCAGCTGCAGTGAGCCGTCGGACTGGACGGCGTAGCTCGAGATGCTCGTGCTCGCCGGATCTCCACCCAGCACGGCGCTGTCTGCTGATCCGCGTACGGCGAACCGCCGATCGAGCTCAGCGAGCCGTCGGCGGCCACATGGAAGGCGGATACGGTGCCCAGGCCGGCGCCCGCGTGCGCGTTCGACACATACAGGCGCGACGGGTTGGCGGGCGAGAACTCGCTGCCGAACGGACCCGCGGCCTGCGCCGCGAACGGCGAGCCGGGCGCTGCGGTGAGAAGACCGTCGGCGCCGACGGCGAAGCTGTCGATGCGGAATGTGCTCGGGTCGGTGGTGCCGACCTCGACGCCGACCAGGTCGGTCCCGGTCGAGTTGAACAGGATGTCACCCGGGTTGGCGGTGCTGGGGAGCGCGACTGTCGAGCCCGCGATCGGCGTCGGCCGGCCGGTGGGCTGCAGGCGGAAGCCCGAGTAATTGCTCCCCGTCGCGCCGTCGCCCTCGTTGGCCACGTAGACGAGATCGTCGTGCACGGTCACGCTGACCGGCTCGATGCCGCCGGAGGAGACCGTCCCACCCGGCACCTGGAAGAGCGAACCGTCCGGCCGGATCCTGAGCACGGAGATCGTATTGCTGCCGGCGTCGACGGCGATCACGAACCTGCCGTCCGCCGTCGCCTGGATCGCGCCCTGCGAGCCGATGAGCGCGCCCTTGCCGGCCCCGCCGGTGGCGAACGGCGAGCCGACGACTGACGTCAGCGACCCGTCCACTCCCACCGTGAAGGCAGCGATCGTGTTCGATCCCGCGGTGTTGTCATTGACGTACAGGTGCGTCACGTGTGTGGCGGCGCTCGCGGTCAGCGAGGCGCCTGTGAGCACGCCTACCGCCAGGGCCGAAAGACCCGACGCGGCGGCGAGCCGAAGCCAAATCCTTATCACTGATGTCCTCCTTGGGCTCCATGCGGCCGCAGCCGGCCACTCGTTCGATTGGTGCGCCCAGAGACCACGGCGTTACAGCCGGATCAGCCGCGACTCCAACTCTTGAACGCCGCCACGAGCTCTTCGCGAAGCGCCTCCGGCACCGGCTCCTCCGCGAGGCGCCCCGTGAGCCTGCGCGTGGCGCGCATCTGCGCGAGATAGGCCTGGCACCCGTTGCAGCCGGCGATGTGCTCCTCGAAGCGCGCCCTGTCGGCCGCGGACAGCGCGCCCTCGAGGTAGTCGGTCATCAGCTCGACGACCTCACGGCACCTCATCGCAGGTA
>WNFM01247049.1_pt1 | contig 14520 bp, 15 predicted proteins | sample 5400271 | NCBI WGS metagenome assembly WNFM01 (sample SAMN13153352, study PRJNA577476) | soil metagenome | isolation source: 60 cm saprolite on Douglas fir-dominated hillslope | place: USA:California | collected 2013-09-17 | reverse complement strand
CGCGGGCAGCGGGCTGCCGATGTGCGTCAGTCTACTTGCGCAGGCGGCAACCGCGTGCGACATGCACTTTGGTCACAACGGAGCCCTGACGCACAAGCACGCCGCACATCTAACTGCACTCGTGGCTCAATCATCGGGCCAAGGGTGCCATCAGGGTGCAGCCGGCTTTGGCTGCGCCGCCGGGACCACATGCCCGACGGGAAGTGTCGCTACGCCGGCGTGGGCTAAAGCGCCGATCGCCCTGCGAGCCCCATCCCGTCCGGGAGTTCGGGGACCAGCCACCACTTTCGTTTCCTACCTCGCACCACCGCTCTCTCCACCGCCTCAAGCCTAGGTTCCGCCGCTTAGCAGCTGCGCGAAACACGCGCGCTGAACCTTGGCTTGAGGACATCTCGATATGCGAAGCTTACTTCTGGCGCTCATCGCCGGAGCGGCGTCGCCGCTCCGGGCGCAGATGGATATGCAGCACCCGATGGGAATGCGGGCGGGGCCCCTCGGCATTCTGGAGACGCGGATGGGGTCCGGCACCTCCTGGCTTCCCGATGCTTCCCCGATGCATGCCTCCCACGTCATGATTGGCAGCTGGACCGTGATGCTCCACGGGAAGGGATTCTTCCAGTACGACTGGCAGGGGGGCTCGCGCGGCGGCAACCAGCTGGGCGTCGTCAACTGGGGAATGGCCGCTGCGAGCCGGCCGCTGGGCGGCGGGCAACTCCAGCTCCGGGCGATGCTCAGCGCCGAGCCGTGGACCATCGGCAGCCGGGGCTACCCGCTGCTGGTCCAATCGGGGGAGTCCTACCAGGGCGCCCCGCTGCACGATCGGCAGCACCCGCACGACCTCTTCATGGAGCTCGCCGCGCTGTACGAGCGGCCGGTCGCTCGTAACCTCGCGCTCTCGCTCTACTTCGCGCCCGTGGGCGAGCCTGCGGTGGGGCCGGTGGCGTTTCCGCACCGTCCCTCTGCGGCCGACGATCCCTTGGCTCCGATCTCTCATCACTGGCAGGACGGCACCCACATCACCTTCGGCGTCGTCACCGCAGGGGTCTTTACGCGGAGCGTGAAGGTCGAGGTTTCCTGGTTCAACGGGCGGGAGCCGGACGAGATTCGCACCAACTTCGACTACGCGGGCCGCCGACTGGATTCCTACAGCGTCCGTTTGATGGTGAATCCCGGACGCCGTTGGAGCGTGTCCGCGTGGTACGCCTACCTGAGAAGTCCAGAAGGGCTCAATCCCGACGAATCCCTCCACCGAATCGGGGCGTCCGCGTTGACGACGCAGCCAGTCGGCACGGGGGGGACCTGGTCGAGCGCCTTGATCTACGGCGCGAACGACCAGATTGGGCCCGGGCCGCTCGCGAGCAGCGTCGTGCTGGAGAGTACGCTCGACCTGGACGGAACCAACGCGTTCTTCGGTCGCGCCGAGTACGTGCGGAAGAGTGCCGCAGAACTGTTCCTTCCTCCATCAGTGCCCCCGACGACCGAGTACAATGTCGGTGCGCTGGCCCTCGGGTACCAACGCACGATCGGCGCCGTCGCAGGGCTCGCCGCAGGGGTGGGCGTGCGCGGTTCGCTCAACTTTGTGCCATCGAGCCTTGATGCTGCATATGGCAGCCGCACGCCGGTGGGAGCGGCGATCTATCTCCGGCTCCAACCGGCAGGCGCTCGCGAGGCCGGTATGAAGATGGACGGGATGCCGGGTATCCACGGAGGCTTCCATGACTGAGCCAGATCGGATGGCACGGCATCACCACGACCATGCACCAGATGCGCACGCCGGGCACGGGGCGCATATGGTGCAGGATATGCTGCGGCGCTTCATCGGGTCGGCGATTCTCACCGTCCCGATCATCCTCTACTCACCGCTTGGCACCGCACTCTTCGGCCGCGAGTCCGCGCCGCCCTTCGGCTTGTCGCACGGACTCCTCGGCTTCGTCCGCTCGCTGCGACAGCGCGAGCTCACGATGATGACCCTGATCGCGACCGGCATCCTCGTGAGCTACATGTACTCGGCTGCGGTCACGTTCGGTTTGCCGGGCGAGCCGTTCTACGACGCCGCGGCGATGCTGACCGCCTTCAGCCTGCTCGGTCACTGGATGGAGATTCGGAGCCGCTTCGCCACCGGCCGGGCGGTCGAGGCGCTGCTGCAGCTCGCTCCGCCCACCGCGCGACGGGTGCGGGATGGACAAGAGGAAGAAGTGTCGCTCGAAGGCGTCGTGGTGGGCGATATCCTTGCAGTTCGGCCCGGCGACACCATCCCGGTGGACGGCGTCGTGATCGAAGGCTCGAGCTACGTAAATGAATCGATGCTCACCGGGGAACCGGTGCCGGTCGCGAAGGGACCCGGCAACGCGGTGGTGGGCGGGACACGCAATCAACAGGGAGCGTTCCGGTTCCGCGTTCCGCGCTACCAAGGTCGGAGCTGACACGGCGCTCGCTCGCATCGTCGCGATGGTGCGGGAGGCACAGTCCTCGAAGGCGCCGGCGCAGCGCCTGGCGGACTTAGCGGGTAAGTACCTGGTCATCGTAGCCCTGGCATCCGGGGTGCTCACGTTCCTGGCTTGGCTTGTGTTTGGACACCAAGGCATCGCGTTCGCGCTGTCGGCGGCTGTTGCCGCCATCGTGATCGCCTGTCCAGACGCGCTCGCGCTCGCGACTCCGACGGCGATCACGGTTGGCGTGGGCCGAGCAGCCAGTGCTGGCGTGCTGTTCAGAAACGCCGCGGTTCTCGAGGCGGCTGCCAAAGTAGACACAGTCGTCTTCGACAAAACGGGAACGCTCACGGAGGGCCGGCCGTCAGTGACGGATCTCGTTCCCGCGGCAGGAATGGAAGAAGCAGAGATTCTCCGCCTCGCCGCTGCAGCGGATGCGCAGTCGGAGCACCCGGTCGCCACGGCCGTCGTCGAGGCTGCCAAGAAGCGTGCGCTTGCTGTTGATCCGCCCTCCCATTTCGAGGCCGTCCCTGGCCACGGCGTGCAGGCGACCGTGGCTGGTCGCGCCGCGCTGGTGGGTAATCGCAAGCTGCTTGAGCGAAACGGCGTCACGTCGGGGCTGGACCGCGAAGCTGAGAGCCTGCGAGCGGAGGGGAAGACCGCACTCTACGTGGCGGTGGATGGCCGGATGCTCGGTCTCATCGCCGTCGCCGATCGGATTCGCCCCACCGCGACCATGGCCGTTCGGGCGCTCCACGACCTCGGCATCCGTGTCCTGCTCCTCACGGGAGACAGCCGAGTCACCGCCGAAGCGGTGGCCCACACGCTCGGGATCGACGACGTCCGGGCCGAGGTACTCCCGGGCGACAAGGCGGCGGAGGTCAAGCGACTCGAGGAGCAGGGCCGCCGCGTCGCTATGGTAGGGGACGGCGTGAACGACGCACCGGCGCTGGCCGCGGCGACGGTCGGCATCGCGATCGGCGCGGGCACGGACGTGGCCATCGAGACGGCCGGGGTCATTCTGATGAAGGACGACCCGGCCGATGTTCCCGCCGCGCTCGTTCTTGCGCGCCGTGTGCACCGCAAGATCAAACAGAATCTGTTCTGGGCTGCGATCTACAACGTCATCGCAATCCCGCTCGCCGCCGGCGTGCTCTTCCCGTCACTAGGGATCCTCCTCAAGCCGGCATGGGCGGCGCTCGCAATGAGCGCGAGCACATTGACCGTCACCCTGAATGCCCTCCTGCTACCGCCCCTGACGGGGCGAGTGGGGCGCGGGGACGCAGCCAAGGTGTCCTACCATGAACTTGATAGCCACGCGCGAGGAGGTGCACATGGCTGACCTGGCCCCCTACCCCGGCACGCCACGCTGGGTGAAGGTGTTCGGCATCATCGCCGTCGTTCTGGTCCTGGTGTTTATCATCCTGCACGTCACTGGCCGCAGCGTCGGTGGCCATTGACCATGGCGCCCGGCCTCCGCAAGGTAGCGCTCATCGTCCATCTCGTTTTCTCGATCGGCTGGATCGGTGCGGTCGTCGCGTACCTGGTGCTTGGGATCTCAGCCGTGACCAGTAAGGATGTGCCTACCGTGCGTGCCGCCTGGATCGCGATGGAGCTAATCGGGTGGTCCGCCATCGTCCCATTGGGCTGCGGATCGCTGCTCACCGGGGTGGTCATGTCGCTCGGCACCGCGTGGGGTTGTTCCGGCACTACTGGGTCCTGATCACATTCGTGCTGACCGTCTTTTCGGTCGTCGTCTTGCTGTTGCACATGCCGACCGTGAGCGCTCTTGCGGATGGGGCGCGCGAGGCAGACGACGCGGCCCTCGCCGGCCTTGGGGGCGACCTCTTTCATCCAGGCATCGGCCTGCTGGTGCTGCTCGTGGTCACCGCGCTCAACGTTTACAAACCGCGGGGTCTGACGCCGTACGGGTGGCGCAAGCAGCAGGAGGAGGATACGGTCGCGCGGCGGTAGTGGAGTACCGTATCGGGCGGCCCGTCGCTAAGTTGGAGGGTCGCCACCGTAGCTCAGCGGTAGAGCTCTCGATTCGTAATCGAGCGGTCGTCGGTTCAATTCCGACCGGTGGCTCTGCACCAAAGGTTGTGAAGGTTGGTGGAGGTTGGTGGAGGTTGTGAACGAGCGCAGTAAAAGGCTCCCTGCCGCGATGAATCGCCTCGGCCTCGCCCAAGCATGGTTGTAATCTCGTTGTGTGGCTCCCCCCTACGAACAATTGCATGCGTGGCGTGAGTGTCACGAGTTGGCCCTCGGGATTTACAGAGTCACGAAGGCATTTCCTTGTGATGAGCGCTACGGGCTTACCTCTCAGATCCGGCGAGCTGCATTCTCCGCGCCCGTCAATATCGTAGAGGGATCTTCTCGTAAGAGTCGGAAGGAGTTCCGTCGTTTTCTGGACATTGCACTTTCGTCGCTGTCAGAAGTCGGTTACGCGTTGCGATTTGCTCACGAGGCAGGTCTGCTCGATGATGCCTCCTGGCAGGAGCTGAGCAATCGGCAGAATCGATCTCGCTTTCTCACGTGGAGATTGTACCGATCGCTCGGGTGCGAATAACCTTCACCAACCTTCACCAACCTCCACCAACCTCGCTCCCTAATTCTTCTCATGCCGTCGCCGCGTGTGAATGCAGCGCGCAGCTACAGCGCATCGCCGCGGCGTCGTGCGCGTTCGGGAACACGTGATAGTACATCGCCACCATCATCGGGACGAACACCACGGTGTTGTAGAACAGGTGCAGCTCGAGCCGCGGAAACCACAGCTGCAGGATGCTCGTAGGCACGGCGGCGCCGAACAGGGTATGACCGGCGATGACCTGCCCCTGGAGCAGCGCGTGCTCGATGTGATGCCAGAACTGGATCACGAGCGCCACGAGCCACCACGTGCGCGCCTGCCCCACGAAACCCGGTAAGAACGCCCACAGGCCGGCGAGCATGATCAGGGCGTACCCGTAGTGCAGCACTTCGGAGTGCACGAGCCACGGAAACGCCTGGCCGAGGACGCCGCCCGCCTGGTGCGGCGCCCACTTGAGGACGTACACCTGATAGGCCTGGGCCAGATGCTCCGCCCAGTGGGCGATGATGATGACCAAGAACGCCTGCAGCGCCCGCTTGTGCCACGGTCATCATCATCGCCCACTGGGACTCAATCGGCTTGTCGGCTCTCGACGAACCGCCGCCCTGCTTGATAAACGCGCCGGGGAAGACGTGGCTCCAACCGGCGAGCAGCAGTCTGTGCGTATCGACAGGCCACCTGAAGGTGAGATCGAGCTCCGACGCGAGGCTCTGTGACGTGCCGAAGCTGGCCGGACGGGACACGGCTCCCGACAGTGCGTAGAATGCGTCATTCGCCGACGCGCGTCGAAACGCATGGTAGTCCGCTGCGCACACGAGCGTCCGCCACAGGCGCATGGCGCCGCCGCCCGAGACGTCCACGATGTTCTGGCGCCCGGCGATGTCGGCAAACCCGAGGAAGGGATGCGGCTGCGGGTTGAGCTGACTGAACGTCCCGACGTCGCCGCCGGGCGCGGCGTCGCCGCTGGCGTAGTCCAGATTGACATAGAGGCGGGGCGCTCGCGGCGCGCGCCGGAAGGTGTAGCCGACCTGGCCCGTGAACATCGACGCGCGTATCGTGTTCGCGCCCACCTTACCGAACTGCAGCGCCGCGTCGGCTTCCAGATCCACGGCGGCCTGTGGACGCGTGGGACCCCAGATGCGCACCCCGACTGTGTGCCGCATCTCGCGTCCGGCAGTCCCGTTCCAGGCGACGGCAGCGGAGTCGCGCCGCTGGCCAATCCAATAGATGTCCACTCCTCTGACGCCTCGAGCCGGCTGCAACGTGGCGTACAGGCCAAACAGGGACGTCGTCGAGTCGCGCCGGTCGGCATGATAGAGGCGCACCACGACGGGCCGTGCCCAGAACGCCGTGACACTGCCGCTGCGGCCGCCGTAACCGGCGGCCACGCCCTCGAAACTGCGTTTGGTGTTGGCCCAATCGAGCGCGCTCACCAGGCGGTCTCGTCCGTACGCCATCTCCAGGCGGCCGCCGCGGAGGGCGAGGATGCCGCCATTCTTGCCGCGCGGCCACGCGAGCACCTCAGCGTAGAGCTGGTGCACGTCGATTTCATCCACGTCCGAGGGGCGCCGACCCCCGGCGAGGTCGCGAGCGGTCGCGAAGCTGCTCTTCCCTTGGGCAAACAGGCGGAGGTGGGCACCGGCGTGGAGATCGGCCGACACGAGCGTCCGCGTGAGCGCGAACACGTCGCTGGCTTGGAGGGTGGCCGGCACCGGCGGCAACGCGCCAAAGTTGAAATTCGCCCAACTCTCGACGCGCTCGCGCAGCTGACCGCCAAACCCCACCCACACGGCGCCGTTGCGGCTGAGGTTGACGTGCCGGATCGCCGCGAAGGGATCCGGACGGTTCGCCGGTGTGGATGGCGCCTGGGCATGTGCGGCAGCGGCGACGGCAAGCGTGCCGACCGTCAGCATGTGGCGCACGGCGTGGGTTCGCATATCGGACGGAGATGATACCGGCGCCCTCGACCCTCCGCAAGGGTTATTTTTTTAGTATATTTCCCTATCGCTTCGACAGGAGCAGAGGCCATGATGCGGCGCGGGGATGTCCTGCAGGGCACGATGGACCTGCTGATTCTGAAGGCCCTGTCTTTGGAACCCATGCATGGTTGGGGGATCACCGACCGGATTCGCCGGATGTCGCGCGATACGTTTCAGATCGGGCAAGGTTCGTTATATCCCGCCTTGCATCGATCGGAGCGTCGGGGCTGGGTGACGTCCTACTGGCGGACGACGGAGAACAACCGAATCGCGAGGTACTACGACCTCACGGCGGTGGGAAGGCGTGCGCTCGGGGAAGAGCTCGCGCGGTGGCGCCTCTACGCGAGCGCCGTGGATCTCGTCATCGACGCGCGCTGAGGATCCTGCTCTGATTCGCCAGGATCTTCTTCTGGTTCTTCACCACCGCTTGAAGGCTGCGCAGAATCTTGTTCTGATTGCCGATGATCGTCTTCTCGTTCGCAATGATCTTTTGCTGATTCTCGCGTGATGCCTGCGCCATGGCCTCATGCCTCCGGTGTGAGGGAAATCTTGAACCCCTTGGCCTTCAAGCTGGCCGCGAGACCCGACTTCTCCACCGCCTTCACGTAGGCCTCGTCGGGCTCGATCATCTTCTTCTCCACCAGCTCGAGCAGCGCGTCGTTCAGCGTGACCATGCCGAGCTTCTTGCTCGTCTGCATGATCGAGGGGATCTGGAACGTCTTCGCTTCGCGGATCAGGTTGGCGATCGCGGGCGTCGAGAGCAGAATCTCGCGCGCCGCTACCCGGCCGCCGCCCAGCTTCTTGCACAACGTCTGCGAGATCACGCCCTTGAGCGACTCCGAGAGCATCACGCGGATCTGCGACTGCCGGTCGGCCGGGAACTGGTCGATCATCCGGTCGACCGTGGATGCCGCCGTCGTGGTGTGGAGCGTGCCGAATACCAGGTGCCCCGTCTCGGCAGTTTCGATGGCGATCGCGATCGTCTCGAGGTCGCGCATCTCGCCCACCAGCACGATGTCCGGATCCTCGCGTAACGCCGCCCGCAGCGCCGTCTTGAAGCTTTCGGTGTGCACGTGCACCTGCCGCTGGGTAATCAGGCACTTCTTGTTCTCGTGCACGAACTCGATCGGGTCCTCGATCGTGATGATGTGATCGGAGCGCGAGCGGTTCACGAGATCGATCAGCGCACACAGCGTCGTGGACTTCCCGGAGCCCGTGGGCCCGGTGACGAGCACGAGTCCCTTCGTGAGCTGGCAGAGCCGCTGCACGTCGTCGCTCAGCCCCATCTCCTCGACCGTGACGACCTTGGCGGGAATGACGCGGAACACGGCCACGGGACCCTTGCGATCGCGCGCCGCATTCACGCGGTAGCGGGCCACACCGGCGATTTCGTAGGCGAAGTCGGTGTCACCGGTCTCCTTCCACTCGCCGCGGTTGCGCTCGGGCATGATCGACAGGATCAGGAGCTCGAGATCCTGCACCGACAGCGCGGGTCCGCCCTGCCGCGCGATCTCGCCGTGGGTGCGGAACATCGGCGGCTCGCCGACCCGCAAATGCAGGTCGGAGCTGGACGACTGCACCAGAGCCCGCAACAGTTTGCCGAGCCGCTGCTCGGCGGCATGGTACTCCGACGCCGCGAACTCGCCGGGGAGCGCCCCTGAGGCGGAGGGCGCCGCCAGCGGCGCGTCGACCATGGGGGCCGCGGCGATCACCGACGCGCGCGGAGCCCTGGGGGGCGGGGGTGTCGGCGGCGCCGCCGGGGGCGACTTGCCGCGCCCACTCACGGCCGGGCGCACCGCCGTAACCTCCTCCGCGGACGCCTCCGCCGCCGTGGCAGGGGCCGTCGCCGTCGCCATCTCCTGCGAGGCGCGCCGCACGGGCGAGATCACCGCCGTGAGCCTGCCGGCTTCGGGGACGATGCGCACCCGCACCAGCCCCTTGTCCGCGGCGTACTCGAACTCCGTTTCGGCCTGCTGGTCGATCTTATCGGCGGCTTCGGGGGGCGCCACCTCGACCATCAGGGCGTAGATGTGCTGGTCGGTGAGCGGTTGGCGGCTGACCTTCCGCGGCTTGCCGTCCTTCACGATCGTCACGGGCTCGTCGGGGAGCAGGTATAGTTGATCGGCGCGCTCCCGCAGCAGCACGTCCACGAAGGGGTCGAGTCGAGTCGCCATCGCCTCAGTCCTCAGGCCGCGCGTACAGCACGTGGGCGCGGTTCACGAAATGAACTTCGTCCGCGGTCGTGACCGCGAAGAAGGGATCCTGAGTAGCGTTGAGGTAGTCGAGCAGCCGCGAGTGGTACTCGGGGAGCTCCAGGGTGGCCCAGCCCGTGATGTCGCTATCGTTGGCCAGGGTGATGGTGATGCCGACGCGCTTCGCCGCGGACACGCGGGCCTGATCTTCGTCGGCCACATTACGCGGGATGGACAACGTGATCGTACGGGCCTTGGTCACGAGCAAGATCGCCCCATCGCCGGCGGGCCGGAACGGGAAAAAGCCCTCCACGCGGTTCAGCATCTCGAGCGGCGTTTCGGGCCCCGTGTGGTGCGGCACACGCTCCATCAGGTAGATCTCCCCTAGGTGGCGGTCGCCGTCGGTCAGCAGCAGGCTCGCCGGGACCGAGACCCGCGGGATCGAGAAGCCGCTCATACCTGCGCACGCTTGAGCATTACCGCGTCTTGCACTGCACGCTGACGGGCGCGCGATTGTCGCACGCGATAGACTCGTTCATCCCCTGCGCCAGCGGACCGCACGCCGTACGGTGCGCCGTTTCCGTGGCCTCGCCGACCGTGCTGCCCAGCGCGGCGGCGCAGTTCGAGCGGCCCTGGAACGCCACGCAGACATTGCACTCCTCCGTGGCGTGGGCGGTCGTCATATAGAAAAAAAGCAGCCCCACGGCGATGACGGCGGCGATGGTGAGCAGTGTGGACCGTTTCATGTGCGCTCTCCGGTGAGCGGAGGAAGCTGCCCACGCGAGCCCGTTCGCGCCAGAGCCCCGGGCGTCGTAACGTAGGGTCCATGTCCCTGTTGCTCCTTGCGTTGGTCGTCTGCTGCGCGCTCGCGCTCCTGCTGCTGCGCGGCGCAGTGGGGGCGTGGCGCGGCCGCCACCGCTTCAGCGCGCTCGTGACGCTGCTGGCGGCCGCGCTGTGTCTTGCCCTCGCGGCGCTGAGCGGTACGATCAGCATCGGCGTCCGCGGCTACCGCGCGCTCACCGAAGAAGTCGTCGCCGCTACCATCCAGACCGAGCCGCTCGCCAACCGGCACTTCCGCGCCACCGTGACGCTCGCTGACAGCAGCCTCCACATGTTCGATCTGGCGGGGGACGCCGTGTACGTGGATGCGCACATCCTCAAGTGGCGCCCGGTGGTCAACGTGCTCGGCCTGCACACGGCCTACGAGCTCGACCGCATCGCAGGGCGTTACCGCGCGCTGGGCGACGAGCAGACGCGTGAGCGCACTGTGTACTCCATCGCGCGGGCGAAGCCGATCGACGTGTTCGACCTGGCGCGGCGTTACTGGCTGCTGCGGCCCCTGGTGGACGCGGAGTACGGCTCGGCCACGTTCATTAACGCGGGCGAGACCGCCACCTACGAAATCCGCGTGTCCACCACCGGACTGCTGGTAAGACGCGTCCTCCCTAGGTAAGCTTCGCCGAGCATGGCCGACCAACCGAAACCCCAGAAAGCCGAGCCGGGGAAGAAAGCGGCGATCACCGCGGGGGCGTGGCAGGAAGCCCGGGGGCTGATCTACGCGCACCGCCATCGTCTGGCGCTCGGCTTCGTGCTGCTGCTCGTGAACCGTGCGGCGGGGTTCGTGCTGCCCGCGGCACCCAAGTGGGTCATCGATCGCGTCATCGGGCACAACGAGCCGCAGCTGCTCGTGCCGCTCGCCATCGCGGCCGGCGTGGCGACGCTGGTGCAGGCGGCGACGGGGTTCGGCCTGTCGCAGATTCTGGGGGTGGCCGCGCAGCGGGCGATCACCGACATGCGCCGCACCGTGCAGTCCTACGTGCTGCGCCTTCCCGTCTCGTACTTCGACTCGACGAAGAGCGGCATTCTCATCTCGCGCATCATGAGCGATGCCGAGGGGATCCGGAACCTCGTCGGGACCGGGCTGGTGCAGCTGATCGGCGGGCTGTTCACCGGAGCGATCGCGCTGGTCGTGTTGTTCTTCCTCAACTGGCGGCTGACCGCGATCGCGATTCTGATCCTGGGGTTGTTCGGCGGCGGCATGGCCTACGCGTTCGCCAAGCTCCGGCCCCTGTTTCGCGAGCGCGGCAAGATCAACGCCGACGTGACGGGCCGGTTGGGGGAGACCCTCGGCGGGATCCGCATCGTCAAGGCCTATCGGGCGGAGCGCGGTGAGCGCCAGGTGTTCGGACGCGGCGTGAACCGGCTGTTCCGCAACATCGCCGGGACGATGACGGGAATTTCGAGCGTCGGCTCGTTCGCCACCGTGATCATCGGGGCGATCGGCATCCTCATGATCCTCGAGGGAGGTCGCGCCGTCCTCGCCGGCCACATGACCCTGGGCGACCTGTTCATGTACGGCATTTTCGTGGGCCTCGTGGCGCTGCCCCTCATCAACATCGCGTCGATCGGCACGCAGATCACCGAGGCCTTCGCAGGATTGGACCGCCTGCGCGAGATCCGGTCGCACGTGACGGAGGATGCGGCGGACGAGGAGCGGGCCGCCCTCCCGATGCTGCAGGGGGACCTGCGCTTCGACGACGTCTCGTTCGCGTACGACCCGGGGAAGCTGGTGCTGCGGCACGTGTCGTTCCACGCGCGCGCCGGTTCCACCACAGCGCTGGTGGGTTCGTCGGGCTCCGGGAAGAGCACCTTGATGGGGTTGGTCATGGCGTTTCACCGGCCGGCGGAGGGCCGCATCGTCGTAGACGGCCACGACTTGGGCGGAATCCGCTTACACGACTACCGCCAACACTTGGGGGCGGTGCTGCAGGACAATTTCCTGTTCGACGGCACGATCGCCGAGAACATCGCGTTCGCGGCGCCGCACGCGTCGCGGGCGGAGATCGAGGGGGCCGCCCGGGTCGCCCACTGCGACGAGTTCGTGAAGGGGTTCGAGAAGGGCTACGACACGATCGTGGGGGAGCGGGGCGTCAAGCTCTCGGGCGGGCAGCGCCAGCGGGTCGCGATCGCGCGCGCGATCCTCGCCGACCCGCGGATTCTCATCCTCGACGAAGCCACGTCGTCGCTCGATTCCGAGAGCGAGGCCTTGATCCAGGACGGCCTGCGCGCCCTGCGCCGCGGCCGTACGACGTTCGTGATCGCGCACCGCCTGTCGACGATCCGCAGCGCCGATCAGATCCTGGTGCTCGAGGGAGGGCAGATCGTGGAGCGGGGGACGCATGAAGAGCTGCTCGCCGCCAGTGGGCGTTACAAGCAGCTCTATGACAAGCAATACAACTTCGAACGCGATCGCTTCATCAATCCGGGGGAGGACTTTACTCCCGAGCCGGAGCAGGGAGTTACGGTTCCGTCCGCCGGTCCTCCGACGCGCCTGTAGGGTCTCTACTTCCGGCCAGAGCTCCATGTTGCCGTGTGAAAATGCTCGGAGCGGGGCGCAAGCTGGCCTCGACCCGCCGCGTGCTCCTTCCAGCTCACGGGCGCGAATGCGTTCGCCACCCGCTCCATCGTAATGCAGCCCTGCACCGGGCACACCGCCGCGCAGAGATTGCACCCCACGCACGCCTCCTCGATGATCTCGACCACAGGACCGCCGTTGTCGCGGGGCAGGCGACGAATCGCCTGGTGCGCGCCGTCTTCACACGCCGTCCAGCACAGCTCGCACTTGATGCACGTGTTCTGGTCGATGTGGGCGAGCAGATGATAGTTGAGGTCCAGCTCCTCCCACTTCACGACGTTGGGCAGCGCTCGGCCGCGGACGTCGGCCAGCGTGCGATGGCCGCGCTCGTCCATCCAGTTCGACAGCCCGTCGATCAGATCCTCCACGACTCGGAAGCCGTAATGCATCACCGCCGTGCACACCTGCAGTGAGCCCGCGCCCAGCGCGACGAACTCGGCGGCGTCCCGCCAGGTACTGATGCCGCCGATCCCGGAGATCGGGATCTTCACCTGCGGATCCTTGGCGACTGCCGACACGAGATGCAGGGCGATCGGCTTCACCGCGGGCCCGCAATAGCCTCCGTGGCTCGACTTGCCGCCCACCGATGGGGCCGGCGCGAAGGTGTCGAGATCGACGCTCACGATGGAATTGATGGTATTGATGAGCGACAGCGCGTCGGCCCCGCCTTTCACCGCCGCGCGCGCGATGTACGTGATGTCGGTGACGTTGGGCGTGAGCTTGACGATCACGGGGATCGTGGCGACTTCCTTGACCCACTCCACGATCTGGCAGGTGTAGTCGGGGACCTGGCCGACGGCACTTCCCATGCCGCGCTCACTCATGCCGTGCGGGCAGCCGAAGTTCAGCTCGATCCCGTCCGCGCCGCTACCTTGCGTTTGCTTGACCATCTCATGCCAGGCCTCGCGTTTCGACTCGACCATCAACGAGGCGATCACGGCATGCTTCGGGTAGTTGCGCTTGACCTCCGCGATCTCCTTGAGATTGTCGGCGACGGGGCGGTCGCTGATCAGCTCGATGTTGTTGAAGCCCATCATCCGTGTGGCGCCCAGATCCACGGAGCTGTAGCGCGAGAAGACGTTGATGATCGGGTCGCCGATCGTTTTCCAGACCGCGCCGCCCCAGCCGGCATCGAACGCCTTAGCGACCTGTCCGTAGGTGTTCGTCGGTGGGCCAGATGCGAGCCAGAATGGATTCGGGCTCTCGATGCCCGCGAAATTGGTTCTGAGATCAGCCATGGGTCAGCCTTTCATGGATCTGTTTCGCCGCAGCAACCCCTTCGGCTGCCGCGTTCACGATCTCCGCCCCGCCGTTCGCGCAGTCCCCCCCCACGAACACTTTCGGATTCCCGGACGGCACGGGGAACTCTCCCCGCGCGCCCTGACCAATGGCGACGATGATCATGTCGCACGGGATCGTCTCGCGGTTCTTGTCGGGCGCCTCGACCTCGAGGCCCTCGACCCGTCCGTTCCCCACGATACGCTTCGGCAAGGCATTAAACCGGAAGCCGCACCCATCCCGCTTCGCCAGCTCGTACTCGTAATCGTAGCAGGGCATGTCGTCTTCGCCGCGGCGGTACACGATCGTCGACTCTTCGGCACCGAGGCGCTTCGCCTGCGTCACCGCGTCGATCGCCGTGTTGCCGGCGCCGATCACGAGCACCCGTTTCCCGACGTGCGTCTCGTGATACGGGTGCGTCTTGAGGTGCTCGATGAACGTCAGCGCGTCCACGACGCCATCCAAATCCTCGCCCGGGATCCCGAGCCGTTTGGTCTTGCCGAGCCCGATGCCGACAAAGACGGCGTCGAACTGCTTGAGCAGCGGCTCGAGCGACTCGACGAGCACTCCCAGCTTGAGCGGGACGCCCAAATCGAGAATGTCCTGAGCCTCGGCGAGCGCCACGTCGGCCTTGAGTTTG
>WNFM01050737.1_pt2 | contig 14521 bp, 8 predicted proteins | sample 5400271 | NCBI WGS metagenome assembly WNFM01 (sample SAMN13153352, study PRJNA577476) | soil metagenome | isolation source: 60 cm saprolite on Douglas fir-dominated hillslope | place: USA:California | collected 2013-09-17 | reverse complement strand
CTATTGGCAACTCACCTTCGGCGACAACCGCCACTACACGCCGCCGCAGCTCGTTCCGGAGTCGACTCCCTGGACGATCTTCGTCGACGGCATCTCCAAGGCTTTCGCCGCCACCGGTCTACGCGTCGGCTGGACGATGGCTCCGCCCTACGTTTCCGCGCGGATGCGCGACATCCTCGGCCATGTCGGCGCCTGGGCTCCCAAGGCCGAGCAGGTCGCCGTCGCTGCATTCCTCTGCGAGCCTGACGAGATCGCGGCCTTCCGGGAGCACATGCAGCGTGAGCTGCGCATCCGGCTCGACCTTCTGCATGACGGAATCGAGGCCATGCGCGAGGCCGGGTTGCCTGCGCGCGCCATCGCGCCACAGGGAGCCATCTATCTTTCCGCGCAGTTCGACCTCGCCGGCAAGCGCGGCCTCCGGACGAATGAGGACATCCGTAAGCTGCTATTGGAAGGTGCAGGCTTCGCCGTTGTGCCCTTCCAGGCCTTCGGCTCGAAGCGCGACGATGGCTGGTTCAGGCTCTCGGCCGGCGCCGTTTCCCCCGCAGACATCGCCGCCGGTCTGGCCCGCTTGCGCAACGTGCTCGCCACGTTCGCATGAAACGCACGCTCGCCGCATCGGCGATCCTCCTGGCATTGACATCGTGCCGGCACCCGGAGCGACGGCCAACGCCCACCGTTCAAGCCCGGGTGCTCTTCATCGGCCTCGACGGCGGTGACTGGCAGTACCTCGATCGCCTCATGGCCGAGGGAGCCATGCCGAATCTGGCGGGGCTGGTGCGAGAGGGCGACCGCCGGACCATCCTCACCCAGCACCCTCCCCTCTCCCCGCTCGTCTGGACGACCATGATGACCGGCGTCTCACCGCTCGAGCATCGCATCCTCGACTTCACGCGCTACAACCCGATCACGCGCACCCTCGAGCCCATCACCAGCGACGAGCGCGCCGTACCCGCGCTCTGGAACATGGCGTTGCAAAAAGGTAAACGTGTTGACGTGTTCGGGATGTGGGCCACCTATCCGCCGGAGTCCGGCATCATCCTCACCGATCGCGAGGCCAGCCTTCACGCCAAGGGAGCCACGTCGAGCAGTGATGCCTATGAGCGGGTGAAGGTCGAGACGGAGCACATCCACGACGTCGCCATGCGTACGATCGCCCGCGATCAGCCCGACCTTGCCATCGTCTACTTCGAAGGCACCGACGCCGTCGGCCATCTCTTCGCGCCATCCGGCGATCAGACCACGCCGCGCGCCTATTTCCGACGCATCGACCAGATGCTGGGTGACTATCGCCGCCTCGCGAACGAGCTGGGGGCAACGCTCGTCATCGCCTCCGATCACGGCTTCGACTGGGACGCGCACCATCCCGCGGAGTCAGGCACGAACGCCGTCACCGCCGCGAAGTGGCACCGCGAGGAAGGCATCCTCCTGAGCTGGCCGCGGGGCCGTCTGCACACAAACGTGGGCAGCGTGACTCAGATCGCACCCATGCTGCTCGACCTGTTGCGCCTCCCCAATGACGTGCGCGAGTATCGTCGCGGATACCACCGCCCCGCCCCAGCCGCTCCCGAAAGCGGCAGTGAGGAGATCGCCAAGCTCAAGGCCCTCGGCTACATCAGCGCCGGCGACGCCTCGCGCGGGCCGGCCGGCAACTCCACGCGCACGGCAGGCTCCTACAACAACGAGGGCCTCATCCTCCGCGAAGCGAAGCGCGATACAGACGCAGAGGCCGCGTTCGAAGGAGCCCTGCACGTCGATCCGAAGAACCCTGCCGCGCTCTGGAACCTCAGCGACCTGCTTCGCCATCTCGGCGGCCGCGACGACACTCGGGCGAATGCACTCCTCGACGCCGCCATCGACGCCGACCCGCATCAGCCGCGCTGGCTCCTCACTCGAGGGCGTTACGCGCTCGAGAACCGCAACTGCAAGAGCGCCCTCGCCGACTTCCGCCGCGCCCAAGCCCTCATGCCAAACGAGGCCATCGTCTACACCTCGATCGGCCTCGCCGCCGCCTGCCTCGGCGACGAGCAGACCGCCTCCGCCGCCTTCAACAAGTCCCTCGCCCTCGATCCCAACCAGCCCGAGCTCGAGCGATTTCTGCACCCACGATGAGACGTCGGATTCCTCTCCTTGGCGGAATGAGACGATCACCACAGCGCGGCGAAGCCGCAACCAAGAGGCAAACCCTTACCACAGAGACACTGAGGACACGGAGAAAGGCGCTTTTCAAAAAACCGGTTCTCTCCGTGTCCTCGGTGTCTCTGTGGTAAACGCTTTGCCTGTTACCGGCTACCAGAGTCTTCGTGCCCGGCGAAGAATCCAGACGTTAGTAGTTCAGAGACACGGCGAGAACCCGCCGCAACCAAACAGCCAACCCCACCCTTTCGCAACACAAGCCTTGCGAATCCGAGGCTTCGTTTCACTCTTCACTCTTCACCCTTCACTCTTCCGCAGGCACGCGGTAGAGTCTGCAATACCAAAATCGTTTCAGGAGGTCCCATGCCTTTCCCCCGGAGACTCCTCGTACTCCTCCTTGTTCTCTCTGCTCTCCCGCTGCTGGCTCAGGTCACCGGCTCCATCAACGGCCGCGTCACCGACACGAGCGGCGGAGCCATTCCCGGCGTCAGCGTTGAAACGAAGAGCGCGGCCCTGCAAGGGACGCGAGCCACCGTGACCGACAACGAAGGCCGCTATCGCTTCTCGCTGCTTCCCCCAGGCAACTACACCGTTTCCTTCGTTCTCTCGGGGTTCGCCCCGGTGAAGAGGAACGGCGTGGTCGGCCTCGGCAAGGACACGGCCCTCGACGTCACTCTGGCACCGTCCGTTTCAGGTGAGATCACCGTCAGTGCCGCGGCGCCGATCATCGACACCTCCTCTTCCTCGCTCGGCACCAACCTCGACACCCGGGCCATCGATACCCTGCCCACCCAACGCAGCTACGCCTCCATCGTCCAGGTCACGCCAGGCGTCGGGTCCGACGCCAATCCCGGCAACGCCGATCAGAGCACCATCAGCGTCTACGGCTCTTCCGGCTCGGAGAACTCATTCTTCATCGACGGCGTCAACACGACCGGCGTCGAGTACGGCCAGCAGGGCATGAATCTCAACTTCGAGTTCATTCAGGAAGTCGACGTCAAGACCGGTGGCTACGAAGCAGAATACGGTCGCTCCACCGGCGGCATCATCAATGTCATCACCAAGTCCGGCGGCAACGACTTCAAGGGCGACGTCTTCGGCTATTACGACAACAACAGCTTCCAGTCGAACGCCAAGAACGTCGTCTCCAACGGCGGCACCACCGAAGGCTTCACGAAGAAGGACTACGGCGCCGACCTCGGCGGCTACATTCTCAAAGACAAGCTCTGGTTCTTCGCCGCCTACGACAGCGTGCGAGACAACGCCTCCAGCGCTCTGCCGAGCGGTCCGCTGGCCGGTCAGAAGGCCACCGGCAACAGCAGTCGCGACCTCGGCTCCGGCAAGCTGACCTACAACCTCGCCCCCAGCCACTCCCTCGTCGCCACCTACCTGCAGGATCCGCGTACGGACACCGGCGCCATCAACGACAGCAATCACAGCCTCAACGGCGACCCTTCCACCTACCTCGGCCGCCAGGACTTCGGCGGCCGTGACTACGCCCTTCGTTACGACGGCGCGTTCTCATCCAACTGGCTCGTCAACGTGCAAGGTGCCCGTCACAAGTACCTCGATGCCTCGAACGGCCTCTTTCAGACCGGCGGCTTCGGTCTCGTTCAGAAAAAGAGCTTCGACCGGAAGTTCTACGGAGCCTCCGTCGACCGCTTCCTCGGACGCCATGACATCAAAGCCGGCATCGAGATCGAGCGCGAGACGGCCGACGTGAACAAATTCATGTCCGGTGGCCAGCAAGTCACCGTCTTCGCGAACACCGTCAACCCGCTCAAGCCAATCTACAGCCACAACTACTGGACCACGCCCGACGCCACCGTCGCCAACGCTCCCGTCTCTCAGCTTCTGGCGACGCCCAGCCATCACGTCACCACCGCGTACATCCAGGACCGCTGGTCACTGGACAACCTGACCATCAACGCCGGCCTGCGCTGGGATCATCAGGCGATTATCGACGCCTCGGGTGTCACACAGATCGACATGAAGAAGGACTACGCGCCGCGCCTTGGCTTCGCGTGGGATCCATCCGGCAAGCACAGCTCGCGTGTCTTCGGCTCCTTCGGGCGCTTCAACGAGGAGATCCCCATGGATCTCGTCATCCGCTCCTTCTCCTACGAGCGGCAGCCGCGCATCATCAACTTCAGCCCCACCAGCACCACTCCTGATCCGGCTGCCGAAGCCGCCTTAGGGACTCCGTCGGCGATCCTGGGCGGATTCACCGAGCCCTCCGATCCCAACATCAAAGACCAGTACATGGACGAGTACATCCTCGGCTATGAGAACGAAGTGCGGCCCGACATCTCCGTCGGCGTCAAGGGCATCTACCGCTCCTACGGCCGCGTCATCGAGGACTTCCTCTGTTCCTCCGACGGCACCTACTGCATCGGCAACCCCGGCCAGGGCATCATGAAGGACATCTTCACCCTCGACTACTCCACGACGTATCCGGCGCCGAAGCCGAAGCGGTCGTTCAAGGGTGTGCAGCTCGACGCCAACAAGCGCCTCTCCAACAACTGGCAGGCCATGGTCTCCTACCTCTACTCGAAGCTCGACGGCAACTACGACGGCGAATACGCCCCCTTCACCAACATCGGCGCCGACCCCAACATCTCCGCCGCGTACGACTACTACGACTTCTTCACCAACGGCAGCGACCTCTCGAAGATCACCAACCGAGGACCGCTATCCAACGACCGCCGGCATCAGCTCAAGGTGTCGGGCATCTACTACACACCGTTCAAGATGTCGGTCGGACTCTCCGCGTACTACAAGAGCGGCACGCCGCTCACCCGCTATGGCTACTCCGACGCATACAACCGGTACGAGTTCTTCCTCACCACGCGCGGCGCAGAGGGACGGGGGCCGAGCAACTACGACGTGGACCTGCACCTCGGCTATCCAATCCAGACCAGCCACGCCACGGTCAACGTCCTGCTCGACGTCTTCAGCCTGCTGAACGCCCAGCGAGCCGTCCTCCTCGATGAACGTTGGGATTTCGCAGAGGCCGACAACGGCTCGCCGACACCAACGAACCCGGGCTACGGCAAGCCGATCCTCCGAACCCCGCCACTCACGGCGAGGCTGGGCGTGAGGGTGTCGTTTTAGCCCAGGTTGACCCCTGAGCGGGGGCGGTGGGCTGGGTGGGAGCGAAGGGTCAAAGCGCGGCGTCAACGGATGTTGACGGATGCCTTTGATCCTTTGCTCCTCGCTTGGTCGCCCGGGTGGACACAGGCCAGGAAGCTCGCAAAGTCCTGTGACGAGGACCGGAGAGAGTTGCGGCCGGCCAATCGGTCGCAACAAGGCGTTCGAGCTCTCTCAGCGCCCAGGTGGTGATCCCAACTAACCGTCGCCAGCTACGGAGCGGCCGGTTCGGGAGTCCCGTCCTGGGGCGGCTTCTTCTTGCGGCCGCCCTTTCGTCCGAGGTGCTTCTTGAGGATGGCGGCGTGGCCGCCCAGATCGCCGGAGGCCGGATCGCGTGACAGGATCCTGGCGACGCCGTAGATCCGGAGCGCGGCGTCGGATACCTCGGACGTTTTCAGCTCGATGGTGAAGCCCATGTCCTGCGTGAGGGTCTTCAGCTTGTCGAGGACCGGCTTGAAGGCGTCGACGAATTGCAGCGTCTCCCGCGCGGCTGCGATGCCGAGAGCGCCCGTGGCCTGCAGGCTCTCGAACTGCTCGGTGGTGAAGATCGCGCTCCGCATGAAGGTCTTCGGGATCGTGCGATGGCGCCGGACGCTCGGCCCGGTGGACTTGTGGGGGCTGCTCAATCCGGGGATGCGCGCGGCAAAGTCGTTGAGGACGCCCAGGAGCTCCGCGGCCAGCAACTCGGAGGGGTTCGGAGGCGAATAGACCCGGGCCGGGGACTCGGGGCTCGCGCCGGACGTCGACGCCGCCATGCCGGCTACGTCCGCGGCGTCGTCCGGCACCTGGCCTGCATTGCCGGCGACTTGCGCCGCGTCGCTCGAAGTGCCCCTTGCGTCTTTCCCGTCATCCATGCTTCGCCTCCTATTCCGTTTTGGGTGCGTGCCCACCCAGCGGACACGAGCCAGAGTCCGTGCGGCAAGCGGCAGAACGCGATTCAAACCGCACGAAACGCGGTTCACCTCACCGGAACGCACGTTGATCTGTACGACACGCTATGATATCAGCATCACTCGATCAAAGAGATCTTCCTGTTAGAGGGATGGATCTCAGTACGAGGATATCTGATCAACAGATTAGTATCGGTGATCTAACTTATTAACATCAATGATCTAAGTCGTTTGTTCTTCTGAGTCTATCACTTAGTACATGATATTCTGCCCGACAGGTTTATCGTACTCCACCTCAGTGCACTTGGTCTAATGGTTAGTACAGCAGCGGCAATCCGAGTGCAAATGGCTGCATTTCGTTAACCGATCGCGTGCGCCTGGCTGGGAATGGTGTACCAGCGCACTCAAACTGGGTCCCACGCGCGGCGCCAGTCCCTGCTGAGGGACGCCGCGCGCGTTCCCGCGACAGGCGATCGGATGGGCGGGACTCCGGAGCACAGTCAACCTGACCCGTCGTCCATTCGCTGCTACGCGGCGGTGATGCGAAGGCACGGAGAACCCTTCGGGCGCGGCATGGAGTGGCTGCGCCCCCTAACGTTCTGAGTTCGCCCCTGGAAGAGCCGCCGTCGCCGTGAGTTCGGCGCCCCATTTCACTCTTCATCCTTCACTCTTCATCCTTCACTCTTCACCCTTCACTCTTCACCCACCCGTCTCTACCAAACGTGGAGTCCGCCACCCAAACCCTACCCTCCCTCCCTCGTAAACAACTTCGTTACGGGCACTTCGCGTGCAAACGTTATAGAGTTTTCGGCCTAGCTATGAAAAAACGAATGTTTCTGATGCTCCTCATCGTGCTCACCTTCATCGGGGCGATCGGTGGATTCAAGTTCCTCCAGATCAAGAAGGCCATGTCGCAGAGCTACACGCCGCCGCCTGAGGCCGTCACGACCATCGTCGCCAAAAGCGACAGCTGGACCGGCAGTCTCACTGCCATCGCCTCGGTGGCCGCCGTCAACGGCGTCACCATCAGTGCCGACCTGCCGGGGACCGTCGCCTCCATCAACATCGACTCGGGGCGGTCCGTAGAGAAGGGCGATGTACTGGTGCGCCTCGACGACCGGCAGGAGCAGGCACAGCTCAAGGCCGCGGAGGCGCAGCGCGACCTCACCCGCGTCGCCCTGCAACGGAGCCGAGGCCTCAAGGCCGCCGGAATCGTCCCGGAGTCAGCGCTCGACCAGGCCTCGGCCGACTTCAAGTCCGCCGACGCCAACGTCGGTCTCCTGCAGGCCACCATCGAGCGCAAGACCATTCGCGCCCCCTTCTCCGGCGTGCTCGGCCTCCGGCAGATCAACATGGGCCAGTACCTCGCCGCCGGCGCGCCCATCGTCACCATTCAGGCCATTCGCCCCGTCTACGTCAACTTCGCCATCCCGCAACAGGAGCTGGGGCACTTCCCCATCGGCACGCCCATCCAGGTGACTTCGGATGCGCTCGGTGCTCCTGAGGGAGGGAAGATTTCGGCGTACGAGTCCGCCATCGACGAAGCGACGCGTAACGTGCAGGTTCAGGCCATCTTCGACAACCGCAACAGCAAGCTCCGGCCGGGCATGTACGTTGACGCGAATCTCAATCGTGGCGGGAGTATCCCCGTGGTCCTAGTGCCCGTCTCGGCCATCAGCTACGCGCCGTTCGGCGACTCGGTCTTCATCGTCGAGAACATAAAGGGACCGGAAGGCAAGACGTATCTTGGCGTGCGCCAGCAGTTCGTGAAGCTCGGCGGCGGGCGCGGCGATCAGGTCGCCGTCCTCACCGGTCTCAAGGCGGGCGAGGAAGTCGTCTCGTCCGGCGTCTTCAAGCTGAGGCCGAGCGCCGCGGTGACCGTAAACAACACCGTGCAACCGTCGAACAGCGCCGCTCCGAAGCCTCCGAACAGTTAGGCCACGGCACTACACATATGAAATTCACCGACCTCTTTATCCGCCGCCCAGTCCTGGCCATGGTGGTGAACCTGGTGATCCTGATCGCCGGGCTGCAGGCCATCCGCTCGCTCGTGGTCCGGCAGTTCCCGCGCAGCGACATGGCGAACGTCGTCGTCACCACCGCCTACGTCGGTGCCAACGCCGACCTCGTACGTGGATTCATCACCGCGCCGCTGGAGCGTGTCATCGCCGGCGCCGATGGCATCGACTTCCTGGAGTCGTCGAGCGCGCAGGGCGTCAGCACCATCACCGTGCACCTCAAGCTCAACTACGACACGAACGCCGCCCTCACCCAGATCCAGTCGAAGGTGGCGCAGGTCCGCAACCAGCTGCCGCCCGAGGCCGAGGCGCCGATCATCGACCTGCAGACGACCGACAGCCAATTATCAGAACCAGATCACCGACTACCTCACGCGCGGCGTCCAGCCGAAGCTGAGCGCCATCGCCGGCGTACAGCGGGCCGACATCTTCGGCGACCGCACCTTCGCCATGCGCGTCTGGCTCGACCCGAAGCGGATGGCCGCGCGCGGCATCTCGCCCTCGGCCGTTCACGACGCCCTGGCAGCGAACAACTATCTCTCCGCTCTTGGACAGACCAAGGGAACGATGACCTCCGTCAACCTCGTCGCCAACACGAACCTGCAGACCGTCGACGAGTTCAAACAGATGATCGTCAAGCAGCAGAACGGTGACGTCGTCCGCATCGGTGACGTCGCCGACGTTGTCCTCGGCGCCGAGACGTACGATCAGGAGGTCGCCTTCAACGGCCAGACCGCCGTGTTCATTGGCGTGTTCGTGCTGCCGACGGCCAACACTCTCGACGTCATGAAGGCGGTGCGCGCAGCGGTTCCGGAGATTCGCGCGCAGCTGCCGGCCGGCATGACCATCGGTGTGCCGTATGACTCGTCCACCTACATTCAGAGCGCCATCGACGAGGTTCTCAAGACGCTGACCGAGACGCTGATCATCGTCATCATCGTCATCTTCCTCTTCCTCGGCTCGGTCCGCGGCGTGATCATTCCCGTGGTCGCCATCCCCATCTCGCTCATCGGCGCCGTGCTGCTGATGCTGACCTTCGGGTTCACCATCAACCTCCTCACCCTGCTGGCGATCGTCTTGTCCGTCGGACTCGTCGTCGACGATGCCATCGTCATGGTGGAGAACATCGAGCGGCATCTCCACATGGGGAAGACGCCGATGCAGGCGGCAATGGATGCAGCCCGCGAGCTCGTGGCGCCCGTCATCGCCATGACCATCACGCTGGCCTCGGTCTACACACCCGTGGCACTCCAGGGCGGCCTCACAGGGTCACTGTTCCGCGAGTTCGCGTTCACGCTCGCCGGCGCCGTCTGCATCTCCGGCATCGTCGCTCTGACGCTGTCGCCCATGATGGGCTCGAAGCTGTTACGCGCCGGCGATACCGAGAAGGGCCGCCGTTTCGAGAAGCTGCGCGCCTTCTACGAGCGACTGCTGGCCGGCACGCTGCAATACCGTCCTGTCGTCCTGACGCTGTGGGCGATCGTCGTACTTCTCATCTTTCCGTTCTACATGCTCTCGCAGAAAGAGCTGGCGCCGCCAGAGGATCAGGGCTTCCTCTTTGGAATCATCCAGGCCGCCGCGAACTCGACCATCGACCAGACCAGGATTTACGCGAAGCAGCTCGAGAACATCTTCGACGCCACGCCGGAGCATGACTCCTCATTCCAGGTGATCTTCCCAACGGGCGGATTCGGCGGCATGGTGACCAAGCCATACGACCAGCGGAAGCGGACCGTTCCCCAGATCCTGCTCGAGACATCGGCCAAGGCGGCAAAGCTCTCGGGGATTCGTGTCATTCAGCTCGTCCCTCCATCGCTGCCCGGCGATCAGGGCTTTCCCGTTGACGTGGCCATCGTCTCCACCGCAGAGCCTGCGCAGCTCGCCGAGCTCGCGAACGGCATCGTCCAGAAGGCGATGAAGAGCGGCAAGTTCATGTTCGCCGACACCGATCTGAAGTTCGACCAGCCGCAGGCCCGCGTCGTCTTCGACCGCGACAAGCTGCGCGCCCAGGGCGTCGACCTCACGCAGGCCGGTCGCGACCTCTCCGCACTGCTCGGCGGGAACTACGTGAATCGCTTCAGCATCCAGGGGCGGAGCTACAAGGTCATCCCGCTCATCCGCCGCGCCGACCGGCTGACGCCAGACCAGCTGAGCCAGATCTACGTGACGGGCGGCGGCGGGAAACTCGTGCCACTGTCTACGTTCGCGACGCTGAAGACGTCGACGGAGCCGCGCGAGTTGAAGCGCTTCCAGCAGCTCAACGCCGTCCGGATTCAGGGCGCGTTTCCACCCAACGTCTCGCTCGACGAGGCGCTGAAGTTCATCGAGAATGAAGCCGCGACGACGCTACCTCGCGGCTACACGGTCGACTATGCCGGCGGCTCGCGTCAGCTCCGCACCGAGGGCGCGCGATTTCTGGGCGTGTTCCTGTTGTCGGCGATCCTGATTTATCTCGTCCTCGCAGCGCAGTTCGAGAGCTTCCGCGATCCGTTCATCATCCTGGTGGGGTCGGTGCCACTGGCGCTCGCCGGCTCGTTGCTCTTTTCTTTCCTTGGTCTGACCTCCATCAACATCTATAGCCAGGTCGGTCTGATCACGCTCGTCGGCCTCGTGGCACGCAACGGCATCCTTATCGTGCAGTTCGCCAATCATCTGCAGATCGAGGGCCGTGACAAGCTGGCCGCCGTTCTCGAAGCCGCAGGCACGCGCCTCCGTCCCATTCTCATGACCACGGCGGCCACAGTGATGGGCCATCTTCCGCTCGTCTTCGCCCGTGGCCCGGGAGCGGGAGCCCGCAACAGCATCGGCATCATGCTCGTCTCGGGGATGATCATCGGCACGGCATTCACGCTGTTCGTCGTGCCCTCGATCTATGTCCTCGTCGCCAAGAGACACCGCAGCCTGGAAGCGCCCGAGCCGCAAGTAGCCACCGAACTGGAGCCCGCGCCGATCTGAGCCGGCTAGCTTGGATGGAACAACGTGGGAAACCCGAATAGGTACGTCGAAGCCTCGCGCATGCTCGCACCTCCGACTCCCTCTCCCTGCGGGAGAGGGTTGAGGGAATCGTCAGGAAACCCTTCCCGCGGAGGGTGAGGGAGCGGACCTAACGTTTACCTCGCGGGCCACTGGGGCTGATTCAAGTTCACCAGAGGTCTCGCTTTGGGTGAGGGATGCAGAGATCAGCCCACACCGACACCGCGGACTTCAAGTTCGCCCAGGGCTACAATCTGGTGCATGCTCACGCTGCTCGCTCTTGTGGTCCACCTCCTCGCTGCCACTCCTGCGCATGCCGGGCGAACTGGCATGGGAGTGGGAGCGCTCGACTCGAACTCCATCGTCGTCCGCATCGACGGTCAGGAGAGTGCCTTCACCCTGACGGGCGTACAGGCCGGCTCTCAGCCGGCGACGGCGTTTCTCAAGTGCCTCGTGGCCGGACATGTGCTCCGCGTGAAGGGGTCAGCGTCCGCGGCGACGGCCATGCTCCTCGATGACACCTCCGTCGCCGACCACGTGAACGAGTTTCTGCAGTCGCGAACGGCCATGGACCCGTGCGAGCTGGGCAAGGCTGCGTACAAGGGACACAAGTGAGTTGCTAGTTGCTAGATGCTAGATGCTAGATGTCCGGTGCGAGCGGGATCTGATTCAAGCGTTCGTCGCGGGAAGGCCCCACATGGAACCTCGCTACCGCGAGTGACAGCCAGGTCCGCAACTAAAGAAACGCTATCTGAGGTCCGAATGAAGCGCGTCATAGCACTCTTGATCGCAAGCGTCGCGGGGTTCGCTGGCTGGCGTTACTACTCCGCCAGCTATGCGCCGGTCCAAACCTACAAGGAATTCGCCGAGCACATGCTCAACGGCCGCTACGACAAGGCGTCGGCACTGGCCGACGGACTCTCTCCCGACGCCCTGCAGAAGCTGGGCACGCAGGAGCGGATCGGCGCGGGCCCGCCCATGTTCCAGACGATCTTCCCCTCGACCTTCACGATCGAGACGGAAGAGAAGGACGCCGACGGGACGCTCACCATGCATGCCACTCAGTTGGTCCGCTTCAACCCGGCAGGCATCGAGTCGGCCGTCCGACCAGCCATGTTCGCGAAGATGAAGCAGACCACCCGCATGCAGCAGAAGGGTGGAGGGTGGAAGGTCACCGCGTTCGAGAACACCTTCGACTCGATGGGCTCGATGGGTGGACGGTAGTGATTCAGTTGCTAGTTTCTAGATGCTAGATGCTAGATGTTCGGCGCGAACGGACCTCCATGTGATCAACCGCGATGCCGGAGCGACCACGAGGCAATGCCTCGTCGCTCAGTTCGATGGAACCGCTTGAAAGGTGCGTGCGCTCCAATCGCAGGCAACGTGCGGACTCAACGAAGAAGAAGTACGTGCAAGTCACGCAGCTCGATCGCCCTCTCCCTCCGGGAGAGGGTCGGGGTGAGGGGTTGTTGGATCTGTGCGCAACTCTCCGCGCCCTACCCGCAGCAGGGATACGAGTGGAGCGTCGTGAAGCGTGTGATCAACCGCGATGCCTGCGCGACCACGAAGCAATGGCTCGTCGCTCAGTTCGCGAACCGTTGGCTCTTCTTCCTTCGACTTCGTCAGCGTTCTTCGCGTCTTCCTTCGCGTCTTCGCGTGAGACGAAAAAATCGCGTGAAAGACGGTGGTGGCTTCGAAGCAACAACTCCCGGCGCCACCTTCTGACCCTTCGCTCCCGCCCAACCCACCACCCCCGCTCAGGGGTGAACCGGACCCTAAACAAAGATCCGCATCTCCTTCAACTCCTTCAACCGGTCGCGGATCTCGCCGGCCTTCTCGAAGTCGAGGTTCTTGGCGGCTTCCTTCATTTCCTTGGTCAGGCGGGTGATGGCCTTGTCGAGATCCTCGTCTTCGCCGAGGAGCGTCTTGCGGCGGCCGATGGGGGCGCTGATGTCGAAGTAGTCGAGATTCGACAGCTTCACCAGGTCGCTGTCGACGGCCTTGATGATCGAGGCTGGCTCGATCCCATGCTCCTCGTTGTAGGCCTGCTGGATTGCCCGCCGGCGATTCGTCTCGCCGACGGCATTCTTCAGCGAGTCGGTCATCACGTCGGCATAGAGGATGGCCACGCCGTTCAGGTTCCGCGCGGCACGGCCGATGGTCTGGATGAGCGAGGTCGTGGAGCGGAGGAATCCTTCCTTGTCCGCATCGAGGATGGCCACGGCCGAGACCTCCGGCAGATCCAGCCCCTCGCGCAGGAGGTTGATTCCCACAAGCACGTCGTACACGCCCATGCGGAAGTCGCGGAGGATGGCGATGCGCTCGAGCGTCTCCACGTCGCTGTGCAGGTAGTTCACCTTGATGCCGAGCTCCATCAGGTAGCGCGTCAAGTCTTCGGACATGCGCTTGGTCAGCGTCGTCACCATGACCCGCTCGCCCTTCGCCGTACGTTCCTTGATCACGCCGATCAGGTCGTCTACCTGCCCCTTCACCGGCCTCATGATGATCTCCGGATCGAGGAGACCGGTCGGACGGATCACCTGCTCTGCGAACAGTCCTCCCGCCTTCTGCAGTTCGAATGCCGCCGGCGTGGCCGAGACGTAGATGATCTGATCGAGTTTTCCCTCGAATTCGCCGAACGAAAGCGGCCGGTTGTCGATGGCGCTCGGCAGCCGGAAGCCATACTCGACGAGCGTCTCCTTACGGGCCCGGTCGCCGCCCCACATGGCCCGCACCTGCGGCATGGTCTGATGGGACTCGTCGACGATGAGGAGAAAGTCCTTCGGAAAGTAGTCGATGAGCGTCGGCGGCGGCTCTCCCGGCTGGCGTCCGGAAAGGTGGCGCGAATAGTTCTCGATGCCGTTGCAGTATCCGAGCTCGGCCATCATCTCCAGGTCGAACATGGTGCGCTGCGAGAGCCGTTGCGCTTCCAACAGGCGGTCGTTGGAGCGCAGGAAGGCCACCCGCTCATCCAGTTCCACGCGAATGTTCTCCATGGCCTGGAGCAGACGTTCGCGCGGGGTGACGTAATGCGTTCGGGGATAAACTGCCAGCCGGTCGAGCTCCCGTCCGATCGTGCGGCCGGTGACGGGATCGATGCGCGTGATCTTGTCGATCTCGTCGCCGAAGAACTCGATGCGCACGGCGTCGTCTTCATAGGCCGGCCACAGTTCCAGCACGTCGCCGCGAACGCGGAAGTTGCCGCGGGCCAGATCGTATGGCGTGCGCTCGTACTGCAGCTCCGTCAGCTTCCGCAGGTATTCGGTCATCCCCTTCTCCACGCCGCGCTCGAAGAAGACCAGCATGGAGTGATAGAGGTCGGGATCGCCGATGCCGTAGATGCACGACACCGAG